>Ga0164242_10003560_pt1 | contig 17749 bp, 17 predicted proteins | sample OricomgcompostMG_FD_108783 | JGI IMG/M metagenome (GOLD analysis project Ga0164242, IMG submission 108783) | Miracle-Growth compost microbial communities from Emeryville, California, USA - Original compost - Miracle growth compost (MG) ...
CTGGTATGAGTTCCATTCTCATAAATGAATTTTTTTACCACCATACAGGCAATTATGGTTTTACCTAAACCAACAACGTCGGCTAATATAAAACCGTTATGCTTCATCATGATAGCATAACCTTGATTGGCAGCATCAGACTGATATTTTAAGCGCATGAACTTATCAGGCAAAAGAAGTTCTATATTGTATGGATCATAATCAACCCTTTTACCGAAATATTCTATCAGCATTTTTATATAGAGTTCAAAAGGCGTAAAATCATCCTTTAGGTAAGTGCGATTTTTTATGCTTTCAATTTCGGCATGTAGAATTGGAACTGACTGCCCCATAGTTCTTCAAATTCGTCTGTTGCAAACTTTACGTCATCATATTCTCGCAAACTCACATTAAACTCATAATTAGACTCAGGATTTGAACCTAGGCCTGAATCCGTTAAGTTAGAAGAGCCTGTAATTACCTCACATGGCGTGTGTTTATTAAACTTTTCACCTCTGAAAATGTACACTTTCGCATGTATTTTTTTCGATGGGTGTGCTCGTAATTCAATTTTCCCATCTAGTAAATCAGTGATAAATTGAATTATGCCTCTTTCTGTTTCCTCGTTATAGTCTGCGCTTTGTATGTTTTTAATAGTGTCATTTATAAAATCCTCTTTAGTTTCTGTAGGACTTTCTATGTACAGTTGACCTCTGTCGTGGTGTTTTTTTATTAATTGATCAACATTTATTCCTACCAGAATTCTTACTTTAGGAATTTTGTCTAAAAATGCTCTAACTTTAAAATAACCCGATGCTCGAAAATAACCCACTAGGGCATCGAAATATCTAATACTTTCAAAGTCCGTAAATATTCCTTCGAACTTGGTAAGCAGACTATTTTCTTCTCGATTTGTAAAAAATTTTGTTGACATTATTTTGGCTAAGCTTTAAAATTTAGATAAACAACATCGCTCTATCTTAAATCGCTACTTAGGTTGTGAATATCAAATATAAAGAGTGAATTGACAATATTTTATATAATTTGATCAGTATGGCTAATGAGTCATAAATCGGGCTCCCTGGCCATAGCAAAAAAATATTGACAGACCATTGAGAATCTTGATAGAATATTCCCTTTATTACGGCTAATATGCTTGAATTAACACCTCAGCAAGTATATTAGAAATCTCGTTCAATTTCTAACATTGCAAGCTCAATTTTCTTTTTAAGAAAGAATCGGAATTTGCGCGAACGGTAACCTAAAATATATCCCAATTCTTTGGTGGCAATTCTCGTCTAATCAATCCTAAATTACTCCCTGTTTGTAGCTTACAAGTTGCATCTATTTGGCTATCAAACTTGTATAAAATAATATTTATACCCGATAAGGTATGTTTATAGCAATAGACTTAAATATAATCCCGATAGGGTATAATTAAAATAAATAATTTATATTTGTACCCGAAAGGGTATAAATATGTTGTCAGAATATCTAAAGAAAAAAAGAAAAGCATTAGATCTCACGCAGGAAGACTTGGCGTCTAAGGCGGGTGTTGGACTCAGGGTTGTTCGTGAAATGGAACAGGGAAAACCAACATTGCGAATGGATAAAGTGAATCAGGTATTAATGTTATTCGGCGCAGAACTCGGTGTGGTGCCAAAAGCAAAAAATGATGAATAAGAAAGGGTTGGTTTATTTTCAGGATACGTTAGCTGGTGTGCTTGCGGAAACTGATGATGGTTACGAGTTTACTTACCAAGCGGATTACTTAGAGAATAAGAATGCAAAACCGGTGAGCTTGACGCTGCCATTGTCAAGTCAGAGATATGAAAGTAAAGTATTGTTTGCCTTTTTCGATGGCCTGATACCGGAAGGTTGGCTGCTGGATCTGGCAACAACACACTGGAAGGTCAAAAGTAATGACCGGTTCGAATTATTACTATTAACATGCAGGGATGCGATTGGAGCTGTAACGGTTATTCCTGAAATAGATTAAGCTATGGCAAATTGTTGGTTTTGTTATCAGGATGCAGGTGAGTTGTCTTATCACGAAAAATGTTCAAAGCGTTTTTTTGGTACGACCAAAGTACCTGAATTGGAATTGAATAATAGACTCTTAAAAACGTTGGCGGAACAGACCATCAATGAAAGGATTGCTGTTACTGGAGTTCAGCCTAAACTTTCTGTCACACTGGAAAAGACGAAAGGACACAACCGGCTGACTGTAGTTGGGCTTTGGGGAGAATACATACTTAAACCACAGCATCCTGACTTTCCGGAAATGCCGCAGTCAGAAGATCTGACTATGCATTTGGCAAGCTTGTTTAAAATGCCTGTTTGCGATCATACTTTAATAGAAGCGTCAGATGGTAGTCTCGTTTATCTGGCCAAGCGGTTTGATAGGGTGAAAGGCCATAAAATTCACATGGAAGACTTCTGCCAGCTTTCTGAATTTTTAACGGAGAACAAATACAAAGGATCTTATGAAAAGATCGGTAAGCTTATCCTGAAATATTGCACGCAAACAGGTTTTGATGCACTGACTTATTTTGAACTGGTGTTATTTTCTTTTTTAACCGGCAACAATGATATGCACCTGAAAAACTTTGCTGTGCTATATACGAACGAGGGAGTATGTCTGAGTCCGGCTTATGATTTGCTTAACGTGAATCTAATTAATCCACAAGATGATGAAGAACTGGCGCTGACACTTAACGGCAAAAAGAAAAAGATTAGGTTATCTGATTTTGATGCGTTAGCAAAGAGTATGAATATCCCAGAAACTGCCGTTCGGAATACTTATAACAAATTTTCTTCCGGGAATAAAGAAATTAGCGAGATGATCACCGCATCTTTCCTAAGTCGCGAGAAAAAGGAGCTATACCTGGAAATTTGGAATAAAAAGCAAAGCTTGTTTAGTTGACAAGCTAATCGTACATTTATGAATGACCTGGAAACAAACGTCAAGCGTACACTATTACAAAGCTCGGCTTAGAAACTCATTGACTTTTTAGTTTACTTTTAGGAGGCAAAGTAAACTAAACAAATTCTAAGTTTACTTTGCGCAGAAGTAAATGCAGTAAAATGCCTTAAAGACCTTCGGCATACTAGCTTTTTGGAGGGGTCTATAATCAAATTTCAAAGGTCGCAATTGTGACCTTTGAAAACCTTCTCTGCTGAATATCGAATCCCATAGTAACAACCTTACGGTGCATCAATTTGTAGATAATTTTTCTCTTAACAGCTGCATATCGGAGCTGATCTTGTGATCCATCACCTTAGCATATATCTGAGTGGTCTTAATATTGGTGTGCCCCATCATTTTTGCCACACTTTCAATGGGAACGCCGTTATTCAATGTAACGGTAGTGGCGAACGTGTGCCGGGCAATATGAAAAGTTAAGGGCTTATTTATTTTGCACAAGTCTCCGATCTCTTTAAGATAAGCATTCATTTTTTGATTGCTCATTACAGGTAGCAAGGTATCCTTTACGACACATTGCGGGTGAGCTTCGTAAGCATGAATGATTGATAAAGCAACGGGTAATACTGGTATCATTGAAAGCGTATCTGTTTTTTGTCTGCTGGTATAAATCCATAAGTTTCCGTCGACACCTTTAACCAACTCTGAGCGTTTTAGCTTATGGACATCAACATATGCGAGACCGGTGTAGCAACAGAAAACAAACATGTCTCTAACCGTGCTTAAGCGCTCCACACTGAATTTCTTTTTGCTCAGCCGGTCTAGTTCCTCTTTGTTTAGCACTTCTCTGTGTACAGCCTTTTGTTTAGGCTTATAGTTCAGGTAAGGATCTACTGTCAGCCAACCGTTACCCAGGCAGATACGTACAATCTTACCTAAGTTTTTAATGTACTTAATAGCGGAGTTATTACCGCACTTACGAACGCTCCGCAGGTAGTATTCAAAATCGTTCAGAAACGCGAAGTTGATCTTCGTTACTGGAATGTCCGAAATATTGTATCGACATTGCAAGAAGTCTTTACAATGCATTAAGCAGGTCTCATAACGTTGTAAAGTACTCTTTTCGAATTCTTGGCCAACGAGGCTATTCATCTTAGTGTTATGGTCTTCAAAAACTGCTAATAATGTGCGTGCTTTTTCTGTCTTCCCAACATAGCGGTTCTTGATGGTTTCTGCCGTTATTAATTCGTCTGCATCTGACATCCTGCGCTGTAGTTCATAGATTTTGAATTGAACATCATCTAAATAAGCGTTCAATGTTCTGGAATCTGCTTTTGATCCAATAGCTCTGCAAGTCACAGCATCCCATCTTCCAGGATCGCATTTTCTGCTGACGGCAAGTTCCGTGCGTTGTCCATCAACGGTAATGCGTAAATAAATTGGTATCTCACCTGATTGATAATTTTTTGGCTTTCTCAGGGAAAAAAGCAAAGAGAGTGTAGTTCTCATGACTTTTGATTAATTAAAAGTGAAACAAAATTGATTAATTAATCATCAGAAATCAAGATGTTCAATGATTGAACATGCTGTAAATCAAATAATTGTGATACAATTCGGGAGTTCGTAAGCAGACTTGTAAATGACTCCCGAATTACTCCCTTTTAATATGCTAAAAGATGCATAATTTGGTATGCCCTGAAAATGAAAAACCCCTTAAATGATATCATTTAAGGGGTTTTTACTGTTTTTGATATTGAAAAAGCGGAATGGACGGGACCGTGACCATTCTTATATTCGATTAAATATCAGGTATTTACAAATCTAAACTTCCAATAATTCTTCTTCAGCCTGCTGCTTGATCTCTTGATCATCTTCCAGTGGCCCGGGCAGCTGCCCGGCAAAAGTCGCGGCAGGAATGGTCAGCGCATGACACAGCATGACATTTTCTTGGAGCATAGTTGCCAGGTGAACAGCATACCTCGCTGCATTTTTCGCGGAAGGTGAAAAATCTGTCGGTACTAAGATACTTTTCATAACCTTATGATTTGTGATAGCGTAAATTTCGCTTTAATCCTATAGTCGAACAATGACGATAGTCATCCCGGCGTGAGATATTGAGCATATTCCAAGAAACAAAAGGCCATCAACGCCCTGGCGGCTAAGTTCTGCAGTGACCTTCGTTTAAAAATGCACGTTGCATTGCGATATGTGTCGACGGTCATTTTTACGGGACCGGTGATGATTTAGATTTGAATAATTGAATAATCGCCATGATCACGCTCAACTATAACTTCGCACATTCATTTAACGGAAAAGTATCCTACCGCCGGCTCGGTACGGGATCGATGGAAAATGGTCATCTCCATTTTAACAGTGAAGGATCACAGGACTTTGCGATACCGATACCGATCAACACCGATGGCCGCTACCGGCTCACACTTGACTGGCAGTATGAAGACCGCGATTTTTCCTATCATTCGGACTTCCTGGTAAGGTCCGGCCATCTTTGTGCTGAATAAACCCGCATTCTTTAAAAATGCCTACTGCAATTTTACCTGTCCGCAGGCAGCTCACGATCTGGTTGGGCGCCGGGATCCTGATGGTGATGATACAGATCCTGCTGGGTGGAATCACCCGTCTAACAGGATCGGGGCTATCTATTACGGAATGGCAACCCTTAATGGGCGCCTTACCACCGCTTAACCGGGTGGAATGGACGCGAAGTTTTGAACAGTATCAAAAGATCGCCCAATTCAAAAAGCTTAACACCTATTTCACGCTGGCCGACTATCAGGGACTGTATTTTTGGGAATGGCTGCACCGGGAATGGGCAAGGCTAATTGGCGTGGTTTTTATCGTTCCCTTTATCATTTTTTTAAGGCAGGGGAAATTTGAGCGGGCCCAGAAATGGCAGTTGGCAGGCCTGTTCTTATTAGGAGGAATACAGGGGCTGGCCGGCTGGGTGATGGTTCAAAGCGGGCTGAATGATACGGATGTAACCGTGAACCATATCCGGCTCTCGGTGCATTTTTGCCTCGCACTGCTGCTGCTCATCTATATCTTTTGGATATTCCTAAAGCTTCGGACAGCTACGCCGCCCAGATCTGCTCCTTTCAAATACCGCCTGCTCATGCTGTCGATCATGCTGTTGCTCGGACTCCAGCTCATTTATGGCGCCTTTATGGCAGGAATCCATGCCGCATTATTTGCGCCTACCTGGCCCGATATCAATGGCGGATTTTTAACCTCATCACCGGCGATAACCGGCGATTTCTTCCACCGCATAACCTACGATCCCTTGTTGATCCAGTTCATCCACCGCCTGTTAGCGTATTTATTGAGCTGCCTGTTTCTAACCTGGTTTTTATACACCCGAAGCTTAGCGCGATCCCGTCCGGTCAGTTCGGTAAATCTCCCGGTGCTACTCTTGGTGATCCAGGTTGCGCTTGGCATTTCAACCCTTGTTAATAGTGGTACCCCGCATTTTATCTGGCTGGCTGTAGCGCACCAGTTTAACGCCATTCTGTTGCTATTGAGCATGGTCAGTATCTTTTACAGCACCCGGTTCCGAACCCTTCAGTAATGACTCATTTCGGGGCGAGAACGTGCACCGTCGAGCCTGCTGCCGTGCAGGTTTGTTGTTTTTACGGTGAGGATCATATTCAAAAATGATACCGGTCACTTTTTACACCCGTGTAATTATGGAGTTTTACGTTCAGAAAAAGAATGTTAAAATGAAGACGCTGCTGCTCGCCACCGATTTCTCAGAAAGCTCTATAGATGCCTACCGCTATGGTTATGACCTGGCCTGCCTGTTAAAAGCAAAGGTAGTGCTCGTTAACGCGATGATCATCGCGGCAGAAATTCCTCAAGCAGGGTTCTTTACCTTGCCTGAAGGCGAATTTGATGCTTTGTTGCAGGATTATACAGCTGAACTTCAGAAAATCAAGACAGAACTGGACGAACGCCGGATAACGGGCAGCTACAGGCCACAGGTGCTTTGCATCAACGATTCGGGCAGATTTATCGATGTGATTAAAAAGACCGCTACTGATCTGCAACCCGATCTGATCGTGATCGGCACGCACCAGGTAGGGCTCCTAAGCAGCATACTGATCGGCAATCATGCGGCACAGCTTATCGATTCAACCGGCGGGCCCTTACTTATCGTTAAACCCGGAACTGTTTTTAAGCCCATAAAAAAGATCGCCTTTGCGACCGAATTCGAAAACGCCGAACAGTACCTGGAGGTGGTTTATCGCCTGATCGGTTTCGCTAAATTACTGAACGCAGAAATCTTGCTGGCTCATGTTTCCGCCGACCGCGAAAAATCAGAAAGGTTGCAGAAAACGTTGACAGAATACGTGCTCGATCTTTCCAATAAAACGGATTACCCCCATATTTTTTACCGTTTGATCCACAATACGAAAACGGAAGCCGGCCTAACCTGGCTATGCGAACATAGCCAGGCAGATCTTTTGGCCATGGCTCACCACTCCAGGAATTTGCTGGCGGAGTACCTGACCGGCAGCCATACGCAAAAGATGAGTAAGCTGTCAGCATTGCCATTGCTGGTTTTACCCCTGCTGGATAGCTAATACCCTAATTAAAATAAACCCCAAAAGATGAAAACAATTGCCGTATTGACCGATGATTCAAAAGGTGCCGAACACGCCACGCGTTTCGCCCTGCATATGGCCAAGAAAATGAAAGCCTCCATTCTTTTGTTCAGTTTGTGCAATGTGCCCGCTGCGAAACAAGTTGTTCTCGCGGGCGATCAGGGACCGGATCCCGAAGATGAACCGGCGCTGGACAATTTCGCCCGTCGTATGCACCAGTACCTGGTCACTTCAAGTTTTCCGGGCGCTTATTTGCCGCAGATAGCGGTAGACGGCGAAAATACTGAGCTCGTGGATGTCATGACAGCGATCAGCCGCCATGAAGATATAGTAATGGTTGTGACCGCCCCGGCACCGGATAATGATCTGGCGGGTTATGTACTTAGCGACGCCTGCAGCCGGATCATTGACTGGGCACGGGTACCCGTGCTTGTTGTCCCCGAAACCGCCCCATTGCGTAATTTTGAAAAGATAGCTTTTGCATCAAAACTTCATGAAGAAGATATTCATTCTATTGCGGAACTGGGCAGCCTGCTGACGAATTTCGCGGCTGAACTGATGGTTGCCCATTTAAACACCGATCCCTCAAACAACGACGTACGGGCCGCCGAAGCCCGGTTGAACCGCGAGCTTTATCAAAAACTGGATTGCGGGGGCGTATATTTCCGCAGCATACCTGATGTGGACCGGCAAAAAAACTGGGCTTGGCTGAAAGCCAATAAACGAACCGATCTGCTGGCGGTGGTTCAACAACCACGGGAACAGATGACACAATTCTTTACCAGGGGGAAAAACGAGGAAGCTACCTACCACCTCACTCTTCCCGTAATGATCTTACCTAAAAGACCGTAAGATGATTGGTAATGATACAAAAAAGGCGGTACTGAATACAATACCGCCTTTTTTGTAGGGTCAGATCTCGATGCCGCCAAGTTGGGCCTCAGAACTGGCCAGTTCCCTGACCCAGCTCTGCAAAAGCTGCGAGGTCTGGCTGGCCGAACCGGCGAACAACGACTGATAATAACTGATGCCTTCCTGCAGCTGTAATTTAAATTTGGTCAGCTGCTTCCTTTTTTTATCCGTCAGTTCCTTTAACTGGGACTGCAGGTCACGTTGCAGGTATTCGATGTAAAGGTTCAACTCCTTGATAAACATATGAGGGCGGTTGATCTTTTCCAACAGGTCCGAGGCGCCGTAGATATGCTTCACCATTTCTTCCAGGCTGTAGCTTCGGGAAAAGTAGGCCAGATTTGGCCCCGGGCAGATGGCGACCGCCTTATTTTCCCGCGGCTTGAGGATATCGTATTTGATATAGGTCGAGGCGCAGAGCCCTTCGCAAAGACAAATTTTTTCCACTACCGCCCGGTAGGCTTGTTCATACTCCGGTTCCGACAGGTCAGCATCCGCTAATTGCTGCAACTTTAAATGCTGGTATTCCCGGGAGGCCGTGCAGATCGGTCTTTCTGTAAATTCGGTATTGGTGCATAGATACTTCTTTGTACAGGGGCTTCCGGGCCGCTTATTTTCAAGCCGTTTGATACGTTGTGACTCTGCCGTACTTTTCTTGAAATTATTAAACAATATCCCCAGGGGCGATGCGCTGCTGACATAGTAATCTTTTTCGGAAGCTCCAGCCAGCTCGTGAAGCGTATCTTTATCAACATTGGTCACTTCCGGCACCAGCAGGAATGGGCTGCCCCAACCGGTCGTATCTACCCGGTACCGCTCCAGCAGGAATTCATTTTCAGAGGAGGTGCCAATACCCCCCTGGACGCTCAACCGCTGGGCCGGTGCCTGGCTACAGCTTATGCCTTTTTCCAGTAGCGCCTGCTGATAATTCGGAAATAATTCGGCTACCATATCCAGCCGCTTCTGTTTGAATTCTTCCAGAATGGGACCGAGCAGGAACCCCTCGGTAGCAAAAGCATGGCCTCCGCAGTTAAGACCTGATTCGACCCGAAACTCCGAGACCCATATGCCTTTCTTGGCCAGAAATTTGGCCTGAATGAAGGCCGACCGGAAATCACTCACCTTCAGGATGACCTTTTTATCGAGTTGCCCATCTGCCGAAGGATAAAAATCCGCAAAAGCTTCCAGATAGCTATATAAACGCGGGTTCATACCGGCTGACATGATCACCGACGAGCGAAGGCTGCTCATCGCAAAACCGCGCAATGCAGCCAGGGCATCGGTGTTCAGGTCCCCGCTGGGGTCACCGGTTGCCGTATAATTCATCTTATCGACCTTGGACATGATATTTACATCAATAGCGCCCGGTGCCATTTCACTTTTCAGCAGGTCCTGAAAATAAGTTTTTTGCCTGCCGGCCGGGAATTCCAGCATGAGGTCATAACCTTGTCTTAACCTGGCATTTTCAGGAAGCAGTTCGAAATAACGGCACAGATCGTTGCCAGCTTCAAACGGCATTCGTTTCAGCGCTTCAAACTGACGGGTCACGAGCCGGCCTACCAGGTCCAGGTACAGTGTAATGCGCCGGGCCCGGGCATCATCCTCCTTTTTAAGAACGGGGACATAGGGTTCGCCGTTAAGCTGTGCATGGTGCTGGCGCATTCTTTCGATCAGGTCGTCGTCAACAATGGACATGGTAGAAGATATACCATAACGGGCAACCTTCAGCGGTGTGTCAATAGAGTAGCCCAATCCGAGAACGGGGATATGAAATGTGTGGCTCATAAATTTTTTTTGCTAATATTTTTTGTTCAATTGAATTCAGTTTGGATGATTTGGCCTTTTGACCACAGACTCTGCTCCGTTTGGATCGCCTTCGGAAAGAGGATGTTATTTTCCAGGTGGAGATGTAATAGCGCATCCTCTTCGTAGGCTTCCAATAATTTATAGAGTATCGGGCAGGTACTGGTCGTATAAGCTGGCGGAACGTAGTTTTTGGTGAGGCTCCTGATCTGCTTTAAAGCGGCCACGATCTGCTCCCCTTCGCTTTTTACGGCAGTGATCGGAACGCTAACGGACCCGAAAGATGCGGCCTGCAACGCGCCTCCGTTCGACCGCGCTTCCTCCAATGCCATAATATAGGGGAATAATTCTTTTTCTTCCTGTTTTCCTTTCAACTCCAATTTTCCCCCGGCAGCGGCAAAAATGTCCGCAACTGCTTTCATATCAGGATGACGTGTACTGTTCGAATTGGCGACCTTAAAAGCCAGTTCGGTAACAAACCGGGTTTGCGTGCCGACAAACCGGTGGTGAAGCTGGATGATATAATTGGCCAGGAACGCCATATCCCAGCCCAGGAAGTCCATTTTCCTTTCCGGCGCTGCCCCATCGATTTGCTGCCATTCCTGCAACACATCCTGTAATTCTTTGGTATGTCCGCCAAGGGCCTGATCGAGCGTCTGTCCGCCGCCGCAACTAAAATCGACCCCAAAGCGGGTCAGCACCCGGGATTTACGATAATCCCGGGAAATTATTTGCCCCAGGGTCGTTTCTTCGATTTCCGTATGTCTTTCCACCATCTTATTTTCTGTTTTTCAGCGCATTTTCGAAGCAGTTCCAAAATAGCCACGTCAGCAATTAGCGACCTGCACCGCCTGCTGGCCTTGTTTGCAAAGCTATTGTGCCCGGGTCATGAAATAAATGACTGTGGTCATAAACCTCCAGAACTGACATCATTTTATGGTGGCTCAATTTCATTTTAACAACGATCAGGGTCAAATAAAATCCGCGCGCCGGGTGCTAAAGTGACGGGGATCACTTTTTTTAACAACGCCAGTCATTCCAGTGTCAGGGGCGATAACGGAATTTTGACGCCATAATCCAAAGAAGATGCCGGATACTAAAACTCTTGTTAAAACGAGCTGCTATCATTGCGGTGATGAATGCCTGACTACCGCCTACCAGACCGATCACAAACAATTCTGTTGCCAGGGCTGCCAGAACGTCTATTCAATCCTTTCAGGGGCAGGGCTTTGCAACTATTATAGCTACAACGATCATCCGGGGGCTACCCGGGCCCGCACCGACAAGCGCTTCGATTACCTCAGCGATCCGGTCATCCAGGCCGAATTGCTTGACTATTCGGACGGAAGGTTATCTATTATTACGTTCTATATTCCACAGATCCATTGCAGTTCCTGCCTTTGGTTGTTGGAGCAACTGAACCGTTTTAACCCTGCTATTCATTTTTCAAGGGTGGACTTTCTCAAGAAGCAACTCCTCGTTCGGTTCGACCCGGAAGGCATTGACCTTCAGGGACTGGTCGAACTATTGGATGGCGTAGGTTACGAGCCGGTGATCAGTCTGCAGGATGTGATCAAGAAACAGCATAGCGCTGAAAGAGGAGACCTGGTACAACGGATCGCTGTTGCTGGATTTTGCTTTGGGAACGTCATGCTGCTTAGTTTTCCTGAATATTTCGGATTATCCGGTTACGAGCAAACCTTTCGGCATTTTTTTGGCTACCTCAACATCGCCTTCTCCCTGCCCGTGGTGCTCTATAGCGGAAGCGGATATTTTGTATCGGCCTGGCACAACCTGAAAAAAAGGATTTTGAATATCGACTTCCCCCTGGCCTTGGGCATTGCCGTATTGTTTTTTCGCACGGCCTTCGAAATACTGTCCCATAACGGCGCCGGCTTTGCAGATACCCTCTGCGGCCTGGTCTTCTTTTTGCTGGTCGGCAAGTTCGTCCAGCAAAAGACCTATCATCATATTTCTTTTGAACGGGATTACCGTTCCTTTTTCCCGGTAGCCGTCCAGGTCATCACGGAAGGCAGGGAAAAGCCGCTGCCGCTTTCGGAACTAAAGACGGGGCACCGCATGGTGATCCGTCATAACGAGATCATTCCCGCAGACGCCATCCTGCTGAAAGGGCATGCGCTGATCGATTTCAGCTTTGTCACCGGCGAATCTGTTCCTGTTACGAAGACCCTGGGCGAGATCATTTATGCCGGCGGACGGCAAACGGGTGAAGCGCTGGAGATGGAGGTCGTCAAGCCGGTGTCGCAAAGTTACCTGACGCAGTTATGGAACAATGAAGCCTTCACGCGTCAGCAGGATAACCGGGTGCAAACCTTTAACGAGCGGGTCAGTAAATATTTCACCATGGTGCTGCTCCTCATTGCTTTCGGTTCCCTGGTGACCTGGTTGCCGTTCCATCCCAAAACCGGAATGGATGCCTTTACCGCCGTACTGATCGTGGCGTGTCCCTGCGCCTTGGCGCTGAGCACTCCGTTCACCATGTCTGCAGCACTCAGTATATTCGACCGTAACTTGTTTTATTTAAAAAACACCAGGGTCGTCGAGCAATTGGCGCAGATCGATACGCTGGTCCTGGATAAGACCGGCACCATTACGACAGGCAGTAAACGCATAAAGCTTGGTACGGCACTGAACACCGGAGAACAGCAACTGATCTTTAGCGCGTGTGCAAATTCGATCCATCCCCTAAGTCGCATGATCTGTCAGTATTTGGGGGATATGGAAAAACTGCCGGTGGAGAATTATCGGGAAATCGCCGGACAAGGGATCACCGCAACCGTTACCGGCCATCAGCTGCGTATTGGCAGTCGAAGCCTGGTCGCCGGCGATCATGACATTACAGAATCCTTTAGCCATGTTCACCTGATGATCGATGGACGCTATCTGGGCTATTTCGGTTTTCAGCATGAATACCGGGAAGGCATGCAGCAGATAGCCGGGCTGGCGCCGGACTATTCCCTTTATCTGCTTTCGGGCGACCGGGATCATGAAAGGCCGGAACTGCTGCACTTTTTTTTCAATGACCAGCATCTTTTCTTTGACCAATCCCCCCAGCAAAAACTGGACTGTATTACTGCCCTGCAACAACAGGGCCATACGGTGATGATGCTGGGCGACGGCCTCAACGATTCCGGGGCACTGAAACAAAGTGACCTGGGTATTGCCGTCACCGATAATGTAAATAATTTTTCACCCGGCAGCGACGCTATCCTGGACGGCAGGTCATTTCATAAGCTGCCTGCTTTCCTCCGTTTCTCAAAAGACACGGTGAAGATCATCCATATTTCCTTCCTGATCTCCCTTACCTATAACCTGATCGGGTTGAGCTATGCGGTTACCGGCCGGCTTTCCCCTTTGGTGGCGGCAGTATTAATGCCTTTAAGTACAGTAACGATCATTTCATTTACCACCCTGGCCACTCATTTCACGGCAAAAAGGAGGAAGCTGATATGAGCATCATTTATTTCCTGATCGGATGTAGCGTATTGATGGCACTGATCTTCCTGGGGGCATTTCTCTGGGCGCAGCGCAGCGGGCAGAATGATGACCTCTATACGCCTTCCTTGCGTATCCTCCTGGATGACGAGGAACCGAAGACCGATAAAAAATGACGGCAATCATTTTTTTAGCTCACGCTCATCATTCTGCCACTAAACCGCCCTTAATAATTTTACACCCATAAACAGCAAAAATTTATGCAGCCTGAAAATTTTTATTATGACAACAAGATCGTCCGGAACTTTGGTATAGCCACCGTGATCTGGGGAATTATCGGAATGACGGTCGGCCTGATCGCCGCCATACAATTATTCCATCCCGGTGCGAATATGCACAACCAGTTCACGACTTTTGGCCGTATCCGCCCCTTACATACCAATGCGGTTATTTTTGCGTTTGTCGGCAACGCCATTTTTATGGGGGTATATTACTCCCTGCAACGTTTATTAAAGGCAAGGATGTTCAGTGATGTGCTGAGCCAGATCCATTTCTGGGGCTGGCAGCTGATCATTGTCTCGGCCGTTATTACGTTGCCGCTCGGGCTGACCACTTCGCATGAATACGCCGAACTGGAATGGCCCATAGATATTGCCATTACCATCATTTGGGTCGTGTTTGGCTGGAACATGTTCGGTACCATCTTTAAACGCCGGGAGAGACACCTGTATGTTGCCATCTGGTTTTATATCGCGACGTTCGTCACGATTGCCGTGCTCCATATCGTTAACTCCTTTGAATTGCCTGTCGGGCCATGGAAAAGCTATATGGTCTATGCCGGTGTACAGGATGCGCTGGTGCAATGGTGGTACGGGCATAACGCCGTGGCATTTTTCCTAACGACGCCTTACCTGGGCATGATGTATTACTTCCTACCTAAAATGGCCAACCGTCCTATCTATTCCTATAAATTAAGCATCCTGCACTTTTGGGCATTGATCTTCATTTATATCTGGGCAGGCCCTCACCATTTATTATATACCACGCTGCCCGGCTGGGCACAGTCTCTGGGCGTGGCATTCTCTGTAATGTTGATCGCACCGAGCTGGGGCGGCATGATCAACGGCCTGTTAACGCTTCGCGGTGCCTGGGATAAGGTCCGCGATGATGTGATCCTGAAATTCATGGTAGTTGGCTTAACCGCCTACGGTATGGCCACTTTTGAAGGACCGATGCTTTCGCTCAAACAAGTGAACGGCATCGCCCATTTCAGCGACTGGATCATTGCCCACGTACACGTAGGGGCCTTGGGCTGGAATGGCTTTTTAACGTTTGCCATTTTATACTGGCTGATCCCGCGTATCTATAAAACAGAACTGTTTTCTAAAAAAATGGCTTCCTTCCATTTCTGGATCGGCACATTAGGGATCCTCTTTTATGCCATCCCGATGTATTGGGCCGGTTTTACCCAAAGCCTGATGCTTAAAGAATTCACGCCGGAAGGCATGTTGAAATATCCAAACTTTCTGGAAACTACGCTGCAGATCCTGCCTATGCACATGATGCGGGCAGCCGGCGGGGCGATGTACCTGCTGGGTGTTATCGTCATGGCTTATAACCTAACCCGTACCGCCTTGCAGGGCAAACTGCTGGCTAATGAAGCTGCCCAGGCTATGCCACTGACGCCCGTACATACCATCGCTAAAGAAAATCACTGGCACCGCAGACTGGAGCGCAAGCCTATCCAGATGCTGATCGCGGCACTGCTGGTTATCCTGGTCGGCACCTTTATTGAGCTGATGCCAACCCTGACCATATCTTCCAATATTCCCACTATTGCAGCGGTTAAGCCTTATACACCCCTGGAGCTGCAAGGCAGGGACCTTTACATCCGGGAGGGCTGTTCGAATTGTCACTCCCAAACCGTCCGGCCTTTCCGTTCCGAAACGGAACGTTACGGAGAGTACAGCAAGGCCGGTGAATTTGTCTATGATCACCCTTTCTTATGGGGTTCCAAGCGGACGGGGCCGGACCTTGCCCGCGAAGGACAAAAGTACGGCAATGCCTGGCACTATAATCACCTGATGGACCCACGGCTGATGTCGCCCGGCAGTATCATGCCGGATTATGACTGGCTGATAGCGCAGAAACTGGATACGACCACCACACGGGCTAAGATACATGCCATGCGGATACTAGGCGTGCCATATCCTGCCGGCTATGAAAATATAGCCAATCAGGACCTGGACAAGCAGGCAAAACAAATAAGTGACAACCTGTACCAGGACAAGATCAAGGTTAAAAGTAACCGGGAGATCATTGCTATCATCGCTTACCTGCAGCGCCTGGGAACAGATATTAAAGCTAATAAAACAGCAACTCATTCTAAATAGATAGACCATGTTTAAGCAATTCACCGAAAATATTAACGCCAACCAGGCCTACCTGCTTTTTTCGCTGGGGATATTCTTCGTATTCTTTATCGTCGTAACCATCATGCTGATTCGCATACGTAAACAGCACGTTGACCATATGCGTGACCTGCCGTTACAGGATAGTTTAACCGATTCATCACCATCCGTACCACTATGAGATATTACCAGAAAATCCTATTTGCCGGCGTTTTAGTATTTACCGTGCAGCCCATTATGGCAAAAGACGACAGCCTGATCCCGGGTGATGTCATGAACTATATTGCAGCCGGTGCCATTTTCTTTACCTTGATACTGATCGTGGTAGCCCTTTTGGTCGTGTTGCGGGCGTTCAGGATCGTAACCCGCATGGTGCTTAAACAACAGGGATTAAGTCCGGCCGAGATTGAGGCTGAAATGAATCCGCCGAAAGTAAAAAAAGAAAAAAAGCCCAAAGCGGAGGTCTGGCAGAAGCTGTTATCCCTCAAACCGATGGCTGAAGAACAGGATATCCTGATCGAACATGACTACGACGGTATCCAGGAATTAGACAATCCTATCCCGGGGTGGTTCTCCTATCTTTTTTACGGAACTATTATTTTTGCGGTGGGCTATTTACTTAATTATCATGTTTTTAAAACAGGCCAGTTACAATATGCCGAATACCGGTCCGAAATGGCGCAGGCTGATATTGAAAAAAAAGCGTTTTTAAGTAAAGCCGCTAACCGCGTGGATGAAAACACAGTTAAGCTTGTCCATGATCCGGCAGTTATCGCATCAGGAGCAGCTATTTTTAAAACGACCTGCGCCCCCTGCCATGGTGACCATGCCCAGGGGAATGTCGGCCCGAACCTGACAGATGACTACTGGCTGCACGGCGGCAAGATCAACGACCTTTTCAAAACCATTAAGTATGGCGTATTAGCCAAAGGAATGCCTACCTGGGAAAAACAACTTACTCCCAAACAGATCTCGGATGTGGCCAATTATATCAAATCGTTACACGGCAGCAATCCGGCTGGCGCCAAGGAACCGCAGGGTACGAAGGAACCTGACACGGATGATAAACCGGTCTCCGGCAAATAATTTCACCATATGAACGAGCTTGCGATAGGGAAAGAAACGGGAAAGCGCCAGTGGATATATCCGCTGATCCGCAAAGGAAAGCTATATAATTGGCGCTCCTGGCTCAGCTATGCCTACCTGCTGTTATTTTTTACAGGCCCCCTGATCCGTATCGGCGGACAGCCTTTGCTGCTGCTTAACTTTATGGATCGGCAATTTGTGATCCTCGGCCAGGTCTTCTGGCCACAGGATATTTTTCTGTTCGCCCTGGCTTCACTGGTTTTTATTGTTTGCGTAGTGTTATTTACGATCGCCTTTGGCAGGATCTTCTGCGGCTGGATATGCCCGCAAACGATCTTTATGGAAATGTTCTTCCGAAAGATCGAAAACTGGATCGAGGGTGACGCAAATAAGCAAAAAAAACTGGATGCTGCCCCCTGGACAAAAGAGAAGATCCTCAAAAAGGGCAGCAAACACCTGCTGTTCCTGCTCTTCTCTTTTTTGATCGCCAACACCTTCCTGGCTTACCTGTTGGGAAGTCAGGCCTTGTTCAGGATCATTCGGGAACCGGTAGAACAGCA
>Ga0164242_10003561_pt1 | contig 17747 bp, 15 predicted proteins | sample OricomgcompostMG_FD_108783 | JGI IMG/M metagenome (GOLD analysis project Ga0164242, IMG submission 108783) | Miracle-Growth compost microbial communities from Emeryville, California, USA - Original compost - Miracle growth compost (MG) ...
AAAAAACGGCGAGATCCGAGCCATCTGGCGCGCGCTCAGCAGAAACAAATCACTCATCACAGCCTCCTCAAACAAGACTGTGAATCACATCTCAAATCAATTTAATAGGTCCTGAACCTAGCCAAGCGCCAGACCAAGAATCGCCGAGCCGAGAGACTGGTGTCTTTCCGCCGACGGACGATTTCTCCTCTTTAAGGTATTCCAACAACGAGGGTGCTTCCGTGCTTCCCGGCGCCGAGAGCGGCACGTTGTTGCGCTGTAAAGTGCCGATCGACGTGTCCGTCGGTGCATCTCCAAACGCGATGACGTGCTGCTCATATGAGACTTCTCCCAGTCCGCTCGTTGCCGCTAGAAATTGAGTGACAATAACATGTGGCCACCGGAGTGGCTCACGGCTGGGGATGCCTGTCTTCAAGGAGGAGAAGTCGAAATGCATATAAAATCATTGGCCGCCGCTGGTCTTCTGGCGGCTGCCACTGCCGTCGGCGTTATCCCGGCGTCCGCCCAGATGAAAAGCAAGCAGTTCAATATTCTGATGTTGACTGATCTTTCTTCGGTCTATTCGGAGACATCTGGACCTGGTGACGTCGAATTCGCAAAGATGGCTGTCGACGATTTCGGCGGAAAGGTCAACGGCGTGCCGATCAACGTCATCGTCGTCGACAACAAGCTCGATCCGGCGCTCTCGGTCAACAAGGCGCGCGAGATCATTGATTCTCAGGGTGTGAATCTCATCACCGACGTCTCGAGTTCCGCTGCCGCCATCGCCATCGCCAAGCTCGCCAACGAAAGGCACATTCTGACGACCTTCGTCAGCCCGGGAACCACGGCGCTGACCAATGAAGCCTGCGGCAAATACACCTGGCACTACGGGTACGATACCTCGGCCATGTCGGCGCCGGTCAAGAAGATGACCCAGGACGGCACCAAGAAATGGTATTTCATCACGGCCGATTTTGCCTTCGGAAAGTCGCTGTTGGATTCATTCTCCAAGGCCGTCAAGGACAATGGTGGCGAGGTTGTCGGGGTGGATATGGTGCCGTTCCCGAACGATGATTTCTCAAGCTATCTGCTCAAGGCGCAGGCGGCCGGGGCCGAGGCCATCGGCATCCTCGAATCCGGTCAGGATCTGCGCAACGCGGTCAAGCAGGCACGGGAATTCGGCTTGATGGATGCCGGCATCAAGATCGTCCCAGGCCAGTTGAACCTGTCCGACGTGAAGGCCCTTGGGCCGGACACCTGGGCTGGCGTGAACGCCGCTCTGATCTGGTATTGGGATCTGGACGATGAAACCCGAAAATTCGCGAAACGCTTCCACGACAAGCTGAACTTCTATCCTGGCGACATACACGCGGGCAACTATTCCGCCGTCTATCAGGTACTGAAGACAGTGCAGGAACTGGGCACGGACGATCCCGACAAGGTGACGGAAGCCCTGGAGGGCCGGCGTTTCAGCGACATGTTCACCAAGGACGCTCTGATGCGCAAGCGCGACCATCTTGTGGTGAAGCGTACCTTTATCGGCCAGGTCAAGCCAGCATCCGAGGTCAAGAACGATAGCGATTTCTTCACCATCGTCGGGTCGGTTCCGGGTGACGAGGCTTATTACCCGGAAGCAGAAAGCACCTGCAAGCACGATTGGTAGCGGAAGAACCAGGCAGCCCGCCACCGGCTGATCGCCGGAGGCGGGGTGCGTTCATCCGCAACGCAACCGAGGCCGGCCAATGTCCTACTATGCGATTTTGCTCTTCAACGGACTTGTGACAGGAGGCATCCTGGCGTTGATGAGCCTGGGCATGAGTATCATCTTCGGGATGATGCGCGTGGTCAATTTCATGCACGGCGCCATGTTCATGCTGGGCGCGATCATCGCGGTGATACTGGGATCGCATCTCGGGATTTCGCTCTGGCTGGGCTTCCTTGTTTCGGCCGTTCTGGTCGGGGTGTTCGGCGTGATCATGGAGCGGCTGCTCATCCGTCGGCTTTATGGTCTGGATCTCGCCTATATCCTGATACTGACCTTCGGTCTGTCGCTGATCATCGAGGACGTCGTCCGAATATTCTACGGCGTCACCTCGGCGCCCTATCTGGTGCCGGACATGCTCAAGGGCGCGGTTAGCCTCGGCTTCGCCTCATATCCGAAATATCGGCTTTTCGTTGTCGTGGTGTCGGTACTTCTATGCCTGGGCACGTATTTCGCGCTTGAGCGGACGCGGCTGGGAGCGCTGATCCGGGCGGCATCGGAGCGGCCCAATCTCCTCAAATGCTTCGGGGGAAACGTGCCTCTTCTCGTTTCCGGCACCTTCTTCTTCGCGTCCGCCCTGGCAGGGCTGGCGGGTGCGCTTTCCGCTCCGATGCGCAATGTGTCGCCGTTCATGGGGCAGGAGATGATCAACTTCGTCTTCGCCGTGGTCGTTGCCGGCGGCATGGGCTCGATTGCCGGTTCGGCGATCATGGGGTTCGCGTCGGGGCTCGTCTCAGCCATCGCTGCGATCTTCTATGCGCCCGCGGCCTCTGCGGTCATATACATACTCATGCTCGTCGTGCTTCTGGTGCGGCCCGGCGGAATTTTCCAGGGCATCGATATTTCGCATTTTGCGCTGCACTATACGCCGATGACCGAACGCGCGCGGCGGGTATTTATGAGCCGGCCCGCAGCGCTCGTTGCGCTGGCGGCGGCGCTCGTGCTTCCCTGGCTGGTCTATCCGGTCCTTGCAACGGACATCATTCTCTGGGGACTGTTCGCGGTCGGCTTCGATCTGCTGTTTGCAATCGGCGGACTGCTTTCCTTCGGGCAGGCGGCCTACTGGGGCGCGTCCGCCTACGTCACCGGGATCCTGATGGTCAAGTTCGGGGCTCCGATGTTGCTGTCGCTGCTCGGTGGCATTGTCGTGAGTACCATTGTCGGCCTCCTTTTTGGCTTCATCGTCGCGAGGAAAAAAGGGATCTATTTCTCCATGATCACCTTCGCATTGGCGTCGATCGTTTACTTCATCGTCAATCAATTTCCGGACTATACTGGAGGCGAGGACGGGCTGCATGGATTGGTTCGTCCAACACTCCTGGGCCTGGACCTGAAGGACGACAGGATATTCTACTATGTCTGCCTCACCGCCGTGGCACTGGTGATTTTCGTCATCCTTCGACTTCTCAAATCGCCCTACGGCCTTGCGCTCCTCGGCGCCCGCGAAAACGAGCAGCGAATGATGAGCGTTGGCTACAGCGTCTACGGCTTGCGGGTAAAGGCATATGTGACTTCCGCCCTGGTATGCTCGATCGGCGGTGCTCTCTATGCGCTCAATCATCAGTTCGTTACGCTTGAAATGGTGTCATGGCGCGCTTCGGGAGAGCCTGTCATGATGACACTTCTCGGTGGGGCGGGTACCATTTTCGGCCCGTTCCTCGGTAGCGCCATCGTCCTGCTGATGCGCAATACCTTGTCGTCGATCACGGACAACGGCAGCCTGTTCCTCGGTCTTCTATTCGTGGCCGTCGTGCTCCTGTTCCGGCGCGGAATACTCGGCGAGATCGTGCATCATTCGGTAGACCGCGCTGCGCCGTCCGATATCGCGGCAAGAGATGAACTCCTCGCTGCGAAACCGAACCGTATCGCAACAACCGGAGACGTGGCCGATGCCTGAAACTGGCGTTAGTAATTCCGGCCGCAGGGCAGGTTCGTCAGACGTGCCGTTGCTTGAGCTCCAGTCCGTCACCATGAGCTTCGGCGGCTTCACCGCCATCAACGACATCAGCCTGAAACTTGAGAAAAAACCAGTCTACGGGATTATCGGACCGAACGGTGCCGGCAAGACGACCCTGTTCAACATCCTGAGCGGTTTCTACCGACCTAGGCGTGGTCGTCTGCTGTTCAATGGGCAAGACATGACTCCACTTCGCACCGAGCAGTTCGCCCGGCGCGGAATCGTGAGAAGCTTTCAGATCACCAGCATTTTTCCCAACCTGACGGTCATGGACAATGTCGTCCTGTCGGTGCAACGGCGTGCGGGCGGAAGCACCAGAGCGTTTGCTAAGGCTGACTGGCACCAGAATCACAGGCCGGAAGCGAATGCATTGCTGGATCAGGTGGGCATTCCGACATCTCTTCGCGAGCGGCCGGCCAGTGACCTTTCCTACGGGCGCAAACGCGCTCTGGAACTCGCGATTTCCCTGGCCGCGCATCCGGCGATTCTTCTCCTCGATGAACCGACGGCCGGCATGACGACCACGGACGTCTCACGCACGACTGAATTGATCGCTCAGTTGTCCGCCGAGCGCACGATCATCGTCGTGGAGCACAACCTTGGAGTCATCGCGGACGTCGCCGACGAAATCATCGTGCTGCAGCAGGGGGCACTCCTTGCCCGCGGGCGCTACGACGACGTCCGAAAGGACAACCGCGTGATCGAAGCGTATCTGGGAAAACGTCATTGAACATGCTGGAGATAAGAAATCTCGATGCTTTCTATGGTGAAAGCCATATCTTGCAGGGCGTCGAGCTGTCGGTTGATGCAGGCGAGGTGGTGACGCTGGTAGGGCGCAACGGCGCTGGCAAGACTACGCTGCTGAAATCCATCATCGGTGACATCCCGCGGCGGACAGGAAGCATTCGTTTCGGCGGCTCGGAGATCATCGGCCTGTCGCCCGAAAGCATTTGCAGGATGGGCGTCGGGTTCGTCCCTGAGGATCGCGGCATATTTTCGACGTTGAACGTCTATGAGAATCTGACCGTCGGCCGGCCGAACGGGTCCACGGGATGGCCACTTGAGCGGATCTACCAGCATTTCCCGGTTCTCAAGGCACGGCGCTTGCAGAAAGCGGCGTCCCTCTCCGGAGGAGAGAAACAGATGCTTGCGATCGCACGCCCTCTCTATATGGGGGCGTCCTTCCTGCTCCTTGACGAGCCGACCGAGGGCCTCGCCCCCGTCGTCGTCGATGCGATCGGCGCGATGATCAAGGACATCAAGTCGACGGGGCTGACGATTCTACTCGTCGAACAGAATCTTCAGTTCGCGGCGGAGGTCGCGGACAGATATTACATGATCGAGAACGGGAAAATCGTCAGAGAACTGACGAGCCAGCAGATGGCCGACGAGGAACAAAGTCTGCTCGATCATCTGGGCGTTTGAAATCGTATTTTTTGTTCCGTGCAGGAAGGTGAGCAGCATCGCAGGCCACGGTCCGGATCGTCGATTGGCCCGATATACGCCTTGCCTGACAAGCCGCACTCGAGCCGACCTTGCCGTAATGCCGTCCAAGGCGCGGTCCGCTCCGCTGTCCCCATCGTCGTTCGCGACGGAGCCATGGCGAAACGAGCCTTCAAGACGTCCGGGCGCGCTCCTAGATTGCAGGCGGCCTGACCCCCCGGTCTCGGCAACGGCGAGTGTCTGGTATCCAGTCGCATGCGCCGTCCGGCGAGTGTCCGCGGCAGGCAACCAGGCGCTGCCGCGAAGAGGTCACCATGGCGAAGACATTGTATGAGAAAATCTGGGACGCGCACGTCGTCAAGCCACTGAGCGACGACAGGGCCATGCTTTTCGTCGATCGGCACCTGGTCCACGAAGGTGTGGCGACCTACGCTTTTTCGGGCCTGCGCGCGCACGGGCGCAAAGTCCACCGCCCCGATCTGACGATCGGTGTGGCCGATCATGTCGTGCCCACTACGCCCCGCATCAACGGGGTTGCCTACGAGGACGAGGACGCCCGCAAGATGGTCGAGGACATCGAGGCCTATTGCAGGGAGGCCGGCATTGACGTTTATTCGGTGGGCAACCGCCGCCAGGGCATCGTCCACGTAATCGGGCCGGAACTCGGCTTCGTCCTGCCGGGCGCGCTGCTGGTGTGCGGCGACAGCCACACCTCCACCCATGGCGCCTTCGGGGCGCTCGCCTTTGGCATCGGCATCTCCGAGGTCGAACATGTGCTGGCGACGCAAACCATCGTGCAGCGCAAGTCCAGGTCGATGAGGGTCAACGTCAAGGGCGAGTTGCCTCCCGGCGCGACGGCGAAGGACCTGATCCTGTCGATCCTGCACACGATCGGCGTTTCGGGTGGCACCGGCCATGTCATCGAGTATCAGGGGGAGGCGGTCCGCGCCCTGACCATGGAGCAGCGCATGACGCTGTGCAACATGTCAATCGAGGGCGGCGCGCGCGCCGGCATGGTGGCGCCCGACGAGAAGACCATCGCCTATTTGGAAGGACGCAAATACGCCCCGAAGGGGGAGATGTGGGATAGGGCGGTAGAGCACTGGCGCTCATTGAAATCCGATCCAGATGCGATTTTCGACAGGGATGTCGAAATCGCCGGGTCCGATGTGATGCCCTTTGTCACCTGGGGCACCAACCCCGGTCAATCGGCGCCGATTGGCGGCAGGGTGCCAGATCCGTCGTCCTTAGACGACGAGGGCGAGCGCGCGAGTATCCAGAGCGCGCTCGACTATATGGGCCTGCAGCCGGGACAGGCGCTGGCGGATATCCGCATCGATCACGTCTTTATCGGCTCTTGCACAAATGGCCGCATAGAAGATTTGCGCGCCGCTGCCGCTGTGGTGCGAGGGCGTAAGGTCGCCGAAGGTACGAGTGCCTGGATCGTGCCCGGTTCGGGGGCGGTCAAGGAGCAGGCGGAGCAGGAGGGCCTCGACCGGATCTTCATCGAGGCCGGCTTCGACTGGCGCGAGCCGGGCTGCTCCATGTGCCTGGCGATGAACGGAGAACGCCTGAATCCCGGCGAACGCTGCGCATCGACATCGAATCGGAATTTCGAAGGGCGACAGGGGCGCGGTGCGCGTACACATCTCATGAGCCCGGCCATGGCCGCGGCCGCGGCGGTCGCCGGCCATCTGACAGACGTGCGCGAACTGACTTGAGGCGAATATGGAACCGATCTCCATGCACAGCGGCATCGCCGCGCCCTTTCCGATGTCCGACGTCAACACGGATCTGATTTATCCCCAGCAGTTCCTGCGCAAGCCGGATCGCGGCGCGATGGCTCCCTTCCTGTTCCACGGCCTGCGCTATAGGTCGGACGGCACGCTGAATCCGGATTTCATCCTCAACAAGGAGCCTTATGACGAGGCAACGATCCTCATCGCCGGCCGCAATTTCGGCTCCGGTTCGTCGCGCGAACACGCACCCTGGGCATTGAAGTCGTTCGGCATACGTTGCCTGATCTCCTCCATGTTCGCCGACATATTTAAAGCGAACTGCATCAACAACGGCATCGTTCCCGCGACCGTCAGTGAAGGACTATTGACGGCCTGCCTGCACGCGGCCGCGAACCCGCAGGAATCGCGCTTCACCGTCGATCTGGAGAGGCGCGAACTCAGGAACCGGTTGGTCGGTACGGTGCCGTTCGAGATTTCCGATTCTGACCGGGACCGCTTGCTCAAGGGCAATGATTTCATCGACGATACGCTGGCGCAACTGCCGGCGATCGAAAACCATGAGAAGGTTTCGGCGGAAGCAGCGCCGTGGCTTAATCTCGGCGCTTCAGTCGAATGATCCCAGAGACGAGCGGCGTTGGCGGCCGCTCCCCATATTCAAACTAACCGGTGCGGCTCAGGGCAGTAGGCGGGCAACGTCGAAAATGTCGTCGGAGATGATGTAGCCGTTACCCTGCATGCGGCCGACGATGCGCATCTTCTCCGTGTCGACATAGAATCGTTCCGGATCGATAAGCAAATCGTCGCGGATATGCATGACTTGCACGAGGCCGAGGATCAGGGACCTATAAGGACCGAGCTCGACGATCCGCATCAGCTTGCACTCGAAGGATACCGGGCTTTCTACGATACGTGGCGCGCCGATCGACAGCGACGGAGTGGAGGTCAGTCCCGAGGCGCTGAATTCATCGATGCCCGGACCGTATTCGGTGGCTGTGACGTTCATCGCCTGCAACCGGTCCTCATCAACCAGATTGACGACAAATTCGCCAGTGGCGCGGACGTTGCGGCCGGTGTCCTTGCGGTCGCCCGGCGTACGGTCATTGATCGAGAATCCGACCACCGGCGGCTCCTCCCCGAAGACATTGAAGAAGGAGAACGGCGCGGCGTTTCGCTCGCCGGTTTCGCTGACCGTGGAAACCCAGGCGATCGGACGGGGCGTGATTGTGGAGGACAGGAGCTTGTATCGCTCGATGGGCTTCAGGTCGGAAAAATTGAAATGCATGCCTGCTCCGCTAGGTCTCGAAATCGGCGGTCTGGGCGCCCATTCGCCGGGACCGCTACGCCTGTATGCACTCCTGGCGCTGTTCGCCAAGACCCTCAATGCCCAGGGTTATAACGTCGCCGGCCCTGAGGAAGACATTCGGCTTCTGGCCAAGCCCGACGCCGGGCGGGGTGCCGGTGGAAATGATGTCGCCGGGGCGAAGGCTCATGAAATGCGACAGATAGGAAACCAGGTAGCGCACGCCGTAGACCATCGTCGCCGTCGAACCGTTCTGAAAGCGGTGGCCGTTGACCTCGAGATGCATTTTCAGGGCTTGTGGATCGGAGATCTCGTCGGCGGTGACCAGCCATGGACCGATCGGCCCGAAAGTGTCGGCCGACTTGCCTTTCGTCCACTGGCCTTGCCGTTCGGCCTGGAAGGCACGCTCCGACAGATCGTTGACCACGCAATAGCCGGCGACATGGTTCATTGCCTCGTCCTCGGAGACATACTTCGCCGTTTTGCCGATGATGACGCCAAGCTCGACTTCCCAGTCGGTCTTTTCGGAGCCGCGCGGAATCTCGACCCGATCGTACGGTCCGGTGATCGCCGACGTCGCTTTCATGAAGATGATCGGCTCGGGCGGCACCGTGGCGCCGGTTTCCTCGGCGTGGTCGGAATAGTTCAGCCCGATGCAGATGAATTTGCCGATGCCGGCGACACAAGGGCCGATGCGCGGATTGCCGTCGACGACCGGGAGGCTGTCGATATCGATCGCACGCAGCACGTCGAGGCCATCGGGGTACAGCGTCTCGCCGGCAATGTCGGCGACATGTTTGGAAAGGTCGCGAATCCGGCCATCGCTGTCGAGAATGCCAGGCTTTTCCGCGTCCGGTTCGCCGTAGCGCAGCAATTTCATCGGGTCTCGTACTCCAGTTGAATGTCTGTCGGGGTTTTCGGTCTGTCAGGAAGCCTGAATGGACACGCCCGGGCAGGAGACAGCCTCTTCTCCGGGCGCGCGAGGGACGCAGGACAGCTCAGCCGACCGCCCGCCTGCTGGTTTGGGCCAGGAGGGCCTCTACAACTGCGTCGCCCATTTCGCTGGTGCCGACCTGGCGGCAGCCGGGCCGCATGATGTCGGCGGTGCGGTAACCTGCGGAAAGCACCGAGCGGACCGCCACCTCGATGCGTGCCGCCTCGCGTTCCAGGGAGAAGGAATAGCGCAGCATCAGCGCCGCCGAGAGAATCGCCGCCAACGGATTGGCGATGTCGCGGCCTGCGATGTCGGGCGCGGTGCCGTGGACAGGTTCGTATAGTCCCTTGTTTCCGGCACCCAACGAGGCCGACGGCAACATGCCGATCGAGCCCGCCAGCATCGCCGCGGCATCGGAAAGGATGTCGCCGAAGACGTTGCCGGTGACGATGACGTCGAACTGCCTGGGATTGCGGATGAGCGCCATGGAGGCCGCATCGACATAGAGGTGCGTCAGTTCCACGTCCGGATAGTCCCTGCCGACCCGGGTAACCACCTCGCGCCACAGCATCATCGTCTCCAGTACATTCGACTTATCGACAGAGCACAGCTTCCTGCCGCGCTTCTGCGCCGTCTTGAAGCCTACGTGGGCAATGCGCTCGATCTCGCTCTCGGTGTAGCGCATTGTGTTAATGCCTTCGCGCTCGTTGGCCGCGTTGACCGAGATGCCGCGCGGCTCGCCGAAATAGAGATCGCCGTTCAGCTCCCGCAGGATCACCATGTCGACCCCGTCGACCACTTCCGGCTTCAGCGTGGAGGCGTCGAGCAATTCGGGATAGAGCACGACGGGGCGGAAATTGGCATAGAGCGACAGCGCCCGGCGGAGCCGCAACAGACCGTTGCCGGCGCCGTCGGCCGGCGGACGATGCTCGTCAGCGGGCACGCCGGTGCCCCCGAGAAGGATGGCGTCGACCTCGCGGCAGAGCTCAAGCGTTTTCGGTGGCAACGCATCGCCGACCGTCTGAATGCCTTCGTCGCCGATCACGGCTTCGATCATCTCGAAGGCCAGGCCTTTGCCGGCGAGTGCGCGCAACACTTTGACCGCCTCGGCGGTCACCTCCTTGCCGATTCCGTCGCCGGGAAGTACCGCGATTTTCACGTCCTGTTTCTCCAGATAGCTCGCTCAGCAGCGCAACCCACCATGGCCCGCGCCCTGTCCGGCGTCTTATAGGTGTGGCGTGCGCATCCTCGAAGTCGTCCTTCGGAAGCAGTCCATCGCCATAGGCGAATGCGCGGCGAGCGGCGTCGGCACATCGCGCCGACGCCGGAGGCGGTCGAGGAACCGGCGGAGGGAGCGTTATCGGGTTTCGCTGTTGGTGAGGTGGTTGAGCAGCAGGCGCACGGACGGCGGCATGGTCTGGCTTTCCTGCACGCAGAGGTTCCACTGTCGCTCGGACCAGGGTTCGTCAAAAACGATGGCAACGGTGTTGCCGCTGGTCACGTAGCGCTCCGCGCATTTCTCCGGCACCAGGCCGATGCCCAGCCCTGCTTCAACCATGCTGAATACGGTCTCGAAACCGTTGACGCGGACCGGCATCCGCAACGAGCGGGTGAGATCGGCGGCCGCGCGTAGCACGAGCGAGTCCAGGAAAGACCCCTTCATTGGCCCGATGAGGTCGAAATCGGTGAATTCGGCAAATTTGACGATCTCGCGATCCGCCAGCGGGTGGTCCTTGTGAACCAGTGCGACAATGCGATCGACCCGATAGGGAATGACCTTGAGGCCCTGGCGCGGCACGACGCCGCCGAACACGCCTATGTCAGCGGCGTTCTCCGCCACTGCCTCAACGGCCTGCTGGCTGGTCCCTTCCTGCAAGTCGATGCGCACGCCTTTATGCAAGGCTAGGAACTCGCGCAGGTCTCGCGGAAGGTGTTGGATGATGGTGGAAACGCTGGCGTGGACGCGGATATGGCCGCGCATGCCGCTGGCATGGTTAGAAAGCTCCGATTCCATCTGGCGCAGGTCGCGCATGACCACGCGGGCGTGGTGCAGCATAGAATGGGCGGCTGCAGTCAGTTCCAGCCCTTTTGAGCCACGCACGAACAACGGCGTCTTCAACCGGGCTTCGAGATCGGAAATGCGCTTGCTGACCGCCGACGCGGCTATGTGCTCGCGGTCGGCGGCCTTGGCTATGCTCTGCTCCTCACAGACGGCGACGAACAATTCCAATGACAACAAGTCGAAACGCACGCGCTACCAATCTCCATGCTTCGATTGCACGATTACCATCTGCGATCCTCGTGCAAGGGAGAGCAGCAATCGCCAATATTCAACCCGGCCGGGCACATCGCCGATCACGACGGGCCCGTTCCCAATAAAGGCTTCGCGCTGCCCGCCGTATCTTCAATAAGGTCGTATTCCGGTCTGGAAGACAATACAAAATCAAATTGCTCACGTCCGGCGAAGCGTGGCGCCAACGGAAGAAGTCAGGATCCGTCCACACATGAATCGATATGATCTCGAAGGCCGTACCGCAATCGTCACGGGCGGCGCTCAGGGCATCGGATTGGCCGTCGTCGAGCGCATGCTCGAATCGGGCGCAAGCGTTTCGATATGGGATCGCGACAAGACGGTGCTGAATGCCTGCGCCGACAAGATCGGACAGCCCGACCGCGTGCAGTGCCTGACGGCCGATATCGGCGTGCTTGCATCGGTAGAGGCGGCGGCGAAGGCGACGCTCGATCGTTACAGCAGGATCGACATCCTGATCAACAATGCCGCTCTTGTCGGCCCTAACATGCCGACTTGGGAGTATCCGCCGGAAGCGTTCGCGGAGGTGGTCCAGGTCGGTCTCAACGGCACCTTCCACTGCTGCCGTACCATCGTGCCGCACATGATGGAGAAGGCCTACGGACGTATCGTCAATCTCAGCTCCATAGCCGGCAAGGAAGGCAATCCCAACGCAGTCGCCTACTCCTCGATGAAAGCCGGCGTGATTGCGCTGACAAAGTCGCTTGGCAAGGAATTGGCTGGTCGCGATATCGCGGTCAACTGCGTGACGCCGGCCGTCGCAAGGACATCGGGAGCAATGGCCCAGGCGCCCGAGCACATAGCCTATATCCTCGGCAAAATCCCGCGCGGGCGCATGCTCGAACTGGAGGAGGCGGCGTCGATGATCTGTTGGCTGGTGACGCAGGAGAACTCCTTCACCACCGGTGCGGTCTTCGACCTGTCGGGTGGACGGGCGACGTACTAGGTCGCCGCAGCAGGAATGATTGAAGAGGAGATTCCCGTGGATTCATTTGTTTTCGAGAACGCACGCGTGCTTGACGGTTCCTCGGACGAAGGCGAGTACGATCGTCACGTACGAGTGTCGGAAGGCATCATCGACGAGGTCTCCGACAAGCCCATCAAGGACACCAACGCCATCAGGATCGACCTGAAGGGCAAGACGCTTATGCCCGGCCTGATCGATTGCCACGTCCACGTCTATTCGGCGGCTGAAGATCCGTCCACCAGTTCACGTATGCCCAACGAACTGGTTGCGCTGCATGCGGCCAGGATCGTCAAGGGCATGCTGATGCGCGGCTTCACGACGATCCGCGACGTCGGCGGCGCAACGCTTGGCTTCAAACATGCGCTCGAGACCGGTCTGATCGAGGGACCTAGGCTGATCATGTGCGGCAAGGCCTTCGTCCAGTCGGGCGGCCATACCGATCCGCGCGAGCGCGGCGAACTGATCTCGGCCGAGACCTTCAACAATCAGCTCGGGAACGTGTCGAAGATCGTCGACGGCGTTGACGAATGTCGCCGCGCGGCGCGCGAGGAGATCCGTAAGGGCGGTCAGTTCATCAAGGTGATGGCTGGCGGTGGCGCGGCGCAGCTGCGGATGCCACGCTCATGGAATGCCTATTCGATGGACGAACTTCGCGCCTTCCAGGAGGAGGCGGACAATGCCAAGACCTATGTCTGCGTGCACGCCCATTCCGACGAGTCGATAGCGCGCGCGCTGGCCTGCGGAATCAAGTCGATCGAACACTGCACGCTGATCACCCCTGAGACGGCCGCGATCATGGCCGGGAAGGGGGCCTATTCGACACCGACGATCAGCGCCTACGAGGCGCAAATCGTCGAAGCCGATCGACTGGGATTGGACGCGGGCGCCGTCGAGCGCCTGAAGTGGGTGCGCGATCGTGGACCGGAATCGCTTGAGATCATGCACAAGGCGGGTGTGAAGATCTGTCACGGCTCGGATCATCTCGGCTTCCTTCACCCTTACCAGAACCTGGAATTCAACATCCGGGCCGAGGCGCTGCCGCCCATCGAAGTGATCCGCTCGACCACTCTTAACGCGGCTGAACTATGCTTGATGCCTGGCAAGGTCGGCACCATTGCCGCTGGCGCCTACGCCGACATGATTGTCATCGACGGCGATCCGCTAAAGGACATCTCTCTGCTCGGCAACGAAGGCAAAGCCTTCCAGGCGATCATGAAGGGTGGTGCCTTCTACAAGAACGAACTTGCCCACTAGCCATGGGCGGATTTGGCAGAGATGAGGGCCGCAGCGGAGCGACGGCGAAATTCCGCTGCATCTCTTCTCGCATTGTCGTGCAATGCGCAGCCGAAGGACAAGAGGTTTTTTTACCGGACTATGCGGTCCAGTGAGCTTAATCTGGTGCCTGAAAACTTGGCGGCTGGCCAGCTATGTCCGACATAGCCAAAAGCCTCGAACGTGATCCGCAACTGGAATCCATCCTTGCCAATCACAAAAAAGGCGCTTGGCATCCAGGTTGAATCCGACAGGCGTCTTGGCGTCGAACTCGCCTTCAACCACGCCATCGGGCTCGGTGGGGCTGTGATATCGGACTGTGATCCGTCCAATTGCAGCCATCTCTGCGCCGAGGCCAGCGGCAAGCCGATGCTGACGCAATATATCCGCAATCTCCGCGACAAGGCGCGCATGGCCTATGTCGTGCGCATGGAGAAGAAGTTCGAGCGGCAGGCGCTTGAGCACATCGCCGTCCTGCAGGCGGTCGCCGATAAGAGTTCGGACGAGGCCCGTCTGGCTATGTCGCTCCATATTGACCGCGTTCGCGAGCGCTTCATGCGGTGGCTGTTCGCAGATTGACGTGCTTGACGGATCGTCCTGTCGCCGGAATTTCGGACGCCATCGGCCCTTGCCCGCTCTGGACCATCAGGCGCCTGTTTCAGGACGCACTCATCATATTCGCGATGAGCCATCGTCGCTCTCGCCACGGGCTTCATCCTGGCCAAATCCCAAAGATCCATACGGTGACAGACCTGTTGGGCGGACCGCCGTCCTGCCGCTCATCGCAGCAATCTTGTCGGCATAACGGTGACCAAGCCACTGCTGGATGACGATCTCTGGTAGCACGGCAAAATCGCCGGCACCGCCGCGGGGACGACGAGACGATCATCCGTCCCGGACTGGGTTGCTTACGAGCCGGGCCATTTCGTCCATTAAGCGAAGAATCTTGCGAGCCTCATCTGAGACTATGTCGCTGGCGTATCGGCGAAGGCGTTGCGGCTGGTCCCGATACTTGACCTCAAATCCGAAAAAGAAGAAGTTGACAGGCTAATCATCGACCTTTTATACCACATGTCTTGTCTCTAGGGAGGATCAATCCATGAAATCAGTGTTATCGACTCTCGGAATCTGCGGAATCGCTACGGTGGTCGGCTTGATCGCCGCCAGCGGCGCCTCCGCCGAAATGCGCGCCAAGCCATTCCCGGCTTGGGAAACGCCCCAGATCATGTCGACGATCTCCATCGACCAGGCCAAGGAAATCGTTGCCAACCGCACCAAGCCGCAAACCGAATGGAAAGGGCCGGCCGACGGGCCCCGTGCGCCCGAAAAGGCGATGCGCATCGTCTATGTATCGGCCGATCAGTCCTACGTGTCCTTCGTGAACTGGGGGCGCGGCGTCGAAGAAGCAGCTAATATCCTTGGCTGGAAGGTCGATATCCTGAACGGCCGTGGAGCGGTGACGAGCACACTTCAGGCCATGCAGCAGGCCGTCGCCAGTCGGCCCGATGCAATCATCACCTCGGCTGACGCGAGTGCCTTGCAATCGCCGATTTCGCAGGCGGTGGCGGCAGGCATCCCGGTTATCGGGATCCACGCCTCAGCGTTTCCGGGCCCCGACCCCGAGCTGAACCTGTACACCAACATCACGTCCAACCCCGCCGAGATCGGCGAGACGCAGGCCGCCTACGTCCTTGCCCAGTCCAATGCGGAGGCAAAGGTCGTACATTTCCTCGACAACAGCTTCGCCATCGCCCGGTTCAAGGCGAAGGCGGCCACGGACCCGATCAAGAACTGCAAGGGCTGCACCTTCGTGGACATGGCCAACATACCGATCGCCGACCAGACCCAGCGCATCCCGACCGTGATTTCGGGTATCCTTGCCAACACCGGCAACACATGGTGGGGCACGACGTGCTGCGACAATTTCTTTCCATACGTCGCCTCGGCCCTGCGCGCGGCCAACGTTCCCGCCAATCAGGTCAAGCTTGTCGGCTCGGACGGCCCGCCGTCCGCCTATGACATGATCCGCAAGGGCGAATACGAGGTCGCCACTGTCCCGGAGCCGAGCACCTTGTTCGGGTTCCAGGCGGTCGATGCGGTTGTGCGTGCTGCGGCAGGCCAGGAGCCGTCTCACTTCGTGCAGCCGACCTATCTCGTGACGAAGGAGAATGCAGACGCGGAAGGTGGTGAAAAGAACGAATTCATCCCTTCAAACAATTTCGCCTGCCACTACGAGAATATCTGGAAGGGCGAGAAGAAGGACTGCTCCACGAACTGACCACAGGTCTTTGCGTTGTCCTGGCCATTTTTGACGACCGTCCAAAGCAGGCCAGGGCCATCGTTGGTTTCAGTGAAACGGAGGAGGCATCATGGATGCTGGCGACGATATTCTTTCCATCCGCGGCCTGACCAAGAGCTTTTACGGCGCTCTGGCGCTCGACAATGCTGATTTCACGTTGCGGCGCGGTGAAATCCACGCCTTAGTTGGTGAGAACGGCGCGGGCAAATCGACATTCATCAAGATCCTGGCGGGGGTTTACGAAAAGGACGCCGGGGAAATACGGATCGACGGTCGCATCGTCAATCCGCGGGCGGAACGGCTGCCGATCGCGTTTGTCCATCAGGACCACGCTTTTGCCGAAGACCTGAGCGTCGGCGAAAACATCGCGTTCGGTGCCGGATATCCTCGCCGCGCCGGCCTGATCGACTGGAAGGCGGTCAGGAGTCAGGCGCTGGAAATCTACGAGACCATGGATGTCGAGCCTCTCGATCCCGACAGGATGGTCTCCACGTTAAGCGCACCCGAGAAAGCGATCCTCGCTATCGTGCGTACGCTCGCCCGGACGCCGAAGGTCCTTGTGCTGGATGAGCCGACGGCAGCCTTGCCCGAGGCGGATTCCATGCAGCTCTTTAGGACCATGCAGCGTCTGCGCGACAAGGGAACGAGCATGATCTACGTCTCTCACAGGCTGAACGAACTGTTCGGCCTGTGCGATCGCGTCACGGCTTTTCGCGACGGACGCCACGTGGCGACGGAAGCAATAGCCGACACCAGCACGGACCGCCTGGTTGAACATATGCTCGGACGTCCTGTCGATGTGTTGGAGGCGGGTGATGAAAGCGCTCCGTCGAGCGAGAAGATCGCTCTCAGGGTCGACTCACTCGCCGTCAACGGTCGCGGTCCCGTTAGCTTCGACGTCAGGCAAGGCGAGATTCTGGGACTTGTAGGTTTGCGAGGCGGCGGCCAGGAAGCCATTGGCCGGGCGATCTTCGGAGCGGTTCCGATCGACGGGGGAGCGATCTCGCTCTTCGGTCGGCTCCTGCCGAAGAAGCGCACGATCGGCGGATCGATCGAAGCCGGACTACGGTTGCTCGCCGGCAACCGGGCTGCGGAAAGCACGTTTCCGGGAATGTCCCTGACCGAAAACATCTTCGCAAATCCACGCATCGTCGGCGGGTCGCTCTGGCGATGGAATGCGCCGAAAGACGAGCGCATTGCCGCGCGTCAGCTTCTGGAGCGGTTCGACGTGCGCCCGCGAAACGAGGCGGCGCTGATCGATTGGCTGTCGGGTGGCAACCAGCAGAAGACCTGCCTCGCCAGATGGCTTGGCGACAGCGGGCGCTTGCTGATCCTCGAGGAGCCCACCGCCGGCGTCGACATCGGGGCCAAGCTGGCAATCCACGACATCCTGCGCAAGGCCGCCGCGGCCGGTGTGTCCATGCTGGTCGTTTCGACCGACATGGAAGAGGTCGCCGCCCTGTGCCGGCGAGCCATCATCATCGACCGCGGACGCAAGGGAGCGGAGCTCTCCGGCGCGGCCCTGACCATGGACAACCTGATTTCGCGTTCTTCGCAGGGCAGCCTCAATGCGGCCTGACACGAACAAGACAAGCGTCGATCTCCTTGGGAGAGTTGAATGAGCAATTCCGGCAACGAGACAACCACGACCACGGCGACTCGAGCGCCCGCCAGATCGGGTTCGGGCCTCGTCAACATCGCGGCGAACTACGGTCTGGCGATCATCTTCGTTCTGGTCCTGATCGTGTTCGGGTTCCTGCGGCCCGACACGTATCTGAGCC
>Ga0164242_10003562_pt1 | contig 17741 bp, 17 predicted proteins | sample OricomgcompostMG_FD_108783 | JGI IMG/M metagenome (GOLD analysis project Ga0164242, IMG submission 108783) | Miracle-Growth compost microbial communities from Emeryville, California, USA - Original compost - Miracle growth compost (MG) ...
CGACGAGGTCGTCGGGGTGCTCGGCGACCTCCGGGTCGAGGTTGTTCATCAGCATGCGCATCGGCGCCTCGGTGGCCCAGGACTGGGCGGTGAGGGTCGTGCCACGCGGGGCGCGGACCGGTCGTGCACCTTCCATGATCGTCAGATCCTTTCGTTGTCAGTCAATTGGTATGTCGGGCAGCTCAGCGCAACGCGCCGGTGACACCCTCGGCGGCGGCCAGGGCGTCGCCCGCAGCGACGAACGCGACCGCCTTCTCGATCTCCGGGGACAGGAAGCGGTCGGGGCCGGGGACCCCGATGTTCGGGAGCGCGGCAATCACCGCGGCGGTTGCCGGGCCGGGCCGCAGCGGCGCACGCAGCCGGATGCCGCGAGCCGCGGTGAGCAGCTCGATCGCCAGCACGCGACGCAGCCCGTCGACCGCGCGACGCAGCTTGCGCGCTCCGGACCAGCCCATGGACACGTGGTCCTCCTGCATCGCGCTGGACGGGATCGAGTCCACCGACGCCGGGCTGGCGAGCCGCTTGAGCTCGGAAACGATGGCCGCCTGGGTGTATTGCGCGATCATGTGACCGGAGTCGACACCCGGGTCGTCGGCGAGGAAGGGCGGCAAGCCGTTGTTGCGGGCCACGTCCAGGAAGCGGTCGGTGCGGCGCTCGCTGATGCTGGCGAGGTCGGCGGTCACGATCGCCAGGAAGTCGAGCACGTAGGCGACCGGTGCGCCGTGGAAGTTGCCGTTGGACTCCACCCGTCCGTCCTTGGTGACGACGGGGTTGTCGACGGCCGACGCGAGCTCGGCGTCCGCGACCGAGGCGGCGTGGGCGATGGTGTCACGCGCACCACCGGCGACCTGCGGGGAGCAGCGCAGCGAGTAGGCGTCCTGCACGCGGGTGCATGCTGCCGGGTCACGGTGACTCTCGCGGATCTCGCTGTCCTTCAGCAGGTTCCGCAGGTTCTCCGCGCTCAGCGCCTGCCCGCGTTGCGGGCGCAGCTCGTGCAGGTCGGCGGCGAAGACGTCGTCGGTGCCGAGCAGACCCTCGATGGACATCGCGGCCGTGATGTCGGCGACCTTGGTGAGCTCGGTCAGGTCGGTGATGGCCAGGCAGAGCATGCCGAGCATGCCGTCGGTGCCGTTGATGAGGGCGAGGCCCTCCTTCTCGCGCAGCTCGACCGGGGTCAGGCCCGCTGCGGCGAACGCGTCGGCCGTGGCGAGCAGTTCGCCGGCCGCGTTGCGCACCTCGCCCTCACCCATCACCGCGAGTGCGCAGTGTGCAAGCGGTGCCAGGTCACCGGAGCAGCCGAGCGAGCCGTACTCCCGGACCACCGGGGTGATGCCGGCGTTGAGCATCCCGACATACGTCTGCAGCACCTCCGGGCGCACGCCGGTGCGCCCGGTGGCGAGAGTGCTGGCACGCAGCAGCATCAGCGCGCGCACGACCTCCCGCTCGACCTCGGGGCCGGAGCCTGCCGCGTGTGAGCGGACCAGCGAGCGCTGCAGTTGAGCGCGGGACTCGACGGGAATGTGCTTGGTCGCGAGTGCACCGAACCCGGTGGAGACGCCGTAGTGCGGGATCGGGTCGTCGGCGAGCTGCTCGATGATGGCCCGGCTGCGGGCCACTTCCTCAAGTGACTCCTGCGAGACCTCGACCTTCGCGTCGTGGCGGGCGACGGCGACGACATCGGCGATGGACAGGGCACCGATTCCAACGACTACAGATTCGCTCATGTGATCCATTGCATACCCGTGGCAACCCCGCGACCACCGGCGAAGGTCCATTTGTGTCTCGCATCTGAGACAATGCACCAATGGCGAACGCCCCCGCCGCCGCTCAGGCCGTGGCGCTGCTGCAACTGCTCGCCCGGCACGCGGAACCGATGCCGGCGACTGCGATCGCGCGCCAGCTGGGGATGCCACGCTCGTCGGCCTACCACCTGCTCGCGGTGCTGTCCGACGCCGGCTTCGTCACGCACCTTCGTGACGAGCGCCGCTGGGGCCTGGGTGTGGCGGTGTTCGAGCTCGGCTCGGCATACGTCCGGCAGGCGCCCCTGCAACGGATCGCGCGGCCCATCCTCGCGCGGCTCGTGGAGAGCACCACGCACAACGCGCACCTGGCGGTGCTGCACGGGCGGGACGTCTTCTACGTGATCGAGGAACGCGCACCGCGTCGCCCGTCCCTGGTCACCGACGTCGGGGTGCGCCTCCCGGCTGCGCTCACCGCGTCCGGGATGGCGATGCTGGCGGCACTCCCGGGCCCACAGGTGCGCGCGCTCTATCCGGACCGGGCGTCCTTCGTGCAGCGCAACGGCCGCGGCGTCACGTCCCTGACCGCACTGAACTCCGAGCTGGCCCAAGTGCGCCGACGTGGGTATGCCGTCGAAACCGAGTCCGTGTCCCCAGGATTCGCGTCCGTGGCGGTGGCCGCACTCGACCACAACGACGGACCCGCAGCGGGCATCGCGGTGACCTATCCGACCGACGAGCCATCCGCGGAGGGCCTGCTCGTCGCCGCGGTCCGCTCGGCGGCCGCCGACCTCAGCCGCCGCCTGGGCCACCGCACCCGGGTGGCGAGGTAGCGCAGGACCGGTGGCTCGGCGGCCGTCTCCCGTCGACCGGCGCACTTTCCACCGATTGGCGCAGCTGCACCTGCGCCGCTCGGTGGAAAGTGCGCCACTCGGCACGGGGACGGCATACGCTCGAGGGCCCCGAACCGAGAGGACCGACCGTGCCCGACAGCCGTGCCGAACGCGAAGCCGATCTGCGGACCTACTACGACAACGAGGCGGCCGTGCGGCACGGCAAACAGCCGTCGGTCACCCGGGCCCGGCACCGGGACGCCTTCATCGAGCTGTTGCGGCGCGAGCGGCGGACCTCCGTCGTCGAGGTCGGCACCGGTCCCGGCCGTGACTCGCTGGCGTTCCGGGATGCGGGGCTGTCGCTGCGCGGGATCGACCTCGCACCGGCGAGCGTCGAGTTGTGCCGCGCGGCGGGCTTGGACGTGCAAGTGGGCTCTGCGCTGGAGCTGCCTTTCGCCACAGGGGAATTCGAGGCGGCATACACAGCAAGCACCCTGTTGCACGTCGCCGGCGAGGATCTGGACATTGCGTTGGCCGAACTCGTCCGCGTCGTGCAACCGGGCGCACCGATGGTCGTCGGCGTCTGGGGCGCCGACCGGACACGGGAGCAACGCTGGGGCCCGGCGACCTACGGTCCGCCACGCTTCTTCGCGCTGCGCAGCGATGCCGACCTGCGGGCCGCACTGGAGCGCCACGCGACGATCGAGACCTTCGACACCTGGCCCGACCCGGACGAGGACGACACGCACTACCAGTGGGTGGTCCTGCGTACGCCGCCGGCGGCTGACGGTCGAAACGGCGATTGACGATGCAATCGCGCGGTCAACGACGCGCTCGACCGTCAACGGCGAATTGAGCCGTCACTCGGCGCCTCGCATCCCACGCTCGCCGCGTAACGTCTGACCCATGCGTGCGATCACCTTGCCGAGCTTCGGCGACGAGTCCGTGCTCACCCTCACCGACCTGCCGACCCCGACGATCGGCGACGACGAGGTCCTCGTCGACGTCGCCGCGGCCGGCGTCAACCGCGCCGACCTGATGCAACGCCAAGGGTTCTACCCGCCGCCCAAGGGCGAGTCGGAGTTGCCCGGTCTGGAGGTCAGCGGCACGATCAGCGCCCTCGGCAGCGCGGTGACCGGCTGGTCGGTCGGCGATCGCGTCTGCGCCCTGCTCGCCGGCGGTGGGTATGCCGAGCAGGTCGCGGTCCCCGCCGGACAGTTGCTGCCCGTCCCCGGCGACGTCGACCTGGTGGAGGCGGCGGCGCTGCCGGAGGTCGTGTGCACGGTGTGGTCCAACATCTTCATGACCGCCCACCTCCAGCCCGGGGAGTTGCTGCTCGTCCACGGCGGTTCCAGCGGCATCGGCACGATGGCGATCCAGCTGGGCACGGCGTTCCACGCACGCGTCGCGGTCACGGCCGGCTCCCCCGAGAAGCTGCGGGCCTGCGCCGAGCTGGGGGCCGACATACTCATCAATTACAAGGAGCAGGACTTCGTCGAGGTCGTCTCCGCCGAGGGTGGTGCGGACGTCATCCTCGACGTGGTGGGTGCCAAGTACCTGGCGCGCAACATCGCCGCGCTCGCCCTGGACGGTCGCCTCGACATCATCGGGTTCCAGGGCGGCAACACCGCCGAGCTCGACCTGCGAGCGCTGATGGCCAAGCGCGGCTCGATCATCGTCACGGGCCTGCGGGCGCGGGACCGCGCCAACAAGGCCGAGGTCGTCGCCCAGGTCCGGCAGCACGTCTGGCCGTTGCTGGAGGCCGGCGCGGTCCGGCCGATCGTGCACGAGAAGCTCCCGCTGGAGCGTGCCGGCGACGCGCACCGGGTGCTCGCCGAGTCCCAGCACATCGGCAAGGTCCTGCTCACGACGAATGCCGGCTGACGGCGTTTGGCAGGATGGGGGACATGACGCCTGACGAGGACAACCAGGACGACCAGCAGCGGATCGTCGTCGTGACCCAGGACGGCATGGGGGTGGCGTCGCCGCCGAGTGATGACTCGAACGGCGACGACGACGCGACCGAGGGCACGGTGGAGGAGAACCCTGCCGACCTGGTCGAGCAGCCGGCGAAGGTCATGCGCATCGGCTCGATGATCAAGCAGCTGCTGGAGGAGGTGCGCAACTCGCCTCTGGACGAGGCCGGTCGCCGTCGCCTCGCCGACATCCACAAGCGCTCGATCGGTGAGCTCAAGGAGGGCCTTGCGCCCGAGCTGGTCGAGGAGCTGGACCGCATCGCGCTGCCGTTCACCGAGGACGCGCCGAGTGACGCCGAGCTGCGCATCGCGCAGGCCCAGCTGGTCGGTTGGCTCGAGGGGCTGTTCCACGGCATCCAGACCGCGATCGTTGCGCAACAGATGGCCGCGCAGGCCCAGTTGCAGGCGATGCGGCGCGGACTGCCGCCCGGGCAGGGCTCCCACCCGATGCCGTCCGGCGACGGGCCGAGTGGCCCGACGGGGCAGTACCTCTGAGCAACGACAGCGCCGGGTCGCGCCGGCCGGACCGTCCGGCGGGCCGGTCCTGGCTCGTCGGGTGCTCGGTCTTCGTGGTCGTGCGCGCCGTCGGTGCCTGGTGGTTGATGTATGTCGGGCACCGGGGCGGCCGCACCGTCCACGACATGCTCGCGTCGTGGGACGGGCAGTGGATGCTCGCGCTGGCGCAGCACGGTTACCACGACGTGCCGGTCCAGCTCACCGATGCCCACGGGCAGCACACCGCTGACACGGCATATGCGTTCTTCCCGGGCTACCCGGGCACCGTGCACGCGGTCAGCCTCCTGGGCGTCGGCACGTATGCCGCGGCCATCGCGACCAGCCTGATCTGTGGCGCGGCCGCCACCGTCGCGGCATACCGCATCGGCAGGTGGTGCGCGGCACGCAAGTGGCCGACCGACCACGACAGGGCCGACCAGGCCGGGACGCTCATGGCGGTGCTGTTCGCCGCCACCCCGATGAGCATCGTGCTGTCCATGGCCTACACCGAGGCGATCTACTGCGCCCTTGCCGGCTGGGCATTGTGGATGGTGCTCGAAAAGCGATGGGTCGCAGCAGGTCTGCTGACCGCGTGCGCCGGGCTGACGCGTGCCACCGCAGTCGCTCTCATCGCCGTCGTCGTCATCGGCGCATTGCTCGATCGGGCAGGGGGCTGGCAGCGGTGGGTCGGTGCCGCGTTGGCTCCGGTCGGCTGGCTGGCCTGGATGATCACGGTGGCGGTGCAGACCGGCACGCCCCTGGGATGGTTCGACGTGCAGCGCGACGGGTGGAACACCGGCATCGACTTCGGCCGGGCGACGCTCACCTACCTGCGGGACACCTTCGCTGCCAACCAAACTGCCGGGGACGTCTTCACCGCCTGGGTCATCCTGGCGACGCTCGTGCTCGTGGTGCTGACCTTCGTGACCCGGCTGCCGTGGCCGGTGACGCTCTACGGCACGCTCGCCGCGGCGACGGTGTTGCTCTCCACCGGGCTGATGAATTCCCGTGTGCGGCTGCTGCTTCCGGCGTTCGTGCTGCTGACGCCCGTCGCGCTCGCGCTCGCGCAGCGATCGCGCACGACGCAGGTGACGGTTGCCGTCGGGACGACGGCGGTCAGCACCTGGTTCGGCGCCTACATGCTCGGCATCTACCCCTACGCGATCTGAGCTGCACCGACCCGGCGGGCGAGGTGCAGGGTCAGATCGGCACGCAGTTCGACCGCGTCGGGCAGCGCCGCAGTGATTGCGTCGAAGGTGGCGTCCCGCTCCTCGGCATCAAGCATCAGGTATGCCGAGACGGTCGACAGGTAGCCGATCCAGTCCTGCGTCATCGACTCGAAGCGTTGCTCGATCGTCAGCTCCCGGACATCGGTGAACCGCGGATCGCCGACGAGCTCGCCTGCCGGCCAGCGCATCCCGTCTTCGGTTGACTCGACCGGACCCGCTGGGGAGTCATCGACCAGCCACGGCCGCTGCGCATCCTCCATCGCCTGCTCGAGTGCCGGATCTGCCAGGTATGGCGCGCCACCGAAGTTCGCGAAGACACCGCCCGGATGAAGCAGCCCGGCGATGCGATCCCAACGACCCTCGGGCTCGGTCCAGTGCAGCGAGGCGGCCGCGAGGACCAGGTCGAACGAGCCGAGGTCCGGCAACTCCTCGAGCGAGGCGGTGACGGTCGCGGTGCCGGGCAGGGTGGCCGCCAACTGCTGCAGCATCTCCTCGTCCGGGTCGCTCGCGGTCACCGGGATCCCGTGCTGCACAAGGAGTCTCGTGGCCTTGCCGGTGCCAGCACCCAGCTCGAGCGCGGTCCGGATCGGCGCATCGGCATACTCGCCGATGAGTTGCACCAGCACGTCGGGATACTCCGGCCGGTACCGCTCGTAGGCTGCAGCCATCGCACCGAAGCTTCGCGAGCGTGCCGCACGGCTATTCGCCGGCATTCTCATCCTCCGGCGACTCCAGCACCGCGCCCGGGCGCGGCTCGTGCTGCACCGCTTCCAGCGCGTCGAAGATCCGCTGCGTTGCGTCGTCGACGTCGGTCCACTGGTCCATCGGGAGCCATTCGTATGCCGTCGCCTCACTCCCGACCCGCACGGTCGGCTCGACGTCACAGGGGACGCGGAACATCACATCGATGTGCCGCAACGTGGTCTCGAACGCGGTCGCGAAGACGTCACCGGGGTCAATGCGGATGCCGGTCTCCTCCAACACTTCCCGGGCGACGGCGGTCGCGGGGTGCTCTCCCTTCTCGACCAGGCCGCCGGGCAGGCTCACCCCCCGCCGGTGGGTCTGCCGCAGCGCGAGCAACTTGCCGTCGTACTCGATGAGCGCGATGGCACCGACCGTGAAGGTCGGCGAGGAGAGCCGGATCAGCGGCCACATGGCCCGCGCCGGACTGACCCGGAAGATGCGCATTCCCAAGCGCCACAACGGCCCGGGATGTTCGTGCGACATCAGCTGACCTGCGCTGCCGCGGCCCGTCCGGCCGCTCTGCCGGAGAAGATGCACCCGCCCAGGAAGGTGCCCTCCAATGAGTTGTAGCCGTGCACGCCACCGCCACCGAAGCCGGCCGCCTCACCGGCGGCGAACAGTCCCTCGACCGGATCCCCCGTCAGCCCCAGGACCCGCGACTGCAGGTCGGTCTGCAGCCCTCCCAACGACTTTCGCGTGAGGATGTGCAGCTTCACACCGATCAGCGGGCCGGCCTCCGGGTCGAGGATGCGGTGCGGTTTCGCAACCCGGATCAACCGGTCGCCGCGATAACGCCGGGCCCCACGCACCGCGGTGAGCTGCGCGTCCTTGCTGAACGGGTTGGCCACCTCGCGGTCGCGCGCCACGATCTGTCGCTCGATCTCGGTCACGTCCAGCAGCGGCTGCGGAGTGAGTGCGTTCATGCGGTCCACCAGGGTCGAGATGTCCGCAGCGGTCACGAAATCCGCGCCCTTCTGCTTGAACGCCTCGACCGGTCCCGGGGCGCCCTTGCGCACCCGCGACGCCAGCAGTTTGAGGTCCTTGCCCGTGATGTCCGGGTTCTGCTCCGACCCGGAGAGCGCGAACTCCCGCTCGATGATCTTCTGCGTGACGATGAACCACGAGTGGTCGTATGACGCCAGCTCGGGCGTCGTCCGCAGGTGGCGCAGGGTGCCCAGGGTGTCGAAACCCGGCAGGTACGGCGCCGGCAACCGGCGGCCCAGCGCGTCGAACCACATCGGTGACGGCCCCGGCAGGATGCGAATGGCGTGCTGCGGCCAGACCGGCGCCCAGTTCCTGATGCCTTCCACGTAGTGCCACATGCGGTCCCGGTTGACGGTGCGCGCACCCGCCGCCTCGGCGATCTCGATCATCCGGCCGTCGACATACGCCGGGACGCCGGTGATCATCTCGCGTGGCGCGGTGCCCAATCGCGACGGCCACCACTTGCGGACCAGATCGTGGTTGCCCCCGATGCCGCCGCTGCTCACGATCACCGCCTGCGCGGTCAACTCGAAGTCACCGACCTCCTCACGGGAGGAGGCAACGCCGCGAGCAGCGTTGTCGTCAGCCAGGATCCGGCCGCGCACACCGGTGATGACACCGCCCTGCCGGACCAGCTCGTCCACTCGGTGCCGGTGCAGGAAGCGCACCTGACCGGTCTCCGCCGCTGCGAGCGCGGCGTCCATGAACGGTTTGACCACCCCGGTGCCGGTCCCCCACGTGATGTGGAAACGTGGCACCGAGTTGCCGTGGCCGTCCGCCCGTCCGTCGCCGCGCTCGGCCCAGCCGACGATCGCCAGCCAGCTCATGCCGCGTTCCTTCAGCCAGGAGCGCTTCTCGCCGGCCGCGAACTCGACATACGCACGCGCCCACTTGCTCGCCCAGGTGTCCTCGTCGCCCAGCCGGTCGAAGGCGGCACTCCCCTGCCAGTCCTGCCAGGCCAGCTCGGCCGAGTCCCTGATGCCCATCCGGCGTTGCTCGGGCGAGTTCACGAAGAAGAGCCCGCCGAAGGACCACCACGCCTGCCCACCGAGGTTCGCTGCGCTCTCCTGGTCGACGATCACGACCCGCTTGCCGGCGGCGATCAGCTCGCCGGCGGCGACGAGCCCGGCGAGTCCGGCCCCGACGATGATGACGTCAGTGTCCATGGCGTGCACCTTTCGAAGTTGCGACCAACCTACCTGTCGGTATCGGCCGTCGGACATCACGTGCTGTTGACTGGGGGCATGGCCGCCGAGGACTTCGACACCGCCGTCGAGGAGCTGTATGGCGCCCCGCCCGCGCAGTTCATCGCCACCCGCAACGCGGCGGTGAAGCGGGCCCGCGCCGCCGGCGACCGTGACCTGGCCGACCGGATCAAGCAGTTGCGGCGGCCGACCGCCGCGGCGGCGTTGCTCAACCAGCAGGTGCGCAGCGGCCACACCGGCGACCTCGACGCACTGATCACCCTCGGTGAGAAGTTGCGGACGGCGCAGCGTGAGCTGGACGTTCCGGCGATGCGGTCACTCGGCGCGCAGCGCGCACCACATATCGCGGCGGTGCTGGACGCCGTGTCGGCGCAGGCACAGGAGGAGCTCACCGCCGCCGTTCGTGAGCAGGTGAGCCAGACGCTCACCGCGGCCGTCGCCGACGCGGACGCTGCACAGGCCGTGCGCAGCGGGCGGCTGGTGTCGGCCTTGAGCTACAGCGGTTTCGGCGAGGTGGACGTGAGTGCGGCCGTCGCGGTGCCGCTCGCCCGTCGCGCCGCGAGCGGGCAGCAGGCCGCGGACGACGCCGAGGACGACGAGGCGGTCGGTCCGGACGCGGGTGCCCGGCCGGCCACCGAGGGGTCCGACGCCCGGGCCGCCACCGACGGGCCGGACGCCCGAGCGGAGGCCGATGCCGCGGCTGCCGCGGCGGCCGAGCGTGCGCTGGAGGAGCGGCTCGCCGTACTCGAGAAGGCACACCAGGCCGAAGGGGCCGCGCAGCAGTCCGCGGACCTGGCCGAACGCTCGCTCGCGGCGGCGAAGCGGACCGCGAAAGGTGCCCGGGCCCGCCTGGCAAAGGCGAGTGCGGCGCGCGCCGCGGCCGAGGCGGAGGTCGCCGAGGCGCGCCGCCGGGTCAGGCGTTCGTGATCAGCTTCTGGCAGTAGGTCCGCAGCTTCTCGGAGTCCTTGTTGTAGGCCGAGGTGGTGACGGTCTTGCCGTCGAACCGGGCCTTGGCCATCACGTCCAGGTCGTGCGCGACGGCCTTGACCCGGGTGGCGAAGCCCTTGTCCTGCGACTTGGCCGGCAGCTTGCGCAGGTTGTCGGCGGTCGTCCGGAACTTCTTCGCAGCGGCGTCCAGCTTGGTCTTGGACTGCGAGCTGACCGCGGTGTTCCACTGCGTGATCGCGGTGTTGCTCTCCTTGTTGGCCGTCAGGCACGCGCCGACCGGGTCGGCCTTGACCGCCGGTTTGGTCGTGGACGGCGTGACGCTCTTGGAACCCTTGGCCGACTTGCTGCTCGTGGCCGAGGCGGGCGCCGAGGACGTCGAGCTCGTGGCCGAGCTGGAGGAGGACGAGGCGCCGAGGACCGACTTGTTGACCGACGGGGAGGTGCTCGGCGTCGTCGACGTGGTGGACGTCGTCGTGCTCGGCACTGCGCTGGACGAGGCGTCCGTGGACCCGCTGCTGGAGCAGGCGCTCAGGGCGAGCAGACCGCATGCGGCGACGGCGACGGCGCCCAACCGACCTGCCTCACTCCTGCGTCGCCTCGATTTTTCGCGGGTGCCCGGGCCGCCGATTTCCTGAGTCCGTCGCTCACTCATGCCATAAACCATGCCTGTCGATTTCTTCAGCACCAAATCGCGTGACCGCCGTCACGCGGTGGCCGCGGGAGTGACCCGGCGCATCATCGCCGGCTGTCGGTCCATCCAGGCGAGCACCTCGTCGGCGACCCAGTCGGGATAGTCGAGCATCGGGGTGTGCCCCTTGTCCGCACCCTCCACGTAGGTCCAGTGGGGGTGCGCCGCCGCGAGCGAGCGCGCGGTGCCGACGTGGATCAATCGGTCCCGCGCCCCGTGCAGCAGCAGCACCGGCTGCAGGATCCGGTCCATCGTCGCCGCATAGCGGTCCCGCCGGGCCAACTGCCACAGCAGCGACCGGGTCGCCGCCAGATGCTGGGCGTCGGCCCGCTCGATCCGGTCGCGGCGCTGCAGGGTGTCCTCCAGGTGCTGCAGCCGCAGCTGCTTGCTGATCCGGTCGGCGTTGCTGGTCACCAGCCGCATGGTGAAGTCGACCTGGTCCTCCAGCGCCACCCGTTCGCTCTGCCGGGCCAGGAAGCGTGGGCCGATGACCGGCAGCGACTCCAGCCCGAAGCCGGCCAGGACGAGCGGATGCGGCCGGCTGATCGGCGTCGGAGGTATGGCGGGATCGATGAGCACAGCGCCGGCGACGGCCCGCTTGTCGAGTGCCGCGAGCTGGGCGGTGAGCAGGCCACCCATCGAGTTGCCGACGACGATCGCGGGACGGCCGTCGCTCGCACTGTGCACAAACCGTTGCAGCAGCTGAAGATTCGCCGTCATACTCGCCTGCTTCGGCGGCACGTCGGTGAGCCCGTGACCGCCCAGGTCCAGCGCGACCACGCGGCCGCGCGCGGCGAGCAGGGGCATGACGTCGGCCCAGTTGGTCCAGGAGCCGCCGAGACCGTGCACGAGCACGAAACGCGGGCCGTCCTTCGGGCCGTCCTCGGTCACGTAGTGGACACGGGTGCCGTCCAGGTCGACGTATCGCTCGCGCAGCTTCGCAGTCGTCACGATCGACAAACCTATAGACCGCGCCGTGCCCGCGTGACGAATGCGGTGAACATCCTTCAGTCCGGGTCGGGCCGATGCCCCGCGCGCAGCACCAGCTCCAGCTCGAAACGGCGGTCGGGGTTGTCCAGGTCGTCGGCGAAGACGTCCCGCAACTGTCCGAGCCGGTAGCCGACCGTCTGGGGGTGCACGTGCAACTCCTGGGCGATGCGCCCGCGTTCGCCACGGTGTTTGAGCCACACGAGCAGCGTCTCGGCGAGCCGCTCGCGCTGCTCGGGCCGCAGGTGCTGCATCGGCTCGAGGCTGCGTGCGGCAAGGTCCCGCATCACCAGCGGGTCCGAGCGCAGCGCGATCATCGTGAGGTGGTCGTCCACCCACCGCACCTGGCCGTCCGGGTCGGCGAGCGACGGGGTGCCGGCTGCCAGCGCCGCAGTCCGGTAGGACTCCTCCGCCGCCTCCCAGTCACGCGCCGGCCCCACCCAGGCGTGCCGTTCGCGCAGCACCTGCGCTATCTCGTCGCGCTCGGCCTGCGAAGCGGGCGCGGCGAACACGACCACCACCTCACCGGTGCGACCGCTGATCAATGCGTCGTCCCCGAGAGCGGCCCGCAGCCCTTCCGCGTGCTCGGGCGGCAGCACGGCGGCGACGACCCGCGCGGGGATCGGCCAGCCGGCGCGCGCCGCCAGTCGGCGCGCCTCCACCTCGGACAGGTTGCCGGCGAGCATCCGGCGCAGCAGGGACTCGCGCCGCCGGTCGCGCTCCCCGACCTGGCGTGACTGCTCCTCGGTGAAGCCTTCGATGCTGGCGGCGGAGATCTCGTCGATGTAGACGAAGATCGACTCACCGAGCGGCAGCATCAGGCGAGGTTCGAGACCGACCCGGTCGGCGATGGCCGAGACCGCCCGGAAGGTCACCCGGGCACCGAGCCGGTATGCCGACAGCAGCGCTTCGAGGGAGCGGCCGGTGCGGGCCTCACCGACGCCGATCTGCCGGTAGATCGCGCGTGTCGCCGGCATCAGCGCGGGCTCGTCGCGACCCGGCAGGTCGATGAAGAGCCGGCCGAGCGCGATCTCGACACCACGCCGCACGGACGCGCCGAACTCGCCTTCCAACGGTCGGGAGTACTCCGGCACCTCCTGCGGGATGCGCAGGACGATCTCCTCGACCAGCTCCGACAGGGAGCCGGCGAGCAGCGTGCTGACGTCGCGCGGCAGCTCCGCCCAGGGCATCTCGGACCCGAGCAGACTGCGCGTGACCGGTTGTTGCGGACCAGGCATATCCATCCCTTTGTGCTGCCGCGATAAAGAAGGCAGCTTTATTGTAGGCCGGAGGCGGATGAATCAGCGCCGCGAGCCAATTACAGTGGTCACATGGGTTTGAAGTCCGCTGCGCTGCGCGCAGCCTCGGTGTTCACGCACCCCGCGCACCCTCACGACTTCCTCGCCCTGGTCAACCCGTTGTCCTCGGCTCGGCAACTACGCGGTGTCGTCACCGCCGTCCGCCCGGAGACCCCGCAGTCCACCACGATCGCCTTCCGGGCCGGCGACGGCTGGTCGCCGCACGACGCGGGTCAGTGGGCCCGCATCGGTGTGGAGATCGACGGTGTCCGCCAGTGGCGCTCCTACTCCTTGTCCGCTCCTGCGGGCGGTGATCCGGAGATCACGGTGACCGCGTGCGGCAAGGTTTCGGCGCATCTGGCGCACGAGACCCGGGTCGGCGACATCTTCTTCCTGGCACCGCCACAGGGCGAGTTCCTGCTGCCGACGGGCCCGCGGCCGTTGCTCATGCTGACCGGCGGCAGCGGCATCACCCCGGTCATGTCGATGGTCCGCACCCTGCTGCCCAAGCGCGCGGACGCCGACGTGGTGCTGATCCACTCGGCGCACGACCGCGAGTCCTCGCTGTTCGGCGACGAACTGGCCGCCCTGGCCACGCAACACGACGGTTTCCACGTGGTGCACCGCTACACGGCCGACGACGGGCGCATCGACTTCTCCACGACGCATGACATCGACGCACTCTGCCCCGACTGGCGCAGCCGCAAGACCTACGTGTGCGGTCCGTCGGCGATGCTCGACGACGCCGAAAAACTGTGGGCCGACGCGAACCTTCCCGACAGCCTGACCGTTGAGCGTTTCGAGACCGCGAAGTTGGCCCAGGTGTCCGGCAACGGCGGCACGGTGATCTTCGAGAAGTCCGACCGTGAGGTCGTGGCCGACGCGAGCACACCGTTGCTCGAAGTCGGCGAGGACGCCGGGGTGCTGATGCCGAGCGGATGCCGGATGGGCATCTGCCGCACCTGTTTGACACCTCTGCTGTCCGGCCGCGTGCGCGACCTGCGCACCGGCGAGATCAACGAGACCGAAGGCGATCTCATCCAGACCTGCATCTCGGCTGCCGCCGGGAACTGCCACCTCGATATCTGAGCAAGGACTGAACCCCGTGACCCTGACGACCGAAGCGACCGAGACAACCGTCGCGACCAAGAAGCGCACCGGCGTCCTCCCGACGACCGGGGCGCCGTTGGCGCGACCCGCAGCAGCGGCGCACCTGTCCGATGAGCAGGTGCACCAGTTGGGCGCCGAGCTGGACGCGATCCGCGACGAGGTCATCGCGCAGCGGGGTGCCTCGGACGCGGCATACATCCGCCGGGTGATCAAGATCGCCCGCGGCCTCGATGTCGGTGGCCGCATCGCCCTCGTCTTCAGCAAGACCAAGTTCGGCTGGGCAGCCGGCACGGGCGCGATCGCGCTGTCGAAGGTGCTGGAGAACATGGAGATCGGGCACAACGTGCTGCACGGTCAGTGGGACTGGATGCGTGACCCCGACATCCACTCCACGACGTGGGAGTGGGACTTCGTGGCCCCGGCCCGCGGCTGGCAGCACACCCACAACGACATCCACCACACGTGGACCAACGTGCTGGGCAAGGACCGCGACGTCGGCTACAACATCCTGCGCGTCAGCGAGGACCAGCCGTGGAAGCCGCGCGACGTCTTCAACCCGGTCGTCAACGCCTTCCTGGCGCCGCTCTTCGAGTGGGGCATCGCGTCCTACGACCTCGAGTGGGACATGGTCGCCGCGGGACTGAAGTCCAAGGAGGACTTCAACTCCGATCTGGCGGCGCTGAAGAAGAAGGCGATCCGCCAGGTTGCCAAGGATTACGTCGCGACCCCCGCGGCCGGCATCCTGGTCGGCAACTCGTTCAAGCGCGGGCTCGCGGGCACCGTTGCCGCCAACATGATCCGCAACGTGTGGGCGCACGCCGTGATCTTCTGCGGTCACTTCCCCGACGGTGTCGACGTCTTCACCGAGGACATGATCGACGGCGAGACGCGTGGCGACTGGTACATCCGGCAGATGCTCGGCTCGGCCAACCTCTCCGGACCCAAGGTCTTCCACATCCTGACCGGCAACCTGTCGCACCAGATCGAGCACCACTGCTTCCCGGACCTGCCGTCCAACCGCTACATCGAAGTGGCTCCGAAACTGCGCGCGGTATGCCGCAAGTACGACCTGCCCTACACCACCGGCCCGCTGCCCAAGCAGCTCTTCCAGACCTGGAAGAAGATCTGCCAGTTGGCGCTGCCGGACGAGAACAAGTGGGAGACGGTCAAAGCCGTCTACTCGCCGAACAAGGCCACGCGCCGCCGGGCCAAGGCCGCACTGCAGGCCGGCCGGCCCATCCCGTCGGCATAGTCACCGCATAGCGAGAGCAAAGCGCGCGGCGGTTGAGTCGTCCACATGGATGCCTCAACCGCCTTGCATTTGGCCGACCTCCACCACACCGGGCCCCTGCGGCGAGCCGGACGTGCCGTGCTCGGCAGCGCCGTCGTGCTCATCGTCGGTCCCAGCGCCCTACCGGCCGAATCACGCGCCTGCGCAGCACGGTTCGTCGTCGGTGAGAACGGCACACTGACCCGCACCGAATAGCGGAGTGCTGCGCCGGATCGCGTCGCTCGGAGGTTTCCGAACCCGGGCCGGCGGGTAGGCGCCGAGCACAACCGCAACCCCCGAACCGACCATCCGATGAGCACACAACCCCGACCGCCCCGACCGACCGGCTGACCGCGTGAGCCGGAGCCGGTTGTCGGACCTGCCCGGAGCCGCCCGCCTGCGTGCCGTGCGGCGCGACATCCGCGCACAGGTGGAGTTGCGGGTCGTGGTGACGCTGGCAGCTGTGCTCGGTCTGCAGGCGGCCGACGGCTCGGCGATCGGCGCCGACGCGACACCGCTGGAAGCCGGCCTGGGCATCAGCGTCACGCAGATCGGACTACTGCTCAGCGTCGGGACCATTGTCGGAGCCGTCATGGCGCTGCCCGCCGGTGTGGTCGTGGACCGGGTCAATCGCACCCGCTTGCTCGCGTATGCCGTCGCCGGCTGGGGCGTCACGATGGCGGCTTCCGCGGCCGCGACCGGATACGGCTGGCTGCTGGGCTGCCGGGTCGGGCTCGGCGGTCTCGCGGCGGTCGCCGGACCGGCGGTGGCATCGCTCATGGGTGACTACGTCCCGGCGAAGCACCGGGCCCGGCTCTACGGCTACGTGTTGTGCGGGGAGATGATCGGAGCCGGATTCGGCCTCGTCGTGGCCGGCGAACTGGCGGCGTTCAACTGGCGATTTCCGTTGGCGGTCCTCACGATCCCGTCGTGCGTGGTGTGCTGGGCGCTCTGGCGGTTGCCCGAGCCGGCCCGGGGCGCGCACGCGGCGCCGACCGCGATCGATCGGGAACGGCTGTCGCTGTGGGAGGCGGTCAAGTACGTGCTGAGCATCCGGACCAACGTCGTGCTGATCTTCGCATCCGCGCTCGGCTACCTCTTCTTCGCCGGGGTGCGCGGCTTCGCAGTGCAATTCGCGCAACAGCAGTACTCACTGTCGCAACCGGTTGCGGTGCTCGTCGGTCTGGTCATCGGCATCTTCGCCGTGATCGGGCTGGCGGCCGGTGGGCGGCTCGCCGATCGGCGGTTACGGCAGGGCCACGCCACCGCACGGGTCGTGGTGCCGGCCTGCAGCGTGCTCGTGGCAGCGGCCGCGTTCCTGCCAGGAGTGTTCGCCGAACGGCTGTGGCTCGCCATACCCCTGCTGATGATCGGCGCCATGGGAGTCGGGGCGTCGTCGGCGCCACTGGACGCTGCCCGCCTCGACATCGTCCGCGCGAGCCTGTGGGGACGGGCCGAGGGTGTCCGCACGCTGCTGCGCGACGGGGCAGAAGGCGGCAGCCCACTGCTCTTCGGTTTCCTTGCCGGCTCGGTGTTCTCGGGCCGGCACGGCTTGCGCGACACGTTCGCGGTCACCCTGCTCGCCCTGGTGGGCGAGGGGTTGGTGCTGCTGACGATCGCCCGCCGCACCTATCAGCGCGACCAGGAAGTGGCCTCCACCACGTGAACCCGGCGATGCGCCGCAGCACCGATCGACCCGCCGATCAGCGCCCCGATGAGCCCGGCGGCAGCCAGGATGATCGCCGTGATGATCGCGCCGTTGCGTCCGTCGAAGGAGCCCACCTCGATCCGCGGGAACAGGTCGAACTGGTAGAGCACCGCGTAGGTGGTGCTGGACAACTCCACGATGAGGGAGGCGACCACTGCCGCCACCGCGGCCCACAGCCACACCGCGAACCCTTCCAGCACTCCGCTACGCCGCGCCATGGTCCCGCAGACGTACCCGCCGATGAGGCACACCACGAAGGCCAGCACGAGCAGCGCGATGGCGCCGCTCCACGACACCGCCCCCGGCTGGTGGGCGCGCGCGCCGTCCAGGGCTGCGGCGATGCCGTGGCCCGTGTCGGCCTTCTCGACCACGGCGTGCACGACGGCGGCAATGACGACGTAGCTACCGACCGCGGCGAGGAAACCGCTCAGCGCGCTGCCCAGCTGCGGCGCCCGCGGCGCGATCCGGCGCTTCTCCGTGCCCACCTCGGTCGCCACCGGACGCTCGGTCCGCGCGGGGTCGTCCCG
>Ga0164242_10003563_pt1 | contig 17740 bp, 11 predicted proteins | sample OricomgcompostMG_FD_108783 | JGI IMG/M metagenome (GOLD analysis project Ga0164242, IMG submission 108783) | Miracle-Growth compost microbial communities from Emeryville, California, USA - Original compost - Miracle growth compost (MG) ...
GGGCGAACCGTGGTCCGCGCCGCCCGGCGGCCCGGCCGACGGCGAGCGGAACCGGCTGCGCCGCGACCTGGGAGCGCTGGTGGCGCGGCTGCACTCCGTGTCCGGGCCCGGGTTCGGCTACCCGGCGCAGCGGCTCGCGCCGCTGTCCGACCGCTGGGAGGCCGCGTTCGGCGCGATGGCGTCGGCGCTGCTGGACGACGCGGAGCGGTTCGGCGCGTGGCTGCCCGTGCCGGTCCCCGAGCTGCGCGCGCTCTTCGCCGGCGCGGAGCCGGACCTCGCGCGGGTGACCCGGCCGGCGCTGGTCCACTTCGATCTGTGGCCCGGCAACGTGCTGCTGGACGGCCCGCCCGGCGCCCGCACCATCAGCGGGCTGATCGACGGCGAGCGCATGTTCTGGGGCGACCCGCTGGCCGACTTCGCGTCGCTGGGCCTGATGGACGCCCCGCCGGAGGAGGACGAGGCGTTCCTGGCCGGCTACCTGTCCGGCGGCGGCCGGCTGGAGCGGGACGGCGCCGCGGCCCGGCGGACCGCCCTGTACCGGGTGTACCTGTACCTGATCATGCTAGTGGAGACGGTGCCGCGCGGCAGCACCGGCGAACGCCTCGCCCGGGTGCGTGACTTCAGGGAGCCGCGGCTGCTGGCCCAGGTGGCGGCCGCCTCCGGGTGACCGCGCCGGAAACCGGGCCACGCACGTCGGCTTCCACCGGCGCCACATCAGTCACCGGCGCCACGCGGCAGAAGAATTGGCCGAAATCTTTCGGAGGACTGACCGGCTCTGAGAGTATGCCCCTGCGGTTCGCGGCCGCCCTGACACGGCCGTAAGCTGCAGCGCCCCGCGCGCGGGAGCGCCGGAACGGCGGCGGCCCCTGGACTGCCGCCGTTCCGAGTTCCCGCCGCCGGCACCCCACGCGCCCCAGCCGTACCGGCCGTTCCGCCTGCTCGCCGGACGGGCACGCGGACCGGTCAGGGCAGTGTCGCCGCCATCGCGGCGTACGACAGGCCGGCCCCGTATCCGAGCAGCAGCGCGGTGCCGCCCGAGGGCGCGCCGCCCGAGGCCAGGACGGCCTCCATCGCCATGGGGATGGAGGCGCCGGAGGTGTTCCCGCTGGTGACGATGTCCTTGGCCACGGTGACCCGGGAGGGCAGCCCCATGGAGCGGGTCATGCTGTCGATGATCCGCTCGTTGGCCTGGTGCGGGATGAAGGCGTCGAGGTCCTGCGGGCCGATCCCGGCCGCGTCCAGGGCCTGCCGGGCGACCTTGGCCATCTCGTACACGGCCCAGCGGAAGACCCGCTGGCCGTCCTGGCGCAGCGCCGGGAAGGGGTGGCCGGGCTCCTTGCGCAGGGTGTCCCACGGCACGGACTGCCGGATGGCGTCGGCCTGGCCGCCGTCCGCGCCCCACACCACGGGGCCGAATCCGGGGATGTCGGAGGGGCCGACGACCACCGCGCCGGCGCCGTCGCCGAAGATGAACGCCGTCGAGCGGTCGGACAGGTCGAGGATGTCGGTCATCCGCTCCACTCCCACCACGAGCACGTGGCCGCCGCGGGCCCGCACCGCGTCGGAGGCGAGCACCAGCCCGTGCACGAAGCCGGCGCATCCGGCGGACAGGTCGAAGCCGGCGGCGCGCACGGCACCGACGCGGTGGGCGATCTCGGTGGCCACCGCGGGGGTCTGCAGGAGGTGGGTGAAGGTCGCGGCGATCACGCAGGTGACGTCCTCGGGCCCGACGCCGGCGGCGGCCAGGGCCTTGGCCGCCGCCTGCTCGGCCATCATCCCCAGGGTCTCGTCGGGATCGGCCCAGCGGCGGGTGGCGATACCCGTTCGGGACCGGATCCACTCGTCCGAGGAGTCGATGTGCCGGCAGACCTCGGCGTTGTCGACGACCCGCCGGGGGCGGTACGCGCCCACTCCGAGAATCCGGCTGTACGGCGCTCCCGCGGGCACGACGAACTCAGCTTTCATGGGGACCTTTCGGGCCAGAGGCCGGCGGGGGCCGTCCCCGCTGCCGCGGACGCCGCCTGCGCGGCGTCCGCGTCGATTCTCCCGCGCCGGACGCCAAGGCTGCGTCGTTGTCCGCCACAGCGGCCGTGTCATGCCCCTTTCTTCCGGCCCTCTCCTCCGGTGCCGGGAACGGTGTTTCCTGAACCCAGGTCAGGGAAGCGGCCGCCTGGGCGGGTTGGTCCGGCGCGGGGCGCCCGTGCGGCGGGTCCGGGCGACAGGCGGGCGGGAGTTGACGGAAGCGAACAGGTTCAAACACGGGGTGCGTATCACGGTCCGGCAACGCATCGGGAACAGGGCGTTGACGACCCTGGGCATGTGGCGTAGAACTACCACTCAGTTGCGATGGCGTTTTATCTTGGTGACTTCTGTTGGAAACGGATCGGCGCTAGAGCCGCTGGGAATTCGTCCGCCGCCAACGTTTCGCCTGCCGTCCCCCTTAACGAGCCGCAGATACGCCCACACACACATGGAGGCACCATGTCGGACGTCGAGTCGACGGGCAGCGCCGCACCGGACAGCACCACCGCGTCCGGCCCGCTGTCCGCGTCGCGCCGGAACCTGCTGAAGGGAGTGGCCGGCGCGGCCGGCCTGGCGGCCGCCGGCGGCCTCCTGACCGCCTGCGGGGGCGGTGGTTCCAGCGACAAGAAGGGCGGCGGCTCCTCCGGCAAGTCGGTCGCGGGCAGCACCGTCACCTTCGGGTCGAACTACTCCGACCCGTCCGCGAAGGCCGCGTTCGCCGCCCTGACCTCGGGTGCGACCACCTCCACCAAGGTCAAGGTCAAGATCAACACCGTTGACCACAACACCTTCCAGGACAACATCACCAGTTACCTCCAGGGCACCCCGGACGACCTGTTCACCTGGTTCGCCGGATACCGCATGCAGTACTTCGCGGCGCAGGGCCTGGCCCAGCAGATCGACGATGTCTGGGACAAGATCGGCGCGAACTTCTCGCCGGCCGCCAAGAAGCTCTCCACCGGTCTGGACGGCCACCAGTACCTGGTCCCGATCTACAACTACCCGTGGGTGGTCTTCTACAACAAGAGCGAGTTCGCCAAGCGCAACTACTCCGTCCCCACCACTTGGGACGAGTACATCGCGCTGGCGAAGAAGATGAAGAGCGACGGCCTCATCCCGTTCGCCTTCGCCGACAAGGACGGCTGGCCCGCGCTGGGGACGTTCGACATCCTCAACATGCGCATCAACGGGTACGACTACCACATCAAGCTCATGAAGCACGAAGTGCCGTGGACCGACCAGGGCGTGCACACCGTCTTCCAGCACTGGGCCGAGCTGATGCCGTACCTCCAGACCGGCGCCAACGGCCGGGTGTGGCAGGACGCCGCCAAGGCGCTGGAGCAGAAGCAGGCCGGCATGATGTTCCAGGGCACCAACCAGGTGGCCGCCCAGTACGTCACCGACAAGGCCGACCTGGACGACCTGGACTTCTTCACCTTCCCGGCGATCAACCCGCAGTGGGGCCAGGACTACATGGACGCCCCCACCGACGGGTTCATGCTGAGCAAGAAGGCCAAGAACACCGACGCCGCCAAGGCGATCCTGGAGTACATCGGCACCGGCCCCGCGGAGAGCGCGTACCTCAAGACCGACCAGTGGGACGTCGGCCTGGTCAAGGGCCTGCAGGTGCCCACATACAACGCCATCCAGAAGAAGTCGGTCACCGAGATCGGCAAGTGCAAGGCCGTCGCCCAGTTCATGGACCGCGACTCCGACCCGGCCATGGCCGACGCGATGATCAAGATCTGCCAGAGCTTCATCGAGGACCCGAGCACCTCCAACATCGCGAAGCTCCAGCAGAGCGCCGAGAAGCAGGCGAAGGCGATCTACTCCTGATGAGCGCACCCTCCGAGGAGCGCACCACGGCGGCGGCGCCGGACACGTCCGCGGGCCCCCGGGCCCCGGTCCGGCGCCGCCGGCGGCGGCTGCGCACGATGACCACGCGCGACCGGATCGTGGTCGCGCTGCTGCTGGGCATACCCCTGCTGCTGGACCTCGCCTTCGTGTGGTTCCCCGCGATCGGGACGGTGCTGCTGTCGTTCACCAAGTGGAACGGCGTGGGCAGCCTGCACAGCAAGACCTGCGTGCCGAACATGCCGTCGATCCTCAACAACGGCTGCTGGTTCGGCGTCCAGAACTACCACCAGGCCGCCACGCTCGACCCGTCCTTCTGGCCGGCCGTGCGGCACAACGTCATCTGGCTCGCGGTGTTCGTGGTGATCGCCACGCCGCTCGGCATGCTCTTCGCCGTGCTGCTCGACCGCGGCCTGCGCGGCACGCGCATCTACCAGAGCCTGCTGTTCCTGCCGGTCATGCTGTCGCTGGCGCTGATCGGCATCATCTGGGAGTTCGTCTACTCCCAGAACTACGGCCTGATCAACACCGTCATCGGCCGCAACGGCAACAGCAACGCCATCGACTGGCTCGGCGATCCGCACCTCAACCTGTGGGCGGTGCTGGTGGAGGCCACCTGGCGGCAGGCCGGGTACGTGATGGTGCTCTACCTGGCCGGGCTCAAGGCCGTCGACCCGACCCTGCGCGAGGCGGCGCTGATGGACGGCGCCAACCCGTGGCAGACGTTCTGGCGGGTGGTCTTCCCGGTGATGCGGCCGATCAACATCGTGATCATGGTGGTCACGGTGATCGAGTCGCTGCGCGCCTTCGACCTGGTCTACATCACCAACAAGGGCATCAACGGCCTGGAGTTGCTGTCGGTGCTGGTGACCTCCAACATCGTCGGCGAGACGCAGCGCGTCGGCTTCGGTTCGGCGCTGGGTGTGGTGCTGCTGGTGATCTCCCTGGTGCCCATCTCGATCTTCCTGTACCAGACCTTCCGCCGGGAGGAAGCACCGTGAGCACCGAAGCACTGGCCCGCCCGGCCGCCCCGTCGGCCGCCCGTTCCGGCGGCCCCGGCTCCAAGCCGAAGGCGTGGGGCCAGGTCGCCTCCCAGGCGTTCCTGATCATCGCGTCCGTGCTGTGGGTGCTGCCGATCCTGTTCGCCCTGTACGTGGCGGTCCGGCCGTACTCCGACACCCGCAAGTACGGCTACGTGTCGATGCCGCACCACATCACGTTCGACAACTTCCGCGACGCGTGGACGCAGTCGGACATGCTCCACTTCTTCTGGAACTCGGTGCTCATCACCGTTCCGGCGGTCGTGATCGTCCTCGTGCTGGCCTCGGGCGTCGCCTTCGTCCTGACCCGGGTCAACGTCAGGGTGAACGTGGCGCTGCTCATCGTCTTCACGGCCGGCAACCTGCTGCCGCAGCAGGTGATCATCACTCCGCTGTACCGGATCTACCTCAAGATCCACCTGCCGGGCTTCCTCTCCCACAGCGGCCTGATGTACAACTCGATCTTCGGTCTGGTCGTCATCAACGTCGCCTTCCAGATGGGGTTCTGCGTCTTCGTCCTCAGCAACTACATGCGCTCGATCCCGGGCGAGATGTACGAGGCGGCGCTGGTGGACGGGGCGAGCCTGTGGACGCGGTTCTGGCGGCTGACGGTGCCGCTGTGCCGGCCGGCGCTGGCGGCGCTGGCGACGCTGCTGACCACGTGGATCTACAACGACTTCTTCTGGGCCATCACCCTGATGTCGTCCGGCGACAAGCGCCCGGTCACCTCGGCTCTCGCCAACCTCCAGGGACAGTTCGTCAGCAACCAGAACATGATCGCGGCTGCCGCCATGATCGCGGCGATCCCGACGCTGGTGGTCTACCTGTGCCTCCAGCGACAGTTCATCGCGGGCCTGTCCCTGGGCTCCAGCAAGGGCTGACCGGCACCGTCCGCCCTGCCGCCCGCCCCCGGCTCCCGCCGAGAGCCGACACCGCGCCCCCGCCGGCGCTCTCCGCACCCACCGTGCGCGGAGCGCCGGCGGGGCATCCGTCTGGGTGAGTCCCGGGGGACCCTCAGGGGGTTAATTCGCGCCGTGCGGGACAACAGGTGCCCCAGGGGGAATCAAGCAGCACACATGTCACCCTAGAGCCGAGGGGCGAGGTTTCACCGTGCGCAAGGTGCCAGGTCCAGGTCCGGCCGCAGGTCCGGGTCCCCACGCCGTCCGGACGCCGTACTCCGCGCGGGCCAGGCGGGGCGCGCTGAGTCTCGGCCTGCTGCTGGCGGTGGCCGCCTGCGGCGGGGGCGGCGGATCCTCGTCCACCACGACTCCGGCCGCCCCGACGACCGCCACGCCCACGATCACCAGCCCGCCCGGCACCACCGCGCCCACCACGGGCGCCACCACGTCGCCGCCGCACTCGGCGACCGCCACCCGGTCCGCGAGCCCGCAGCCGGCCGCCTGCGTCACCAAGGCGTTCAACGCGATGACCGCCACCCAGCGGGTCGGGCAGCTGTTCATGACGCCGGTCGGCAGTACCGGGCTGACCAGCGCCCAGGCCGCCGCCATCAGATCCAGTCGGGCCGGCTCGGTCTTCCTCAGCGGCCGCACCACCGCCGGCGCCGCGGCGGTGAAGGGCATCACCGACAAGGTGCGCGCGCTCGCCACGAAGGTGCCCGGGGTCAATCTCGGCATGTTCGTCTCCACCGACCAGGAGGGCGGCCAGGTCCAGGTGCTGCGCGGCCCGGGCTTCAGCACCATCCCGGCGGCCACCACGCAGGGCACCTGGTCCGCCTCACTGCTCCAGTCGCGCGCCGACCAGTGGGGACGCGAACTGCGCTCGGCCGGCGTGGACATGAACCTCGCCCCGGTCGCCGACACCGTGCCCTCCGACCTCGCCTCGGTGAACGCACCGATCGGCGAGCTGGACCGGGAGTACGGCAACACGCCCTCGGCCGTGGCCACCCACAGCACCGCGTTCCTGCGGGGCATGCGGCAGGCCGGGGTGACCGCGACGGCCAAGCACTTCCCGGGGCTGGGCCGGGTGCGCGGCAACACCGACTTCAGCGCCGGCGTCACCGACTCCACCACCACCCGCGACGACCCGTTCCTGCTGCCGTTCCGCAACGCCGTGCAGGCCGGCGTACCGTTCGTGATGGTCTCCTCGGCGATCTACACCCGCGTCGACGACCACAACCAGGCCGCGTTCTCCTCGGCGGTGATCGGCGGCATGCTCCGCGGCGAACTCGGCTTCACCGGCGTCGTGATCTCCGACGACCTCGGCCAGGCGGTGGCCGTCTCCGACCGCTCCGCCGGCGCCCGCGCGGTCGACTTCATCGCGGCGGGCGGCAACGTCGTACTGACCGTCAAGACCGACACGGTCGCCCCCATGACCGCCGCCGTGCTCGCCCGGATGGGCACCGACGCGACGTTCCGGACGGACGTGGACGACAGCGTCCGGCGAGTGCTGACGGCGAAGGCGAACGCGGGGCTGCTGACCTGCGGATGACCGCTGTTTTGCCGGGACTTGACGCTCTCCCGGGCCATCGCCGAGCCTCCGCCGGGCGCCGCTCGACGCCCGGCGGAGGCTCGAACGGCGGCAGGCGGGGGGTGCTTGCGGTCCATCCGGGTGGACAAGCCGCGGACAAGCCGTTTCCCTGGGCCGGTTCGGCGGTCCGGCGTGCCATGAAGGAGGGGAAGGCAGCACTTCCACGAAAGAGGACGGAATGTACTCAAGCCTTGCCACGCACCGCGTCACCACCGCGATCGCGGGTCTGCTGATCGCCGGTTCGGGCGTGCTGGCCGCCACCCCCGCGCTCGCCGCGGCCCCGGTGCCGGGCGCGGGCTCCGCCGGCACGGCCTCCACGTCGACGGCGACCACCGGGCCGGCCACCTCGTCCACGGCGACGCCCTCCGCCGGCGGCGCGACCTCCACCGCCGCACAGCCGCAGAAGCCGGCCACCGAGCCGACGGGCCGGGTCGTCTCCCGCCTGCCCCTGACCATCCGGCAGAAGGCCACGACCAACTCCCGCGCGCTCGGCTCGCTCCAGCCCGGCGCGGTGGTCGCGCTGCACTGCAAGGTCGTCGGCCAGAACGTCGACGGCAACAACCGCTGGTACCGCCTCGGCGCCGGGCGATCGGGCTACGTGGCCGCACGGTACGTGCAGAACCTGGCCACCGTGCCGTGGTGCTGACGGCCCGCTGACCTGCCGGACGCGCCCCGCCGTAGTCCGGCGGGACGCGTCCGGCCGGACGGGTCGGCCAGGGCGCCCTTACCGTGTCGCGACGGTGAACTGCACAGGAATTGTGGGTTCCCGACTCCGAGCTGTTGGGGTGACGCCCCCAGGCGTGCATAGCATGGCGGCGACCACGTTCCCCTCAGCTCCACTGCACCGATTCCGGAGGTCCGGTGTGTCCGCCGAACCCGATCCCGAAGCCGCCGCGGCCGCCCCGGCGGGCGGCTCGTCCCAGCCGGCTGCCGACACCGGCACCGGCGGTGAGGCAGCCGACGCCCCGCCCGGAGCCTCCCCGGACGGCATAACCGGCGACGGGGCGGCCGGCTCGCACGCCCATGCCGCCCCGGTCGAGCCGTCGGCGGCACGCGACGCCGACGCCGAACCGGACGCCGACTCCGCAACCGACGCCGGCGCCGCAGCCGACGCGGGCTCCGACCCCGCGGCCGACGCGCAGCGCGGCGCCGCGGCCGCCCACACGGAACCCGGCGCCGGTGCGGACACCGACAGCACCCTCGCCGACGGCGCCCGGGACGACGCCCCGGCGGCGCGCCGCGGCCTGCGCTCCCGCGGCGTCCGGGCCGGGGCCGCGGCGGTGGTCGTCGCGGCCGTCGTGGCCGCCGCCGTGGTGGCCGCCGGGCACTCCGGCGGAACCCGGCACACCGCCGCGGCCGCCGCGGCCGCCGACGGGCTGCCGCACACCACCGTCGACATCTCCCCGAGCGCCTGCGGCCGGGGATGGAGCGCCGCCGCGAAGCCGCACCCGGGCACGCAGGTCTTCGACCTGCACAACTCCGGCGCCTCGGCGTCCGAGGTGTACCTCGAGGACCCCCGCACCGGCCGGCTGTATGCGGAGGTGGAGGGCTTGGCGCCCGGCGCCGTCCGGCAGATGCTCGTCAACCTCGGCAGCGGCACCTACGCCTTCGAGTGCCAGCAGGAGGACACCGACTCGGTGACCGGCCCCTCGGTCGAGGTCCCCGGCCACGTGGCCCAGGGGCCCTCCAGTCTGCCGGTGACCGTGCACGACCTGATCCCGCCGACGCTGGCCTACCAGAAGTGGATCCAGTCCCGGATGGCCGACCTCACGTCGGCCACCGGCAAGTTGCGGGCCGACATCGACCGCGGCGACCTAGCCGCCGCCCGCCGCGACTGGCTGACCGGCCACCTGGTCTACGAGCGGATGGGGGCCGCCTACGACACCTTCGGGGACGCCGACGGGATGATCAACGGCACCGCGCCGCTGGGCGGCGACCCGGCGAAGGCGGACGGCTTCACCGGCTTCCACCGGATCGAGTACGGGCTGTGGCACGGCGAGTCGGCGGTATCGCTGCGCGGCCAGGCCAAGACCCTCGACGACGCGGCGCGCAAGCTGCGGTCGACGTGGAAGACGCAGCAGATGGACCCGGCGAACATGGGGCTGCGGGCCCACGAGATCGTCGAGAACACCCTCCAGTTCGAGCTGACGGGGCGCACCGACTACGGCAGCGGCACCAACCTGGCCACCGCGCTGGCCAACATCGACGGCTCCCGGGAGATCCTGGCCGAACTGGAGCCGCTGCTCAAGCCGCGCGACTCCGGCCTGGCGCGGCTGGAGGCCTCGATGGCCCGGGCCCGCACGTACACCGCCTCCTTCGACCACGGCGGCAGGTGGACCCCCCTGGACAAGCTCACCCGCGCCCAACGCGAGAGGCTCGACGCCGACTTCGGCGACCTTCTGGAACAACTCGCCCCGGTGGCGGCGATCTTCGATGTGCGGAGGACGGTATGAACGGCGACGGCACCGCGGCCCCCGAGGACGCGGCGGGCCTGCGGCGGCGCGGCTTCCTGCGGGGGGCCGCGCTGGGCGCCGGTGCGATCGGCGCTGCGGCCGGCGGCTCCGCCGTGCTCGCCGGGGCGAGCGCCTCCGCGGCCTCGCCGAGCCCCACCACGCCGGCCGCGCCGCGGGTCTCGCAGGCCGCGCCGTTCCACGGCGCGCACCAGGCGGGCATCACGCGCGAGGTGCAGAACGCCTGCGTGACGCTGTCCTTCGACGTGACGGCGGCCGACCGCCGGGAGCTGACCGAGCTGATGCACACGCTCACCGAGCGGGCGCGGTTCCTGGCCACCGGGGGCACGCCGCCGGCGGTCGGCATCACCGACTCGCCCTCGGACAGCGGCACGCTCGGGCCGCAGGTGCCCTCCGACGGGCTGAGCGTCACCGTCGGCGTCGGGGCCTCGCTCTTCGACGGGCGGTTCGGGCTGGCCGACCGCAAGCCGCTGCGGCTGTCGCAGATGCCGGCCTTCCCCGACGACGACCTGCGGCCCGAGTGGTGCCACGGCGACCTCAGCGTCCAGCTCAGCGCCCCGCACACGGACACGGTGCTGCACGCGCTGCGCGACATCGCCCGGCACACCCGCGGCGGCATGCAGGTGCGCTGGCGGATGGACGGCTTCTCCAGCCCCTCCCGGCCGACCGGCACGCCCCGCAACCACCTGGGCTTCAAGGACGGCACCTCGCAGCCGGACGTCGCCGACCCCGCCGTCGCCCGGAAGTTGCTGTGGGTCGGCTCCGGCGGCGCCGAGCCGGCGTGGACGGCGGGCGGCTCGTACCAGGTGGTGCGCCTCATCCGGATGCTGGTGGAGTTCTGGGACCGGGTGTCGATCACCGAGCAGGAGCGGATGTTCGGCCGCAACCGCGACACCGGCGCCCCGCTCGACGGCGACCACGAGTTCGACCAGCCGAACTACTCGGCCGACCCCATGGGCGACGTGATCCCGCTGGACAGCCACATGCGGATGGCCAACCCGCGGACCGCGCAGACCGCCGAGTCGCGCATCCTGCGCCGGGCGTACAACTACGACAACGGCATGGACGTCAACGGCAACCTCGACATGGGCCTGGTCTTCGTCTGCTACCAGCAGGACCTGGAGCGGCAGTTCGAGGCGGTGCAGAAGCGGCTGGCGGGCGAGCCGCTGGTGGACTACATCAGCCCCTACGGCGGCGGCTACTTCTTCGTCCTGCCCGGTGTCAAGGACCGCACGGACTGGTACGGGAGCACACTCCTGGCGTGACACCGGACAGGCCGTCACACGACGGTCACGGAAGGCGACGGCGATCGGGCCGGGGCTCCGAATCGCCGCGTCCTGTTCACCCTCCCGTCACCAGCGGTCCCCGGCGACGTCGCGGCCCGCCAGAACCATCGCGTGCGACACCGTGCGGCACCGGTCCTTGCGCGGACGAAGCACCACACAGCGGAGGCTGACACAGCATGAGCAGCACAGGCGGTAATGGCACGAGGAGAAGGGGCCCGCGCGTGCGGGCCGCGCGCTGGGCTGCGCTCGCCGGCGCCGCGGCGCTCGCGCTGGCAGGTGGGGCCGCACCGGCCTACGCCTCCCCGGCCCACCACGGCGACTCGAGCACCGCCACCCCGATCAAGCACCTGGTGGTCATCTACGACGAGAACGTGTCGTTCGACCACTACTTCGCCACCTACCCGCAGGCGGCGAACACCGACGGCACGAAGTTCACCGCGTCCAAGAAGACGCCGAAGGCGGACAACCTGCTCAACGCGGGCCTGCTGAAGAAGAACTCGAACCAGTACCCGCCGTCCCGGCTGAGCCCGTCGGAGGCCGTGACCTGCGACCAGAACCACTCCTACGGCCCGGAGCAGTACGCGGCCGACGGGGGCAAGGCCGACGCGTACGTCCAGAACACCGACTCCGGCAAGTGCTCGGGCGGCCTGTTCTACCAGCCCGGCCTGGTCATGGACTACTACGACGGCAACACCGTCACCGCGCTGTGGAACTACGCCCAGCACTACTCGCTCGGCGACAACTCCTTCAGCTCCAACTACGGCCCCTCCACCCCGGGCGCGCTGAACCTGATCTCCGGCCAGACCCACGGCGTCGTCTCCGTGGACCCGAAGTCCGGTACGGAGAACCCGAAGCAGACCGCCACCCCGGACGCTTACACCGTTCTCTCCCCGAACGCCGAGGGTGTCGGCACGGTCGCCAACGACCCCGACCCGGCCTTCGACGACTGCTCGGACAACAGCCACACCAGCTCCAGCGCGCTGGCCGAGATGACCGGCAAGAACATCGGCGACCTGCTGAACGCCAAGGGCGTGACCTGGGGCTGGTTCCAGGGCGGCTTCCGTCCCTCCACCCCGTGGGACGGCAAGCAGGGCGACTACGCCAACTGCCAGAGCACGACGCACACCAACGTCAGCGGTGCCGCGTCCGTGGACTACAGCCCGCACCACTCGCCGTTCCAGTACTACAAGTCCACGTCCAACCCGCACCACCTGCCGCCGAAGAACGTGGCGGAGATCGGCCACAACGGCCAGGCCAACCACAACTACGACCTCACGGACTTCGACGCGGCGCTGAAGGCCGGCAACCTGCCCGCCGTCAGCTTCCTGAAGGCCGCCGAGTACCAGGACGGCCACGCCGCCTACTCCGACCCGGTCGACGAGCAGAACTTCCTCGTCAAGGAGATCAACGCGGTCCAGTCATCGCCCGACTGGAAGGACACCGCCGTCGTCATCGCCTACGACGACTCCGACGGCTGGTACGACCACGTGGTCGCCACCCCGCAGAACGGCTCCAAGGACACCACGGTCGGCTCCAACGGCAAGACCAACGACAGCCCCATGTGCCAGGCCGCCCCGTCGGCCCTTGGCGGCTACGCCGACCGCTGCGGCCCCGGCACCCGCCAGCCGCTGCTGGTCATCTCGCCCTACAGCAAGGTGAACTCGATCGACCACGACCGCACGGAGCAGGCTTCGGTCACCAAGTTCATCGAGGACAACTGGAAGACCGGCCGGATCGGTGACGCGTCCTTCGACAGCCGGGCCGGCTCGCTCCTCGGCGCCTTCGACTTCCAGCACCCGAACAACGAGCAGGTGCTGCTCAACACCAACGGGTCCGTGAAGTCCGTGCGGCCGATCAGCAGCCACGGCGGCGGCAGCGGCAGCGGGGGCACCAGCGGCGGCGGCCACGGCTCCGGCGCCGGCTCCGCCACCTCTGGCGGCAACAACGCCGCCCCGCAGCTGGCCGAGACCGGCGGCACCTCGCCGGCCCTGCCGCTCGGCATCACCGCGGGCGTGCTGCTCGTCGGCGGCGGCGCCCTGTACTACGCCCGGCGCCACCACGTCTCCCGCAGCCAGGCGGTCTGATCCCCGCGCCGGGCACGCGGCGCACCGGCCGCGTGCCCGGCTGGGCGTGTGAGGGCAGCCCCGGGAGGGGGCCGTCCGCGAACCACCGTTCGCGGACGGCCCCCTCCGCCGTGGCCGGCCGCTGAACCCCTTGAAGCGTTCCCCGGTGCCGCGCCCGGCGCCGTCTTCACCGCCTGAAGGCGCCCACAGCACGGGCCCGGCGGACGGCGGACGGCGGGAAGGCGCCTGACGGGCGGCGCAGCCGCGCCACGGGCCCCGGCCGGGCGCCCCACGCGGCGGGCCGGGTCTCCCCCGCCGCGCACAACTCTTGACATGGATGAAACACGGGGAGAACCATCTGCGAGTACGTCAGGAGAGCGCTTTCAGTGATCAACTGGCCTGCTCTTGCCGGGCGTTCACCTTCCCTGCCCCCCACCGTCGCATCCAGGAGAGTTCCGCATGCTCGCTCCCCCCACCCCTTCGCCGGCGCCGGGTTCGGCGCCACCGCACGTTCTGCGCAGACAGCGCACCATCGTCGCCGCGGTGATCACCGCCCTCGCCGCCTCTCTGCTGCTCTTCGTGCCGCTGCACAAGGCCCACGCGGCCGACTCGCTGCTCTCGCAGGGCAAGACCGCCACCGCCTCCTCCACCGAGAGCGGCGCCTTCCCGGCCTCCGCGGCGGTCGACGGCGACACCGGCACCCGCTGGTCCTCCGCCGCCTCCGACCCCCAGTGGCTGCAGGTGGACCTGGGCACGACGGCCACCATCGGCTCCGTCACCCTCCAGTGGGAGACCGCCTACGCCAAGGCCTTCGAGATCCAGGTCTCGTCGGACGGCGCGAACTGGACGGACGTCTACTCCACGACCACGGGGACCGGCGGCGACCAGACGGTTTCCGTAAACGGTTCCGGGCGCTATGTCCGGATGTTCGGCACCCAGCGGGCCACCCAGTACGGCTACTCGCTGTGGGAGTTCCAGGTCTACGGCACCGCCGGCGGCACCGCCCCGCCCGCGCAGGCCACGCTGATCTCGCAGGGCCGCCCGGCGACCGCCTCCTCGACCGAGAACGCGGGCACGCCGGCCGCCGACGCCGTCGACGGCAACACCGCGACCCGCTGGTCCTCCGCCGCCTCCGACCCGCAGTGGCTCCAGGTCGACCTCGGCGCCACCTCGACGATCAGCCAGGTGGTGCTCAACTGGGAGACCGCCTACGGCAAGGCGTTCACGATCCAGACCTCCGACGACGGCTCCTCCTGGACCGCCATCTACTCCACCACGACCGGCACCGGCGGCAACCAGACGCTCGACGTCTCCGGCTCCGGCCGGTACGTGCGGATGTACGGCACCGCGCGCGGCACCCAGTACGGCTACTCGCTGTGGGAGTTCCAGGTCTACGGCACCGCCGGCGACGACAGCGGCGGCTCCACCGGCGGCAGCACCGGCGGCTCCACCGGCCCGATCCAGGGCGGCGGCGACCTCGGACCGAACGTCAAGGTCTTCGACCCCTCGACGCCGGACATCCAGTCCCAGCTGGACGCCATCTTCGCGCAGCAGGAGAGCAACCAGTTCGGCGACGCCCGCTACCAGGTCTTCTTCAAGCCGGGCACGTACAACGACATCAACGACCAGATCGGCTTCTACACCTCGGTCTCCGGCCTGGGCAAGAACCCCGACGACGTCCAGATCAACGGCGACATGACCGTGGACGCGGGCTGGTTCAACGGCAACGCCACGCAGAACTTCTGGCGTTCGGTGGAGAACATGGCCATCAAGCCGGTCAGCGGCACCGACCGCTGGGCGGTGGCGCAGGCCGCGCCGTTCCGCCGCATCCACGTCGAGGGCGGCCTCAACCTGGCCCCCAACGGCTACGGCTGGGCCTCCGGCGGCTACATCGCCGACAGCAAGATCGACGGCACCGTCGGCCCGTACTCCCAGCAGCAGTGGTACACCCGCGACAGCTCGATCGGCGGCTGGACCAACGGCGTGTGGAACATGGTCTTCTCCGGCGTCCAGGGCGCTCCCGCGCAGGGCTTCCCGAACCCGGTGTACACCACGCTGGCCACCACGCCCGAGTCGCGCGACAAGCCGTACATGTACATCGACGACAGCGGCGACTACCAGGTGTTCGTACCGAACCTGCGTACCAACGCCAGCGGCGTGGACTGGCCGAACACGCCGGGCACCTCGATCCCGCTGACCCAGTTCTACGTGGCCAAGCCGGGCGTCTCCGCCGAGACCATCAACGCGGCGCTGGCGCAGGGCCTGAACCTGGTGCTCACCCCGGGCATCTACCACGTGGACCAGCCGATCGACGTCACCCGCGCCAACACCGTGGTGCTGGGCCTGGGTTACGCGACGATCGTGCCGGACAACGGCGTGGACGCGATGAAGGTCGCGGACGTCGACGGCGTGAAGCTGGCCGGCTTCCTGATCGACGCCGGCGCCGGCAAGTCACCGCAACTGCTCCAGGTGGGCGCGCCCGGCTCCTCGGCCGGCCACTCCGCCAACCCCACCACGATCCAGGACGTGTTCGCCCGGATCGGCGGCGCGGGCGCGGGCCAGGCGGGCACGGCCTTCGAGATCAACAGCAACGACGTGATCATCGACCACACGTGGCTGTGGCGGGCCGACCACGGCACCGGCGTGGGATGGACGGTCAACCCTGCCGACGAGGGACTGAAGGTCAACGGCGACAACGTGCTGGCGACCGGCCTGTTCGTGGAGCACTTCGAGAAGTACGACGTGGAGTGGGCCGGGCAGAACGGCAGAACGATCTTCTTCCAGAACGAGATCGCCTACGACCCACCGAACCAGGCAGCCGTCCAGAACGGCGACACCCGTGGCTACGCGGCCTACAAGGTGGACGACAACGTCACCACCCACGAGGGCTGGGGCCTGGGCAGCTACTGCAACTTCACCGCGGACCCGTCGATCGTCCAGGACCACGGGTTCGAGTCGCCCGACACACCGGGCGTGAAGTTCCACGACCTGCTCGTGGTGTCACTCGGCGGCAACGGACAGTACGCGCACGTGATCAACGACACCGGCCCGGCCACCTCGGGGACGTCGACCACTCCGTCGACCGTCACCAGCTACCCGTGACCGGTGCCGCGCGCACGGTGTGACCACCGCGCCCCCGGCACCGGCTCCACGCGGTGCCGCGGGCGCGGGACCGACCCGGGGCCGCCGTCCTTGCCGGGGACGGCGCCCCCTTCGCGGTCCGCAGCCGCCGCGTCAGCTCGCGGTGCAGGTGAGGGCGGGTGCGACGGCGCCCGATCCCGTGCCCTGGAAGCCGAAGGAAGTGCTCGCCCCGGCACCCAGCGAACCGTTCCAGTCCAGGTTTGACGCGGTGACGGAGGAGCCGGACTGGTTCACCGTCGCGTTCCAGGCGCTGCTGACCTGCTGCCCGCCGCCCCAGGTCCAGCCGACCCTCCATCCGTGGACGGCGGAACTCCCCGCCGTCACGGTGACGTCGGCGGTGAAGCCGCTGCCCCAGTCGTTGCTGACGCTGTAGGCGGCCGTGCAGCCGCTCCCGGCCGGCGGGGTCGTCCCACCGCCGGGCGGGGTCGTGGAGCCGCCGGTGCCGGCGTCGAAGGAGAAGTCCGTGGTGGCCAGGCCCTGGCCGGCCTGCCAGATCTCGAACCCTGCCTCGGCGTCGATGAGGTAGTGCGCGGGGTTGACGGAGCCGCGGCTGACGGCGTCGTCGATCAGCGCCTTCACGTCCAGGTCGGAGAACGAGGTACCGCCGCCCTGGAGCACGTACGAGATGATCTTCCAGGACGTCTGCTGCCCGGTCCACACGTCCCAGTCGTGCCCGGCCGCGGTGGAGGTACCGGTCTTGCCGCCGAACGGCTGTACGCCGCCCCGGCTGTTGAGCCAGATCATGATCTCGGTGCCGTCGGGCTGGCCGCTCGTGGTCGGCGTGGAGTTGATCCACAGGTCGTAGGCGACGTCGTAGGCGCCGGAGGCCGGCTGCACGGTACTCCACGAGGAGGTAGCGCTGCCCAGGTCGCTCACCTTGATCGGCAGGCCGCTGTCCGGGGTGCACGCGCCCCAGTGGCAGCCCTTGTAGATCGACGGGTAGGTGGCGGGGGCGCCGCTGGTGGAGGTGGCGAAGTTCGCCGTGTCCACCGACCACGACGTGCCTCCGTCGTAGCCGACGCACTGCGGGAGGGTGGAGTTCCACTCGTTGGCCTGGATGGTGTAGGCGCCGGCCGCGATGGTGCCCTCCGGGTCGCACGTACGGGTGGCGGCGTGGGCGGACTGGGCCAGTGTCACCGGCAGCAGCACGGTCGCTGCGGCGGTGAGCACGGCGGCGGCACGCAGCCGCCGGGTCTGGTGGGCCGCGCGGGCGCGCGCACGGCGGAAGAGGCGGGTCACGGGGTGGTCCCTTCACCGGATCGTGGGGGGTTGGTCGGGTGCCACGGCAGGTGGTCGGAGCGTCGCATGGGAGCGCTCCCACCACGTGTCGCCTCACATCAAGCCAGCCCCTGTCCGCCGCCGTCAACCCCCTCGAC
>Ga0164242_10003564_pt1 | contig 17737 bp, 16 predicted proteins | sample OricomgcompostMG_FD_108783 | JGI IMG/M metagenome (GOLD analysis project Ga0164242, IMG submission 108783) | Miracle-Growth compost microbial communities from Emeryville, California, USA - Original compost - Miracle growth compost (MG) ...
TGGGCTCACACGCTCATCGATGCACAGCCGGACTGGCCTACGGATCCGATGACCGACATTCTGCGCAAGAGGCCGCCGCGGCTGCGCGCCGCTGCGCAACGGTCAGCCGACCTGTCGGCACGCGTGCTGAGTTCTGATGTGCACAACCAGATCGATGCCGTCACGCGCACCATTGTCGACCTCGACAATTCCTACCTGGCGGTGCAGGGTCCCCCTGGCACAGGCAAGACCTACCTTGGCGCGCACGTGATCGCGACGCTCGTGAACCAACACGCCTGGAAAATCGGGGTGGTCGCACAATCGCACGCCGTCGTCGAGAACCTGCTCGACTCGATCGTCGGAGCGGGGCTCGACGCCCGCCTCGTCGGCAAAGTCGCCAGGTCGGATGCTTCGATCGGTTCGGCGGATGCCGGCTCGCCGTCCGTATCGAGGTTCACCGAGTTGCCCGCGAACGCGCACAGCCTGTTCGCACTGGAGAACGATCGATCTGGATTCGTGGTCGGCGGAACGGCGTGGGACTTCAGCAATCCGGCACGAATCCAGCGTCGAAGCCTCGATCTGCTCGTCATCGATGAAGCCGGGCAGTTCTCACTTGCATCCACGATAGCGGCGAGCGTCGCGGCCAATAATCTGCTTCTGCTCGGAGATCCTGGGCAGCTGCCCCAGGTGAGCCAGGGAACGCATCCGGAACCGGTCGACCAATCAGCGCTCGGCTGGATCAGTTCCGGTCATGACGTGCTTCCTCCGACACTCGGCTTCTTCCTGGCAGAGAGCAGGCGGATGCATCCGGCAGTGACTGCACCGGTGTCCAGACTGTCCTACGAGGGAAAGCTACACGCCCACCCAGCAGCGGCAGCGCGCAGCCTCTCGGGTATCGAGCCCGGGCTGCATGCCGTGCCGGTGGCCCATGAAGCAAACTCCACCTCGTCGCCTGAAGAAGCGTGGCACGTCGTCGAGATCGCTCGTTCCGTGATCGGGCGCGCCTGGAGCGATCCGTCGAAGAATCGCGAACGGGAACCGCTGACCGAAGCTGATCTCATCGTCGTCACGCCATACAACGCCCAATCCGCACTGGTAATCGACGCGCTCGCGCACGCGGGAATCAGCGGTGTACGGGTCGGCACTGTCGACAGGTTCCAAGGGCAAGAGGCGGTCGTTGCGATCGTGACCCTTGCGGCATCCGCACCTGAGGACGTGCCGCGCGGCATGTCATTCCTGCTGATGAAGAACCGCCTCAATGTGGCGATCTCCCGGGCACAGTGGGCAGCGTTCCTGGTGTACTCACCCGCGCTGACCGAATATTTGCCAGCGACTCCAGACGCCGTCGCCGAACTCAGCGCATTCATCACGCTTGTCGAGCGCTGACTGGCGCTACCGCGAGTTGCGGTCTGCTCGTTTTCTGGCACGCCGTTTGCCGATGAACGCTCCGATCATGACCGCTCCAATCGCAGCGACGACGAATCCGCTGGTCTGCATCCACGGAATGCCCGCCGAGGGGAAGCCGGTGCTCAGTGTCTGGACGATCTGCGGACCGAAGCCGGCCGCGAGGCCGACCAACACCAGCACGATCCCGATGGCAAGAAGAGCTTTCACGCCTCAACTGTATCGATCGCCCAGCTTGCCCTAGGGCACGTACTGGATGAATGGCTGGCGGGCGGGAGCGCTCTCGCGGTAATTGTCACCTGGGCATCGTATGCTCAAGTCGATGCGACTTCTTTTGATTCGACACGCGCAGACCATCGATAACGTGCGCGGGGCTCTCGGCACGGTCATCCCGGGACCGCCGTTGACCCAACTCGGAGTTCAGCAGGCAGCCGCTGTGCCGGCGGCGTTGGCGGAATCGCCGATCGACGCGATCTATGTATCCACCATGCTGCGCACTCAGCTGACCGCCGCCCCGTTGGGCGGCGCGCGAGGTATTGATGTCGAGGTGATCGACGGAATCCACGAAATCGATGCGGGAACGCTTGAGGGACGTTCTGATGAGGAGTCGGTTCGCGCATACCTTGGCACGATTTTCTCCTGGTGGGTCGACACGGATGCTCGCATCCCTGGCGGTGAGAACGGCACCGAGTTCTTCGATCGGTTCGATGCGGCCATCGAGCGCATAGCTGCGGAGCACGACGGCACGGTCGCCGTCGTCAGTCATGGTGCGGCTATTCGCACATGGACGGCCCGCTCTTCTGCCAACATCGACGCCGACTTCAGCCGAACGCATCAGCTCGACAACACGGCGATCGTCGTGATGGAAGGATCACCGACGCGCGGGTGGGTGACCACGGAGTGGGATCGCAACCCTGTGGGCGGCTTGGAGCTCGCGGATGCGAGTGCACCCGACCCGACGGGCGAAACGATTTAGCATGAGCGACGCGGCCCCGACTAGACAGCGAATGACGCCGGAGCCTTCACGGGTCGGCGGTGAAGACGAGTTCAGGACCGACCTGGAACGTCTTCGCTTTTCGCCATATTTTTCCCGGCTGTCGGCGGTGACCCAGGTGATCCCGCAGGCAGGCAGCGGAACTGTCATCCACAACCGTTTGACGCACTCGCTTAAGGTCACCGCCGTCGCACGCTCTATTGCTGTGTCGTTCGAACACGCCGATGAGCGAACTCGCGGGATCATCGACGAACTGGGCGGGTGCGACGCGGTCGTCGTGCAGGCGGCCGCCAGCGCACACGACCTGGGGCATCCGCCGTTCGGGCACCTGGGGGAGCAGACGCTTGACCGTCTGGCACGTGAGCGGCTGGGGCTGCCAGACGGGTTCGAGGGCAACGCGCAAACCTTCCGCATTCTCACAACGCTCGACACGTGTGATGCCACCGAGCGCGGCTTGAACCTGACCGCCGGAGTTCGTGCCGCCGTTCTCAAGTATCCGTGGACTCGCATGGAGTGGCGTTCCGAAATCAACGGTCCACCTCGTTTGCTGCCACGCGGCGTCGGTGACGACAGAGCCAACGGTGCGCAGAAGTACTCGGCTTATGCACTTGGCGCGGTTGAAATGCGGAAGGCCTTGGCAGCGTACCCGGCGATCAGCCAGCACCAGCAGACGCTGGAATGCTCCGTTATGGACATCGCAGACGACATCGCGTATTCGGTGCATGATCTCGATGATTTCTACCGGGCAGGCGTGCTGCAGCATACGACCGTGTCTGCCGAACTGGACAGCTGGCTTGTTAACCAGCTGAAGCTGGCCGCGCTACCGCGCGAGAGCCTCGAGCGGTCGTTCCGCAATCCAGGGTATTCGCTTGAACTCGCATGGCGGCGTGTGCAGGAAAAGGATGCCTGGATCGCCAGCGAAGACGAGTTCCGCGACGCGGTTATTCGCGTGCAAGACGGCTTGGTAGAGGGGCTTCTGTCTGTGCCGTACGACGGCGGGATTGCCTCTGACCACGCGGTTGCGGCTTTCACGAGGCGATGGATCGACCGGCTGAAAGCGTCCATCTGGGTCGAAAGGCATCCGGATGTGCGTAGCGGGCACGTGCGGTTGACGCGCGCGGCATGGCACGACGTCGTTGTGCTCAAGTTCGTGCACTCGCGGTTCGTGCTCGACCGACCGGATCTCGCGATCTATCAGAAGGGGCAGGCGCGGGTGATCGAGTCCCTTGTCAGTGGATTCTCCGCCTGGCTGAATGACCCGGATGACGCATCGCATGCGCCACGCCGTCTGACAGATTCGGTGGAAGCGACGACGCAGGCATATTTCGAGTTGCGGCGCGATGCTCCGGAGTTCATTGGCAACGGGCTTCTTGGCGACGAGTTCGCGGACGGTCGCGCCACCGACGCTGACCTGGTGCGGCTCGGTCGCGCGAGGGCGGTCATCGACTACATCGCGTCATTCACCGACGCCCAGGCGCTGTCTGCTGCAGCGTTGATCACGGGAACATCCGACCGGCTGTGGGAAGACGGTCGCAGCCTCTAGCTCTGCGAAGCCGAAGGCGGCCTCGTCGCCCAGTACGCTCGGGATATGCGATTTGGAATGTTCATACCCCAAGGCTGGCGACACGATCTCGTTGGCATCGACCCGGCCGACCACTGGTCGACGATGCGGGGTATCGCCGCTCACGCCGATGCTGGACCCTGGGAGTCCGTGTGGGTCTATGACCATTTCCACACCGTCCCAGTGCCGAGCGAGGAGGCGACGCACGAGGCGTGGTCGCTGATGAGCGCTATCGGCGCGACGACTTCACGTGTGCGACTCGGGCAAATGTGCACGTGCATGAGTTATCGGAATCCGGCGTACTTGGCCAAGGTCGCCGCCACCGTCGACGTGATTTCAGGTGGTCGAGTCGAGATGGGTATCGGAGCAGGCTGGTACGAGCACGAGTGGCTCGCATACGGCTATGGGTTCCCGGACGCCCCTGAACGGTTGGCACGACTGCGCGAAGGCGTTGAAATCATGCACCAAGCGTGGACGACGGGCAGCGCAACGCTGGACGGCAAGCATTACCAGGCCGATGGTGCCATCGTGCGCCCGCTTCCTCTGCAAACCGGTGGCATACCCATGTGGATCGCGGGAGGCGGCGAGAAAGTCACCTTGAAAATCGCCTCGAAGTACGCCAGTTACACGAACTTCGACGGGAGTCCCGAGGGTTTCACGCATAAGAGCAACGTGCTGCGCGGACACACGGATGCGATCGGCCGTGACTTCTCACAGATCACGCGCAGCTCGAACTACAACGTGATGATCGGTTCCACCCAGGCTGAGGTCGATGACGGTTTGCGGCGGCTTGAAGAACGCGTTCGGCCGTACCTCGGTGATCGCACCGATGCGTTCATCGGCGAATACCGGTCGCCCAGTGCACTGGCCGTCGGCACGCCGGAGCAGATCGTCGAAAGGCTCGCCGGAATGCGGGACCGTGGGCTCGGCTACGCAATTTTCTACTTTCCTGACGCGGCATACGACCTGTCGTCGATCGAGCTGTTCGAGCGAGAGGTTTTGCCAGAACTCGCCGACTGAACGACTCATCTGGCACGTTTCGCGGAACAGGAGAGGTTTCGAATCCATCATGAAAATCACCGACGTTCGAATTGTGACGCTGATCGGTCAGGAGCGGCCGGCGGTTATCGGTGACCCGCAGCCGCAACTGAATCCCATTCATCTCTACGCTCACGACCGCGAGACGCGGCGCTACCCGTCGCTGAGGGCACCGGCCAGTGGCCGGCATGAGGCCATTTACCTGATGCTTCGCACGGATACCGGACTCGAGGGATGCTACGGACCGATCGACGAACTTCCGGCGACGATCATCCATCGCTCGCTTCGCGGATTCCTGATCGGAGAGGATCCATTGGCGGGTGAACTTCAGTGGGACCGCATGCAGCGCTCGGATCGCCATGCGCGAAGTGGCCACTACATGATGGCGCTCAGCATCGTGGACAATGCGCTGTGGGACCTGCGCGGCCGCCACTTCGACGTACCCGTCTACCGGCTGCTCGGTGGCCCGACCCGTCCGCACGTCGAGGCATACGCAACAATGCTTGCTGTTTCGCATGAAAGCGAAGCGTTGGCCGCTGAGGCTCGTCGCGTGCTCGAGATCGGATTCGACGCTCAGAAGTACTTCTTCGCGTACGGTCCAGGGGACGGCAGACAGGGCATGGCGCGAAACGTGCAACTCGCCAGGGATCTGCGGGAGGCCGTCGGACCGGGTGTCGACCTCATGTTCGACGCGTTCTCAGGGTGGGACCGCGACTACGCGCGTCGCTGGATCGACGAGGTTGCATCGGATGTGCGGCCGTCGTGGCTCGAAGAGCCGTTCATGCCGGAGCAGACGGCAGCATACGCTGCGTTACGTGGCGCAACACCGGTGAGGATCGCGGCGGGGGAACACTTGTTCACGCGCTGGGAGGCCGACAGATATCTGCGCGGTGGGCTCGTCGACGTTTTGCAATGCGACCCTGAATGGTGCGGTGGAATCAGCGAGTTCGTCCGGATTGCCACGGTTGCCTCGCTGTACGACATTCCGCTCATCCCGCATGGTCATACGTTCTATGCGTCACTCCATGCTGTCGCTGCGCTTCCGCCCGAGATCGCGCCGCGTATGGAATTCATCCTCAATCTGCAGCCGGTGCGTCATCATTTCGATCGCAACTTCCCAACGCCGGACGGCAATCGATTCGCACTGCCAACGCTGCCGGGTTTCGGCATCGAAATCGACGAGACGAAGGTGGTCACCTCACGCGCCTGGGACTGACGGGCGCACACCGCCTGCCAAGAATCTCTCAGGTCGTTGTCGATCCGGCGGTGCCGTCGGCGTCGAAGTAGTGAATGCTCGAATCGAGCGCACACGAAAGGCAGATGAGATGTCGAAGTATTTGATCCTTATTTTCCAGGATGAGGCAAAGGCGGCCCAGGCGGAGGGAGAGTCGATCAGCACCAGCTATCAGGAGTTCATGCAGCACCGTTCATCGTCGCTGCTTGCAGGTGCAGCACTCGAGGTCTCGACGACGGCAACGTCGGTTCGTCCTGATGACGCGGGCGGGTTCGTCGTGACGGACGGCCCGTTCGCCGAGTCGAAGGAGGCTCTCGGCGGCTACTTTCTGATTGAGGCCGCCGACTTGGACGAAGCCTTGCAGATCGCCAAGGAAGTTCCGAGCGGTACCGGCGTCGAAGTTCGCCCGGTTCGAGTGGTTTCGCCATAGTGCCAGGCCAGGTCGCCAGCGCGGAGGTCGCTGCTGCCGTCGCGGATGCGCACCGCAGCCAGTGGGCGTTCGTGCTGGCGGCCACCGTGCGCATCACGGGCAATATCGACGCTGCAGAAGAAGCGGTCCAGGATGCTTATGCGAGCGCCCTCGAAACGTGGGGCGATCGCGGCGTCCCGGAAAACCCCGGAGCATGGCTGACCACCGTTGCGCGACGCAGAGCACTCGACATGCATCGTCGCGCAGCAACTGCCAGACGCGCGCTCCCGAAGTTGGTCGAGCAAGACCCGGGGGCCTTCGACGCAGAAGCGATCGTCGAAGAGGCGACAGACGGCATCCGTGACGACAGGCTGCGCCTGATCTTCACGTGCTGTCACCCCGCGCTGGGCTTCGATGCTCAGGTTGCGTTGACCCTGCGTCTGGTCTGCGGGCTGTCGACGGCGGATGCCGCCCGCGCGTTCCTTGTTCCGGAGCCGACGATGGCGGCACGCATCACCCGCGCGAAGAAGAAGATCCAGGCGGCGCACATCCCATATCGGGTGCCAGACGCATCCGAACTGGGGGAACGCGTGAACGGCGTCCTTGCCGTCGTTTACCTCATGTACACGACAGGCCACACCGCGCCTTCTGGTGCGAATTTGATGCGCCGCGACCTCGCGGAGCGCGCATACGAACTGGCGCGGATGCTGCGGCAGCTCCTGCCGACGGACCCGGCGGTCGCCGGACTGCTTGCGTTGATTCTGTTGACGGATGCCAGAAGGAACGCACGTCTAGACGGGCCAGACCTCGCGTTGCTGTCCGAGCAGGATCGGTCCAGATGGGATCGGTCGGCGATCGCAGAGGGTGCCGCGCTCGTGCGTGAGGCGCTGAGCCGGCGGCCGCCGCACCGTTTCGTGCTCATGGCCGCGATCGCGGCCGTGCACGATGAGAGCGCGTCGTGGTCGGAAACGGACTGGGACGAGATCCTCGGCTTGTACGACCTGCTGGTCGACACGTGGACGTCCCCGGTGGTGCAGTTGAATCGGGCGATCGCACTCGGGTTTGCGCGCGGATTTGCGGCCGGGCTCGCGGTGCTCGACGACCTATCGGCGGACCCGCAGTTGGCCAGGTATCCATATTTGGCGGCGGCCCGCGCCGACTTCCTCACCCGTCTCGGCCGGTTCCAGGACGCTCGTCTCGCATACGAGGAGGCGATCGTGCTGACAGAAAATGAGGCCGAGCGAACGTTTCTAAAGCGTCGCCTTGCGGGCTTGGCCGGCTGAGCGGTTCAGCTCATCGGTTGTGATCCCGAGAGCTGCGCAGATCCGCACGATGGTGAAGAACTCGGGCGACGGACTACGTCCTGTCTCGATCTTGCGCAGCGTCTCCACCGAAATCGAAGCGCGAGCCGCGATTTCGACCATCGTCCGCGATCCACGAGCCGCACGCAGGGTAGTGCCCAGTTTCTGGCCGCGCCGAATCTCTTCAGCGGTGAGAGGGATGCGGACCATGGCGCCAATAATAGTACCGGTATAGTAATACCGGTGACTTCAAGACGGTGTTCGGTGACAACGCGGCCCGGCCCGAGTGAGACACGAACGAATGGAGCATGATGATCGAGTTGCGAACGGCGGCCGAGATCGACCAGATGCAAGCGGCAGGCGCATTCGTGGCGCAGACGTTGAGCGCCTTGAAGGACCGCGCAGCGGTCGGTGTGAGCTTGCTCGAGCTCGACGCTTTGGCGCATGACCTGATCCGACAGCGTGGAGCCGAATCCTGCTATCTGGACTACGCACCGTCGTTCGGCTCTGGCCCGTTCGGATATGTGCTCTGCACATCGGTGAACGACGCGGTCCTGCACGGCAAGCCTGGGCCGTACCGACTTCAGGACGGAGATCTGCTCAGCCTTGACTTCGCAGCGAGTGTGAACGGATGGGTTGCGGACTCCGCGGTGAGCATCGTGGTCGGTCGCGCTCGCGAAGAGGACCTCGAACTGATCGAGCTGACGGAACGGGCGCTTGCAGCTGGCATCGAAGCATCCGTTGTCGGCAACAAGGTTGGCGACATATCGCACGCCATCGGAAGCGTCGCACACGACGCAGGCATCAGCGTCAACTTGGAGTTCGGCGGGCACGGTGTCGGGCGCACGATGCACGGCGATCCGCACATCCCCAACGATGGCCGCGCCGGACGTGGCTTTCCACTGAAGCCCGGCCTTGTGATCGCCATCGAGCCATGGTTCATGCGCGGCACCGACCGACTGCGGGTCGACCAGGATGGTTGGACCTTGCGCAGTGCAAATGGAGGGCGTACCGCCCACTCGGAGCACACGATCGCCATCACCCAGGACGGCCCGATCACGCTGACCCGTCGCATCCACTAGCTTGTCGCACCGTTGAACAGTACGCTTCCTTGCACGGATGAAATGCAGCCAGGGGAGTGGTCTGATGACGGAATTCATCACATCGAAAGATGGCACCCGCATCGCGTATGACCGCGTCGGCTCTGGGCCCGCGATCATCCTCATCGCCGGTGCGATGCAGTTTCGGGCGTTCGATCCGACGACGACGGCGATGGCGGGTTTGCTGGCCGAGCGTGGCTACTCGGTGATCAACTTCGATCGACGGGGCAGAGGCGAGACCGCGTCGTCTGAGCCGATGACACTGGCTCAGACGATCGATGACATCGCTGCGCTGATCGAGGCGGCAGGCGGAGAAGCTGCCGTGTTCGGTAGCTCTTCCGGCGGCGCGATCGCGCTGGCCGCGGCCGCTGCAGGGCTTCCGATCACCGGGCTGGTGTTGTGGGAGGTGCCCCTGGGTGACGAGGGCGGATCCGACGGTGCCGAGTTCCTGGATGGTCTGCGCCAGCATATCCGCGCGGGTCATGGCGATGAGACCATCGAGTACTTTATGAAAGATATGCCGGCAGAGTGGCTCGCGGGCGCAAAGGCCAGTGGGGGATGGCCGATCATGGTGGCGATGGGTCCTAGCCTCGAGCCCGATTCCGAGTCGCTCGCGTGGACGCAGTCGGCCCCGCGCGTAGAACTCTGGAAGAACGTGACTCAACCAACGGCCGTCTTGGTTGGTGAACAAACGGGACCGATCATGCATCCGGCAGCCGACTCGATGGTGGCTTTGTTGCCGAACGCGAGCAAGCGCGTCATACCGGCCGCAAACCACAGTTGGGAACCAGAGGTGATGGCGCAGAAGATCGCCGAGTTCCTTGCATATGGCTAACTTCCGCCCGTCGAACTCTAGGCTCAGGCGCGGCTGAACTCCCAGCGCATTTCCAAGGGCACGCTCGCAGCACTGATAAGGCTGATGGCTGGCGAGCGCTTCTCAACCTCGCGCTGCAGTGCGAGCCGATCATCTTCTGATGCGTCAGTTGCGATGCGAATCTGCAGGGCGTAGTCGAGGAAGTGGGCCGGAACATCCGCCGTACCTCGGAATCCACGCACGTCCATGTGCGCGTGCGTCTCTGTCTCGACCGACTGGAGTACGACGCCGAGTTCGCTTGCGACCTGTTCGATAGTGACGGTCGTGCACGCGTTCACTGCGCCTGCAACGATTTCCATTGGCGTCGGCGCGCTGTTGGTGCCGCCGACGGACTCCGGCTCATCGCTGATGAAGCTGAATTCGCGGATGTTCACTGTTGTGGTCATCGACCCGTGCCACACGCCGGATGCTCGCACCGATTTGATTATGGGAGCTGCAGCATCCGTGTGAGCGGTGCCCGTGTTCGCCGTCCGACCGGGGGCTATAGCGTCGGGGGCAATCCCATCGGGCGGCGTCATACCGGTAGTGAACCGCGCGTGCCAAGCGATGTCAAAGGCAACGGTAATGCAGCGTCATTTAGGCTGTTCTGTTTCCGTTTGTGACGATCACGCTTGGCCTGCCGCGAGCAGCCCAATACTCTCGACGACACCCACCATCGTCAGAATGAGGACAGTCATGACCGTTCTGGAACGCACGCGCGTGCCCGTCGGCAGCAGCACACGCGTGCTCACTGCTGCATTTGTCGGCACCGCGATCGAGTGGTACGACTTCTACCTGTATGGCACTGCGGCAGCGCTGATCTTCAATGCGCAGTTCTTCCCGTCGTACTCTCCGGTCGCCGGTACGCTTGCAGCATTCGCCACGTTTGCGGTTGGATTCATCGCGCGGCCGCTTGGCGGCATCATCGCAGGGCATCTCGGTGATCGGATCGGGCGCAAGTCGGTGCTGATCGCCTCGTTGCTGACCATGGGGATCGCGTCGACCCTGATCGGTTTGCTGCCCAACTACGCGCAGATCGGCTGGTTGGCGGTTGTCGGGCTTGTTGTGCTGCGACTGCTGCAGGGGCTGGGTACCGGCGCCGAATGGGGCGGTTCGGCTCTGCTTTCCGTTGAATACGCACCGCGTGGACTGAGGGGGTTCTTCGGAAGTTTCACTCAAACAGGCTCGGCGGCGGGACTGCTGCTGGCGACCGGGTCTTTTGCAATCGCTCAAACGGCCACGACATCCGCCCAGTTCGAGGCATTCGGTTGGCGCCTGCCTTTCCTGTTCAGCGCCGTGCTCGTTGGTGTCGGACTATACATTCGGCTCGGCGTCGAGGACACTCCGGCTTTTCGCCGGCTCAAGTCGGTGGGAAGGGTAGAGAAGGCACCGGTGGCCGTCGTGCTGCGGGAATACAAGCGCGGGTTGCTTGTGACCATTGGTCTGAGACTCGCGCAACCCGCGCTGTTCGCGATCCTCGCCGTGTACATGATCGGCTACCTCACGACGCAGCGGCACAATTCGACGGCGGGCGTCAACGCTGTGCTCATCGGTTCAGCGATCGGCCTTGCCTCTGGGCCGCTGTGGGGCTGGGCGTCTGACCGTTGGGGTCGAAAGCCGATCGCGATCGTGGCCACCATCGGAATCGCCGTCTTCATCTGGCCGTTCTTCTGGTTCCTCGATCACGGCTCCCTGGCGTTCTTGCCGGTGATGATGATCTTCGGCATGAACTTCATCCACGACGCGATCTATGGGCCGCAGGCCGCTTGGTTCGCCGAACAGTTCCCCGTGCACGTGCGATACACGGGTGTGTCGCTCGGCTGCCAGATCGGCACGGTGCTCTCCGGGGGCCTCACGCCCGTGATCGCTGCCGCCCTTCTGATCGCCGGTGGCGGCCAACCGTGGCTCATCTGCGCATACATCACACTGCTCGCCGGGATATCGCTGATTGCGGTGTTCGCGGCGAACGACCCCGCGGGCGACCTCGCACGCGGCAAACACGTCGTCGACCTATTCGAGGAGAACCTATGAGCAAGCAGATCATGCTGAACGCCTTCGAGATGATGGTGCCGGCCTTCCAATCACCGGGCTTGTGGCGGCATCCGGATGACCAAAGCAGCCGGTACACCCAGCTTTCCTATTGGACCGAACTGGCGCAGACACTGGAGTCTGGCGGGTTCAGTGGCATCTTCCTGGCCGACATTCTCGGTCAGTACGACATTTACGGCGGCAACGCGGATGCTGCGATGCGCGGCGGTGTGCAATACCCGATTCTCGATCCGACGCTGGTCATCAGCGCGCTTGCGGCGGCCACGAAGCGAATCGGCGTCGGCGTGACAGCATCCGTGACGTACGAGCATCCGTATCTCTTGGCGCGTCGATTCACCACGCTCGACCACCTCACGGACGGCCGTGTCGGATGGAACATCGTAACCTCGTATCAGGATTCAGCCGCCCGCAACCTGGGCTTGGATGCTCAGCCGCCGCACGATCAGCGCTACGACCGCGCTGACGAATATATGGACGTCGTATACAAGTTGTGGGAAGGATCCATCGACGACGACGCTATCGTTGCCGACCGCCAGACCGGCGTGTTCGTTGACCCAGCGAAGGTGCGGAAGATCAACCATCAGGGCGAGTACTTCACGGTTCCAGGTCCGGCCTTGGCCGAACCGTCCAGGCAACGGACTCCGCTGTTGTTCCAGGCTGGCGCATCCCCACGTGGCCTGTCTTTTGCAGCCAATCACGCCGAGGCCATCTTCTACAACGGTTATTCACCGCGTATCGTTCGCGGATGGGTCGATACGGTGCGCGGCGACCTTGTGGCCGCAGGCAGATCGGCGGATGCCGTGAAGATCTTCACGATGGCCACCGTGATCGTGGCCGAGACGGATGAAGAGGCTCAGGCAAAGCTCGAGGACTATACGCAATACGTCGACCCAGAAGCTGCGCTCGCCCTCTTCGGCGGATGGACCGGCCTCGACCTGGAAGGCGTAGACCTCGACAAGCCGCTCGAGCACGTGCAGTCTGAGGCGCACCAGTCGGCGCTCGCCACGTTCACCAAGCTGGATCCGACACGCGTGTGGACCGTTCGCGAGATGGCCAAGTTCATCAGCATCGGTGGGCGCGGCCCGGTAATCGTTGGATCGCCGAAGACCGTCGTCGACGAGCTAGAACGATGGATGGTCGAAGCGGACGTAGACGGCTTCAACCTGTCGAGCGTGATTCGCCCGGCGGGTGAGGAAGACTTCGTGCGGCTTGTCTCGCCGGAGTTGCGGCGACGGGGACTGCTTGCGGAGCCAGCGGAGGGCCAAAGCTTCCGTGAAGCAGTGCTTGGCAAGGGTGCCAGGCTTGCGGATGACCACCGCGGTGCGCGGTTCCGCGCGTCAGTGAACGTCTCCTAGGCCAGATCGTCGCGCGGATGTTGCGCCCCCGGCCTGTGGTGCCGCCTCCTCGCTTTCGATCGTATCGTATCTGTTGGCAAATGAGACTCGTCGGCGGCCTATTCGGCGTCGAACGACTCGCGAAATCGGTCGGCTGATCGCAGGATGTGCCGGCGCATGTGGTACGAAGCTGCGTCGGGGTCGGCGGACTTGACCGCGTCAAGAATTGCCTGATGCTCCGCTAGTGCATCAGTCAGAATGCGTGCGCGGTGGATCAACCGAAAGAGCCTGACGTGCACCCCGAGTCTCGCTAACGCGTCGCGGACGAGCTCATTCTTACTCGCCGCAGCAATCCGGTCGTGGAACTCTGAGTCCTCCTGCGCGAACATCGCGTAAGCCGCTTGACCATCGACTTCGTCGATCTCCATCATCCGGTTCGCGAGAGAGTTCAGTGCGTCGAGTTCATCGGGATCGGCTCGTTCGGCCGCTCGTCTAGCGGCAAGTGGCTCGAGTGCGAGCCGGATTTCCACCAAATTTTCGAACTGTTCTCGGGTCATTTTGGACGCGATCCGGTAGCCGGCGTTGAGTTGTCGAACGACAAGGCCATTCATCTCCAGTCGCCCGAGCGCCTCACGGATCGGCGTGTGCGACACGTCAAGTTCCCGCGCCAACGCGTCGATTGTGATCTTGGAGCCTGGCTCAACATCGGACGAGATGAATCGAGATAACAGCGCGTTGTATACGTCCTGACTCATTGGACGTGGTCCCGGCTGGGTCTGTGGTTCATTGCTACGTGGTTGCCCTGCGGGAAAGCTCATTTCTCATCCTTCTTCGAGACGTGCCCTTGACAAAGATGCCGAGGGCCCGGTTAGATCAGATCGTATCGGATTTGCATAACCAACGGAGGCTCTTGCAATGCATACAGGAACATTCGGTTGTGGATCAACCACCCGCCTCGTGTCGGCGGGACAGTCTGTCTGATGTTCGCAGCACTACGCGCGCCGTCAGAAATCATGTTCGGTGAAGGCAAGCGAGCCGCGCTGCCCGCTGTCGCGCGACGATATGGCACGCGAGCGTTCGTGTGTGTTGATCCGTTCATCGCCCAAGGCAGTGAATTTGCAACACTTCTTGAAGCGTTGTCGAATGAGGGCATCGACACGCATGTGTTTGCCGACGTGGTTCCTGACCTTCCGGTGGCCACGGTGGCAGTCGCACTCGAGAGGGCACGGAACTTCGAGCCCGACGTTCTCATCGGCATCGGCGGTGGCAGTTCGATCGACCTTGCCAAGATCACATCGGCGTTGCTGACTAACCGCTCGCATGTGCGGGAGCTGTACGGGGAGTTCAAGGTACTTGGTCCTGTGCTGCCGATCGTCGCGGTGCCCACCACAGCGGGAACAGGATCTGAAGCAACGCCTGTCGCGGTGCTCACGGACCCTGAGCGGATAAACAAGGTTGGGATCTCCAGCCCGTACCTTATTCCGAGCGTCGCGATCTGCGACCCGGAGCTGACGTACAGTTGCCCCCCTTCGGTGACGGCAAGCTCGGGGGCGGATGCGCTAGCGCATTGCATCGAAGCGCTGACGGCCATTCGCAGACCAGCGCACGCGACCGTACTGCTCGAGCGGGTATTTGTCGGCCGCGGCGAACTGACAGACGCGCTGGCGATTCTCGGGATCCGCCACCTGTCGTCGGGCCTACAGACGGCATATCGCGAGCCGATGAATGTGCAGGCGCGGGCTGACGTCATGTTCGGGTCTCTGCTTGCCGGTCTTGCGTTCGCGACCGCTGGAACTGCGGCCGCGCACGCGATCCAGTACCCGGTCGGCGCCGTGACCCACACGCCGCATGGAGTCGGAGTCGGAACGCTGTTGCCCTTTGTAATGGAGTTCAACCGGGAGTATTGCGTTCCCGAAATGGCACTGATTGCTCGGCTGTTCGATGCATCGCCACTGGCGCAGCAAGCGGACCAGGATCAGTCAGAAGCTGAACTTGCGGCGCGAGCGCCCGCTCTGGTCGCACGATTCCTCGGCGCCGTCGGAATTCCCTCCGATCTCGCAGCGCTTGGGTTTCCTTCCGACAAAATCGACTGGGCCGCAGAGCAAGCGATTCAAGCAGCGCGGCTGGCAGAGAACAACCCGCGCCGCCTCGATCTCGCTGCGGCCAAGCGCATTCTCGGAGCAGCTCTGGATGGCAACCTCTCGAACACCGCGGTGCCACTTGATCACATAGGAGACAAAGCATGACCAAAGATGTGCAGGGCGTGCCGACCCGCCTACTGATCGGATCCCAATGGCGTCAAGCCGCAGACGACGCGACGTTCGCCGTTTACGATCCGTCGACAGAGCAGGTCTTAGCGGAGGTCGCCGACGCTTCTGAAGTGGACGCGCGCATGGCAGTAGTGGCAGCGAAGCAGGCCGCCAGCTCGTGGCGAGCCACTCCAGCTCGGCGCCGAAGTGAGATCTTGCTCGGTACTTTCAGCCGCATGATCGAACGACGCGATGAGCTTGCCGAACTCATTTCGCTCGAAAACGGAAAGAGTCTGGCCGATTCGAAAGCCGAGATCAGCTACGCGGCCGAATACTTCCGGTGGTATGCAGAAGAAGCGGTACGGGTGCGCGGCGAATTGTTCGAGAACCCGTCGGGGACGAATCGAGTTCTGGTCACCCATGAACCGGTCGGCGTATGCGTTCTGGTCACGCCGTGGAACTTTCCGGCAGCAATGGCAACACGCAAAATCGGGCCTGCACTCGCCGCCGGGTGTACAGCGATCTTGAAGCCGGCGGGAGAGACGCCGCTCACAGCGCTCGCAATCGCAAGCATCATGCTCGAAGCTGGGCTGCCATACGGGGTCTTGAACGTTGTTACCACCAAGAATGCAGGCGCGGTCGTCAACGAGTTGCTGAGCGACGACTCGGTGCGCATGCTCTCGTTTACTGGTTCGACCGAAGTGGGTCGGCTGCTTCTGTCACGCGCGGCTAATACCGTACTGAAGACGTCGATGGAGCTCGGCGGCAACGCGCCGTTTATCGTTCTCGACGATGCGAACATCGAAGACGCCGTCGCTGGGGCCATGATCGCCAAAATGCGCAACGGAGGACAAGCGTGTACGGCGGCGAACCGCTTCTATGTCCACCGTGAGGTGCACGATGAGTTCGTCGCTGGATTGGTGGCGCAGTTTGAACGCGTCCGCGTAGGCGCCGGTCGGTTCGAGACGACGGACTGCGGCCCACTTATCAACAGGGAAGCCGTCGATAAGGTCACTGCGCTCGTAGAGGATGCCGTGCAGCGAGGCGCCACCGTCGTGGCGGGCGGTTCTCGCCCGGAAGGTCCTGGGCATTTCTATCCCCCAACTGTGCTCACGGACGTCACCTCAGATGCCGCGCTCTGCACGGAGGAGATCTTCGGCCCGGTCGCCGCGATCATCCGGTTCGATACGGATGACGAGGTTGTCAAGGCGGCGAACGAGACGGTGCACGGGCTTGTTTCATACCTTTACACCCGCGATCTTGCGCGAGGTCTGCGGCTCTCCGAGCGTCTTGAAGCTGGCATGATCGCGCTGAATCGCGGGATCGTCTCTGATCCAGCCGCCCCGTTCGGAGGCGTAAAGCAAAGCGGCTTGGGTCGGGAAGGTTCCCACGAAGGATTGCTCGAATACCTGGAAGAGAAATACGTGGCAACGGTCTGGTGAATCCGCCGGGCATGTCATCTCACTAAGACGAAAGGCAGAAAGTGGAGTACAGCGAGATTGAGAAGCTGTTTTCGGGGTTGCGTGTCTCAGACGTGCGCGACGGGATGGATTGGATCGGTCTGTTCAGCAAGGGGACCGTCTCTCGAGACATCAGACCGTTGTTTGTCGGAGCAAAGTTGGCCGGCCCGGCGCTGACGGTGCGTGCACTTGCGAGTCAGCAGCAGGCCCCGGCGCTGACCGGTGACGACTACACCGAGTGGGCTCGGAACTATTGGTACAAGCAGGTTCACTTTGAGCCATTCACGGACGAGATACGTACCGGCGATGTCCTGGTATTTGAGAGTCCAGACGCCGGTGTCGGTCAACTCGGCTCGGCGAACACTCTGAAGTATCGCACTCGGGGAGCGCAAGGTGTCGTGACGTCTGGCGGATGCCGCGACACAGATGAGGTTCGGATGCAAGCCCTGCCGGTGTTTGCTCGCTACGTCAGCCAAACCATGACACAGGGCCGAATGGAATATGGCGCCCACAACGTCCCGATAACCATCGGCGGCCAGCGTGTCAATCCTGGCGACGTCGTTGTCGGTGACGGTGATGGTGTCATCATCGTGCCCCAACAGCACGCCGAGGAGGTTGCGAAGTACGGCAGACAGGAGCTCGAGAACGACAAGGCCGGCCGACGAAAGATGTACGAGCAGTTGGGATGGGAGCTCGATCACACCGTGTGACATCCAACGAAAGCCACCGAAGAACAAAAGCTACTCAGAAAGGCACCAAAAATGGACTACAA
>Ga0164242_10003565_pt1 | contig 17726 bp, 16 predicted proteins | sample OricomgcompostMG_FD_108783 | JGI IMG/M metagenome (GOLD analysis project Ga0164242, IMG submission 108783) | Miracle-Growth compost microbial communities from Emeryville, California, USA - Original compost - Miracle growth compost (MG) ...
ACCGTGCAGCGTGACACCCAAATCGCCGAGCCGATCGGCGTCACCGTCACCGGGCCCGGGGAGGGGGCGGTGGCCTACGGGCACCTGCAGATCCGCGTCGAAGAGCTCGCCGAGGCGGTGGTGGTGATCGACCACCGCGGCAGCGGAACCCTCGCCGACAACGTCGAATTCGTCGTCGACGACGCCGCCCGGCTCACCGTGGTGTGGCTGGCCGACTGGGCCGACGACGCCGTGCACGTCAGCATGCACCACGCCCGGCTGGGCAAGGACGCGGTGCTGCGCCACGTCGCGGTCACCCTCGGCGGTGAGGTGGTGCGGTTGACCGCCAATGTGCGCTACACGAGCACCGGCGGCGACGCCGAGCTGTTGGGCCTGTACTTCGCCGACGACGGCCAGCACCTGGAGTCGCGGCTGCTGGTCGACCACGCGCAGCCGGACTGCAAATCCAACGTGCTGTACAAGGGTGCGCTGCAAGGCGATCCGGCCTCCGCGCTGCCCGACGCGCACACGGTGTGGGTGGGCGACGTGTTGATCCGCGCCGAGGCCACCGGCACCGACACCTTCGAGGTGAACCGCAACCTGGTGCTCACCGACGGCGCGCGTGCCGACTCGGTGCCCAACCTGGAGATCGAGACCGGCGAGATCGCCGGGGCCGGACACGCCAGTGCCACCGGCCGTTTCGACGACGAGCAGCTGTTCTACCTGCGCTCCCGCGGCATCCCCGAAGAGCAGGCGCGGCGCCTGGTGATCCGCGGCTTCTTCGCCGAAATCATCTCCAAGATCGCGGTGCCCGAGATCCGGGAACGCCTCACCGCAGCCATCGAACACGAACTGGCCTTCACCGAATCGAGAGCAACAGCTTCATGACCACTCTGGAAATCAAAGACCTGCACGTCAGCGTCGTGAACCCGAACGCCGCCGAATCCGAGCGCGAGATCCCCATTCTCAACGGGGTCGACCTGACGGTGAAATCCGGTGAGACGCATGCCTTGATGGGCCCCAACGGCTCGGGCAAGTCGACGCTGTCCTACGCCATCGCCGGTCACCCCAAGTACACGGTGACCTCCGGCTCCATCACCCTGGACGGCCAGGACGTGCTGGCGATGAGCATCGACGAGCGCGCCCGCGCCGGCATCTTTCTGGCCATGCAGTACCCCGTCGAGGTGCCCGGCGTCTCGGTGTCGAACTTCCTGCGCTCGGCGGCGACCGCGGTGCGCGGCGAGGCCCCCAAACTGCGGCACTGGGTCAAAGAGGTCAAGGCGGCCATGGGTGCCCTCGAGATCGACCCCGCGTTCGCCGAGCGCAACGTCAACGAGGGCTTCTCCGGCGGGGAGAAGAAGCGCCACGAGATCCTGCAGCTGGAGCTGCTCAAGCCCAAGATCGCCATCCTCGACGAGACCGACTCGGGGCTCGACGTCGACGCGCTGCGGGTGGTCAGCGAGGGCGTCAACCGCTACGCGCAGGCCGAGCACGGCGGCATCCTGCTGATCACCCACTACACCCGCATCCTGCGCTACATCCACCCCGAATACGTGCACGTCTTCGTCGGCGGCCGGATCGCCGAATCCGGTGGCTCGGAGCTGGCCGACGAACTCGAGCAGAACGGCTACGTGCGCTTCACCCAAGCGGCGGCAGCGGGGGCGTAAGCATGACGGCGACACAACTGGATGTGGCCGCGATCCGCGCCGATTTCCCCATTCTGAAACGGATCATGCGCAGCGGAAACCAGTTGGCGTACCTGGATTCCGGTGCGACGTCGCAACGCCCACTGCAGGTGCTCGACGCCGAGCGGGAATTCCTGCTGACCTCCAACGGCGCCGTGCACCGCGGTGCGCACCAGCTGATGGAGGAGTCCACCGACGCCTACGAGCAGGGCCGCGCCGACATCGCGGCGTTCGTCGGCGCCGACCCGGACGAGCTGGTGTTCACCAAGAACGCCACCGAGGCGCTCAACCTGGTGTCGTACGTGGTGGGGGACAACCGTTTCGAGCGGGCCGTCGGCCCCGGTGACGTGATCGTCACCACCGAGCTGGAGCATCACGCCAACCTGGTGCCGTGGCAGGAGTTGGCCCGGCGCACCGGGGCGAGCCTGCGCTGGTACGGCGTCACCGACGACGGGCGGATCGACCTGGACTCGTTGCAGCTCGACGAGCGGGTCAAAGTGGTTGCCTTCAGCCATCATTCGAACGTGACCGGGGCGGTGGCGCCGGTGGCCGAGCTGGTGGGGCGGGCCCGCGCGGTGGGCGCGCTGACGGTGCTGGACGCCTGTCAGTCGGTGCCGCACCAGCCGGTGGACTTCCACGCGCTCGACGTCGACTTCGCCGCGTTCTCCGGGCACAAGATGTTGGGCCCCAACGGGATCGGCGTGCTCTACGGGCGCCGCGAGGTGTTGTCGCAGCTGCCGCCGTTCCTCACCGGTGGCTCGATGATCGAGACCGTGACCATGGAGTCCTCCAGCTACGCGCCGGTGCCGCAGCGGTTCGAGGCCGGCACCCCGATGGCCTCCCAGGTGGTCGGGTTGGCCGCGGCCGCCCGCTATCTCGGCGCCCTCGGCATGGACGCCGTGCAGGCCCACGAGGAGCGGCTGGTCGCCGCGGCCATCGAGGGCCTGTCCGGTATCGACGCGGTCCGCATCGTCGGGCCGACGTCGACCGAAAACCGTGGCTCGCCGGTGTCTTTCGTCGTCGACGGGGTGCACGCGCACGACGTCGGGCAGGTGCTCGACGACGAGGGCGTGGCGGTGCGGGTGGGCCACCACTGCGCGCTGCCGCTGCACCGCCGGTTCGGATTGGCGGCCACCGCCCGGGCGTCGTTCGCGGTGTACAACACCGCCGAGGAGGTCGACCGCCTGGTGGCGGGTGTGCGCCGCGCCCTGGACTTCTTCGGCGGAGCGTGAGCCGTGCGTCTGGAACAGATGTATCAGGACGTGATCCTCGATCACTACAAGCACCCGCAGCATCGCGGGTTGCGGGAACCGTTCGGCGCCGAGGTGTTTCACGTCAACCCGGTCTGCGGTGACGAGGTCACCCTGCGGGTGACGCTGTCCGACGACGGCGAGACCGTCGCCGACGTCTCCTATGACGGCCAGGGCTGCTCGATCAGCCAGGCGGCCACCTCGGTGCTCACCGAGCAGGTGATCGGCCGCAGCGTCGAGGAGGCGCTCGACACCATCGGTGCGTTCGCCGAGATGGTGTCCTCGCGCGGCGCTGTCGAGGGCGACGAGGACGTGCTCGGCGACGGGATCGCGTTCGCCGGAGTGGCCAAATACCCGGCCCGGGTGAAATGCGCGCTGCTGGGCTGGATGGCGTGCAAAGACGCGCTGGCCCAAGCCTATTCGAGAAGAGAGGTGACCGATGAGCGAAACCACCGCGCCGGATGACGAACTGCTCGCCGACGTCGAGGAGGCGATGCGCGACGTCGTCGACCCCGAACTCGGCATCAACGTCGTCGACCTGGGGCTCGTCTACGGGCTCAACGTCGAGGAGGGCGACCAGGGAACGGTCGCCCTGATCGACATGACGCTGACGTCGGCGGCCTGCCCGCTGACCGACGTCATCGAGGACCAGTCGCGCAGCGCGCTGGTGGGCGCCGGCCTGGTCGACGACCTGCGGATCAACTGGGTGTGGAACCCGCCGTGGGGCCCGGACAAGATCACCGACGAGGGCCGCGAGCAGCTGCGCGCGCTCGGCTTCACCGTCTAGAACCGTCTAAAGCAGCCCGCCTGAACAGCCGCTAAAGGTGCAGCGGCAGGTGTGGCAGGTGCAGGTGGTGGTGCGGATGCCCCATCGGCGGGCAGGTCTCGAGGCTGATCATCGTCGCGTGCAGCACCCCGCCGTCTTGAGTTCCATTGGCCCCCAAGCACTTTCCATTCGTGATCGCCTGGGCGTCCGACGGCGTCTGCTTCTGGTATGACGTCGAGTCGGCGACGGTCACGTTGGTGGGGCCGCCGGGGCGCAGGCCGGTGACGGCGATGGTGTTGCCGTCCACCGAGGCGACCGTGCCGAAGAACCCGGTCGGCGGCGGGCATTTGCCGTCCGCGGCCGGGGTCACCGTCACCGACTGCGCGGTGATCGCGCCGGGCGGCGGCGCGCTCTGCGGGGTGGCGCGCACGTTCACGCAGCTGCCGGGCGTCACGTCGGCCAGCTTCGCCGGGCCGACCTGAACCACCCGCGTCTGCGGGGTGTAGTCCACGGTGGCCGAGCCGGTGCGGGTCCGCAGCGCGATGGTGCCGCCCGAATTCGACTGGACCATGCCCTCGACGTAGTCCCTGCCCGCCGGCGGCGGCGCCGGTGACGCGGGGGGCGCCGCGCTGGGTGCCGGCGGCGGGACGGCGGTGACGGCCGGCGGGGCGCTGCTGCTCGACGAGTCGTGCGAGGGCCCGCACATGGCCACCCCGAACACGATGAGGGCGATCACCGCGCCGATCGCGATCTGCGTCCGCCGCGGCTTCAACGAAAGGGCAGGCACAGACTCTTCTCCGATCGCGCGGTTCGCCGTCGTCAGCAAGTACCCCCGCCGGCCGCGGTTCTCACGCCGCGGCCGGCAGAAGTGACGGCAGTCTCAGGCGGGGCCGGCCGGGCTCATCCGCCGTGGCCGGGCTGCTTGGGCTTGCCGCACTTGCCGTCGACGGCCTGACGTAGCTGAATGCTGGTCGCCTGCAGTGCGCCGCCGCTGTCGTTGGTTCCGCGCGCGGACAGGCATTTGCCGGGCGTGATCGCGTCGGTGTTGGCCGACGACTGCTTGGTGTATTTGGTCTTGTCGTCGACCGTCACGGTGGTCTGGGTGGTGTTGCCGCTGGGGTCGGTGCCGGTGACGTTGATGGTGTTACCGGAGACCGAGGCCACCGAGCCGCGGACCAGGGCCGGCTTGGCGGGCGCCTGCGACGGCGGCAGCGACGGGGCCGGGCTGCTGGATCCGCCCGGGGTGGGCTGGTGCGGCTTCGGGCAGGCGCCGTTGACGGACTGGCTGATCTTGACCGATGCGGCGGTGACCGGCTGGCCGGGCGCCGAGCCCTCGGTCGGCTTGACGCTGACGCAGCTGCCCGGGGTGACGTCGGGCAGCCCGGCCGGGACCGCCTCGGTGATCTTGGTGGTGGAGGTGAAGTTCACCGCGGCGGTGCCGTTGTCTTCCTTGGTGACCTGGATGGAGTTGCCCGCCACCGACGCGATCAGGCCGCTGACCTTCGCTTCGGCGTTCGGGGCGGCGGAGGTGCTGGTCGAGGTGACCGTGGAGGTCGAGGTGGACGTCGAGGTGGGGCTGGACTTGTTCGACGTGCCGCAGGCGGACAGGGACACCGCGGTGGCTCCCGCCACGGCGAACACCGCGACGCGGGCGAGCCCGTGACAGCTGGCAGACATCAAGGTTTCTCCAATCGCCGGTTTAACGCCAACGTCATGGTTTACCCGCTGAAACTGTGCCTAACCTGTGGGTTCGCCGCCGGAGCTGCTCAGAACGCCGCTTCGGGCAGCTTCATGATCTCGTCGTCGATGGCTTCGATGATGCCGCGCAGCCCGCTCAGCCGCGGCAGCATGTTCTTGGCGAAGAACGCCGCGGTCGCGATCTTGCCCCGGTAGAACGCCTCGTCGTCGCCGCCGGCGCCGGCCGCCAACGCGCGCTGTGCGACGTCGGCGTGCACCAGCAACCGCCACCCGATCAGCAGATCGCCGACCGCGAGCAGATAGCGCACCGACGCCAGCCCCACCTTGTAGATGTCGGTCGGCTGCTCGGCCGCCGACATCAGGTAGCCGGTCAGCGCACCCGTCATCGCCGTGACGTCGTCGAAGGCGGTCTGCAGCAGCTCGGCGATCGGCCGCAGCGCCTCGTCGCAGTCGTCGACGGTCGCGGTGATCTGAGCCGTCACGAACTGCAGGGCCTGGCCGCGGTCGCGCACGATCTTGCGGAAGAAGAAGTCGAGCGCCTGGATGGCGGTGGTGCCCTCGTACAGCGAGTCGATCTTGGAGTCGCGGATGTACTGCTCGAGCGGGTAGTCCTGCAAGAAGCCCGAACCGCCCAGCGTCTGCAGCGACTCGGTCAGCACCTCGTAGGCCCGCTCCGAGCTCACCCCTTTCACGATCGGCAGCAGCAGATCGTCGACCCGGTGCGCCATGTCGTGATCGGCACCCGAAACACGTTGCGCCACTTGATCATCCTGATGTGCGGCGGCGTACATGTAGAGCGCGCGCAGGCCCTCGGCATACGCCTTCTGGGTCATCAGGCTGCGACGCACGTCGGGGTGGTGGATGATGGTGACCCGCGGCGCGGTCTTGTCGGCCATCTGCGTCAAGTCCGCGCCCTGCACCCGCTCCTTGGCGAACGCCAGCGCGTTGAGGTAGCCGGTGGACAGCGTGCCGGCGGCCTTGACCCCGATCGTCATCCGCGCCTGCTCGATCACGGTGAACATCTGCGCGATACCGCGGTGCACGTCGCCGACCAGGTAGCCGACGGCGGGCACATCCGTTGCGCCGAAAGTCAATTCGCAGGTGGGGGAGGACTTGATGCCCATCTTGTGTTCCACGCCGGTGACGAAAACCCCGTTGCGCGGCCCCAATTCGAACGTCTCCGGGTCGAACAGGTACTTGGGCACGTAGAACAGGCTCAGCCCCTTGGTGCCCGGGCCGGCGCCCTCGGGGCGCGCCAGCACCAGGTGGAAGATGTTCTCGGCGGTGTCGCCCACATCCCCGCCGGAGATGAAACGCTTGACGCCCTCGATGTGCCAGGTGCCGTCGGGTTGTTCGATGGCCTTGGCCCGGCCGGCGCCGACGTCGGAGCCGGCGTCGGGTTCGGTGAGCACCATGGTGGCCGCCCAGCCGCGCTCCACACCCTCGGCGGCCCAGCGCCGCTGCTGCTCGTTGCCCTCTAAGTACAACGCCTGGGACATGAACGGGCCCAGGCAGAAGAAGTTCGCCGACGGGTTGGCGCAGATCAGCATCTCGTTGACCGCCCACGCCAGCGGCGGCGGGGCGGGCATCCCGCCGATCTCCTCGGCCATGCCCAGCCGCCACCAGCCGGCCTCCTTGAGCGCGGCCACCGTCTTGGCCAGCTCCTCGGGCACGGTGATGGCGTGCTCGGCCGGGTCGAACACCGGCGGGTTGCGGTCGGCGAAGGCGAAGGTCTCGGCCACCGGGCCTTCGGCCAGGCGCGCGGCCTCGGCCAGAATGGTGCGTGCCGTCTCCTCGTCGAGGTCGCCGTAGCCTCCGCTGCCCAGCACGGCGCCGACATCGAGGACCTCGAACAGGTTGAACTCGAGATCACGAACGTTAGCGATGTAGTGGCCCAACGTGATTCCCTCACTGCTCGTTGCGGGCGGCGGAGCGTCAGGCTCAGTCTGTCGGACGCGAGAAAACGTACGCAACCGTAACCAGGGCGGCGCCGCTCAGGTCCGGGAACATCGGGTGGCCGCCGCGCGTTGGGAGCAAATGTGACAACAGTCGATCTCACCGCCGAGAAATTCAACGAAACCATCGAGGGCAACGACATCGTGCTCGTCGACTTCTGGGCGTCCTGGTGCGGCCCCTGCCGCCAGTTCGGGCCCACTTTCCAGGCGTCGTCAGAGAAACACCCCGACATCGTGCACGCCAAGGTCGACACCGAGGCCGAACAGCAGCTGGCCGCGGCCGCCCAGATCCGGTCCATTCCCACGCTGATGGCCTTCAAGAAGGGCAAACTGCTGTTCAACCAGCCCGGCGCGCTGCCGCCCGCCGCTCTGGAAGACCTGGTGCAGCAGGTCCGCGCATTCGACGTGGACGCGGCCATCGCCGAGCAAGGCGAATAACCCGACGCGCTACCGTGCACGGGTGAGTTTGGTACTGGTAGACCACCCGCGGCCCGGCGTCGCGCTGATCACCCTCAATCGCCCCGAGCGGATGAACTCCATGGCGTTCGACGTCATGGTCCCGCTCAAGGAGGCCCTGCAGAAGGTCACCTACGACAACGCGGTGCGGGTGGTCGTGCTGACCGGGGCCGGCCGCGGCTTCTCCTCGGGCGCCGACCACAAGTCCGCGGGCACGGTGCCCCACGTCGAGGGGCTGACCCGGCCCACTTATGCGCTGCGGTCCATGGAGATCCTCGACGAGGTCATCCTGGCGCTGCGCCGGCTGCATCAACCGGTGATCGCCGCGGTCAACGGCCCGGCCATCGGCGGCGGCCTGTGCCTGGCGCTGGCCGCCGACATCCGGGTGGCCTCCACCAGCGCCTACTTCCGCGCCGCGGGCATCAACAACGGGCTCACCGCCAGCGAGCTGGGCCTGTCCTACCTGCTGCCGCGGGCGATCGGGTCGTCGCGGGCCTTCGAGATCATGCTGACCGGCCGCGACGTCACCGCCGAAGAGGCCGAGCGGATCGGCCTGGTGTCCTGCCAGGTGCCCGAGGAGCAACTGCTGGACACCTGCTACGCCATCGCCGCGCGGATCGCGGCGTTCTCCCGGCCGGGAATCGAGTTGACCAAGCGCACGCTGTGGAGTGGACTGGACGCCGGTAGCCTGGAAGGGCACATGCAAGCCGAGGGCTTGGGACAGCTTTTCGTCCGCCTGCTCACCGCCAACTTCGAGGAAGCGGTTGCCGCGCGCGCGGAACGACGGCCGCCGGTGTTCACCGACGACAAATAGTTTTTCAGTTCAGGAGAGCGATCGTGATCACGGCCACGGACCTCGAGGTCCGCGCGGGCGCGCGCATCCTGCTCTCACCCGACGGGCCCGACCTACGCGTGCAGCCCGGCGACCGGATCGGGTTGGTCGGCCGCAACGGCGCCGGCAAGACCACCACCCTGCGCATCCTGGCGGGGGAGACCGAGCCGTACGCCGGGACGATCGCCCGCAGCGGCGAAATCGGTTATCTGCCACAGGATCCCAAAGAGGGCGACCTGGACGTGCTGGCCCGCGACCGGGTGCTGTCGGCGCGCGGGCTGGACGTGTTGCTCACCGACCTGGAAAAGCAGCAGGCGTTGATGGCCGAGGTCGCCGACGACGACGCCCGCGACCGCGCGATCCGCCGGTACGGCCAGCTCGAGGAGCGTTTCGTGGCCCTGGGCGGCTACGGCGCCGAGAGCGAGGCCAGCCGCATCTGCGCCAGCCTCGGCCTGCCGGAACGGGTGCTGACGCAGCAGCTGCGCACCCTGTCCGGCGGGCAGCGCCGCCGGGTGGAGCTGGCCCGCATCCTGTTCGCCGCCGCTGAGGGTGGGGCCACCGGTTCTGGTTCGGCGACCACGCTGCTGCTCGACGAGCCGACCAACCACCTGGACGCCGATTCGATCGGCTGGCTGCGCGACTTCCTGCGGGCCCACACCGGCGGGCTGGTGATCATCAGCCACAACGTCGAGCTGCTCGCCGACGTCGTCAACCGGGTCTGGTTTTTGGACGCGGTGCGCGGCGAGGTCGACGTCTACAACATGAGCTGGCAGAAGTACCTCGACGCGCGGGCCACCGACGAACAGCGCCGCCGCCGGGAACGCGCCAACGCCGAACGCAAGGCCGCCGCGCTGCGCACCCAGGCCGCCAAGCTGGGCGCCAAGGCCACCAAAGCCGTTGCGGCACAGAACATGTTGCGTCGCGCCGACCGGATGATGGCCGCGCTCGACGAGGAGCGCGTCGCCGACAAGGTGGCCCGCATCAAGTTCCCCACGCCGGCTGCCTGCGGGCGCACCCCGCTGACCGCCACCGGGCTGAGCAAGTCCTACGGGTCGCTGGAGGTGTTCAGCGGGGTGGACCTGGCCATCGACCGCGGCTCCCGGGTGGTGGTGCTGGGCCTCAACGGCGCCGGCAAGACCACCCTGCTGCGCCTGCTGGCCGGCGCCGAGACGCCCGACACCGGACGGATCGAGCCCGGACACGGTTTGCGGATCGGCTATTTCGCGCAGGAACACGACACGCTGGACAACGATGCGACCGTCTGGCAGAACATCCGCCACGCCGCACCGGATTCCGGCGAGCAGGACCTGCGCGGCCTGCTGGGGGCGTTCATGTTCAGCGGGCCCCAACTCGACCAACCGGCCGGCACGCTGTCCGGCGGCGAGAAGACCCGGCTGGCGCTGGCCGGTCTGGTCGCGTCGACCGCCAACGTGTTGCTGCTCGACGAGCCGACCAACAACCTCGATCCCGCGTCGCGCGAGCAGGTGCTCGACGCGCTGCGCAGCTACACCGGCGCTGTGGTGCTGGTGACGCACGACCCGGGCGCCGCCGAGGCCCTCGACCCGCAGCGGGTGGTGCTGTTGCCCGACGGCACCGAGGACTACTGGTCCGACGAATACCGCGATCTCATCGAGCTCGCCTGATCTGACGGCACGCCGCCGCAGGCGATTCGGCGAAATCCGCCCGCACCCGGCGACGGCTTTCTACTCTAGGGGCTTGCGATGTGTCCGGGCGTCGGAGGAGCCATGAGAAGAACAGTGCAGCGGTCGGCCAACTCGCGCGACCAGTTGTTGGACGAGCTACGTCACGCCTACGAAAGCGGCGCCAGCATCCGCAGTCTGGTCGCGCGGACCGGCCGGTCCTACGGGTCGATTCACAGCATGCTGCGCGAGTCGGGGACCACGATGCGCAGCCGCGGCGGGCCCAACCGCACGGCCAAGGCGGCGCGCGCCTAGCCCGGCCGGGAGTCGTTGCGCCGCACCGAGTTTTCCACCAGGTCCAGCACCGCGGACAGCCGCTGCGGATCCTCGCCGGACGCCAACCGGGCCACCAGCCCGTCGAGCACCAACTCCAGGTAGCACTGCAGCACATCGCCGGGCACGTCGTCGCGCACCCGGTGCGCCTCGGTCTGCCGGCGCAGCCGGTCGGTGGTCGCGGCCGCCAGTTCGGCGGAGCGTTCCGCCCAGCCGCGGCTGAACGCCGGATCGTTGCGCAGCTTGCGGGCGATCTCCAATCTGGTGGCCAGCCAGTCGAACTGGTCGGGCGCGGCCAGCATGTCGCGCATCACCTGGATCAGCCCGGCCCGCGACGCCACCTCGGCCATCCGCTCGGCGTCCTCGTGGGCGAGGGCGAAAAACAGCGCGTCCTTGTCCCGGAAGTGGTGGAAGATCGCGCCGCGCGACATCCCGATGGCCTGCTCCAGCCGGCGCACCGTGGCCTTGTCGTAGCCGAATTCGGCGAAGCAGCGGCGGGCGCCGTCGAGGATCTGGCGGCGCCGGGCCGCCAGATGGTCCTCGCTGACTTTTGGCATCTAGCTGGGCATCCGGCAGGGAGTCGTCGGCCGGGTCAGCCGGACTTGAGCATGTTGCGCAGCACGTACTGCAGGATGCCGCCGTTGCGGTAGTAGTCCGCCTCACCGGGGGTGTCGATGCGCACCACCGCATCGAATTCGACTGCGTCCGAACCGTTTTTGCTCGCCTTGACGTGCACCGTCTTCGGTGTCTTGCCCTTGTTGAGCTCTTCGATGCCGGTGATGTCGAACACCTCGGTGCCGTCCAGCCCCAGGTCCTTGGCCGACTTGCCGTCCGGGAACTGCAGCGGGATCACACCCATCCCGATCAGGTTGGAGCGGTGGATCCGTTCGAACGACTCGGCGATCACCGCGCGCACACCCAGCAGCCGGGTGCCCTTGGCCGCCCAGTCCCGCGACGAGCCGGACCCGTATTCCTTGCCGCCCAGCACCACCAGCGGAATGTTCTGTGCCGCATAGTTTTGCGCCGCGTCGTAGATGAACGCCTGCGGACCGCCGTCCTGGGTGAAGTCGCGGGTGTAGCCGCCGGCCACGTCGTCGAGCAGCAGGTTGCGCAGCCGGATGTTGGCGAACGTGCCGCGGATCATCACCTCATGGTTGCCGCGCCGCGAGCCGAAGGAGTTGTAATCCTTGCGGTCCACGCCGTGCTCGTCGAGGTACTGCGCCGCCGGGGTGCCCGGCTTGATGCTGCCGGCGGGGGAGATGTGGTCGGTGGTCACCGAGTCGCCCAGCAGCGCCAGCACCCGCGCGCCGGAGATGTCGGCGACCGGCTCGGGCTCGGCCGGCATGCCCTCGAAGTACGGCGGCTTGCGCACGTACGTCGAATCCGGGCTCCACTCAAAGGTATTGCCGCTCGGGGTGGGCAGGTTGCGCCAGCGCTCGTCACCCTTGAAGACGTCGGCGTAGTTCTTGGTGAACATCTCGGAGTTGATCGCCGATGCGATGGTATCCGAGACGTCCTTCTGCGACGGCCAGATGTCCTTCAGGTAGACGTCGTTGCCGTCCTTGTCCTTGCCCAGCGGCTGCTTTTCGAAGTCGAAGTCCATGGTGCCGGCCAGCGCGTAGGCCACCACCAGCGGCGGCGATGCCAGGTAGTTCATCTTCACGTCCGGGTTGATGCGGCCCTCGAAGTTGCGGTTACCCGAGAGCACCGCGGTCACCGACAGGTCGTTGTCGTTGATGGCCTTCGAGATCTCCTCGGGCAGCGGACCGGAGTTGCCGATGCAGGTGGTGCAGCCGTAGCCGACCAGATAGAAGCCGAGCTTCTCCAAATACGGCCACAGGCCGGCCTTGTCGTAGTAGTCGTGGACCACCTGCGAGCCCGGCGCCATCGTGGTCTTCACCCACGGCTTGGAGGCCAGCCCCTTCTCAACGGCGTTGCGCGCCAATAGCGCCGCGCCCAGCATCACCTCGGGGTTGGAGGTGTTGGTGCACGACGTGACCGCGGCGATCACCACCGCGCCGTGGTCGAGCACGAACTCGCCCAGCTCGTCGGAGCGGACCGTCACCGGGTTGCTCGGGCGGCCGTTGGCGTGCGCGGCGGCCGACTGCACCGCGGGCAGGTCGTCGGCGTGGCCGTTGGACGGCGCCCCCGGGTCGCTGGCCGGGAACGTCTCGTCGACCACCTCGTCCAGCTTCGAGTAGCCCTGCTGCCCGTCGCCGTCGCCGACGTAGCTGGGGATCTGCTCGCGGAAGACGGACTTGGCCTGCGACAACGCAATTCGGTCCTGGGGGCGCTTGGGCCCGGCGATCGAGGGCACCACCTGGGACAGGTCGAGCTCCAGGTACTCCGAGAAGGCCGGCTCGTGGGCGGGGTCGTGCCACAGGCCCTGCTCTTTGGCGTAGGTCTCGACCAGCGCCACCTGCTCGGCGTTGCGGCCGGTGAACTTCAGGTAGTCGATGGTTTCCTGGTCGATCGGGAAAATCGCTGCGGTGGAACCGAATTCGGGGCTCATGTTGCCCAGGGTGGCGCGGTTGGCCAGCGGCACCTCGGCCACCCCCTCGCCGTAGAACTCGACGAACTTGCCGACCACGCCGTGCTTGCGCAGCATCTCGGTGACCGTCAGCACCACGTCGGTGGCCGTCACGCCGGGCTGGATCTCACCGGTCAGCTTGAAGCCGACCACCCGCGGGATCAGCATCGACACCGGCTGGCCGAGCATCGCGGCCTCGGCCTCGATGCCGCCGACGCCCCAGCCCAGCACGCCCAGGCCGTTGACCATCGTGGTGTGCGAGTCGGTGCCCACGCAGGTGTCCGGATAGGCCACCCCGTCGCGCTCCATCACCACCCGGGCCAGGTACTCGATGTTCACCTGGTGCACGATCCCGGTGCCCGGCGGCACCACCTTGAAGTCGGAGAAGGCGCCCTGCCCCCAGCGCAGGAACTGGTAGCGCTCGCCGTTGCGCTGGTATTCGATCTCGACGTTGCGCTCGAACGCGTCGGCCGTGCCGAACAGGTCGGCGATCACCGAGTGGTCGATCACCAGGTCGGCCGGCGCGAGCGGGTTGACCTTCTCCGGGTTGCCGCCCAGGTCGGCGATCGCCTCCCGCATGGTGGCCAGGTCGACGATGCACGGCACCCCGGTGAAGTCCTGCATCACCACCCGGGCGGGCGTGTACTGGATTTCAATGCTGGGCTCCGCCTTGGGATCCCAGTTCGCGATGGCCTCGATGTGGTCTTTGGTGATGTTGCTGCCGTCCTCGTTGCGCAGCAGGTTCTCGGCCAGCACCTTGAGGCTGTAGGGAAGCTTCTCGGTATTGGGGACGGCGTCGAGGCGATAGATCTGGTAACTCTTGTCGCCGACCTTGAGGGTGTTGCGGGCTCCGAACGAGTTCACAGAATCAGTCACTTCAACTCCCAAGGATTTAGTTCTTCCGCCGACGGGCCGTGTCGGCGACGGTGCCAACTTTAACAGTACGCTTGTCCTGCATTACGTCGGCGGTCCTGATCTCAGTCTTATCGCCGTTCCCGCCGGTTTAAACCCCCGTTCGGCCCCGAATGCCCGCCGAGCGTCACACTAGAGTGACCGCCGGGGCCGAGCGTCACGCCAGCGTGACCGCCGCAGCAGGAGGGACGACGATGACCGGGCACGATTCTGCGCCACCGCTCTACATTCCGGTGGACGTCGACATGACGATGGTCAAGGCTGCGGTCGCGGCCACCGGGGTCAGCGCGCCGCCGGCCGCCATGCCCGGCCTGCTCGAGGTGGTCAACCAGGCCCGCGCCGAGGGCATTAACCTCAAAATCGTGCTGCTGGACCACAATCCGCCCAACGACACCCCGCTGCGCGACATCTCGACGGTGGTCGGCGCGGACTACCACGACGCCACGGTGCTGACCCTCAGCCCCAATTACGTCGGCAGCTACAGCACCCAGTTCCCGCGCGTCACCCTCGAGGCGGGCGAGGACATCGCCAAGACCGGCAACCCGGTGGTCTCGGCGCAGCACTTTCTGCACGAGCTCGACACGCCCGAGTTCCCCTGGACCGGGCTGACCATCTTCCTGTTGATCGCGGTCTTCGCGGCGGCCGTCGGCACCCGCGTGCTGCAGGTCCGCAGCAGGCGCGCAGCAACGCCGCCCGATGCGGCCGGCGCCGACACCGTGACGCCGACAAACACCGCGTAGCACGCCCGTCCGGCTTCGGGCCGCAACCGGCCCGCCGCGCCGCGGCAAACCCGGCAGATAACCGTTCGGTCACATTAAACGCACGTAGAGAGTGCGATTTCGGTGGAGCGTTTGCGCGCCCAATTGTGTGACGTACGGTGCAAATGATGCTGGTGTTGTCTTTGGTGCCTAACGATTATTCCGTGGTCGGCGCCACCCGTTGCGTTGAGCCGTAGGAGACCTGAGTCGAATGAGACGCACACGCTGGGGGTCTTCCGCGCGGCCGGCCGCGAGGCTGGTTCGGCCCGTCGTGCCGTCGGTGTTGAGCGTGGCCCTGCTGATCTGCACCCCGGGCCTGGCGCAGGCTGATCCCGCCGCCGACAACCTGGCCGCCCTGATCGCCAACGTCGCCAAGGCCAACCAGCGCCTGCAGAACCTCAGCGCCGAAATCCAGACCGAGCAGGAAAGCGTCAACAAGGCGCTGGTCGACGTGGAGACCGCCCGGGACAACGCGGCCGCCGCCCAGCACGACCTGGAGGCCAGCCAGCAAGCGGTCAAGGACGCCAACGCCGCCATCGCCGGCGCGCAGCGCCGCTTCGACACGTTTGCCGCGGCGGCCTACATGAACGGCCCGTCGAACAGCTACCTGACCGCACGCAACCCCGACGACATCATCGCCACCGAGGCCGCCGCCAAGACCCTGACCGCCAGCTCGCAGACGGTGATGGCCAAGCTGCAGCAGGCCCGCACCGAGCAGGTCAACAGGGAGTCGGCGGCGCGGCTGGCCAAGCAGAACGCCGACAAGGCCGCCGCCGACGCCAAGGCCAGCCAGGACGCCGCGGTGGCGGCGCTGACCAACTCCCGGCAGAAGTTCGACGAGCAGCGCGAACAGATGATCCGGCTGGCCACCGAACGGGACCAGGCCCAGGCCAAGCTGGAGGCGGCCAAACGCCAGCTGTCCACCCCGGGCTCGGGCGACCGCTGGGAGACGGGATCGGCGGGCGCGCCGGCGCCGTCGGCGGGCCGGCAATGGGACGGCGCCTGGGACCCCACCCTGCCGATGATTCCGAGCGCCAACGTTCCCGGCGACCCGATCGCGGTGATCAACCAGGTGCTGGGCATCTCGGCCACCTCGACCCAGGTCACCGCCGGTCTCGGCCGTAACTTCCTGCAGCAGCTCGGCATCCTCAAGCCCGACGACACCGGCATCACCAACGCGGCGCCCGGCGGGGTCGGGGCGCGCATCCCGCGGGTGTATGGGCGCCAGGCGACGGAGTACGTGATCCGTCGCGGCATGTCGCAGATCGGGGTGCCCTACTCCTGGGGCGGCGGCAACGCGGCCGGCCCCAGCAAGGGCATCGACTCCGGCGCCAACATCGTCGGCTTCGACTGTTCGGGGCTGGTGCTGTATTCGTTCGCCGGAGTGGGCATCAAGCTGCCGCACTACTCGGGCTCGCAGTACAACCTGGGCCGCAAGATCCCGTCCTCGCAGATGCGCCGCGGCGACGTCATCTTCTACGGCCCGGGCGGCTCCCAGCACGTCACCATCTACCTCGGCGACGGCCAGATGCTCGAGGCGCCCGATATCGGGTTGAAGGTCCGCGTCGCCCCCGTCCGCACCAGCGGCATGACGCCCTACGTGGTCCGTTACATCGAGTGGTGAGCAAGTGAGCAGTGAACGAGGAGCCATGCGCCGCAACCGGTTTCGCCTCATCGTCTTCGCCTGGATCACCGCGATGGTGACCGGGCTGATGTTTTCCGTGGCACCGACGCCCGCCGCGCTGGCCGACCCCGGCGAGTGGGATCCCACCCTGCCGGCCCAGATCAGTGCCGGCGCCCCGGGCGATCCGCTCGCCGTCGCCAACGCCTCGCTGCAGGCCACCGCGCAGGCCACCCAGACCACGCTGAACCTGGGCAAGCAATTCCTCGGCGGGCTCGGCATCAACCTGGGCGGCAACGACGCGCCCGCGGCCGCGGCCACGCCGTCCAACCCGGGCGGCAAGATCCCGCGGGTCTACGGCCGGCAGGCCATCGAGTACGTGATCAAGCGGATGGGGTCGCAGATGGGGGTGCCGTACTCGTGGGGCGGCGGCTCGCTGGACGGTCCCAGCAAGGGTGTCGGCGACGGCGCCAACATCACCGGGTTCGACTGCTCGGGGCTGATGCGCTACGGCTTCGCCGGGGTCGGCGTGCTGATCCCGCGGTTCTCCGGCGACCAGTACAACGCCGGGCGTCACATCCCGCAGGATCAGGCCCGCCGCGGCGACCTCATCTTCTACGGCCCGGGCGGGTCCCAGCACGTCACCATGTACCTGGGCAACGGGCAGATGCTCGAGGCGTCCGGCAGCGCCGGCAAGGTCACCGTCAGCCCGGTGCGCAAGCCCGGCATGACGCCGTTCCTGACTAGGATCATCGAGTACTGATCGCGGGCCGGCCCGGCCATCGGCTGGGCGAGCGTCGACGGAATTCGGCGGGCCTGGAATAGTTGGACGAGGGCACGTCGCTGCCCGGCAGTCGTGTCCGATTGAGCTCTGGAGGGTTATCGATGACAGCAGCAGGTGGGCCGCCGCCAGGCGCCGGCGGTTACTCGGGCCCGGGCGGGCAGTCCGGGCCGGGCGCGCACGAAGCGCCGACCGGCGGCGCCGGTGCCGGCAATGGCCTGGCCGCCGAGGTGCAGACCCTGGAACGGGCCATCTTCGAGGTCAAACGCATCATCGTGGGCCAGGACCAGCTGGTCGAGCGGATGCTGGTCGGCCTGCTGTCCAAGGGGCACGTGCTGCTCGAGGGTGTGCCCGGCGTCGCCAAGACGCTGGCCGTCGAGACCTTCGCGAAGGTGGTGGGCGGGACGTTCGCGCGCATCCAGTTCACCCCCGACCTGGTGCCCACCGACATCATCGGTACCCGCATCTACCGGCAGGGCAAGGAGGAGTTCGACACCGAGCTGGGCCCCGTGGTGGTCAACTTCCTGCTC
>Ga0164242_10003566_pt1 | contig 17722 bp, 13 predicted proteins | sample OricomgcompostMG_FD_108783 | JGI IMG/M metagenome (GOLD analysis project Ga0164242, IMG submission 108783) | Miracle-Growth compost microbial communities from Emeryville, California, USA - Original compost - Miracle growth compost (MG) ...
CCGGCCTGCTCGCGGCGGTCGACGCCGGCGAGGTGGTGCTGCCCGGCCGCACCTCGATCGCGCGGGTGCTGATCGAGCGGTGGCTGGGGAGCCGGCTGGAATGAGCGGGGACCGGTTCTGGTCCCCGCGCCGGCTCGTCGAGCGCCGTCCCGGCGCCCGGCGCCGGGAGACGAGCCGCCGATGACCGACGACCCGATCCTCGACGCCCTCGACCCGCAGCAGCGGATCGCGGCGGAGGCCATCGCCGGCCCGGTCGCGATCCTCGCCGGTGCCGGCACCGGCAAGACCCGCACCATCACCCACCGGATCGCCTACGGCGTGCAATCGGGTCGGTTCGCGGAGTCGCGGACGATGGCCCTGACGTTCACCACCCGGGCGGCCGCGGAGCTGCGCGCCCGGCTCCGCGTGCTCGGCGTGGGCCAGGTGCAGGCCCGGACCTTCCACGCCGCGGCGCTCTCCCAGCTCGGCTTCTTCTGGCCGCAGGTGATCGGCGACCGGATGCCGCGGATCGTGGAGGGGAAGTCGGCGCTCATCGCCGAGGTCGCCGAGGCGATGCGGCTGACGCCGACGGCGGCGCTCATCCGGGACGTCGCGGCGGAGATCGAGTGGCGGAAGGTCTCCGACCTGACCCTCGACGAGTGGGCGGCCTCCGGGCGCGGCGTCGAGGGGCTGAGCCTCGACCAGGTGGTGGCGCTGCAGCGCGGCTACGAGGACGTCAAGGACGAGCGCCGTCAGATGGATCTCGAGGACGTGCTGCTCGCGACGGCGGGGATGCTCGCGAGCGAGCCGCGGGTCGCCCGGGCGGTCCGGGACCAGTACCGCACCTTCGTCGTCGACGAGTACCAGGACGTCTCGCCGATCCAGCACCGGCTGCTGCGGCTGTGGCTCGGCGACCGACGGGAGCTCTGCGTGGTCGGCGACGCGAACCAGACGATCTACACCTTCGCCGGCGCCTCCGCGCAGTACCTGCTCGGCTTCGGCAGCGAGTTCCCCGGCGCGGAGATCGTCCGGCTCGAGCACAGTCACCGCTCGGCGCAGCCGATCCTCGACCTCGCGAACCGACTCATGGCGGGGCGGCCCGGTGCGCTGCGGCTGACGGCGGCCGGACGCGAGGGCGAGGCGGCCGGACGCGAGGATGCGACGACGTCGGCCGCGGCGCCGCGCGCCGCTCACCCCTCCGCCGGGACCGCGATCGCCGTGCACGCGAACGACCGCGCCGAGCTCGACGCCCTCGTCGCCGCCGTCCGAGCGGATCTCGCCGCCGGCATCCCGCCGCATCGGATCGCGGTGCTGGTGCGGGTGAACGCCCAGACCCCGGCGATCCAGGCGGCGCTGCGGACCGCCGGGCTCACCGTGCAGGTGCGGGGCGACGCCCGGTTCTACGAGCAGCCGCATGTGCGGGAGGCGATCGTGCATCTCATCGCGGCGCGCCGCACCACTCCGCCGGAGATGCCGGCCGCGCCGGCGGTGCGCGGCATCCTCGCCGGGCTCGGCTGGACACCGGATGCCCCTGAGGGGGCGCCGCTCGCGGCGCGGGAGCGGTGGGCGGCGCTCGATGCGCTGCATCTGCTCGCGGAGGAGTCGGCGGCGCCGTTCCCCCGGTTCATCGACGAGCTGCTGGAGCGGCAGGCGGCGAACGACGACCCGGTCTCCGGCAGCGTCGTCGTCGCGACGATCCACGCGGCGAAGGGTCTGGAGTGGGACTCGGTGCATGTCCCCGGGCTCGCCGAGGGGATGCTGCCGATCGCCTACGCCGGAGAGGACGGCATCGAGGAGGAGCGGCGGCTGCTGTACGTGGCGATCACCCGGGCCCGGCTGCGGCTCCGGCTCGGCTGGGCGCGGGGCGGCGGTGCGATGGGGGAGCGGGCGCCGTCCCGGTTCCTCGCGGAGCTCGGCTGAGCCAGCCGCCGTCGCAGCCTGTGGATAACTTTCGACGGGCTGGACCAGGCTGTGCCAGGGTCCCGGCATGGCGGTACTCCGGCTCGACCCGAACGTCCCGGTGGTGTGGCGGGACGCATTCACCGTGCAGCTCGGCGGAGACCCGCCGCTCGTCGTCCTGCACGAGATCCCGGTGCACGAGGAGCGGATGCTCGCCGCGCTCGTCGACGGGGTGCCGCGCGCGGCGCTCGCCGCGATCGGCCCGTGCTCGCCGGCCGCGGTCGACGCGTTCCTCGACCGGATCGCGCCCGGTCTCGCGGCGGATCCGGCACCGCGCTGCCGGTTCGCGATCCGCGCCCGGGGCCCGGATCACCGACTGATCGGCACGACCGCCCGCGCACTCGGGCTGCTCGGTCGCGGCGACGAGCCGGCGATCCAGCTCGGGATCGTGGTGGGCACCCATGCGATCCCGCTCGGCGACTATCGGGACTGGCTGCGGCGCGACCTGCCCCATGTCGGCGTCGTGTTCGGGGACGCCCGGGCGGTGGTGAGTCCGCTGGTGCGCCCCGGCCGGACCGCCTGCCTGCGCTGCGCGGACCTGTGGCGACGCGACGCCGACCCCGCCTGGCCCACGCTCGCGACGCAGCTCATCGAGCGGCCGGCCGGCGCGATGCTCGATCCGATCCTGCGCGCCGAGGCGCTCGCGGTCGCCGCCCGGATCCTCATCGCCGGGGCGACCGGGGCGACCGGGGCGGACGAAGCCGCGGCGCCGCACCGCGGCATGGTCCTCACCGCGGAGGGTCGCGCCGAGCAGCTGCCGCCGAGTCCGCACCCGGAGTGCGGCTGCCTCCTCGACCTGCAGACGGTCCAGGCCTGATGCGGTACGGGCCTGCTCAGCTCTCGCTCGGCCGCTCGCCGTCCTCGTCGGCGAGCAGATCCTCGATCGCCCGGTCCACCTCGTCGGGCTCCGGCGCGCCGCCGGTGAGCCGGGCGATGAGCGCCGCGGGATCGTCGATGTCGGCGGCGGTCGGCATCACATCGGGATGCGACCAGAGCGCATCGCGGCCGCTCGCGCCGACCGCGTCGGTCACGGCCTGCCACATCGCGGCCGCCTCGCGCAGTCGCCGCGGTCGGAGCTCGAGGCCGACGAGCGCGGACAGCGCCCGCTCGGCGGGGCCGCCGGCGGCCCGGCGCCGGCGCACCGCCTCCGCGACGGCCGACGCGGCGGGCAGCCGCCGGGCGGCGGCGGTGGTGACGACGTCGACCCAGCCCTCGACGAGTGCGAGCGTGGTCTCCAGGCGTCCGAGCGCCTGCTGCTGCGCCTCGGTCCGCGGCGGGATGAGGCGGCCGGACTGGAACGCGTCCCGGAGTGCCTGCGGGTCGCGCAGATCGAGGTCGGCGGCGATGTCCTCGAGCGCCTCGAAGTCGATGGAGATGCCGCGCGCGTAGTCGCGGACGGCGGTGACGAGCTGCAGCCCGAGCCAGCGCGCGTGGCGGAACAGCCGGGCATGCGCGAGCTCGCGAGTCGACACCCACAGCTGGACCTGGTCGACGGGCTGCTCGATGGACTCGGCGAAGGCGATCGCGTTCTGCGGCAGGATCGCGGCCTGGCCGTCCGCGATGAGCGGGATGCCGATGTCGCCGCCGGAGAGCGCCTCCGTCGAGAGCGCGCCGACGACCTGGCCGAGCTGCATCGCGAACAGCGTGCCGCCGAGGCTGCGCATCAGCCGGCTCGCGCCGGGCAGCATCGAGTCGAGCTCCTCGGGCGCCGCCTGCGCGAGCGACTCGCTCAGCGCGTTCGAGATCGAGGTCGCGACGGGCTCGGCGAACTGGATCCAGACGTCCATCGTGGCGGCGGTCCACTCCCGCCGGCTCATCAGCAGCGGTCGGGCCGAAGACTGCGGCAGCTCGGTCGCCTCGCCGAGCCACAGCTCGGCGACCTCGAGCGCGCGCTCCGCGGCCTCCCGCTCCTCGGGCAGCGTCACCACGGTGCCGCCCTGGGCGAGGGTCGCCGCCTGGTTCCGCGCGATGGTCCAGTCGATGCCGTCGCCGCTGGACTGCATCGCCTGCTGCAGCTGCTCGACGAGCTGCCGGAGCATCGCCGGATCGTTCGGCAGGCCCGCGGCGCTCGCGAGCATCGCGGGGTCGATCTCGCCGCGGCCCTCGAGGAAGGCGCGCAGGATCTCGCGGAACTCCTCCTCGTCGGGTCCTTCGCTGTCGCTCACGGAGTCAACGCTAGGCGTCCGCATGCCGCCGCCGCAGGGAATCCGCCTAGACTCGCCGATCATGCGCTCAGCCCTCCGCGAACAGCCCCGGCCGGGAGCGGACGGCGCACCGGATCGTCGCGGTCCCGCACGCTGGTTCCTGGGGCTCGTCGCCGTCGCCGTCGCGGCGATCTGCGGCGGCGCGCTCGCCTCGCTGCCGGCGCCGTACGTCATCGAGCAGCCGGGACCGACCTTCGACGTGCTCGGCGACACGAGCTCCGGCGGCCAGCAGGTGCCGCTCATCAGCATCCCCGGCGAGACGACCTACGCGACCACCGGATCGCTGCGCATGCTCACCGTCTATGCGACGGCGGCGGACGACTCGCCGAGCTGGCTCGAGGTGGCGCAGGCCTTCCTGAGCCAGCAGGACGCGGTGCTGCCGGTCGGGGACGTCTACGCGCCGGGCACCACCGAGCAGCAGAGCGAGGACGAGGCGGCGCTGGAGATGCAGAACTCGCAGCGCGAGGCGGTCGCCGCGGCGCTGACCCAGCTCGGCTACCAGCTCGACCCGAGCGTCGACGTCTATTCGCTCACCGACGACTCCGCGGCCGCGGGTGTCCTCGTGGCGGGAGATCGCATCGTCTCGATCAACGGCATCGCGCTGAGCAGCGCGGATCAGCTGCGGAGCGAGGTGCAGGTGAACGGCACCGACCGGCCCGCGACGCTCGTCATCGAGCGCGACGGGCAGCAGCAGACCGTCCAGGTGACGCCGAAGGCGGCGAGCGCGACCGACGCCACCGCGGTGATCGGCATCTACGTCGAGTCCGGCTACGACTTCCCCTTCGACGTGAACATCCAGCTGGAGAACGTCGGCGGCCCGAGCGCCGGCATGATGTTCGCGCTCGGCGTCTACGACAAGCTCACGCCCGGCTCGCTGACCGGCGGTCAGGACGTGGCCGGCACCGGCACGATCGACGCGAACGGCCAGGTCGGGGCGATCGGCGGGATCCGGCAGAAGATGTGGGGCGCGAAGGACGCGGGGGCGAAGTACTTCCTCGCCCCGGCCTCGAACTGCGACGAGGTCGTCGGCCATGTCCCGTCCGGCCTCACCGTCACCGCGGTCTCGACGCTGAGCGACGCGCTCGCCGCGCTGCAGGTCATCTCGGCCGGCGGCGACGTGTCGTCGCTGCCCGTCTGCCAGTAGCCGGGATCGGGCCGACTCCGTAGAACGTCAGGCGGGCTGGATAGACTCCCGCCTCGTGACCGCCCCTGCCGCAGCCGCCCCCGCGAAGGCGCCGAACCGCGGACGCCGCGCGGTGTGGATCGCCATCCTCGTCATCGTCGTCCTCGTCATCGCGTTCTTCATCACGGCGGCGCTGAGCGCCGACTTCATGTGGTTCGCCCAGCTGCACTTCGAGGGCGTGCTGACGACGCAGTGGGCGGCGAAGATCGGCATGTTCTGCGCCGGCCTGCTCGGCATGGGCATCCCGGCCTGGGTGAGCATCGCGATCGCCTACCGGACGCGACCGGTCTACGCGAAGCTCGGCAGCCCGGTCGACCGCTACCAGGAGGCGCTCGAGCCGCTGCGTCGCGTCGGCACCTGGCTCGTCCCGCTCGGCCTCGGCCTCATCGCCGGCTTCGCCGCCTCCGGCCAGTGGCAGACCGTCGCGGTCTACCTGAACCGGACCCCGTTCGGCCAGACCGATCCGCAGTTCGGCCTTGATCTCTCGTTCTACATGTTCGAGCTGCCGTTCTATCAAGGCCTGGTGTCCTTCGCGCTGTGGATCGTGGCGTTCGCCGTCATCCTCGCCTTCCTCACCTCGTGGCTCTACGGCTCGCTGCGGGTGCACGGCCGCACGCTGCGCATCTCGCGCGCCGCCCGTGTGCAGCTCGCCGTGACGCTCGGCGTCTGGGTGGCGCTGCAGGCCGTCAGCATCTGGCTCGACCAGTACTCGATGCTGAACCAGACGACCGTCGGCTTCCTCACCACCGGCGCCGGCTACACCGGGGTGAACGCCCTCATCCCCGGGAAGGTGATCCTCGCCGGGGCCGCGGCGGTCGTCGCGATCCTCTGCTTCGTCACCGCGGCCGTCGGCCGCTGGCGCTTCCCCCTCGTCGGCCTCGGCTCGCTCATCGTGCTCGCGATCGTGATCGGATCGGTCTATCCGTGGATCGTGCAGCGATTCCAGGTCGAGCCCTCGGCGCAGACCGTCGAGTCGCCCTACATCCAGCGCGAGATCGACGCGACCCGGACCGCGTTCGGCGTCTCCGACGTCGACGTCGTGCCGTACACCGCGACGACGGATGCCGAGCCGGGCGCGCTGCGCGAGGATGCGACGACGACGGCGAACATCCGCATCATCGACCCGGCGATCGTGCAGCAGACCTTCCAGCAGCTGCAGCAGTTCAAGCAGTACTACTCCTTCGACGACATGGACGTCGACCGGTACACCGTCGACGGCAAGGTGCAGGACACCGTCATCGCCGCCCGCGACGTGAACCTCGGGGGGCTCGGGGCCGCGCAGTCCTGGTACAACAACGTGCTCGTCTACACCCATGGCTACGGCGTGGTCGCCGCCTACGGCAACCAGCGGGAGTCCGACGGGCAGCCGCGATTCCTGGAGTCGGGCATCCCCTCGACCGGCGCCCTCGGCAGCTATGAGGAGCGGATCTACTTCGGCACCAACTCGCCGGAGTACTCCATCGTCGGCGCCCCGGAGGGCAGCGACCCGGTCGAGCTCGACTACCCCTCGGGCAGCTCCGACTCGGCGCTGCCGACGAAGACGACGTTCACCGGCGACGGCGGCCCGAAGCTCGACAACCTGTTCTCCCGGCTGGTCTACGCCCTGAAGTTCCAGTCGACGGAGATCCTGTTCTCCAGCGCCGTGAACGACGACTCGCAGATCCTCTACGACCGCGACCCGCTCGAGCGGGTGCAGCAGGTCGCACCGTATCTGACCCTCGACCAGGATCCGTATCCGGCGGTCGTCGACGGCCGGATCGTCTGGATCGTCGACGGGTACACCACGAGCAACGCGTATCCGTACTCCGCCTCGCTCGACATGAACGCCGCGACCGAGGACGCCGACAGCTCCTCGATCAGCTATCTGAGCAACAACGTCAACTACATCCGGAACTCCGTGAAGGCGACCGTCGACGCCTACGACGGCAAGGTGACGCTGTATGCCTGGGACGACACCGACCCGGTGCTGCAGACCTGGGAGAAGGTGTTCCCCGGCACCATCCAGCCGGCCTCGGCGATGAGCGCGGAGCTGCTCGCCCACATCCGCTACCCCGAGGACCTGTTCGAGGTGCAGCGCGACGTGCTCGGCCAGTACCACGTCACCGACCCGAGCAGCTTCTACTCCGGCGACGACCAGTGGGTCACCCCGGACGACCCGGTGGCCGCGAACGGCACGCTGCAGCCGCCCTACTACCTGACCATGCAGGTGCCCGACTCGGACGAGCCCGGCTACACGCTGTACTCGACGTACATCCCGAAGTCGACGGCGTCGTCCTCCCGCCAGGTGCTCACCGGCTATCTCGCGGCGAACGGGGACGCGGGGCCGAACTACGGCAAGCTCACGCTGCTGACCCTCCCGACGCAGTCGATCCCGGCGCCCGGACAGGTGTTCGCCAACTTCCAGACGGACTCGAGCGTCGCGAACCAGGTGCTCTCGCTGAAGGCGGGCGGCAGCAACCAGGTCGTCTACGGGAACCTGCTGACCCTCCCGGTCGGCGGCGGCCTGCTCTACGTGCAGCCGGTCTACGTGAAGGCGGCGAGCGGCACCTCCTATCCGCTGCTCCGCAAGGTGCTCGTCGCCTTCGGCGACTCGGTCGCCTTCGAGGACACCCTGGATCAGGCGCTCGATCAGATCTTCGGCGGCGACTCCGGCGCCTCCGCGGGCGACTCCGGCGACGCCGGCGGCGGCACGACGACGCCCACCGAGCCGACGACCCCGCCGAGCGACGGCAGCACCGGCACGCCGTCGGACAGCGCCGCGCTGCAGCAGGCGCTCTCCGACTACCAGCAGGCGCTCGCGGACCGGACCGCCGCCTACGCGAGCGGCGACCTCGTCGCCGCCGCGGAGGCGGACCAGCGGATGCGCGACGCGATCGCCCGCGCCATCGCCGCCGCGGGCGACTGAGCGGATCGCCGGCGGTCGGCGCGTGGCCGGTCGCCGTCCTGAAGCCTGGAAGACTGGTGCGATGACGCATCCCGAGCCGGCCTCGAGCCGCTCGGGCGGTGCGTGGCTGCTGCTGGCGATGTGCCTCGCGAACGGGCTCACCATGTACACGTCCACGATGGTGAACGTGCTGCTGCCGGACATCGCGGTCGAGCTCGGCACCTCGGACACCGGCCAGCAGTGGGTCGCGACGATCTACACGCTGTTCTACGCCTCGATGCTGCTGCCGGGCGGCGCGCTCGGGAACCGGATCGGCCGCCGCCGCGCCTTCCTCATCGGCATCGCCGTGTTCGTCATCGGCTCGATCGGCTGCGTCGCCGCCGGCGACTTCGCGGTGCTGCTGCTCGCCCGCATCGTCCAGGCCTTCGGGGCGGCGATCCTGCTGCCGCAGACGCTCTCCATCCTGGTGAACGAGTACGCCGACGAGGCGGCTCGGGCCCGCGCCGTCGGCATCTGGGCGGGCGTCTCCAGCCTCGGCCTCGCGGCGGGACCGGTGCTCGGCGGCCTCATCCTCGGCTTCGCCGACTGGCGGTGGGGCTTCGTGCTCAGCGTCGTGCTCGGCGTCGGCGGCTTGGCGCTCGCCTACCCGGTGGTGCCGCGCTCGCGCCACGGCGGCAGCCCGAGCGCGCCGCCGATCGACGTGCCCGGGGCGGCGCTGTCCGTCGTCGCGCTCGCCGCCCTCGTCTTCGGGCTCATCGAGTCCGCGAACCTCGGCTGGACCTCGCCGTTCATCCTCGGCTCGCTGCTGATCGCCGCACTCGCCGTGGCGGCCTTCCTCTGGCTGGAGCACCGGCTCGGGGCGCGCGGCCGCCATCCGATCATGCCGCTCGGCATCTGGCGCAGCCGGCGCCTCGTCGCGGCGAACATCGGGGGCATCGCCTACTTCTTCCTGTTCTACGGCGTGCTCTACTTCCTGAGCCTCGCGCTGCAGCATCACGGCTTCAGTCCCCTCATCACCGGCGTCGCCTTCCTCCCGATGCTGGTCGTGCAGGCCGTGCTCGGCCCCGTCGCGGGCCGCGCGGCGGCGCGGTTCGGCCCGGAGCGGGTGCTCATCGGCGGGCTCGTCGTCGCGGCGATCGGCACCGGGCTGCTCGCGCTGCTGCCCGCCGACGCCGGATTCCTCGACCTCGCCTGGCGGCTCGTCATCGTCGGCGTCGGCTGCGGCTTCGCCTCCTCGCCGACGAGCACCCTCGCCGTCTCCAGCGTCGCCCGCCTGCACTCGACGACGGCCTCGGCGGTGCACAGCATGTGCCGGCAGATCGGCGCGACGCTCGGCATCGCCGTCCTGGGGCTCATCCCCGGCTCGACCGAGTTCGGGTCGGGCCTGGCGTGGGCGATGGCGGTGATCGCCGCGGTGCTGCTCGGGGCCGCGGTCGCGGTGCGGATGTTCACCCGGGGAGCGGTCCGCGTCGCCGGCTGAACGGCGAGGGGACTCTCAGTCGCGTCCGGCCCAGACCGGGACGTAGTCCGGATCGGTGAGGGCGGGCCGGTCCAGTCGGAACGGCTCGACGGCGTGCGCCGTCGAGCCGTTCGTGACCAGGTCCGCGAGCACCGAGCCCATGAGGCTCGCGAACTTGCCCGCATGCCCCGCGCCGGTGAACACGGCGACGTGCGGGTGGTCGGGCAGGGTGTCGACGATGAAGTCGCGATCCGGAGTGAGGTCGTAGACGCAGGTGCGGCTAGCGAGCACCGGCCCGACGGCGCCGGGCAGGTGGCGGCGGAGGAAGCCGAGGAGCACCTGCTCCTCGGCCGGCGAGGCCTCGAAGACGCGGTCCTCGCTCCGGATGAACCGGCCCCCCGGCAGATCCCGCCCGATCTTGATCGCGGCCTCGCCGTAGACGGGGAAGCCGTAGAAGTCGCCGGCCTCCTCGGCGTGATACAGCCAGATCGGGAAGCGCTCCGGCGCGTAGTGTCGCAGCTCCCGCGGCGCGATGTAGCTCACCTGCTCCTGCGAGAGGGTGATCGGCAGGTCGAGACCGAGATCTCGCTGCAGCTCCGGCAGCCAGGAGCCGGCGGCGACGACGAGATGCTCCGCCTCGAACACGTCGTCCCCGGCGGCCACCGCCACCGATCCGGGGCGGAGCACGACGCCGGTGACCCGGGTGCGCGGCCGGAACTCGACGCCGAGCGACATCGCGAGCGAGGTCATCACGGACACGGCCCGCCGGATGTCGAGCAGGCCGCCGTGCTCCTGGTAGGTGCCGATGACGTCGTCGTCGAGGCGCCACTGCGGATACCGATCCCGGATCGTGTCGACGGTGAGCGTCTCGTAGGGCAGTCCGCGGGCGTCGAGCGCCGCGCGGTAGGACTCGATGACCGCCTGGCCCGGGGTGCCCGCCCGGGCCAGGTCGAGGCCGCCGGTCCGCAGCACCACCGGCATCCCGGCGTGCTCCTCGACCGCGGTCCAGGCATCGAACATCGCCGGGGTCAGCTCGGTGTAGATCGTGCTGCCGTAGGCGTGACGGATGATGCGCGAGTGATCGCCGGATGAGCCGAGCGTCGGGACGAGGTCGAACTGCTCGATCACGAGCACCCGTTCCGCGCCGGCCCGGCCGAGCCAGTAGGCCGCGGCCGAGCCGATCGCGCCGGCGCCGATGACGATGTGGGAGTATCGCTCGCGCATCTCGCCCCTCAGTCCTTCGCCACGAGCGAGGGGTCGATGCCGTTCTCCTGGAGGATGTCGGCCATCGTGCCGTCGTCGATGAGCGACTTGATGTCGTCGTTCAGGGCGTCGGTGAGCGCCGTCGCGCTCTTGTTGAGGAGCAGGACGACGTCGTTCGGCTGCTGGCTGGAAGGGACCTCCGGAGTGGGCTGCAGCACGGCGGACTTCAGCGAGCCGCTCTCCTGGGCGCGCAGCGCCGCCTCGGCGCTGGTGAAGGCGCCGGCATCGACGCGGCCGTTCTGGATGTCGGCGACGAGCGAGGCCGAGTCCTGGTACACCACGACGTTGTCGGAGCCGAGCGCCGTCTGGAACTCGGCGTTCCAGAGGTATCCCTGGATGACGCCGAGCTTCTTGCCCTGGAGGCCCTCGATCGAGTCGATGCCGTCCCTCGACAGCAGTGCGGCCTGGTCGAGGTACATCGGCACGGTGAGGCTGAATGTCGCGGCGCGGTCGGCGTTCGCGTAGACGCCGCCGATGGCGATGTCGGAGCGGCCCGACTCGACGGTGGAGGGCAGTGCCGCGCCGGCGACGGCCTGGGCGTCCAGCTGCAGGCATTCGAGCTTCGCGAGCGCCGCGACGATCTCGCCGTCGACGCCCTTGATGGTGCCGTCCTCCTCGGTGGTGTAGGGCGGCGAGACGTAGGCGGTGACGGTGAGCGTCCCCGGCGTGATGGGGGTGAGGTCGGCGTGCGCGGGGGTGCAGTCGGCGGCGGGCGTCGTCGACCCGGGGTCGGGGCTGCCGGCGCAGCCGGTCAGGGCGAGGGCGATGGCGGCCGTGGTGACGGCCGCGGCGGTGATGCGTCGAGAGGACATGAACGACTCCTTGGTTCGGTGATGGGCGGGCGGCGTGGATGGGTGGCTCAGATGGGGATGCCGCGGCTCAGCGCCCGGATCCGGCCGCGCCGTCGCCGCAGCTGCGGCAGCTGCAGGAGGGCGACGCCGATGAGCGAGACGACGGCGTAGACGATGCCGGCGAGGCTGAGCGGCGGCATGAACTGGAAGGTGATGGTGCCGATGTTGTAGGCGCGACTGAGGAGCTCGGGCACCGAGATCGCGTAGGCGAGCGAGGTGCCCTGGAAGACGATGATGGCGAGCCCGATGATCGGCGGGATGACGATGCGGACGGCCTGCGGCAGGACCACCAGCCGGAACTCGTTCCAGGTGCTGAGCCCGAGAGCCCGGCTCGCCTCGCGCTGCCCCTTCGGCACCGCCTGCAGGCCGGCGCGGAACACCTCGCTGGAGTAGGCCCCGGTGGTGATCGTGATCGCGATGACCGCGGCGGGGAAGCTGCTGAGCAGCAGGCCGATCTGCGGCAGTCCGTTGTAGACGAGGTAGAGCAGGATGAGCGCCGGGGCGCCGCGGCCGATCTCGACCAGCACGATGACGGGCCAGCGCACCGCGCGGGCGGGCGCCATGGTGCCGGTGGCGAGCACGACGCCGAGCGGGAGCCCGAAGAGCAGCGACAGCGCGGTGAGCTCGAGCGTGAAGACGAGGCCGGGCATCAGCTGGGGCAGCAGCCCCGCCCATTCGGCGAGCAGGTCGTTCATGCGCGGGCCAGTCGACGGTGGAGCCGGTGGTCGACGGTCCGGGCGATGGCCGCGACCGGGATGCTGAGCAGGATGTAGAGCAGGCCGGCGACCGCGAAGTTGCCGAGGCCGTTGAGGTCGATCTGCGTCTGCTTGCTCGCCAGGAAGGTGATGTCCTTGGCGCCGATCACCGAGGCGACGGCGCTGTCCTTGAGCAGGCCGATCGCGTAGGTCGCCGCCGGCGGGATGATCGTGACGATCGCTTGCGGCAGGATGACGGTCCGGGCGGCGGCGAATCGCGGCATGCCCAGCGCGTGCACGGCCTCCCACTGCCCCGCGGGCAGGCCGCCGAGCCCCGCGCGGTAGATCTCGGTGAGATAGGCGGCTGCGATGAGGCCGAGCCCGATGACCGAGGCCTGCATCGTGTCGAGCCGGAGGGCGCCGGAACCGATGCCGTAGTACACGATGAACAGCCAGACCAGCGGCGGGACCGCGCGGACGGCCTCCACGAAGACGACGGCGGGGACCCGCAGCAGCGGCTGCGCGGAGCGCCGCAGCAGCACGAGCGGCACCGCGAGCACCGCGCCGACCAGGAACGAGAGGCCGGTGATCGTCACCGTGGTGCCGATGCCCTGGCCGAATCGGAGCAGCAGGTCCCACATCAGCGGTCCCGGTAGGCGGAGAGGAACTGCCGGATCCGCGGATGCTCCGGCTCGCGCAGCAGCCGCTCCGGAGGGCCCTCCTCCAGGATGCGGCCGTCGAGCATGAAGACGACGCGGTCGGCGACCTCCTCGGCGAAGCGCATCTCATGGGTGCAGACGATCATGGTCATGCCGTCGTCGGCGAGCCGGCGCATCGCGCCGAGCACCTCGACGCTGAGCTCGGGGTCGAGCGAGGCGGTCGGCTCGTCGAAGAGCATGACCTTGGGGTCCATCGCGAGGGCGCGCGCGATGGCGATCCGCTGCTGCTGGCCGCCGGAGCACTGCGAGGGCTTCTTCTCCGCGTGCTGCTCGAGGCCGACCCGACGCAGCTCCTCGAGCGCCCGGAGTCGGGCGTCGTTCCGGCTCCGCCCGAGCGTGTGCATCTGGGCGAGCATGACGTTCTCGACGGCGGTGAGGTGGGGGAAGAGGTTGAACTGCTGGAAGACCATGCCGATGCTCCGGCGCAGCAGATGCAGCGAGCGCCGGTCGTCGCCCACCGGCCGTCCCTCGAACTCCATCGCGCCGCCGCTCGGCTGCTCGAGCCGGTTGATGCTGCGCAGCAGCGTGCTCTTGCCGGCGCCGCTCGGGCCGATCAGCGCGAGCACCTCGCCCTTGGCCACCTCGAGCGAGACGTCCTGCACCACGGTGAGGTGCCCGAATGCGACGCTCACGTCGGTCAGCCGCAGCAGGGGGGCAGCAGCGGAGGGCTGGCTGGACTCCATCGTCACGTGCGGCTCACCTCGTCCTTCGAGCGGTTCGGCCTATAGCTGGGAATCATTGCGTGCCGTGGATTCGGGTGGAAACAGCTTCTGGGCATCTATGTACAATCTCCGGTTGTGGATTCGATCAAGCGGATTCGGGCCTTCGTCGTGCTGGCGGAGGAGCTCAACTTCGGCCGGGCGGCGAGCCGGCTCTTCGTCACGCAGCAGGCGCTGAGCAAGCAGATCGCGACGCTCGAGGCGGAGGTCGGCGTCGCGCTCGTGCATCGCACGACGCGATCGGTGGCGCTCACGCCGGCCGGCGAGACCTTCGTCGAGGCGTGCCGGCGCGGCCTCGCCGAGCTCGACGCCGGGGTCGACCTCATCCGCGGCGAGCCGGGGATCCTCCGGCTCGGCCTCATCGTGCTCGGTGCACTCGAGCTCACCGACCCCATCCTCGACGAGTTCCGCCGCGCTCGTCGAGGGTCGGAGATCGTCGCCCGGCAGTTCCCGTTCGCGGATCCCTCGGCGGGCCTCGCCGATCGATCCTCCGATCTGGCCATCGTCCGGCTGCCGATCGACGTGCCGGACCTCCGGGTGCAGCGGCTCTTCGCGGAGCCGAGGGTCGTCGCGGTGCCGGTCGGTCACCCGCTCGCGCGGGAGGAGGGCGTCGACGTGGCCGCGATCCTGGCCGAGCGGATCACGGTGAGCACCGCGAAGGACGGTCGGTACCGTCGCTTCTGGACCCTGGAGAAGTACCGGACGGAGCCCATGCCGACGCCCCTCGTCGCGCGCAGCCACGCGGAGGAGCTCGAGTTCGTCGCCGAAGGGCGGGCGCTCAGCATCACCTCGGCCTGCGCGGCGCGGATGACGCCGCGGCCCGACGTGGTGTTCGTCCCGATTCGCGACGTGCCGGGGACCGAGTGCGCGATCGCCTGGCGCGTCGACGACGAGACGCCGCTCATCCGCGACTTCGTCGACGGGGCCCGTCGTGTGCTGCGCCGGGAGCCGGATCTCGTCCGGGCCATCGAGCATCCGAGCTGAGCCGTCCCGAGCGGTGACAACCCCAGGTTGTCAGATTCGGTCAACATGCTGTTTCCGTTGCGGTACCGCGGCGCGACACGATGCCGCTGGGCGCTCGCCCGCCAATCGACGCAGAACGGAACGCAGCATGACAGTCATCATTTCGGGAGACGGCCTCACGATCGAGCAGATCGCCGCCGTCGTCGACGGCGAACGGGTCGAGATGACGAGCGATCCGGCCGTCCTCGCGCGGATGGAACGATCCCGCGCCGTGCTCCGGGAGCGTCTCGACCGGCATGAGGCGATCTACGGCGTCTCCACGCTGTTCGGCGCCATGGCCGACCAGCATGTGCGCGAGGACCAGCTCGTCGAGCTGCAGCGCCTCGCCCTCTGGCAGCACAAGACCGCGACCGGCCCCCGGCTCCCGGAGCCGGACGTCCGCGCCGCCATGCTGCTGCGCGCCAACTCCCTCGTGAAGGGCGCCTCCGCGATCCGCATCGAGATCGTCGAGCGCTACCTCGCCTTCCTCAACGCCGGGGCCGCGCCCCACGCCTATCAGCGCGGCTCGATCGGCGCGAGCGGCGACCTCGTGCCGCTCAGCTACATCGCCGGGGCCATCCTCGGCCTCGACGCGGCCTTCCTCGTCGACTTCGACGGCGAGACGATCGACGCCTACACCGCCCTGCAGCGTCTCGGGCTCGAGCCGCTGGAGCTCGAGCCGAAGGAGGGGCTCGCGCTGAACAACGGCACCGGCGCCTGCACCGGCGTCGCGGCCAACGCGGTCGACCGGGCCTTCGAGCTCGCCGCCGTCGCCTTCGGCGTGCATGCGCTCTACGCCCAGGCCCTGCTCGCGACCGACCAGAGCTTCGCCCCGTTCATCCAGGCCATGAAGGCGCATCCGGGACAGATCTGGTCCGGCGCCATGATGACCGAGCTGCTCGAGGGCTCCCCGGCGATCCGGCGCGAATCCGACGGCGATCGGGACCGGCCCGCGGGCGTGCTCATCCAGGACCGCTACGGGCTGCGCTGCCTGCCGCAGTACACCGGTCCGATCGTCGACGGCCTCGCCATCGCGCGGCGGCAGATCGAGGTCGAGGCGAACAGCGCGAACGACAACCCGCTGATCGACCCCGATCGCGGCGAGATCCTGCACACCGGGAACTTCCTCGCCCAGTACACCGGGGTCGCGATGGACCAGCTCCGCTACCACCTCGGGCTCATGGCGAAGCACATCGACTCGCAGACCGCGCTGCTGCTCGCGCCGGAGTTCAACCACGGGCTCAATCCCTCCCTCACCGGCAACATGAACGGCATGAGCGTCGGACTGAAGTCACTGCAGGTCGCCGGGAACCAGCTGATGCCGCTGATGACCTTCTACGGGCAGTCGATCGTGGACCGCTTCCCGACGCATGCCGAGCAGTACAACCAGAACATCAACAGCCAGGGCATGAACTCGGCGAACCTCGCCCGCGAGACGCTCGACGTCTTCACCCACTTCCTCGCCGTCGCGCTCTTCACCGGGGTGCAGGCCGTCGAGCTGCGCGCCCGCGCCATGGGCGACGACTACGACGCGCGGGCGATCCTGTCCCCGGCGACCATCCCGCTCTACGAGGCGGCCCGCGCGGCGGCCTCGTCGAAGCCGATCGGCGCGGAGCCGCTGATGCACAACGACATGGACCAGTTCGTGCAGCCCATGATCGAAGGGCTCATCGCCGGGCTCGACAAGCACGGGCCCGTCCTCGCCGCGGTGCGGCTCGTGGAGGAGCGACTCCGGGCGCATCAGCCCTGGTGATCGCCGCCGGGCCGCCGGCCGCCGGGAGCGCGGTCCGGAGATTCACGCGCCGGGCATAGTCGCCTCATACCGCGGGCGGCTGGGATGGTCGCATGTCTCCCCGGAAGCGACGCCTGACCCGACGGACGAAGATCGTCATCGCCGCGGTCGTCGCCGTCGTGGTGGCCGCCGCGGGGACCGGCGCCGTGTGGGCGGCCGAGCGGTTCCTGGTGCCGCATGTGCAGGTGTCGGACGTCGCCGCCTACGAGGCCGCGCACTCCGAGACCTCGGCGACCGACGCCGCCGCCGACGCGGATGCCGCCGTGACGCAGACCGCGACGAGCTACAGCGACGGCTCCACCACGATCACGGTGTCGACGGTGACCACCGGCAGCGGCAGCGACACGCTCACCTACTACGTCGCCGACGTCGTGCTCGGCACCGCGACGGAGCTGCGCACCGCCTTCGCCGACAACCAGTTCGGTGAGAACATCACGCAGAAGGTCAGCGAGATGGCGACCGCGAGCGGCGCGGTGTTCGCGATCAACGGCGACTACTACGGCTTCCGCAGCGACGGCATCGAGATCCGCAACGGCGTGATCTATCGCGACGAGGGCGTCCGGGAGGGTCTCGCCTTCTACCGGGACGGCACCGTCGAGGTCTACGACGAGACGACGACGACCGCGGCGCAGCTGCTCGCCGACGGGGTGTGGAACACGCTCTCCTTCGGCCCGGCGATCGTCGAGGACGGCGCCGTCGTCGACGGCATCGACAGCACCGAGGTGGACACCAACTTCGGCAACCACTCGATCCAGGGCGACCAGCCGCGCACCGCGGTCGGCGTGATCGGCACGAACCATCTCGTCTTCGTCGTGGTCGACGGCCGCGACGCCGGCTACAGCCGCGGGGCGAGCCTCGACGAGCTCGCGCAGATCATGATCTCGCTCGGCGCGACCACCGCCTACAACCTCGACGGCGGCGGCTCCTCGGAGATGTGGTTCGACGGCGAGGTGGTCAATCAGCCGTCCAACGGCGGCGAGCGCGGCACCTCGGACATCCTCTATATCGCGGAC
>Ga0164242_10003567_pt1 | contig 17719 bp, 18 predicted proteins | sample OricomgcompostMG_FD_108783 | JGI IMG/M metagenome (GOLD analysis project Ga0164242, IMG submission 108783) | Miracle-Growth compost microbial communities from Emeryville, California, USA - Original compost - Miracle growth compost (MG) ...
CAGGATCGACCGGCTGGCGGGCAACACCACATGCACCAGCACATCGGCGGTATTGGCCCCGTCGATGCGGGCCGCGCGGATCAGATCCGCCGGAATCGACCGGAAGTACTCACGCAGCAGGAAAATCGCATACGGCGAGCCGAACATGAACGGCAACACCAACGCCCAGAACGTGTTTCGCAGACCGGTCTCGGCCATCATCAGATATAGCGGTGCCACGGTCACCGTGGCCGGCACCATCAGTGTCGCCAGATACAGCCAGAACAACACGGTGCGGCCCGGAAAGTCCAGCCGGGCAAAGGCATAGGCCGCGGTCACCGAAAAGGTCAACTGGCTCACCAGGATCACCGCGGTCATCAGAGCCGTGACCACGAGGGCACGGCCGAAGCCGGCGTCGGCCAGCCCGGCGTAGTTGGCCAGTGTCGGCGGATGCGGCAGCGCCAGTGCCGATTCGGTATTGAACTGGCGTGCCGAGGTGAACGATGTCAACAGCCCCAGGCCGAACGGGGCCAGCGTGATCGCCGCGCCGAGGGTCAGCAGCGTGTAGATGCCCGCGTTACGTGAGGTCATAGCTGACCCGCCGACGGAAGTACAGATGCTGCACCACGGTCACCCCGAGCAACAGCGCGAACAGGATCAGGGTCATCACCGCGGCGCGGCCGACGGCCGCCGCGCCGAACGCCTCGGTGTAGATGCGGTGCGCGATCAGATCGGTGCGGCCCTGCGGCCCGCCGCCGGTCAGCGCATACACCGTATCGAAAACCTGTGCGGCGCCCACAATTCCCGTGACCAGCACAAAGAAGAAGGTTGGCCGCAACATCGGCAGCGTGACATGACGGAACCGCTGCCAATCGGTGGCGCCGTCCAGGCGGGCGGCATTGAGCACATCGGCGGGGATCGCCAGGATGCCGGCCAGGAAGAACAGCGTCACATAACCGACGTTGGTCCACACCGTCACCGCCGATACCACCGGCAGCGCCAGCGTCGGGTCGGTCAGCCACTCGACCCGGTGCCGCAGCACGGTACTGATCACCCCGTCGGTGGGGGCCAGGATCCAGCGCCACAGCACCGCGATCGCCAGCGGCGAGCAGATCCATGGCAGCACGTACAGGGTGCGAAAGAAACCCGTGCCCGGCAATTCTGCGGCCAGCAGCGTCGCGGCCAGCAGTCCCAGCACCGTCTGCAAGGGCACCACCAATGCCACGAACATCAGCGTCACCAGCAGCGAGCGGCCGAAATCGGCATCGGTGAGCACCGAACGCCAATTGTCCGCACCGACAAAGCGGATCGGCCCCAACAGGTCCCAGTGCGCCACACTGAGCCAGCCGACCACCAGCAGGGGCAGCAGCAGGAAGAGCACCACCCCGAACAGGCTGGGTGCGAGCAGCGCGTAGCCGGTCACGATGTCGCGAAACCGGCGGCGTTGCACGGTCCCATTAAATCGTGCCTATTACCGTGTAGCCGTGACTGCGCTGCGACGAGTTGACGCCGACTTCCTGGCGTTGCCCCGACATGAGCTGGCCGAGGCCGCGATATCGGCCGCGTTGGCCGCCGGTGCGAGCTACGCCGACCTGCGAATTCATCGGGTCACCACCGAGCTGATCCAGCTGCGCGACGGCGAGCTGGAGACCTCGGTGCACAGCCGTGAGCTCGGTCTGGCGGTACGGGTGATCGTCGATGGCACCTGGGGTTTCGCCTCGCATGCCGAGCTCGATCCGGCGATTGCCGCCGCCACTGCTCGGCGCGCGGTGGCGGTGGCGACATCGCTGGCGCCGCTGAACGCCGAGCGCATCGAGTTGGCGCCCGAACCGGTCTATGCCGATGTGTCGTGGATCTCGGACTACCAGATCGACCCGTTCGAGGTGAGCACAGCCGACAAGATCGCGGTGCTGGGCGAGTACAGCGGGCGGCTACTGGCCGCCGATGGGGTCGATCACGTGTCGGCCGGTTTGAACGCCGTCAAGGAGCAGGTGTTCTACGCCGACACCTTCGGCTCGTCGATCACCCAGCAGCGGGTGCGGGTGCTGCCGACGCTGGAGGCCGTCACCGTCGACTCCGCCGCGGGTAGCTTCGAGACCATGCGGACGCTGGCGCCACCCACCGCCCGCGGCTGGGAGGCGGTCGCCGGCGACCAGGTGTGGGACTGGACAACCGAATTGGCCCAGCTACCTGAGCTGCTGGCCGAGAAGGTCAAGGCGCCCAGCGTGACCGCCGGACCCACCGACCTGGTGATCGACCCGTCCAACCTGTGGCTGACCATCCACGAATCCATCGGCCACGCCACCGAATACGACCGCGCTATCGGCTACGAGGCCGCCTACGCCGGCACCTCGTTCGCCACCCCGGACAAGTTGGGCACCATGGCATACGGCTCGCCCATCATGAACGTGACCGCCGATCGGACCGTCGAATACGGCCTGGCAACAATCGGTTTCGACGACGAAGGGGTGCGCGCACAGCGCTGGGATCTGGTGCGCGACGGCGTATTCGTGGGCTACCAACTCGACCGGGTGTTCGCGCCCAAGCTCGGGGTGGCCCGGTCCAATGGCTGCTCGTATGCCGACTCGCCGCATCACGTGCCGATCCAGCGGATGGCCAATGTGTCACTGCAACCCGGCGCCGAGGACCTGAGCACCGAGGATCTGATCGGCCGGGTGCAGGACGGCATCTACATCGTCGGCGACAAATCGTGGTCGATCGACATGCAGCGGTACAACTTTCAGTTCACCGGGCAGCGGTTCTTCCGGATCCGCGACGGCAAGCTGGACGGCCAGTTGCGTGATGTCGCCTACCAGGCCACCACCACCGATTTCTGGGGATCGATGGAAGCCGTTGGCGGACAGTCGACCTGGCGCCTGGGCGGAGCATTCAACTGTGGCAAGGCCCAGCCCGGACAGGTGGCCGCGGTCAGCCACGGCTGCCCGTCGGCGTTGTTCCGTGGCATCAATGTGCTCAACACGCGAACCGAATCGGGGCGTTCATGATCAGTTCACCGCAGGTCATCGAGCAGGTACTGGCGCAGGCTGCGCGCCTCGGCGGCGCCGACGAGACCATCGTGCTGGTGACCGACCGCTCCACCGCATCACTGCGCTGGGCCCGAAACTCGATGACCACCAACGGTGAGTCGGTCAGCCGGGAGACCACGGTGATCTCCATCGTGCGCCGCGGTGAGAGCGCGCACGTGGGTTCGGTCAAGTCCAGCGAGGTCGACCCGGACACCATCGCCGGACTGGTCGCGGCCTCTCAGGACGCCGCCCGCACCGCACCCGAATCCCCGGACAGTGCACCGCCGTTGATTGGTCAGGAATGCCCCGATGACTGGGAGGCGACGTCGCCGCTGACCGGTGCCGATGTATTCGCCGGCATCGCACCACGATTGGTCGACGGTTTCGGTGGCGCCGACGCGCTCTACGGATTTGCCCGGCATGAGCTGGATACCACGTACCTGGCGACCTCCGGTGGTATCCGGCGTCGGTTCACCCAGCCGACCGGTTCGGTGGAGATCAACGCCAAACGCGGCGGCGCCAGCGCCTGGTCGGGGGTCAGCACCGCTGATTTCGTGGATGTGCCAATCGATTCCATGCTCGCCGAGCTCTCGATGCGCCTCGGCTGGGCAGCGCGCACCGTCGAGTTGCCCGCCGGCCGTTACGAGACGCTGATGCCACCGTCGACGGTAGCCGACATGATGATCTATCTGGGCTGGAGCATGGACGGCCGCGGTGCTCAGGAGGGGCGCACCGCACTGTCGGCACCGGGCGGCACCCGGGTGGGGGAGCGGCTGAGTGATCTGGCGCTGACGCTGTACTCCGATCCCGGTGTGGCGGGGCTGGAATGCCTGCCGTTCGTGGCGGCCTCCAGTTCCTCGGAGCGGGTGTCGGTGTTCGACAACGGACTGGACATCGGGCGGGTCGACTGGATCCGCGACGGCGCCGTCAATGCGCTGGCCTATCCGCGGGCCGCGGCCGCCGAATTCAATGCGCCGGTGGCAGTGCCCGCCGACAACATGCTGATGACCGGTGGCACAGCCGATCTGGCTGACATGATCGCGGGCACCGAGTACGGGTTGCTGCTGACCACCCTCTGGTACATCCGGGAGGTCGATCCGACGGTGCTGCTGCTGACCGGGCTGACCCGTGACGGCGTGTATCTGATCGAGGACGGCGAAGTGACTGCGGCGGTCAACAACTTCCGGTTCAACGAGAGCCCGCTGGACCTGCTGCGCCGGGCGACCCAGGCCGGGGTCAGCGAGCAGACGCTGCCGCGCGAGTGGGGCGATTGGGCAACGCGGGCGCAGATGCCGTCATTGCGGATTCCGGACTTTCACATGTCCTCGGTCAGTCAGGCGCAATAGCGTCCAGTGCCGCGGCCACGTCGTCCTCGGTGGTGGCCCACGAGCATACGAACCGGACTATCGGTTTCAGCGGGTCGGGAGCGTGCACGGCGAAGCGTTCCCGGACGCGCGCGGTGGTTGCGGCATCGAGGATGACGAACACTTCGTTGGCCTCGGTCGGTGACGCCAATTGCACACCGGCCGCTGCCATCCCGGCGCTCAACGTGGCGGCCATCCGGTTTGCGTGGGCCGCGGTCTGCAGCCACAGGTTGTCGTGCAGGATCGCCTCGAACTGGGCTGCCACATAGCGCTGCTTGCTGGCCAGCTGGCCGATCTGCTTCTGCACGAAGCGAATTCCGGGAAAATGCTCGGGACGGCGGATCAGGACCGCATCACCGAACAGCATGGCGTTCTTGGTACCGCCGACCGTGACGATGTCGGCGTCGCCGATGGCATCGCGGGGGTGGATGTCGAGGGCGGCAACGGCATTGGCGATGCGTGCGCCATCGACATGGACCAGCAGTTCGTGCCGGTGGGCGTAGTCGATGAACTCGGTAAGCCGGCCCGGTGGCCAGACGCGGCCGTTCTCGGTGGACTGGGTGATGGTGACGATCCGCGGCTGGGAATGATGAACCTCACCGCGGCGGGCGATGCGCCGGTCCAACACGTGTGGTGCGATCAGGCCATCGTCACTGGGCAGAGCGGTGAGCTGTGCGCCGGCCAGTCGCACCGGGCCGCCGGCCTCATCGAGCAGGGAATGCGCGATGTCGCTGCACAGGATTTCCTGCCACGGCTGCACCGCGGCGGACAACGCGATGACATTGGCCGCGGTGCCGGTGAGCGCGAACAACACCTCGGCTTCGGGAGCATCGAAGGTGTTCTTGAGCGCACGCGTCGCCCGCTCGGTGTATGGATCGGTGCCGTAGGAGCCCACCGCACCGTCGTTGGCATTGACCAAGGCCTCGATCACGCGGGGGTGAGCGGGGGCGGCGTTATCGGATGCGAATGCGGCCGAGACAGTCGAACCCATGCGTCGATGGTCTCACCGCGGCCATAATCCGGTGTGTGGAGGATCTACTGACGTCCCTGATCGCCTTGTCGCCGCCGGCCGACCGTCGGCTCAACGCGGTGCTGCGCCAGAGCGCTGCCCAGGTGCTGGGACTACCGGCGTTGCCCTACGAAGATGCTGTCGAGCCGTCGGACATCGAGCAATTGGTGGCCGAGTTCGCCGAGCAGTTCAGCACCGATGTGTCGGTGATCACCGCCGGTCAACGGGACGGGTTCATGGCGGCGCTGGGCGCCAACGCTTTTTGGATCGCCGCGCTGATGTTCATCGCCGACTTCGTGCCCCGAGTACGGGCGGGATTCTGGGCGTTGGGGCTGCCCGGTGTTGCCGACCCCGATGGCTGGGACCGGGACACCGATCCGGTCGATCTGCTGCTCAACCGGTTCGCCGGCACCGTCGGCGCGCTGCGTGAGCTGGACCCGGTGACCACCGAGATCGTGCGGTTGCGCGGGGCCGCCGCGCACAACTGCCGACTGTGCAAGTCGCTGCGGGAGACCACCGCGCTGGATGCCGGTGGGTCCGAGGCGCTGTACGCCGATATCGAGGATTATGAGCCCTCGGCCCGGTTGACCGATGCCCACAAGGCTGCACTGCGCTACGTCGATGCGCTGGTTTGGACACCGTCGGCCATTTCGGCGGAGGTGGCCGCCGGGGTACGGGCCTCTTATTCGGCGGCCGAGGCCACCGAGATCACGCTGGATGTCATGCGCAATGCGCTGAACAAGATCGCCGTCGCACTGGGCGGGGACGCGCCGCGGGTGACCGAGGGCACCGAGTTATATCGGCTCGGAGCGGACGGGGTGCCGGTCTTCGGCTAACCACCGGTGATACCCGGCGCGGGCGGTTGTGCGACCATAGGTGCCGCGTCGATCGCGTCGGTGATTGCGCATGGGGCGGTAGCTCAGTCGGTTAGAGCCGTGGACTCATAATCCATTGGTCGCGGGTTCGAGCCCCGCCCGCCCTACTTCACGGTGTACGACGTCGGCTGATGCTTTACACCTGTGTCGGTTGATCCTTGATATTCCCCGAAGCGGGGAGTCAAGCGTGGCAACAGTATCCGGCGGTGATCAGCGATGTGTCGCTGTGAGTCCTATTGCGTTGCATCCCGATTGCAGGGCGTCGAGTCCGAAGGCCTGAACGGGTCCGATGATCCCGGAGGCGCGGTGACGGCCGGCCGCGATCTGGTCGGCTGCCCATGCGATGAGTTCACCGGTGAGGTTGTAGATGCTGGGCCCTTCGAGATGGATTTCGGCCCTGGGTCCGTTGTGATCGGTGGCGACGGCCACGACGTGGGTGCGTGTTCGGTCTCGTTCGGCGATGTCTGGCCCACCCGGAGGTCCGATTATGGGTCGGGTCAGCGTTTCAACAAGCGTGTCGCCGAACTGTGTTCGGGAGGCGACGGCGGCCAATGCCGACAATGCATTGGCGGCTCGGCTCAGTTTCGGGAACCAACCGTTGTAGACGGTGACGTTGTCCAGCGCCGGGAACTGTTTCGGGAGGTAGAGCACTTCGGTGCCGGAAACGAGGAAGGCGTTCTTGCGGTGACCGCGGACGTTGAAACTTTGCACGTGCGAGGCGGTCCGGACATCGACCAGGCTGCGGTTGTGCCAGCGGGTGGAGGGCAGACTCAGACCGTCGCGCATGGTGGTCCTGGTGCCCTGGCTGAGCCCCCGCCACAACGGACCGGTTGCAAAGTAACCGATGTCGACAGTGCGGGCAGTCGCGCCGGCCTGCTGGGCAGCCAACGTGCCGGCCAAAATGCCCGGAACGTAGTCATAGCCGAATGCGGGCAGCATCACCGTGTTCGCCTGGACTGCGCCGTTGTGCAAGAGCTGCTGTAGGTTTCGGACGAATCCGACCTCGCCAGTCGAATCGATATAGTGCGCACCGGCCTGCGCTGCGGCGCGAGCAATCGAGTATCCGAATCGCTCGAACGGCCCCACCGTGGTGACGAGTATGTCCCCAGGTGCACAGAGTTTGGTTACGGAGCGTTCATCGGTTGCGTCGGCGTGGGCGTGGTCGAGTCCGGCGGGATGGGCGAGGGCCGCAAGTGCGTCGCGGTCTCGGCCCGCGAGAACCGGTGCCAGGCCACGGCGCAGCAATGCCTCCAGGACGAGGCCGCCCGTATAGCCGGTGGCGCCGAGTAAGACGATGCGCGCTGTCATAGCGATTGAGTGTTCGCGGTGACGAAGTCAGCGATCGCGTCCTGCATCTGTTGCAGCCCGGGCTCTTCGATGGGGTAGTGCCCGGCGTTGGTCAGCATCACCGTCGTCACGGGTACCTTGGTGATCCGCGACAGGACGGGCTGGCTCAATTCCAGTGGGGACCAACGGTCTTCGGCGGGCTGGGTCAGCAGGATGGGGCAGGCATCGAAGTCCGCGGGTTCGACGGCCGGGCGGTAGTTGAGGTAGCTGTCCAGAAACTTGATCGGCACCCAGTTGCCGCCGGAAGTACGGTCCGCCGTCATCACTTTCAAAGCGCCGCGGTCATTGACCAGTGCGGACATCTTCGATGCCACGGTCATCGGAAACCGCATCTTGGCCGCCGGCGTTGCGGCGAAGGCGTGCATGACGGGTGCACCGACCCGGGAGATGAACTTGTCGTGAGAGGTGTCATCGCGCACCTTCTGATCCCGCTGATCCAGGAACGTCATACCGACGATTCCACGCAGCGTTCCTTTGGGGGCTTTGGCGGCGACGTGGTAAGTCAGCATCCCGCCGGCGCTGAGCCCGTACAAAACGATCGGCCGGTCGTCGCGGGATTGCTCGTAGGCGAGAAAGTCCACCACCAGGTCAACCCAGTCGTCGTAGGACGGCACGGTGCCGGGCGCCACCTGCGTCAGTCCGTAGCCCAGGTTGTCCAGCGCGACGGTCTCGAAACCGCGTTGTGCCAGGGGAGCGCCGACAATCAGGCTCATCTGACGGCCATTGGTGCCCACGCCGTGGTGCAGCACGATCTTGGCCGGCGCATCCGGGTTGGCGTAGCGGTCCAGGTGAACTCGATGCCCGCGGTAGGGCCAGAACTCTTCGGTGGGTGCGGTCCGATCGGTGAGTCGGAGCCTTTCGGGCAGGTAGGGCTGCAGTTGGCGCCACGCGTGCTGGTCGGCGTAGAGCGTATCGGTGTGCTTGCTCATCGTGAAAACTCCTCGAACGTCAGACAAGTTGGATTGATCTCCATATTTAGAATTTACTCCAAATATGGAGTCGAGTAAACTCTTGATGATGACCGAGACGAAGCCCACTACTCGACCGAGTAGGACGACCCGGCGCGCGGCGGCGAATCGGGAGGCCATCATCGATGTCGCCGAGGCGCTGTTGGTTGAGGGCGGGCTCGGCGCTGTCACGGTCGAGGCGGTGGCTGAGCGGGCCGACGTGGCAATTCAGACGGTTTACAACCGCGTCGGACGCCGACCGGAGGTCTTGGTGGCGGTGGCCGAACGCGCGATCGAGGAGAACTGGCGCTACATGACGCCCGCGTTCGACTCGTCGGGGACGCCGTTGGAACGCCTGGCGGCAGTGGCCCGCGCTTACGTCGCGTTCGCCCAGGAGCGGCCGCGGCAATTCGAGCTGTTGAACACGCCGCCGGAGGAACGGGCCGCCGTCGCGCGGATCGCGGACAAGGTCGAGGCGCAGGTCGGCCGACTTGCCGACATCGTCGGTGCCGGGATGGCCGACGGCAGCTTTGTCTGCGCGGTCGATCCGTCGGTGGCGGCGACGGCGCTCTGGGCGATGATGGAAGGCGTCCTGGTGCTCGGTTGGCGCGCGGATCGAAAAGTCGTCGATGCCACGGCAATTGATGAATTGGCCGGGTTTGCCTACTTGACCATCGTCAACGGATTGCGTCCGCGATGAGTGCATGACTGCGGGATGCATTGCTGGCAATGTTGAGCGCGCCGGCGTCATCCGCATCGATGAGAGTGGCTAAGCAAATCGGGTCAGCGCACCCCGCAACAATATATTTACGTATACGACAATATATCGCCGTCGAGTCCGTATCGTTGCCGCAAGTCGCGGCCGCATCGCTCGTCTGGGCCGCGATTTTCGCTGTTCAGAACGAAGGTGCCCATTGTCCATTCCGACACCATCACCGCTGCTCCGTGCGCAATCGGCGGTCGCCGCCCTCACCGCGGTAACGCTGGTCGCCTCGGCACTGGCCGGATCTGACAGTTCCCATCGGCATGCGGCGGCGGCGCCGGCCACCGCCGTGCCGGCGCCCGCCGCGACGCCGGCAACGGCCATGCCGACGATCGAGATCCGCTTCAAACTGACCGCGAGCGAATCCGCCATCAGTGCCGATTCGGCGACCACGATCGGTGTTGCCGACTCCAACATCTGGAACCTCGACGCAGCCGGCGTCGATCAGAATCTGGACGCGCTGCAGTCGATCGGGGTGACGTCGGTCCGGCTACCGGTCCCGTGGATGCACATCGAGACCCAGAGCGGCACCTACGACTGGTCGCAGATGGACACCATCGTCTCCGCCGCGCAGGCCCGCGGTATGTCGATCGTCGGAACCATCACCGGCAATCCGTCCTGGGACGGGACGGTCGCCATCGGCCAACCCGATGCGCAGGCCTACGCGAGCTTCGCCGCCGCGGTGGCCTCCCGATACTCGAGCCAGATCAGCGCCTTCGAGATCTGGAATGAGGAGAACAGCCAGGGGTTTTTCTCCGGATCGAACTCCGCGGCGGCTTACACCGCCGTACTCAAGGCCGCCTACACCGCGATCAAGGCCGTCGACCCATCGGCAACAGTCGTCGTCGGCGGGCTGGCCGCCGTGGCCACCATCTCGGGCCTGGAGCAGTCGCCGCAGAAATTCCTGAACGCGATACTCGCCAACGGCGCCGCCGGATACTTCGACGCAATCGCTTATCACCCCTACAACCTCGGCACCCAACTATCCGAAGGAGCCGGCCTCGCCGAATCGCCGCTCAATCAGCTCAATGCGCTGCGCGCGGCCCTGAATGCCTATGGGCTCAACGATACTCAGATCTGGGCGACCGAATACGGTGAGCCGACCACTCCCGGCACTGCGAGCCCCGACCAGCAGGCCTCCTACATCGCAAACTTCATCGTCACCTGGCAGGCACTGTCCAAGACCCTCAACCTCGGCCCGGCATACCTGTACACCACGCGCGACACTGCCTCCGGCGCCTTCAGCGACGAAGCCAATTACGGGCTGTTCTACACCGACGGAACCCCCAAGCCTGCGGCACTGATCGTTGCGCAACTCGAATACGCACTGCAGAACAATCTGCCGTTGCCCTCGCTGGAGTCCACGATCTCCACGCTGACCCCCGGCCAGCGGGTCGCCTTTGTGCTCAGTGAAGTCCTGCAGTGGACGAAACTGGGGTTCACCACGGCCTCGGGCTTTGCCAAGTACCTCGCCGGTGCCGCACTGAGTACCTTCGAGGCTCTGCCCCCGGTGAATGCCGCGCTGGGCGCCATCGGAGCACTGCTGAACGCCGTCGGCGCGGTGAGGCCGATGAAGACCGCGGTGGGTGCAGTGGCATCAGTGCTCAACGCGCTCAACGCATTCCGTGACCGACTCGTGGCAGCAGCCACCACCGCGACGTTCAACACCATCATCAAGACCGTCGACACGATGGTGGGTGTGGGCACAACAGTGGCCGCGGCGATGAGCGGAAAACAGGCAACATCGGCGACGGCGGTCGCAGCGTCGGCGGTGGACTCGGGGTCTGCGAAGGCCGCCGCCGGCAGCACGCACACTTCGACGACCACAGCCGAGCCGGACGCGACGACCACCGCCCCCGGCTCGATGACCACCGCCGCATCCGACTCGGCGCCGGCGGCCACTGCGGTCAAAGCCGCTCAGTCGGACACCGACGCGACGACCGCGGCCGCGTCCGACTCATCCGATACCGACGCGACGGCTTCCTCTGACAACACCAAGACCGCGAAACATGCGGCACGCCACAAGAAAACAAAATCGTCGGCGGCTGCGGCGACCGCAACGACGGCCCATGCCACGACGACAACTCACAAAGTGGGCAAGCACCGTCGTGATGACGGGCAGCGCGGCGCGAGCACCAACGGGCCTGGCCGCCATCGCAAGTGACCGCGGCACGCGCTCAGTTCACGTACTGGTCGAACCACTCGATGGCGACCTCGGGGTGCACGCCGAAGAAGTTGTAACCGTCGAAGCGCCGGTCGGTCCCGCGAATCCAGTACAGGCTCTTGTCCTTGACCGGGATGGCGTCGTAGATGTCCTGCACATCCTGTGGCCGCGTCATGGTGTCGTCGTGCACCTGGGCGACCAGCGTCGGCACCGTGACGGCTTTGACGTGTTCCAGGGGTGACTGCTCGGCGAGGTGGAACCCGGTTCGCTCGTGGACGGCCTTATCGAACTCTGCGTAGCCATCGACCATGCCGATGCCTTGCACGAATGTTTCGACGATGTAGTTGCCGGAGACCGGTTGCAGCATGATCATCGCCTGAATTTCCGCGAACTCCTCGGGATGCCGGGACCAGGCGACCGCGGTGGAGTCGGCACCGAGACATACCGAAAGTAGCGCTTTCTTCATGCCTTTCGTGTCGGGCCGGGTGGCCGCGTAGCGCAGCGATCCGATGACGTCTCGGTACTCGGTCAGCCCGATGCCGACAATGCCGCCATTGCCCTGGCCGCTCATGCCGTGATTGCGGATGTCGTATGCCAGGACGTTGTACCCGGCGTCGTGCAACGCCTTGTACTCCGGCAGGAAGTTCACCTCGAAGCCGCCCAAACCGCCGAACTCGGGAAGGTGCCCCGGATAGCCGTAGCGGTTACCGGGCAGAAAGTGGTTGTGGATGATCAGTTTGTCCGAGTCGGCGGGCATGAACCATCCCTCCAACGGGACACCATCCATGGACGGGAAAGTCACGTCTTCATACACCAAACCGACCTCGTCGGGCCGGCGCAGCAGGGGTGCCCGGCGACCGGCCGTCGTTCCCGTGGTCCACAGCTGAACGAAACTGTCGAAGGCCGCCTGGGCCTGGGCGTCATCGGTCATGACACTGATCTCTCTTTCTCGGTGAATGATTCGGGCTGTATCTCCACGCTAGGAGCCCGCGACCGAGGTAGGCAGTCGCCGTTTATAGGGGGTACTGCCAACCCCTCCCATAGGTACGCGAGGTTCCCTAACCTGAAGGCATGGACATCGCGAAGGACATCAGGGAGTTTCTGATGAGCCGTCGCGCGCGGATCACCCCGGAGCAGGTGGGCTTCAATCCAGGGATGCGCCGGCGCGTTCCCGGACTGCGGCGCGAAGAGGCCGCACAGTTGGCGGGTGTCAGTACCGAGTACTACACGCAGATCGAGCGGGGAAATGTCGCCGGGGTTTCCAACGAGGTGCTGCACGCAGTCAGCTCCGCGCTGCGCCTGTCCGACGACGAGACGACCCACTTCCTCAATCTGGTCCGTGCCGCGGGCGGCAGCCGTACACCGCCGCGGTCCAAGCGCGCCGCGATCCAGAAGGTACCCGACGGTGTCCAGGCACTCATCGACGCCATGGCCAACGCACCGGCGATCGTCATGGCCGGAAACCTCGACATCGTCGCGGCAAACTCCCTGGGACGCGCGCTGTACGCCCCGGTGTTCGATAGGGCGATCGGGAACCCCAATTTTGCCAAGTTCATCTTCTTCGATTCCGTTGCCACCCAAGTATTTCCGGACTGGGCCAGCTCGGCGGATGAAGCGGTCGGCCTGCTGCAGGCCGAGGCGGCGCGCGACCCGCATTCGCCGGCGATCACCCAGATCGTCGGCGAGCTTGCTACCCAGAGTGCGCAATTCCGCACCCGCTGGGCGGCACACAACGTCGCCGCGCACCGGCATGGCACCAAGCGGTTCTGCCATCCGGATTTCGGTGATCTGACCCTGACCTACAACGTATTCGAGGTCGCCGCCGCACCCGGTCTGTCCTTGGTCGGGTACACCGCGGAGCCCAATAGCCCTTCGGCGCACGCGATGAGCATCCTCGCCAGTTGGGCCGTCACGACGTAGGCCATTCCCGCACGCTTCGTGAGCGAATCGGCCACCTCCGAAGGGCCGCTCGGAACATGCTTTCTGTATGGGTGATTTCGGAAGTGTCGGTGCGTGGTGGCTTCTGGTCGTGGTTGTCGTCGGAGCGATACTCGTGTCGGTCGGCAGTGTGTGGTTGGTCGGCCGGTTCGTCTCGCGCGATACCGGTCCCGAGCACAACTCGATCCTGTCGCCGTTCCTGACGGTCGTCGGCCTGATCTTCGGTGCATTGCTCGGCTTCACGGTCGTCGTCGGCTGGCAGCAATTCCTTTCCGCCGAGGTGAACGTTGCCAATGAAGCGGCGGTACTCACCACGCTGTACCGCCAGACGGTAGCCATGCCACAGGACGAGCAGACCCAGCTGCGTCAACAGCTACGTGACTATGCACGGGCGCTTCAAGGCCCCGAATGGGGCAAGGACGACTTCGGCAAGATCGGCCACGAGGGACGATCAGCGCTGCTGGAGATGTATCGCATCGCCGGCCGACCGCAGCCCAGTGGCGCTACCGTCCCGGTCAACCAACAATTTCTCAGTGAGCTGACCAATCTCGCTGCCGATCGCAGCACGCGAATACTGGACTCGAAACCACGAATACCACCGCTGCTGTGGTGCTCCCTGATCTGCGGTAGCGCGGTGCTGATCGTGCTGACCAGCTCGATGCGCCTGCGGGACAACCGCGCTCACGTAGTCCTTGTCGGCGTGGTGACCGTGCTGCTCGGCTTGCTGCTCTACCTTGTTTTCACACTGGACCATCCGTTTGGGCCCATGGGTGTGACCGCGCAACCGTTCGCTCACGCCGTGACGGTCTTCGATTCCATCGATCGCAGCTGACCGCAGCTTCAACACGCCAGTCACGGCGCCCGCAGCGGCCAGTCGCCGGTCGAAACGGTGAATTCCCTGTCGGTTCGGGCATTCAGCCCGGCGGGGTCAACCCATCGGGGAATCGGCCAGAGGTGCGTTACAGCGCTCACGGAAGTCGGTGGCGGGCTGCCGGACGGCGGTGATTTCGTCGTGCACCTGTGGGTTGGCCTTCATGTAATCGCCCACCGCGGTGCGCATCTCCTCACGTGACTTGCCCTTGAGGCTGGTGAAGAAGTCGTTCACATCGGGATGGGTGAACAGGTACGCCGACATGCCCGCGTTCACTCCGGACATCACGCCGGCCAGGTCACCGGCGGTGCAGTTGGGCGGGTCAGCGGCGGCCGTGGCCGCGGTGCCGAGCAGCGTTGCGCAGGCGATGATTCCGGTGCCGATGAGGGTGCGGGTGGACATAGAGGTCTCCTTGTCGTGGATCGTCGGAAAATCAACGGCGCGGGCCGATGCCACCGCCACCGCCGCCGGGGTGGATCGGCCGGGGCGGTCGCGGCACCACGACGTCGATGCCCCAACCGTCGTCGCAGTACCACGGGTCGGCGCAGTAAGACGGGTAGTAGGCCTTCGGTGGGGTGGGGCCGCCGTTACCGCGGACATCGCCTTGGGCACATACGGTGGCCGCCCCGTTGCCGGTGCAGTCCGCCGAAGCCGGCGCCGCGGCCTGGACCGCGGCCGGCACAAAGGTGAGCATCAGACCCAGGCTCATCACGCACTGCCGTAGTCGCATGGTCGCTCCCTCCGGTCCGGTGGTCGGCAGGCAGCTGAGCGCTACCGGTGGAACCAGCGTGCGCAGAGCATAAATCGGAATTGCGACGTACGGAGCATATGCCGCTTATCGCGGTCGTTGGCCATCGCAAGGCTGCCGGCGTTGGCCACCACGATGTCGATGCGGCCCAGATCGGCCAGCCCGGCCTCGACGGCGATGATGTCGGCACCTTCCTTGGCCATCGCGATGGCGTGGGCGCGGCCCTGACCGCGTGCCGCGCCGGTGATGAATGCGACCTTGCCTTCGAGCCGTCCGCCCATGGGTGTGCCTTTATCGATCTGCCGAATAGAAACCTAATGTTTGTTCCGACGAACGTAACGGGTCGAGGGGTGGGTCAATGGTCTTGCCGACGGATGCCGGCCGGGGGCGGCACCTTGTCATGGCGGCCGCGGCGCATGGGACACGGCGCGCCATAGTGTGCGAGATGTGACGGAGCCGTGCTCCAAATGTGATCCCTGTATACCAGTGTGTCCAGAGTGAAATAAGTGCGATAGCGCACCCCGCTCAGTGGTTGGGAGCTCCACTATGACTGCAGCCATCAAGCTTGAACGCCTTGTCATGCAGTTCGCCGCGCGGCTGGTCCGCCATCCGATGGATGGCCACGACTATCCGGCCGAGAAGGAACGGCTGGTGACGCCGCAGGAACTGGCGTTGTTGAGCCGGTAGGGCTGACTCGGTCGGCGCGCGATCAGCTCAGCACACCCGCGATCGAGCGGCAGAGCAGCGGCAGGTTCCCCACCGGGATGAACCGCACCACCGTATTGCAGGTGCCGCCGACCTGACCCGCAGGCCCGCCGCACTTGGGCCAGGCGCCGATTCCCTGTGTGCGCAAGACGTTCCGGGCCACCCGGATCTGTTCGTCGCGGGTGGCATCCTGCGGTGACCCGCGTCCGCCGTTGGCCACCCAGGTGGCGGGGGAGAACTGCAGCCCGCCGTAGAACCCGTTGCCGGTGTTGGCCGACCAGTTGCCGCCGGTTTCGCACATGGCGACCGCGTCCCAGTTGGGCTCGGCGTCGGCCACCGGCGTGCCGAAGGCGAATTGAGCGGCCGCGAGCGCGCCGGAGGCGATGACCGCATTGAAGAGCATTCGTACGCTCATGCCGATCCTCTCTCGGAGTCGCGGACCGGGGTCCGTGCGCTATGTGATGTGCAAGTTTCAGGTGGTTCGGTATTGCCTCGTGTTGCACACCATACCGCTGAGAAAGCGGTTAATCAGCCGGGCTAATGAGTTTAAAAACATTCTCTGAGTAAATTTAATATTCCTGACAATTCGCGTGACTGGAGTGGCAGGTGAATCGCGGCGTGCCTCCAGGGATATCGCAGGTCAGGGCATTATGGTTATGCGTATGAGATTCCCGTGACTGCTGATATTTATGGGTTAAACGCGTCCTGTGATGCTGGATTTAGCTAATGAGTAAATTGATGTATAAGTGGTAGTTGATATTAAAGTGTCAAAATATGGTTAAAGAGATAGATGATGCTCTTGTGACTGGTGGGGCTGGAGTTGATCAGGACGGGAACGTCGATTGATCCGGCGTGGCGGCGGCGTACCGTTGAGCCATACCTCGCCGACCGTGCTTCCGGGGGACCGATGGCCGAAAACCACATGTCACGCATCATCTGGGTGGCTGCCGCCGGCGTTGTATGCCTTTGTGTGACGGTGCCGTCGGCGACGGTACGGGCCGATTCGGGGAATCCGGCGGTGAACTGTGCCGAGAGCCAGGCCGGCGGCGTCGATCAGGACATCTGTGTGGGTAAGCCCGGCGAGGTTGCCGGAATCACGCCGCGTGATCTTTATCCCGGCGTGGTGCCCAGGCTGGAGTTCGGCATCGGAACCGGCATCTGACCTGCGGCTCGGCCCGGACGCTGCGACGGCCCGCAAGGTCTCATACATCTAATACAGTTGGCTCATAGAAAACCCGACCAAGATCGACTGCTGTGACAACGTTGCTCGCCGATGCCCCCGCTGTTCCGGCCGTCCCGCCCGTTGTGGCGCCCAATCATCACGGATTGTCGCTGCTGACCGGGTGGCTGCCGCTCACCATTCAGGTGGTCGCCGCGATCGTGCTGATCGCCGCGATCGGCTGGCGCACCAGAGGCTGGCGGCTGATCTGGCTGCCGATCTCCGCCGTCATCGGCGCCGCCGCGGTCATCTGGGCGAACTGGTTCATCAATTCCGAGGGGCTGGCCGGTAACCCGGCGCCGCAATCACTGTGGGTCTGGATCGGCCTGACTGGGCTGGCGCTCGGGGTGCTGGTGCTGGGCTGGCGCGGCGCGGCCTGGTGGCGGCGCGCCGTCGCGGTGCTGGCGGTGCCGCTGTGCCTGCTCAGCACCGGGGTGGCACTCAATGACTGGGTCGGTTACTTTCCGACGGTCCAGACGGCCTGGGGTGAGCTGACCGCCGGCCCACTGACCGACGAAACCGAGATGGGCACTGTGACCGCGATGAAAACGGCCGGGACCGTGCCGTCCCACGGCCAGGTGGTCCAGGTCGACATCCCCGATACCGGCTCGGGCTTCAGTCACCGCACCGAGGTGGTTTACCTGCCGCCGGCCTGGTTCGCCAAGGACGCGCCACCGCTGCCGACGGTGATGATGATCGCCGGCGAGTTCAACACCCCCGCCGACTGGCTGCGCATCGGCAACGTCGCCAGCCTCTTCGACAAC
>Ga0164242_10003568_pt1 | contig 17717 bp, 14 predicted proteins | sample OricomgcompostMG_FD_108783 | JGI IMG/M metagenome (GOLD analysis project Ga0164242, IMG submission 108783) | Miracle-Growth compost microbial communities from Emeryville, California, USA - Original compost - Miracle growth compost (MG) ...
AGGAAGCCCGTGTAGCGGATGCCTTCCTTCTCCATGCCCGCCACGGTCGGCAGGATGATTTCGCGCATCACGCGCGCGTGCAGCTGCGGCGTGACGATGGGCGCGGGCGAGTAGGCGCCCATGCCGCCCGTGTTCGGGCCCTGGTCGCCGTCCTGCAGGCGCTTGTGGTCCTGGCTCGAGGCGAGCGCGAGCACGTGCTTGCCGTCCACCATGACGATGAAGCTCGCTTCCTCGCCCGCGAGGAATTCCTCGATCACCACGCGCGCGCCGGCGTCGCCGAGCTTGTTGTCGGCGAGCATCATGTCGATGGCCCGATGCGCCTCTTCGAGCGACATCGCCACCACCACGCCCTTGCCGGCCGCGAGGCCGTCGGCCTTGATCACGATGGGCGCGCCGTTTTTCTCGACGTAGGCGTGCGCGGCCGTGGCGTCGGAGAAGGTCTCGTAGGCGGCCGTGGGGATGTGGTGACGCTTCATGAACGCCTTGGCGAAGTCCTTCGAGCTCTCGAGCTGCGCGGCTTCCTTCGACGGCCCGAACACCTTCAGGCCGCGCTGGCGGAACACGTTGACGATGCCGGCCGCGAGCGGCGCTTCGGGCCCGACCACGGTGAGGGCGATCTGCTCGCGCTCGGCGAAATCGGCGAGCTCATGGATGTCCGTGATGTCGACGTTGGCGAGCCGCTCGTCCTGCGCGGTGCCGCCGTTGCCCGGTGCGACATAGACGAGCTGGACGCGCGGCGACTGCGCAAGCTTCCACGCCAGCGCATGTTCGCGGCCGCCAGAACCGACGACGAGTAACTTCATGTAAATCCCCGAAAGACCTGAACCAGAAACTGTTGCGGCCGGCGCGCCCAGGCGCCGGCCGTGAAATATCGTAAGGGCGGCATCCGCGGGGCGGCCATCCGCCGGACGGCTAGCCGGGTGCGCCCGCGGCAGCATGGCCGGTCGCCCCCCGTGCTTGCCTGCGCCCGCGTTCGCGCGCGCCGATGCCGCTTATTCCTCGTCGATCGAGGCGTTGGTGTACACCTCCTGGACGTCGTCCAGGTTCTCGAGCGCGTCGAGCAGCTTTTGCATCTTCACTGCGTCGTCGCCCGTGAATTCGACTTCCGTCTGCGGCTTCATGGTGACTTCGGCCATTTCGGCCTTGAAGCCCGCGCCCTCGAGCGCGTCCTTGACCTTCTGGAAGTCGTTGGGCGGGCAGACCACCTCGAGGCTGCCGTCGTCGTTCGTGACGACGTCGTCGGCGCCCGCTTCGAGCGCGGCGTCCATCAGCTTGTCCTCGGGCGTGCCCGGCGCGAACAGGAACTGGCCGACGTGATCGAACATGAACGACACCGAGCCGTCCGTGCCCATGTTGCCGCCGAACTTCGAGAATGCGTGGCGCACTTCCGCGACGGTGCGGGTGCGGTTGTCGGTCATGGTGTCGACGATGATGGCCGCGCCGCCGATGCCGTAGCCTTCGTAGCGGATTTCCTCGTAGTTCGCGCCATCGACGCCGCCCACGCCGCGCTGGATCGCGCGGTTGATGTTGTCCTTGGGCATGTTGGCGTCATAGGCCTTGTCCACGGCCAGGCGCAGGCGCGGGTTCGAGTCGATCTCGCCGCCGCCCATGCGCGCCGCAACCTGGATTTCCTTGATGAGCCGCGTCCAGACCTTGCCGCGCTTGGCGTCAGCTGCCGCCTTCTTGTGCTTGATGTTGGCCCATTTCGAATGACCCGCCATACCTTTCTCCGTCGCACGCGCGAAGCGTGCATGGTGCAGTTGTCGTCGCTGCAGTTTTCAATACGATGCCAGGGCGCGGCCTGGCGCGCTCGTGCGTGCGCGGCCGGTGTAGCCATGCCGGTGTGCCCATGAATGTCTGTCCGCCCGAGTTCGTCTGCCTGCTGCCGGTCGCCCGCTGCCGGTCGCCCGTGGCCGATGCTTGCGCGGCTCGCGTTTGCGGCCGGGCCTTCAGGGTGGCGTCCGGCGCCGCGGTTTCCGCAATTTTCCGAAGCGCGCGCTTCGGATGCGCGGTGCGGCCGGCGTCGGCCTGCAAGAGTCTGCGAGGCCGGCCCGGAGCGCTCCCGGGCCGGCCGGCGCTGCGCCAGGCGCTTTCGGCGCGTTGTGCGATGCCCTCGGGACCGTCGGGCGGACCTGAATTTTATCACGCCGGGCTCGCCCGGCCCCACCCCGGCGCGTGACGCGACGGGGGCGTGCGCGAGCGCACGCCAGCAAAGATCGGAGCAAAGCGAGGGGGGAGCGCGGCGAGCGGGGCGGCTGGGGGCGCCGCCCCATTGCGGCATCAGTTCTTGGTGCCGAACAGGCGGTCGCCGGCGTCGCCGAGACCCGGGATGATGTAGGCGTGCTCGTTCAGGTGCGAATCGAGCGAGGCTACGTAGAGCCGCACGTCCGGATGCGCCTGCTGGAACACCTCGACGCCTTCGGGCGCGGCCACCAGCGCGAGGAAGCGGATGCGCTCGCCGGGCACGCCGCGGCGCTTGAGCACGTCGATGGCGTGCGCCGCCGAGTAGCCGGTCGCGACCATCGGGTCGCACAGGATGAAGGTGCGGTCTTCGAGGTCGGGCAGGCGCACGAGGTACTCGACGGGGCGGTGGTCGTCGGCGCGATAGACGCCGATATGGCCCACGCGCGCCGACGGAATCAGCTCGAGCAAGCCGTCGGACATGCCCACGCCCGCGCGCAGCACCGGCACGATCGCGAGCTTCTTGCCGGCGATCACGGGCGCCTCGATCTCGACGAGCGGCGTTTGCACGCGGCGCGTGGTGACGGGCAGCTCGCGGGTGATTTCGTAGCCCATCAGCAGCGTGATTTCGCGCAGCAGCTCGCGGAACGTGCGCGTGGACGTGTCCCGGTCGCGCATGTGGCTGAGCTTGTGCTGGATCAGCGGGTGATCGAGGATGAAGAGATTCGGAAAGCGGCTGTCCTGTTTCATGGCGGGGCGCACGAGGCTGCAAGGGATATCGGGGTGTCGGTCGTGCCGCTGCCAGGCGCTTCGAACCGCCTTCGTCATCGGGCGGGGGCGCGCGGCGCGCGGCGAGCAGGGCCCGCCGCACGCGCGGCAGGCAGCCGGAACGAAGGTCCGGCGTGGCTCGCGGGAGCGCTGGGCCGCGCTACAGACGCAAGTATACGAGAACCGGGCAGGAACGGAGCGGGATCGATGCCCCGCGCCGGCGGGCCACGGCTCACGGCTTGCGGGTTCCACGCGCGCGGCCCGATTCTTCTAGAATCGCAAAAATCGGACAGGCAATGGGGTAATGGGGGAACCGGGCCAGCGGGCAAGGACGCCGGCAAAGCCGGCCAGGCCCGACCGCCGTCGCCCCGCCGTCACAGATTCGTCACGCCAACCACGAGGACCGCAAACGATGGACATGGGCATCGCAGGACGCAGCGCGCTGGTATGCGCGGCAAGCAAGGGATTGGGGCGCGGCTGCGCGGAGGCGCTCGCGGCCGAGGGCGTGAACGTGACCATCGTCGCGCGCACGGCGCAAACGCTCGAGGACACCGCCGCGCAGATTCGCGCGAAAACCGGCGTCGAAGTGAAGGCCGTGGCCTGCGACATCACCACCGAGGCCGGCCGGGCCGCCGCGCTGGCCGCCTGCCCGTCGCCGGACATCCTCGTGAACAACGCGGGCGGCCCGCCGCCGGGCGACTTCCGCACCTACACGCACGAAGCCTGGCTCGCCGCGCTCGAAGCGAACATGCTCACGCCGATCGCGCTGATCCAGGCCACCATCGACGCCATGAGCCAGCGCGGCTTCGGGCGCATCGTCAACATCACGAGCTCCTCGGTGAAAGCGCCCATCGACGTGCTCGGCCTCTCGAACGGCGCGCGCTCGGGGCTCACGGGCTTCATCGCGGGCGTCGCGCGCCAGGTCGCGGCAACGGGCGTGACGATCAACAATCTGCTGCCGGGCGCGTTCGACACCGACCGCATCCAGGCCACCATCGTCGCGCAGGCGAAGGCGAGCAAGCTCTCGCTCGACGAAGTGCGCGCGCGCCGCGTGAAGTCGATTCCGGTGGGGCGCTTTGGCACGCCCGACGAGTTCGGCCGCGCCTGCGCGTTCCTGTGCAGCACGCATGCGGGCTATATCACGGGGCAAAACTGGCTGATCGACGGCGGCGCCTACCCGGGCACGTTCTGATCCCGCACATTGCGCGGCGCGCGCGGCGGTGCAATGCATGACTGGGCGCCGCCACGCGACTGCACGACACACTCAACCTCACTGCAACAAGGAAGAAGGCCATGCCCACCCGCGTCGCGCTGATCGCGCACGATCACAAGAAGGACGACATCGTCAGGCTGACCGGCGAATATGTCGACACGCTGCGCCGTTGCGAGCTGCTCGCGACCGGCACGACCGGCGGCCGCATCGAGGCGGCGCACGGCCTCACCGTCGAGCGCATGCTCTCGGGCCCGCATGGCGGCGACCTGCAGATCGGCGCACAGCTTGCCGAAGGCAATGTCGACGTGGTGATTTTCCTGCGCGACCCCATGACCCCGCAGCCGCACGAACCCGACATCAACGCGCTCGTGCGCGCCTGCGACGTGCACGACGTACCGTGCGCGACCAATATCTCGACGGCGCGCATGATCCTCGATGTGCTCACGCTGCGCATGAAAGACGAGATCTGACTGCATCGCTCTACTCACAGGACCAAGGAGGCAAGGATGACCAAGGCAATCCGTTACGACAAGACCGGCGGCCCCGAAGTGATGAAATGGGTGGACGTCACAGTGGGCGAGCCGGGCGAGGGCGAGATCCGCGTGAAGCAAAGCGCTTGCGGGCTCAACTACATCGACGTGTACTTTCGCACCGGGCTGTATCCGCAGCCGCTGCCCGCGGGACTCGGCATGGAGGCGGCGGGCGAGGTCGTGGCGGTCGGCCGGGGCGTGACGCTCGTGAAGCCGGGCGACCGCGTGGCCTACGTCGCGCGCCCGCCGGGCGCGTATGCGCAGGAGCGCGTGCTGCGCGCGGACCAGGTGATCCGCCTGCCCGATGCGATCAGCGACGAGCAGGCCGCCTCCGTCATGCTCCAGGGCCTGACTGCGCAATATCTGCTGCGCCGCACCTACCGCGTGAAGGCCGGCGACACGATCCTGATCCAGGCCGCCGCGGGCGGCGTGGGTCTCATCGTGTGCCAGTGGGCCAAGGCGCTCGGCGCGACCGTGATCGGCACCGTGGGCTCGGACGAGAAAGCCGAAGTCGCGAAGGCGCACGGCTGCGACTATCCGATCGTCTACACGCGCGAAGACTTCCAGGCGCGCGTGCGCGAGATCACGAACGGCGCGGGCGTGCCCGTGGTGTACGACTCGATCGGCAAGGATACCTATACGAAGTCGCTCGACTGCCTCGCGCCGCTGGGCATGTTCGTGAGCTTCGGCAATGCGTCGGGGCCGCTGCCGGCCATCGATTCGTCGGAGTTCGCGGGGCGCGGCTCGCTTTTCTTCACGCGCCCGACGCTGTTTAGCTATATCGCCAAGCGCTCGGACTATGAAGCCATGGCCGCCGAACTGTTCGAGGTGATCGCCTCGGGCAAGGTCAAGACCTCGATCAACCAGCGCTATGCGTTGCAGGATGTGGGCCAGGCCCACGCCGATCTCGAAGCGCGCCGCACCACCGGCTCGACCATTTTGCTGCCGTAGATTCGCGATATCCGGATCGCTTGCTGGACCGAGGCGCGCATGCCGGGCATGCGCGCCTTTTTGTTGTGCCGTTTATCTCCTGTCCATTCGACTTCGGCCCTCTGCAACAAGGCTTGCGGGCCGATCCCGCGCTTCGCTTCCCACCGCGTTTACGCGATTTTTATACGTGTGCCAAAACCTTTGATCCGGATTTAACGCGATAACCATTACCTTGCAGCCATCCGTCATCCGTGAATGGAGAACACGACAATGGATGTGCTGTATATCGGGGGGCTGGCGGTCTTCGCCGCGCTCACTTACGCGTTGATCGCCGGCTGCGAGAAGCTCATGCAGTACCGCCGCGCCGATCAAGGCGCAACGGGAGCGCGCTCATGACCTGGATTTTCTGGCTAGCGGGGGCGGCGACGCTGTTGCTGTTCGTCTATCTCGTCCATGCGCTGCTGCGCGCGGAGGAGATCGAATGAACGCCAACAATCTGCTGCAAGCGGGGATTTTCATCGTCGTTCTGCTGGCGCTCGCGGTGCCGGTCTCGGGCTATATCACGCGCGTGCTGGACGGGCGCTCTCGCGTCGTGCGCCTGTTCGCGCCGCTCGAGAATCTGCTGTACCGCATCGCCGGCGTCGATCCGGGCGCCGAGATGAACTGGAAGCGCTATGCGCTCGCCACCCTCTCGTTCAACGTGCTCGGCGTGGGCTTTCTTTACGTGCTGCTGCGCATTCAGGGCTGGCTGCCCGGCAATCCGCAGCGCTTCGGCGCAATGACGGTGGACGGCGCGTTCAACACCGCCGTGAGCTTCGTCACCAACACGAACTGGCAGGACTACACGCCCGAGCAGACCGTGAGCTACCTCGCGCAGATGCTCGGCCTCACGGTGCAGAACTTCCTCTCGGCGGCCACTGGCATCGTCGTGGTGATCGCCCTGATTCGCGGCTTCGCGCGTCATTCGGCGCAAACCATCGGCAACTTCTGGGTCGACTTGACGCGCACGACGCTCTACATCCTCGTGCCGATGGCGGCCGTGGTTGCCGCGCTGCTGATGAGCCAGGGCGTGCTCCAGAACTTCAAGGCGTATCAGGACGTGCCCACGCTGCAGACCACGACGTACGCGGCGCCCAAGCTCGACGCGCAGGGCAATCCCGTCACCGTCGAGACGAAGGCCACGACGCAGACGCTCGCCATGGGCCCGGTCGCCTCGCAGGAAGCGATCAAGATGCTCGGCACCAATGGCGGCGGCTTCTTCAACGCCAACTCGGCGCATCCGTTCGAGAACCCCACGCCGTTCTCGAATGTCGTCGAAATGTTGGCGATCCTGATCATTCCGGCGGCGTTGTGTCTCGTGTTCGGCAATGTCGTGGGCGACCGCAAGCAGGGGGTGGCGGTGCTCGCGGTGATGACGATTGCGTTTGCGGTGGCGGTGGGCGTCGAACTCTCGGCCGAGCAGGCTGGCAATCCGATGCTCATGACGCTGAACGTCGACCAGCACGCGAGCGCACTGCAGGCCGGCGGCAACATGGAAGGCAAGGAAACGCGCCTTGGCATCGCGCAGACGGGCATTTTCGTCGTCGCGACCACGGCGGCCTCGTGCGGCGCCGTGAACGCGATGCACGACTCGCTCACGCCGATTGGCGGCCTCGTGCCGATGCTCTTCATCCAGCTGGGCGAAGTGATCTTCGGCGGGGTGGGCTCCGGTCTCTACGGCATGCTCGTATTCGCACTGCTCGCCGTGTTCGTGGCCGGGCTGATGATCGGCCGCACGCCCGAGTACGTGGGCAAGAAGATCGAGTCGTTCGAGATGAAGATGGTGTCGATCGTCGTGCTGCTCACGCCGTTGCTCGTGCTCGTCGGCACTTCGATCGCCGTGCTTGCCGATGCGGGCAAGGCCGGCATCTCGAACCCCGGCGCGCATGGCTTCTCGGAAATTCTCTACGCGTTCAGCTCCGCCGCGAACAACAACGGCAGCGCGTTCGCGGGGCTTTCGGTCAACACGCCGTTCTACAACTGGCTGCTCGGCATCGCGATGTGGTTCGGCCGCTTCGGCACCATCGTGCCGGTGCTCGCCATCGCGGGTTCGCTCGCGAGCAAGAAGCGCATCGCCGTGACGGGCGGCACGCTGCCCACGCATGGGCCGCTCTTCGTCGTGCTGCTGCTCGGCACCGTGCTGCTGGTGGGCGCGCTCACCTACGTGCCGGCGCTCGCGCTCGGGCCCGGGGTGGAGCATCTGATCATGATGGGCGTGCATTGAACGGGGACTTTTTCAAATGACACAACATAGTGCAACACGGTCCATGTTCGATCCGGCGCTCGTGCGTCCGGCCATCGTGGATGCGTTCAGGAAACTCAAGCCGCGCACGCAGTTGCGCAACCCGGTGATGTTCTGCGTCTACGTGGGGAGCATGCTCACGACGATCCTCTGGGTCGCGGCGCTCATGGGCCAGGCCGAGGCGCCCGCGGGCTTCATTCTCGCCATCGCGCTGTGGCTGTGGTTCACGGTGCTGTTCGCGAACTTCGCCGAGGCGCTCGCCGAAGGGCGCTCGAAGGCGCAGGCCGCATCGCTGCGCCAGGCCAAGCGCGACGTGATGGCGAAAAAGCTCAACGAGCCGCATCCGAAGTCGCCCATTCGCATCATGACCGCGTCCGACTTGCGGCGCGGCGACATGGTGCTGGTGGAGACCGGCGACACCATTCCCGCCGACGGCGAGGTGATCGACGGCGTCGCGTCGGTGGACGAATCGGCGATCACGGGCGAATCCGCGCCGGTGATCCGCGAGTCGGGCGGCGACTTTTCATCGGTCACGGGCGGCACGCGCGTGCTCTCCGACTGGATCGTCGTGCGCGTGACGGCGAACCCCGGCGAGGCGTTTCTCGACCGCATGATCGCGATGGTCGAAGGCGCCAAGCGCCAGAAGACGCCGAACGAGATTGCGCTCACGATCCTGCTCGTCGCGCTGACCATCGTGCTCCTGCTCGCGACCGCGACGCTGCTGCCGTTCTCGATGTTCTCGGTCGAAGCGGCCAAGATGGGCCACGTGGTCACGATCACGGCGCTCGTGGCGCTGCTCGTGTGCCTGATTCCGACCACCATCGGCGGGCTGCTTTCGGCGATCGGCGTGGCGGGCATGAGCCGCATGATGCAGGCCAACGTGATCGCCACTTCGGGCCGCGCGGTGGAAGCGGCCGGCGACGTGGACGTGCTGCTGCTCGACAAGACCGGCACGATCACGCTCGGCAATCGTCAGGCGTCGGCGTTCGTGCCCGCACCGGGCGTGAACGAGGAAGCGCTCGCGGACGCCGCGCAACTCGCCTCGCTCGCCGACGAAACGCCCGAAGGCCGCAGCATCGTGGTGCTCGCCAAGCAGCGCTTCAACATTCGCCAGCGCGACATGGGCGCATTGCACGCGGTGTTCCTCGCCTTCAGCGCGCAAACGCGCATGAGCGGCGTGGACCTGTCGCCCGAGGGCACGGCCCCTGGGACCCACGCCCGCGAGATCCGCAAGGGCGCGGCCGATGCGGTCAAGCACTACGTGCAGGCGCATGGCGGCCGCGTGCCTTCCGAAGTCGACGCGGCCGTGGACGACATCGCGCGGCGCGGCAGCACGCCGCTCGTGGTGGCGGAGATGCGCGACCAGGTCGCGCGCGTGCTCGGCGTGATCGAACTGAAGGACGTGGTGAAGGGCGGCATCAAGGAGCGTTTCGCCGAGTTGCGCAAAATGGGCATCAAGACCGTGATGGTGACGGGCGACAACCGCCTGACCGCCGCCGCGATCGCGGCCGAAGCGGGCGTGGACGACTTCCTCGCGCAAGCGACGCCCGAGACCAAGCTCGCGACGATCCGCGAACACCAGGCGCAGGGCAAGCTCGTGGCGATGACCGGCGACGGCACCAACGACGCCCCGGCGCTCGCGCAGGCCGACGTCGCGGTGGCGATGAACACCGGCACCCAGGCCGCGAAGGAAGCGGGCAACATGGTCGATCTCGACTCGAACCCGACCAAGCTCATCGAGATCGTGGAGATCGGCAAGCAGATGCTCATGACGCGCGGCTCGCTCACGACGTTCTCGATCGCCAACGACGTCGCCAAGTACTTCGCGATCATTCCGGCCGCGTTCGCCTCGACTTATCCGCAATTGCGCGTGCTCGACGTCATGCATCTGACCTCGCCGGCGTCGGCGATCCTCTCGGCGGTGATCTTCAACGCGCTCATCATCGTGATGCTGATTCCGCTGGCGCTCAAGGGCGTCAAGTACCGGCCGCTCGGCGCGGCGTCGCTGCTGCGTCGCAATCTGCTGATCTATGGCCTCGGCGGCATCCTGCTGCCGTTCCCCTGCATCAAGCTGATCGATATGGCGCTGGCCGCGTTCGGCTGGGTTTGACCCGCGCATGTCGCCAGATCCGTTGCCCGATCAATAGGAAACCAGAATGAAATCGCAGTTTCGACCTCTCATCGTGATCTTCGTCGTGCTCGCGGCGATCACCGGTCTCGCGTATCCGGCCGTGATGACCGCGTTCGGCCAGGCCGTGTTCCATCGCCAGGTCAACGGCAGCCTCATCGACGTGAACGGCAAGGTGGTGGGCAGCGCGCTGATCGGCCAGCAGTTCGACGCGCCCCAGTACTTCTGGGGTCGTCTCTCGGCCACCTCGCCGAATCCGTACAACGCGACGGGCTCGGGCGGCTCGAACCTCGGCCCGACCAACCCGGCGCTCGCCGACGAAATCAAAGGCCGCATCGCGGCGCTCAAGGCCGCGGGCACCGACGTCTCGCAGCCGATTCCCGCCGATCTCGTGACCTCGTCGGGCAGCGGGCTCGATCCCGAGATCTCGCCGGCCGCCGCCGCGTATCAGGTCGCGCGCGTCGCGAAGGCGCGCAACCTGAGCGCGAACGACGTGCAGGCGCTCGTGGAACGCTATACGAAGGGCCGCCAGTTCGGCGTATTCGGCGAGCCGCGCGTGAACGTGCTCGAATTGAATCTCGCGCTCGACGGCAAGCAGGCGAGCTGAGCCCTGGCTGAACGAAGGCCGAAGGCAAATGGGCGCCGCATGCCGCCCGGGCTGCATGCGGCGCTCGCGTTTGCTCGTGTTTGCTCGCGTTTGCGTATTCATCGCCACGGTGAGACGATCTTTCGTAGCGTTCCCGGTGCCCGACCCCCGACGCCCCCGCTATCGCCAACGCATCAGGCACGCGCATCCCCCTATGAAATCCGCATGAACCGCCCCGATCCCGACGAACTCCTCGACCGGCTCCAGCGCGACGAAGAAAAACGCCGCCGCGGCAAGCTGAAGATTTTCTTCGGCGCGTCGGCGGGCGTCGGCAAGACCTATGCGATGCTGCAGGCCGCGCGCCGCCGCGCCGAAGAAGGCGTGGACGTGGTGGTCGGCATCGTCGAGACGCATGGGCGCAGCGAGACCGCCGCGCTCGCGAACGGCCTCGACGTGCTGCCGCGTCAGCGCATTGCGTACCGCGGTCGTACGCTCGAGGAGTTCGACCTCGACGCCGCGCTCGAGCGCAAGCCGCAACTCGTGCTCGTCGACGAGCTCGCCCACTCGAACGTGCAGGGCGCCCGCCACCTGAAGCGCTGGCAGGACGTCTACGAGCTGCTCGACGCGGGCATCGACGTTTATACGACCGTCAACGTCCAGCACCTCGAAAGCCTCAACGACGTGGTGGGGCAGATCACCGGCATCCGCGTCTGGGAGACGGTGCCCGACCGCGTGTTCGATGGCGCCGACGAAGTCACGCTCGTCGATTTGCCCGCCGAGGAGCTGCTCGACCGCATGCGCGACGGCAAGGTGTATCTGCCCCAGCAGGCCGAGCGGGCGGTGCGCAACTTCTTCCGCAAGGGCAATCTGATCGCGCTGCGCGAGCTGGCGCTGCGCCGCACGGCCGACCGCGTCGACGCGCAGATGCACGAGTACCGCGCCGATCGCTCGATCCAGCACGTCTGGCAGGCGCGCGAGCGGCTGCTCGCATGCGTGGGCCCGGGCCCGGAGGCGAGCGCGCTGGTGCGCGCGTCGGCGCGGCTCGCGGCGAGCCTCAAGGCCGACTGGATCGCCGTGTACGTGGAGACGCCCAAGCTCCAGCGCCTGCCCGACGAGGTTCGCCAGCGCACGCTCGGCGCGCTCAAGCTCGCGTCCGAGCTGGGTGCGGAAACCGCTACGCTCGCCGGCGAGGACGCCGCCGTCACGCTCGCGGGCTACGCGCGCCTGCGCAACGTCTCGAAGCTCGTGGCGGGCGCCTCCACGCGCGGCGGCGCAGCGGGGTGGCGGCGCGGGTGGCGCCGGCCGTTCGGCGAGCGCCTCGCCGAGAAGGCCGAGGACGTCGATCTGACCCTGGTGCGCGCGAGCGCCGCCGACAATGACCGGCTCGCCAGCGGCGAACCGCGCGACGCCTCGGCGGCCGCGCGCGCCGCCAACGCCTGGCGCGCCGCGCTCGGCGACGGCGCCGCGCACCGTTCGCCGCCGCGCGCCTATGCGGCGGCGCTCGCGATCTGCGCGTGCATCACGGTGCTCGCGAGCACGCTGATCGACCGCATCGCGCTCGCCAATCTCGTGATGCTGTATCTGCTCGGCGTGATCTTCACGGCGACGAAGCTCGGGCGCGGCCCGGGCGTGCTGCTCTCGTTCGCGAGCGTGGCCGCCTACGACTTCTTCTTCGTGCCGCCGCGCATGTCGTTTTCGGTGAGCGACACGCAATACCTGCTCACGTTCGTGGGCATGCTGCTCACCTCGCTCGTCATCAGCCATCTCACGTCGAGTCTGCGCCGCGAGGCGAGCGTCGCGCAGCGGCGCGAGCAGCGCACGGGCGCGATGTACGCGATGGCGCGCGAACTGGCCGCCGCGCTCGCCACGGAACAGATCGTCGCGACCGGCAGCCGCCACGTGAGCGAGGTGTTCGGCGCGCGCGTGGCGATGCTCTTGCCCGACAGCGCGGACAAAGTCCAGCAGAAGATCGAGGACCCCGATCCGCAGATCATGCTCGAGCCCGGGAGTCTCGACATCGACGTGGCCCAATGGGTCTACGACCAGCAAAAGCCCGCGGGCCGCGGCACCGACACGCTGCCCGCGGCGGCCGCGCTCTACCTGCCGCTCAAGGCGCCGATGCGTACGCGCGGCGTGCTGGCCGTGGTCACGCGCGACGCGCGCGAGCTGCAGGTGCCCGAGCAGCAGCGCATGCTCGATGCGTTCGCCGCGCAGATCGCGCTCGCGCTCGAACGCGTGCACTACGTGGAGATCGCGCGCGACGCGCTCGTCAATATGGAATCCGAACGGTTGCGCAACTCGCTGCTTTCGGCGATCTCGCACGACCTGCGCACGCCGCTCACGGCCATCGTCGGGTTTTCGTCGATGCTCGCGCAGACCCACGAGGCCGCTGCGCCCGGCGTACCCGCCGAGGTGCGGGATGCGCGCTCGGGCGAGCTGATCGAGGCGATCCACGACGAGGCGCTGCGCATGACCGGCATCGTCACGAATCTGCTCGACATGGCGCGCCTGCAGGCGGGCAGCCTCAAGCTCAACCGCCAATGGACACTGCTCGAGGAAACCGTGGGCGCGGCGCTGGCCGCGTGCCGCCGCGTGCTCGCGCGGCATCCGGCGCAAGTGAGGCTCGAAGAGGGATTGCCCTTGCTGCAGCTCGACGCCGTGCTCATGGAGCGGCTCTTCTCGAACCTGCTGGAGAATGCCGCGAAATACACGCCGCCCGACACTTCGCTCACGATTGCGGCGCGCCGCATCGAGGAGAACGGTCAGCCGTTCGTGCGCGTGAGCATCGACGACACGGGACCGGGCCTGCCGCCCGGCATGGGCGAGCGCGTGTTCGAGAAGTTCACGCGCGGGGAGAAGGAGTCGGCGAAGCCCGGCATCGGCCTTGGGCTCGCGATCTGCCGCGCGATCGTGGAGGCGCACGGCGGTACAATCGGCGCGGCCAACCGCGTGGCCGCCGATGGCTGCGTCGAAGGCGCGTCGTTCTGGTTCGCGCTGCCGGTGGAAACGCCGCCGCCGTTGCCGACCGACGTCGCCGATGTCGCCGATCTCGACGAATCCGCCGCGGAACCCCACCCCGCCAAGCCCGCCCATGAGTGATCCGAGCCTCGCCGTTGTCCTGATCGAAGACGAAAAGCAGATCCGGCGCTTCGTGCGCGCGTCGCTGGAGGGGGAGGGCATTGCCGTCTATGACGCCGAGACCGGCAAGCAGGGGCTCGTCGAGGCGGCGACGCGCAAACCCGACCTCGTGATCGTCGATCTGGGCCTGCCCGACACGGACGGCCTCGACGTGATCCGCGAGCTGCGCGGCTGGAGCGACTTGCCGGTGATCGTGCTCTCGGCGCGCACGCAGGAGAGCGAAAAAGTCGCCGCGCTCGACGCCGGCGCCGACGACTATTTGACCAAGCCGTTCGGCGTCTCCGAGCTGCTGGCGCGCATCCGCGCGCATCTGCGCCGCCGCAACCGGGGCGGCGCGAACGAGGCGCCGCAGGTGAGCTTCGGCGAGGTGATCGTCGATCTGGGCCTGCGTCAGGTGACGCGCGGCGGCGCGCCCGTGCACCTCACGCCGATCGAGTACCGCCTGCTCGCGACGCTGGTGCGCGACGCGGGCCGCGTGCTCACGCACCGGCAACTGCTGCGCGAGGTCTGGGGGCCTTCGCATGTCGAGAGCAGCCACTATCTGCGCATCTACATGGCGCATCTGCGGCAGAAACTGGAGCGCGATCCCGCGCAGCCCGAGCACATCGTCACCGAAACGGGCGTGGGGTATCGGCTCGTGGGCGTGCAGTAGCGCGTCCCGCGCGGGCGGCCGGGGGCGGCCAGGGACTACGAGTCCCCCGTGATATACTTACGAAAGCGTAAGGACGACCTTGCGTCTCATCTTCAAACGGGGACGGCCCCACTTCCCAAAGGGGTGTTCCTGTGTCCTGGCTCTATCTCCTGATTGCCGGTGTGCTCGAAGTCGCGTGGGCCAGCGGTCTCAAGCTTTCCGAAGGTTTCACGAAGCTCGGCTGGGCGGCGTTCACCATCGTGACCGCGCTCGGCAGCTTCTGGCTGCTCGCGCTCGCCATGCGCCAGTTGCCGCTCGGCACGGCGTACGCGGTATGGACCGGCATCGGCGCGGTGGGCGCGTTCATTCTCGGCATCGTCGTGATGGGCGAGGCCGCTAGCGTCGCGCGCGTGGCGAGCGCCGCGCTGATCGTGCTCGGACTCGTCGGGCTCAAGCTCTCGTCCGGGGCCTGAGCCGGCGGCCCGGGTTTCGGGCCTCGCGCTGGCGCGCTCGCGCAACACGGCAGCGGCGCGGCAGGGAGCGTGGCTATAATGGAACGGTCAGTGCGACACGCACGCTCGTGTCCGTCTGCTCCACGTTACGGAGCATCGACTGAAGTACCTTATTGAGGGTTATTGAGGAAACTCACCATGCCCTCCATCGGCGGTCTCTTATGTGGACCGCCACTTAGAGAAGTAGATGTGCCCTCACCGGGGTACACCTTTGCAGTGAAATTGGAAGCCGGAGCAGCCAGCCGGTGACCTTGTTACATTGACCTGATTACCGTCAGGTCCCGCCCAGTCAGCGGCTTCACCTCCGCCGACTGGGCGGGGTGTCGTTTGTAATGCCTCGACCTTGGGGTCTGGGCTTCGCTGGAAGACACGAGCGAAAGCTCGGTATGTCATTGTTCGGCCCCGTCAGCAATTTCGTCGGGTGTAGTGAACCTGCTGTGCGACCAGCAGTAGCCTAGGAAGACATGCGTCACTGGCAACGGTGGGGTGTGAAGCTCTTCCGACAATGTAGCCCCCGGAAGTTCGGGCGGATGGCTGTCGCGAGACAGTCATTCGGAGACTCCAAGCAGCGCTGGGGTCAAGGAGCTAGGCTGGCTGATACGGTTAACGTATGTGAACTGCTGATAAACCTCGTAACCATTGAGAAGCCAAAGCTGCTGTTAGGCTTCAACCAAAAGGTACATGGTCGGTTGATTCGCTTGACTATCGGATCACGTCGTCAAGGGACCATCGGGGGAAAGGCGGAACCTAAATCAGTCGTGTGACATGCCGGGAACGTGGTAAGCCCGTATGGTTGCCTGCGCAACATTGCAGGCAGGCGAACCGCAAGGAACGCTGTTGATCGTGCGGGTATGGGAGGACGGAGAAAGCGAAGGGCGTCCTGTAATGGGATGCATAGGGGTTGAAACATCACCCCACGCGAAAGCGGGCAGACTTCCGTCTGGTCTACCGTCGCAAGACGGCTGACTACCCTCTAGCGCAATAGTGATTGCTGGCGGCTTCTTAGTCGTCAGTGTTGTTCTTACCCCGTTGCGGGAGCAAAACGCTCCCGCAAGGGACGTGTTGCTCCTCGCATGGGATTCACTTCTTCAAGCGGGAGAGCAGCATGAGAGTATCTGTCCGAAAGGATGGGTCTGCGCTCTCACACGCGCCGGACAATTGGCACGCTGTAGATTGGCGTCGCGTTGAACGGAACGTGAGAGGGATGCAGATTCGAATTGCGAAGGCGACGCGGGAAAGCGACTGGCGCAGGGTGAAAACCTTGCAACGGATGCTGACCCGCACGTTGTCCGCAAAGCTGTATGCGGTGCGACGTGTTACGCAGAACCAGGGTGCGCGAACGGCGGGAGTCGATCGCGAGCTATGGGATTCGCCTGAAAGCCGATGGGCAGCTGTCGGCAGGTTGAAGCGGCGCGGGTATAAGCCTCTGCCACTACGGAGAGTCTTCATCCCCAAGGCCAATGGGAAGGAGCGCCCACTGGGCATCCCAACCATGCGGGATAGGGCGATGCAAGCCTTGTATCTGCTGGCCTTGGAGCCGGTGTCGGAATCGACGAGCGACCCGAACTCGTATGGGTTCAGGTTAAACCGCTCGACGGCTGACGCCATGTCGCAGATTTTCGTCGCCATGTCTCAGAAGGGCTCTGCCCGATGGGTACTGGAGGCGGACATCAAGGGATGCTTTGACTGGATCAACCATGACTGGCTGGAAACCCACGTCCCGATGGACAGGAGAATCCTCCGGAAATGGTTGAAGGCTGGCCTGATTTACAAGGGTCAGCTACAGGCGACTGAGGCCGGTACGCCACAGGGAGGGATCATCTCCCCGACGCTGGCTAATGTGACGCTGAACGGGCTGGAACGGAAACTGATCTCGCACCTCGGGGCGAAGTTCGGGACCAAGATGGCCAAGAAGCTGAAAGTGAATGTGGTGCGGTACGCGGACGACTTTGTGATTACCGGGGACTCGAAAGAGGTACTGGAGAGCGAAGTCAGACCTTGGGTGGAAGCATTCCTTGCTCGACGGGGATTGCAACTCTCGGAGGAGAAGACGCGGATTGTCCACATTGACGAAGGCTTTGATTTCCTCGGGTGGAATTTCCGGAAGTACTCGGGAACGTTACTCATCAAGCCAAGCAAGAAGAACACGAAGGTGTTCTATCGCAAGGTGGCGGAAACGATCAGCGGCAACAAGACGGCGAGACAGGAGGACTTGATTCGACTGTTGAACCCGATGTTACGGGGTTGGGCACAGTATCACAGCCCCGTCGTAGCTAAGCAGACGTACAGTCGCTTGGATTCTCTGGTTTTCCGGAGACTTTGGGCGTGGTCGAAACGGCGACATCCACGTAAGAGCATCGAATGGGTGAGGGCGAAATACTTTCATTCCATCGAAAATCGGAACTGGGTGTTTGCCGCACCGGTAGCTTGGAAAGACGGCAGCAAGGGACTGTTTGAGTTGTATCAGGTCAGCAGCACGACCATCAAACGGCACAAGAAGGTCAAAGGGGACTACAACCCCTTCGATCCGAATTGGGAGCAATACGGCGAGGAATTGCGGCAGGGACGCATGTGGGAATCAATGCGCTACCGCAAGCAATGGGCAACGCTGTATATGTCGCAGGGCGGGAATTGCGCGCACTGTGGCAGCGCCTTAACGGATGAGACGGGCTGGCACGACCACCATCTAGAGTATCGGATGCATGGCGGGTCAGACGCTTTGTCCAATCGGGTACTGCTCCATCCTCACTGCCACCAGCAGGTGCACGATGGAAATCTTGCAGTAACTAAGCCGGTCCTGTCGTAGACTGGATTTTGTA
>Ga0164242_10003569_pt1 | contig 17709 bp, 13 predicted proteins | sample OricomgcompostMG_FD_108783 | JGI IMG/M metagenome (GOLD analysis project Ga0164242, IMG submission 108783) | Miracle-Growth compost microbial communities from Emeryville, California, USA - Original compost - Miracle growth compost (MG) ...
TGAGCCTGGCACTGGGCAGCTGCGGTGGCGGTCAGAGCGGCGGCGCGCCGCGACAGACCGGCTCGAGCGGGAGCACCGCCACCGACGGCGGCACGGCGACCAGCCCGACCAGCCCGACCGCCCGCCCGAAACCCGGCCACATCAAGGTCGTCCGCACCATCACCACCGGGATCGACGTGCCCTGGGGCCTTGCCCCGCTGCCCGGCGGCAAGAAGATCCTGGTGAGCTCGCGCGACGACCACCACGTCTACCGCGTCGACCTGCGCACCGGGGATCGACACGACCTCGGCGCCGTGCCGGGGGCGGTCTCCAACGTCGCCGAGGGTGGCGAGGCCGGACTGCTCGGCCTCGCGCTCTCCCCGTTGTACCCCTCCGACCACCGGGTCTACGCCTACTGGTCGACCGCCAATGACAACCGGATCGGATGGTTCCGGTTGCGTCACCGCCACCTCGGCCGGCCGCACGTGATCGTCACCGGCATCCCGCTCGGGGTGCATCACGACGGCGGTCGGCTGGCGTTCGGTCCCGACGGCATGCTCTACGCCGGCACCGGGGAGTCCGGACGTCCGGAGCTGTCTCAGAACAAGCACTCGCTGGGCGGCAAGATCCTGCGGATGACACCGACGGGCCGGCCGGCCCCGGGCAATCCGTTCGGGACGCTGGTCTACAGCTACGGGCACCGCAACGTGCAGGGGCTGGCGTTCGACCCGCACGGCCGGCTGTGGGCCTCGGAGTTCGGCGACCGCACCGCCGACGAGCTCAACCTGATCAAGCCGGGGCGTGACTACGGCTGGCCGGCCACCCAGGGCAAGACCAGCGATCCGAAGTACACCAGCCCGGTCGCGCAGTGGGGGACCGAGGAAGACTCCCCGAGCGGCATCGCCTACGCCGCCAGGAGCATCTGGATGGCGGCCCTGGCCGGCCAGCGGCTGTGGCGCATCCCGCTGCACGGCGCCAAGGCGGGCACCCCGCAGGACTTCCTGACCGGTCGCTACGGGCGGCTGCGCAGCGTGCTCGCCCTGAACGACCACACCCTGCTGGTCACCACCAGCAACCGCGACGGTCGGGCCACCCCACACCCGGGTGACGACCGGATCCTGGAGCTCAAGGTCGGCTGAGCGGCATGCCCGGGGTGCGACGCCGGGGGCCGACCGGGCAGAATCACCGGCGTGACCCAGGGGATCGCCGCACGGCTGGCCGGACGACATGTGCTCCTGACCGGAGTGACCGGCTTCGTCGGGGAGGCACTGCTGCACCTGCTGCTGACCGAGGTGCCCGACGTCCGGCTCTCGGTGCTGGTGCGGCCCAAGGGCTCCACGCCCGGCACGGCTCGGGTCGGTAAGCTGCTCGGCAAGCCGATCTTCGCCGAGGTGGTCGAGGCCGCCGGTGGCGCCGACGCGCTGATGGCCGCCCGGATCAACGTCGTCGAGGGCGACCTGGCCGCACCGCCGGCGCTGCCCAGGGACCTGGACGCAGTGGTGCACTGCGCGGGCGACGTCTCCTTCGACCCGCCGGTCGACGACGCGTTCCGCACCAACGTCGTCGGCGTACGCGAGCTGCTCGCCCGGGTCGAGGAGGCCAACCCGGAGGCGCACTACCTGCACGTCTCCACCGCCTACGTCTCCGGCCGCCGCCGCGGCCACATCCCCGAGGGGCCGCTGGACCACGGCGTCGACCTCGAGGCCGAGCTGGCCTGGGGCCTGTCCCAGCGCGCCGAGATCGAGGCACGCTCGCGCACCGCCGACGTCCTGGAGCGGCTGCGCAGGAAGGCCGAGCGCGAGCACGGCCGCGCCGGGCTGCTGACAGCCGCAGCGTCAGCCGAGGACGAGCGGAAGCGCTGGGTCCGCAAGGAGCTGGTCCGAGTCGGCACCGAGCGCGCCCGCAGCCTGGGCTGGACCGACTGCTACACGTTCACCAAGGCGCTGGGCGAGCGCGTGGTGGAGGAGTACGCCGCCCGCGGTCGCACCGTCACGATCTACCGACCCAGCATCATCGAGTCGGCCCTAGAGCGGCCCTACCCGGGCTGGATCGAGGGGTTCAAGATGGCCGAGCCGCTCATCCTGGCCTTCGGCCGCGGCGAGCTGCCGGTGTTCCCGGCCAACCCCGACACCGCGATCGACATCGTCCCGATCGACCACGTGGTCAGCTCCATCGTCGCGGCGTTGGCCTATCCGCCGGCACCGGCCGAGCCGGCGTACTTCCATCTCTCCTCGGGTCACCGCAACCCGATCACGTTCGGCATGCTGCTGGACTTCGTCCGCTCCTACTTCGAGAAGGAGCCGTTCGCGATGGGCGACCGGGGCGCGGTGCGGCTGCCGGAGCGGCCGTTCCCGGGGCCGGCCGCGGTCGAGCGGATGCTGTTGACCGGCGAGCGCGCGCACAAGGCCGCCGACTGGGTGATCGGCCACGCGCCGCGCGGCACCCGCACCCGGGCCTGGGCCAAGAAGCTCGACACCCAGGGGCGCCGGCTGCGGTTCCTGCGTCGCTACCTCTCGCTCTACGAGGAGTACGCCCAGGCCGACCTGCGCTTCGTCGACGAGCGGACGATGGCGCTGTTCGACGGCCTGACGCCCGAGGACCGCGAAACGTTCGCGTTCGACACCTCGGTGATCGACTGGCACCACTACATCCACGACACGCACATCCCCGCGGTGACCAAGCCGGTACGCGACCTGGACGAGCTTCGTCGCGCTCGCAAGCGGCCTGCCCCCGGAACGCTCAAGGAGCTCAAGGCGCCGGCCGAGGGCACGCGGGTCGCGGCGTTCTTCGACATGGACGGCACGCTGCTGTCCTCCAACGTCATCGAGACCTACCTGTGGCTGCGGCTGGGTGAGCTGCCCGCGAGCGGTCGGCTCGGCGAGCTGGGCCGGGTCGCCGGCAAGGTGCCGCGCTGGATCCAGGCCGACCGCAAGGAGCGCGGCGGCTTCCTTCGCTCGGTCTACCGCGAGTACGCCGGAGCCCGGCTGGCCGACCTGGAGGCCATCGCCGACGGCGACCTCGCCCAGCACGTGCTCGCCCGGCTCTCGCCCGACGCGGTCCGGCGTATCCGCGAGCACCGCGCCGCCGGGCACCTGACCGTGCTCGTGACCGGTGCGATCCGGCCGCTGACCAGGCCGCTGGCGCCGCTGTTCGACCACATCGAGGCCGCCGACCTGGCTGTCGACGAGTACGGCGTGTGCACCGGCCGGCTGGCGTCCTCGCCGCTGGTCGGCGAGGCCCGGGCGGCGTTCGTGCGGGCCTACGCCCGGGCACACGGCCTGGACCTGTCCGGCTGCTACGCCTACGCCGACTCCCACTCCGACCTGCCGCTGCTCGCAGCCGTCGGGCAGCCGGTCGCGGTGCGTCCCGATGTACCCCTGTTCCGGCACGCTCGCAAGGCACACTGGTCGATCGTGGAGTGGTCCTCGCCGTCGGTGTCCTCCCGCGTCCCGGGGGTGGTGGGCTGATGCTCGCGCTGGAGATGTTCCGCTCGGTCCCCAAGACCGTGCTCGGCAAGGCCGCCGGCGGCCGGGTGCCGATGCTGCTGACCGGCGTCGCGGCTCCGCTGCGGCTGGTCACGATCCCGCCGCCGAAGGTCGAGCGGCCCGGCTGGGTGCGGCTGCGGGTGCTGCTCTCCGGCATCTGCGGCTCCGACCTCGGCATGCTCTCGGGCAAGACCTCGCTCTACTTCAGCGCGGTCGTCTCGCTGCCGTTCGTGCCCGGCCACGAGGTCGTCGCCGAGCTGCTCGAGGACTGCGACGACCTGCCGGCCGGCACCCGCGTCGTGGTCGACCCGGTGCTGACCTGCGCGGCCCGCGGCGTCGACCCGTGCCCGGCCTGCGAGCGCGGCGAGACCAACCGATGCTCCCGGATCACCGTCGGCGACATCTCGGCCGGACTGCAGACCGGCTTCTGCCACGACACCGGCGGCGGCTGGAGCCAGCAGCTGGTGGCACACCGCTCGCAGCTTCACCCCGTCCCCCACGGGTACGCCGACGAGCAGGCGCTGCTGATCGAGCCCGTCGCGTGTGCGGTGCACACCGCGCTGCGGGCCGGCGTGAGCGCCGGCGACCGGGTGCTGGTCAGTGGCGCCGGGGCGGTCGGCCTGCTGGCCACGCTGGCGCTGCGCGAGCTCACCGACGCCGGCGAGATCCTGGTGGTCGCCAAGCACGCCCGTCAGCGGGAGCTGGCCCTGGAGTTCGGCGCCACCGAGGTGGTGGCCCCCAAGGAGACGCTGCGCCGGATCCGCCGCGCGACCGGCGCCTTCCAGCTCGAGCCGGAGTTCTCCGCGCCGTACCTGCTCGGCGGGGTCGACGTCGCCATCGACGCGGTCGGGTCGAGCCAGTCGCTGGAGACCTGCCTGCACGCCACTCGCGCCGGCGGCCGGGTGGTGCTCTCCGGTATGCCGGCCAAGGCCGACCTCTCCGCGGCCTGGTTCCGCGAGCTGGAGGTGGTCGGCACCTACGCCTCCGCGCACGGCGAGGAGGCGTTCGCCAAGGCCACCGGTCTGGTCGGCCACGATGCCGTGGCACGGTTGGCCAAGGGTGTGGCGACGTACCCGCTCCATCGCTGGCGGGAGGCGCTCGACCATGCGCACTCGGCCGGCCGTCTCGGCACCGTCAAGGTGGCATTCGATCCCAGGAGGAACCAATGAGTAGGCCAGGCTTCGTCCTCGAGGTCGATGACAGGACCCCGCCGCTGCTAGTGCACGAGGGGCTGGGATTCCGGCTCGAGGAGTTCCCGCTCGGAACCCGGGTGATCTACCCGCCCGAGCCGATCGCCTCCATCGCCGACGTGGACGGCGCCATCCGCGACGCGCTGCTCGACCCGGTCGACTCCGAGCCGTTGCCCGCGCTGCTGTTCCCCGGCATGCGGCTGACCATCGCGTTCGACGACATCTCACTGCCGCTGCCCACGATGAGGGCGCCCGACCTGCGCGGCCGGATCATCGAGCAGGTGCTCACCCTCGCGGCCGAGAAGGGCGTCGACGACGTCGAGCTGATCGCGGCCAACGCGCTGCACCGACGGATGAGCGCCGCCGAGATCAAGCACATCGTGGGAGAGCGGGTCTTCCGCAGCTTCTGGCCGCAGGGGGCGCTCTACAACCACGACGCGGAGGACCGCGACAACCTCGAGCACCTCGGTCTGACCGAGAAGGGCGAGGACGTCGAGATCAACAAGCGGGCGGCCACCTCCGACCTGCTGGTCTACGTCAACATCAACCTGGTCGCCATGGACGGCGGTCACAAGTCGGTCGGGATCGGGCTGGCGTCGTACAAGTCGCTCAAGCACCACCACAACGCCAAGACGATGGTCAACAGCCGCTCGTTCATGGACCACAAGCACTCCGAGATGCACTCCTCGGCGTGGCGGATGGGCCGGCTGATCAAGAAGCACGTCAAGGTCTTCCAGATCGAGACCACCGTCGACAACAACATCTTTCCCAAGCCCTACGACTTCTTGATGAAGCGCGAGTGGGAGTGGTCGATCAAGGACCAGGCCTCGGCGCTGGCGATGCGTCGCGGGCTGGCGATCGCGCCGCAGAAGCTGCGGCACAAGATGTTCCACGACCTGCGCTCGGTCTACGGGCTGACCGGGATCAACGCCGGCGAGGTGGAAGCGGTGCACGAGCGCACCATCCGCAAGGTGCACGAGCAGCAACGGGTCAAGATCGAGGGCCAGTCCGACGTGGTCGTGATGGGCGTGCCCTACCTCGGCCCCTACAACGTCAACTCGACGATGAACCCGATCCTGGCCGCGTGCATGGGCCTGGGCTACTACTTCAACTCCTATCTCGGCCAGCCGGTCGTGCGGCAGGGCGGCGTCGCGATCCTGTACCACCCGCTGGACGAGGGCTTCAACACGCTGACCCACCCGTCGTACGTCGACTTCTACGAGGAGGTGCTCGCGGAGTCGACGGATCCGGCGGTGGTGGGGGAGAAGTTCGAGCAGCAGTTCGCCACCGACCCGTGGTACGTGCACCTCTACCGCACCTCGCACGCCTACCACGGCGTCCACCCGTTCTACATGTGGTACTGGATCGCGCACGCGCTGGACCACCTGGGCGATGTGATCTGGGTGGGTGGTGACCGGCGGGCGGCCGCCCGGATGGGCTTCCGGTCGGCCTCGACGCTGCACGACGCCCTGGAGATGGCCTCCTCGACCGTCGGCGGCTCGCCGTCGATCACCTACCTGCACAACCCGCCGCACCTGCTGGCGGATGTCCGATGAGCTTCTGGCGCGACACCGTCGCCGACGTCAGGCAGGTCAAGCGGGGCTGGCGCTGGGGGCATCGCGCCCAGGTGCCGCGCTCGGCGGAGGAGTTCGTGCCGCCGGCGTCGTCTTCGATCTACCCCAACGACTGGTCGCGGACGCCGTGGGCGGCGGCCGCCCGTGAGGTGGCGCAGAAGGTCGGCCTCGAGCCGGTCTTCCGCTCGCAGGTCCGCACCCAGGTCTCCGGCCTCTCGGTGCTCGACGGGCTGACCGGGCCGGTCATCTTCGTGGCCAACCACGCCTCCCACCTCGACACCCCGCTGGTCCTGCTCTCACTGCCCGACGAGTGGCGGCGGCGTACCGCGGTGGCGGCCGCGGCCGACTACTTCTTCGACACCTGGTGGCGCGCGGTCGGCTCCTCGCTGCTGTTCAACACGTTGCCGATCGACCGCCGCGGTGGCACCCTGTCCGCCACGCCGGGGGAGGTGCTCGGCGACGGCTGGTCGCTGTTGATCTTCCCGGAGGGCACCCGGTCGACCGACGGCTATCTGGGCAGCTTCCGGATGGGCGCGGCGTACCTGGCCGTCGAGCACGGCGTCCCGGTGGTACCGATCGTGCACCGCGGGACGTTCGCGGCGATGCCGCGCGGGGTCTCCTGGCCCTCCCGTGGCCGGCGCCAGCTGACCATCCGGTTCGGCGAGCCACTGGTGCCGGGCGAGGGCGAGTCGGCCCGCGAGCTGGCGCCGCGGATCAAGCAGGCGGTGGCCCGGCTGCTCGACGAGGAGGAGACCGACTGGTACGCCTCGCTGCGTCGCTCCGCCGCCGGGCAGACCCCCGACCCGGCCGGGCCGGACATTGCCCAGTGGCGCCGGATCTGGACGTCCTCGCAGTCCCCCGCGGTCGGCCCGGACCGGCCGCGGGCGTGGGGCCGCTGACCGTCGCTAGGCCCAGCGCAGCAGCGCGGCGACCGGGGCTCCGCCGAGCGCGGCCGACGGCAACGGTACGACGGCCGCCTCGGTGAGCACCGCGCCCGCGATCAGCGCCTCGTCGGCGCGGACCGGGCCGACGATGCTCGCCGCCCCGAACGCCAGGCCCGGATGCTGGGCGGGGTCGAGCTCGTGCTCGCCCAGTCGTGCCGGGTCGAAGAGCAGCGTCTCCACCCGGCCCTGGACGAGCGCGTCGGCCACATCCCGGACGCCGGTGGCCACGCCCTCGCCGCGGCCGAGGCCGTCGCGTAGCCGCTCGGCGAGCGCCGTACGTCGACCCACCACGTCCTGGAAGAGCGCCTCCCGGATCGCCTGGTGCAGGGCGTCGTCACCGCCGTCGGCGTGCCGCTGACCGGTCGGCAGCGGGACCACCTCGGCCGGCAGCGCGTCCAGCTCGCGGCGCGCGATGCCGCACGAGGCCGGATCGCCGGCGAGCAGGATCATGCTGGGACGGTGCTGGCGGACCAGCCGCTCGACCTCGGCCACGACCTCCTCGGCGTTGCGCCGCCAGGCGTTCTCGCTGGTGCGCTGCACCTCGATCGAGGCCCAGCCGCCGACCGGCACCTGGTGCACGTACTGCAGGTCGCCGCCGGCGGTGATCTCCTCGGTGGGCACGGGCACGTCGGAGTCCCACAGCGACACCTGGCCGCCGGTGTGGTCGACCAGGGCGAGCACGAAGCGGACGTCGGCGTCGCGGTGGGCGGCCCAGGCGGCCAAGTCGGGGAGCGGGTCCCACGAGGCCACCGGCTGCTCCTGCCGGGTGGTGGCGAGCTCGTCGTACACGATCTCGTCGGGGGTCCCGACGACCAGTCGCGAGACCGGCGCGGCTCGTCCGGGCTGCTCGTCGAGCCGCTGTTGCAGCCGCTCGACGACCTGGCTGGGGGCACCCTGGGCGGCCAGCTCGTGGCAGGCGTCGCGGACCCGCGTCTCGTGCTCGTGCCGCCCGGACTCGGTGTCCTGGCTGACGTCGACGAACACGGTGGCGTAGGGACCGGGCTTGGTCAGAACGGGGGCAAGCGTCGCGGTGTCCATGGCCTCTCCGGTCCCCGATCGGCCGGGGCCGGAAACGCCCGCGGTCGAGCCGGTTCGCGGCCGACGGGCGCTGCGTCGGTCGGCGTCGCTAGCCTGAGCCGCATGCCTACCCTCGGCCCTACCCTCGGCGAGGTCGTCGACCTCCTGCACCGCTGGTATCCGCCCGCCACCGCGGCGTCTTGGGACGCCGTCGGCCTGGTGTACGGCGATCCGGCCGCGCCCTGCGCGAAGGTGCTCCTCGCCGTCGACCCGGTGCTGCCGGTCGCCCGGGAGGCGGCCGCGTGGGGCGCCGACCTGGTGATCACCCACCACCCGCTGTTCCTCAAGCCGGTGCACGGCTTCGCGCCGACCACGCCGAAGGGCCGCACCCTGTGGACGCTCGCTCAGGCCGGCTGCGGGCTGCTGGCCGCGCACACCAACGCCGACCAGGCGCTCGGCGGGGTGAGCGAGGCGATGGCGCTGGCGCTCGGGCTGACCGACGTCGCGCCCCTGGAGCCTGCCTCGGGTGCCGCGCTCGACAAACTGACCACCTACGTCCCTGCCGCCGACGCACCGCGACTGCGCGAGGCACTGGCCGAGGCCGGTGCCGGCCGGATCGGCGACTACGACAGCGCCTCGTTCTCCAGCCCGGGTGAGGGCCGGTTCCGACCGCTGCCGGGCGCCCGACCGCATGTCGGCTCCGTCGGCGCCCTGGAGGTCGTCGACGAGGTCCGGATCGAGGTGGTGCTGCCACGCGAGCGCCGGCGACCGGTGGTGACGGCGCTGCTGGCGGCGCATCCCTACGAGGAGCCGGCGTACGACGTGGTCGAGCTGGCGCCGGCCGGGCCGGTCGAAGTCGGCTTCGGCCGGATCGGCACGCTGCCCGCGCCGCTGACGCTGCGCGACTTCGCCGCCCACGTGGCCGCCGCGCTGCCGACCACCGTCGCAGGCGTCAGGGCCGGCGGCAACCCCGACCGGCCGATCCGCCGAGTGGCGCTGTGCGGCGGCGCCGGCGACTCGCTCCTCGATCTGGTCCGGCGCAGCGATGCCGACGTCTACGTCACCAGCGACCTGCGCCACCACCTGACCAGCGAGTTCCTGGAGCACGAGGGCGCGGCGATCGTCGACGTACCGCACTGGGCGGCGGAGTGGACCTGGCTCCCGACGGTGGCCGCGCGGCTGGCGCAGGAGCTGGGCGATACGGTGGAGGCCCGCATCTCGCAGATCGTCACCGATCCCTGGACGCTGCGGTTCTAGACACCCCGACGAGGAGCACCGGTGAAGGCCGACCCGTTCGCCCAGCTGAAGCTGCTGGACATCGCCGAGATCGACGCACGGCTGCTGCAGCTGCGCCACCAGCTCGCCACCCTGCCGGAGACCAAGCAGATCCGCGACCTGCAGGCCGAGCGCAAGCTGGTTGACGACGCCGCGATCGACGCCCGGGTGCGGCGTGACGATCTGGCCGCCGCCCAGGCCAAGGCGGAGAAGGACGTCGAGGCCGTTCGCACCCGGCGGGTCCGTGAGCAGCAGCGCATCGACGCCGGCCAGGTCACCAACCCCAAGGACCTGGAGCGGCTCCAGGCCGAGCTGGCCAACATCGACCGACGCATCCTTGTCCTCGAGGACGAGGAGCTGGAGGTGATGGAGCAGCTCGAGACGGCGAGCGCCGAGGCGGCCGAGTTCGACGCCAAGATCGCCGCCATCGACGAGCAGATCGCGACCCTGACCCAACAGCGGGCTGAGCGTGCCGCCGGCATCGAGAAGGAGCTGGCCGAGGTCACCGCCGAGCGCGGCCCGGCCACCGAGGGCATGCCGGCGGACCTGATGGCGCTCTACGACCGGCTGCGCGAACAGCACGGCATCGGTGCCGGCGAGCTGCGCGCCCGTCAGTGCGGCGGTTGCCGGCTGACCGTCGAGCCGGCGGAGCTGGCTCGGATTCGGGCCGCGCAGAGCAACGAGGTCATCCGCCATGAGGAGTGCGGCGTGATCCTGGTCCGCACTGCCGAGTCGGGGCTGTGAGCGACCGAGTCGCCAAGGTCGTCGCCAAGGTCGTCATCGAGGCGGACGGCGGCTCGCGGGGCAACCCCGGGCCGGCGGCGTACGGCGCGGTGCTGCGCGACGCCGCCACCGGGGAGGTGCTCGCCGAGGACGGCACCGCCATCGGCGTGGCGACCAACAACGTGGCCGAGTACCGCGGCCTGATCGCGGGCCTGACTCTCGCCGCCGAGCTCGCGCCCGAGGCCGAGGTCGAGGTCCGGATGGACTCCAAGCTGGTCGTGGAGCAGATGAGCGGCCGGTGGAGGATCAAGCACCCCGACATGGTGCCGCTGGCCCAGGAGGCTGCTCGGCTCGCGCCGGCCGGAACGGCGTACACCTGGATCCCGCGGGAGCAGAACGGGCACGCCGATCGGCTGGTCAACGAGGCCCTCGACGGGCTGCGCAGCGGTGTCACGGTAGCGGGGGAGAGCGACGAGAGTCTGCTTGCCGAGGTCGAGTCGGCGCGCACCGAGGTGCCCGCCCGCGGGTGGGCGAAGCCGGGCGGCCCACCGACCACGCTGATCCTGCTGCGCCACGGCGTCACCCCGCACACCCTGGAGAAGCGGTTCTCGGGCGGGCTGGCGTCGGCCAATCCGCCGCTGTCCGACGACGGCCGCGCCCAGATCCGGGCGGCCGCGGAGTGGCTGGCGCCGATCGCGGACCGAATCGCGGCGGTGGTCACCTCGCCGGTGCGGCGCACGGTGGAGTCGGCGGAGATCGCCGCCGCCGTACTCGGCAAGGAGATCGCCGAGGAGCCCGGCTTCGCGGAGATGGAGTTCGGGGCGTGGGACGGCCTGACCTTCGCCGAGGTCGGCGAGCGGTTCCCGGGCGAACTGGAGCGCTGGCTCGGCTCCTTGGATCACGCGCCGGGGGGTGGCGAGTCGTTCCGTACCGTCCAGGAGCGGGTGCACGCCGGCCTCGACCGGCTGCTGGACCGCTTCCACGGCCGGACCGTGCTCGTGGTCAGTCACGTGACGCCCATCAAGACCCTGGTCGCCCGAGCGCTCGACGCCGACCTGGCCGCCGTCTTCCGGATGGAGCTCGCCCCGGCGTCGGTCAGCGTGGTGAGCTTCTACGACGACGGCGACGACGGTGCCGCCCGCGGCTCCCTGCGGCTCTACAACGCCCTGCCACCCGCCCGGGACCCGTTCGACTCCAGCGCCTGGTGATCTGGCTCCTGGCAGGCCAGGATCGCGTTGTCGGCGGAGTAGTGGCGGGGTGGTGGCGGGGTAGTTCGGGGAGAAACGGTCGGTTACTGGCCAGTAAAGCGACCGTTTCTCCCCGAACTACCCCTGACGCCCAGCACGCCTCACAGCTCGCCGACCACCACGTCGAGCCGGGTGCCGGACGTGGTGGGAGCGCCGAGCTCCACGGCCCAGCCGAGGTCGCGGAGGACGTCGGCCAGTTTCGTCGGAGTCCGGGGCGCGGCGCCGGCCTCCAGGAGCGCCCGCACGATCCGGCCCTTGGTGGCCTTGTTGAAGTGGCTGACCACCTTGCGTACGCCACCGACCTCGTGCAGCACCCGCACCGTGGCGGTCCGTGCGGCCACCTCGTCGGGTCGCCAGAACGACGCATAGGTGCCGCTGCGCAGATCGACCAGCAACCCGCCGCCCAACGCCTCCAGTGCGGCCGGGCCGAGGTGGCGCCGCCAGTGCGCCTGGACGCCGCCGAGGCCGGGCAGGGTGGTGTCGCCGGAGAGGCGGTACGCCGGGATCCGGTCGCCGAACCCGACCAGACCGAAGACCGAGGACGTCACCATCACCCGGGAGGCCGCCCGGCGCTTGGCGGCGGTCGACAGCGACCCCGCGTCCAGGGCGTCGTACAGGACGCCGGTGTAGATCGCGTCGGCCCGCGCCGTCGGCGCGGCCAGCAGGCTGGCGTTGCGGGTGACCAGCTCCGGCTGCGTCTTCGGTACGCCGAGCACCTCGGCCGCGACCGCCTCGTCGCCGCGGCAGAGCGCGACCAGCGACTCGATGACCGCCTCCCGAGCGGGGTTCAGCGACGGCAGTGAGAGACGGTCCAGCGCCAGCGGCGCCCCGCGACGCGGTGCGGTCTTCCCCTCGGACGGCGGCAACAGGATCAGCACGAGCGGCTATCTTTCCAACGTGCCCAGCAACCGAGTGATCCGGGTCGCCCAGGCCGACGACGGCGTCGCCGCGCAGACCCTCCGTGCCGGCATCGCCCAGATCCAGCGGGATCTGGGGGTCAGTCCCGACTTCCCGCCGGAGGTGGAGGCGGCTGCGGCGACCGCCGCACAGCGGCCTCGGCTGCCCGATCTGGACCGCACGGACCTGCCGTTCGTGACGATCGACCCGCCCACGTCGATGGACCTCGACCAGGCCATGCACCTGGCCCGCAACGGCGACGGCTACACGGTGCACTACGCGATCGCCGACCTTGCCGCCTTCATCACGCCCGGCGACGCGATCGACGTCGAGGCGCACCGGCGCGGCGAGTCGCTCTACGGCGCCGACTCGTTGATCCCCCTCCACCCCGCGGTGCTCTCCGAGGGTGCCGCCAGCCTGCTCCCGGGCGAGATCCGGCCGGCGCTGCTGTGGACCATCGAGCTCGACGAGACCGGCGAGGCCATCTCCACCCACGTCGAGCGCGCCCGGGTGCGCAGCACCGCCAAGCTTGACTACGCCGGAGTGCAGCAGCAGCTCGACGCCGGCACCGCCCCCGAGATGCTCCAGCTGCTCCGCGAGATCGGGCGGTTGCGCCAACAGGTCGAGGCCAAGCGCGGCGGCGTCAACCTGACCCTGCCCGACCAGGAGATCGAGGTCACCGGCGACGAGTGGCGGCTGGCCTACCGCAGCCAGCTTCCGGTGGAGGAGTGGAACGCCCAGATCTCGCTGCTCACCGGCTTCGGCGCCGCCGACCTGATGGTCTACGCCCGAGTCGGGATCCTGCGTACGCTACCGCCGCCGGACCCGCGCGACGTGCAGCACCTGCACCGAACCGCCCGCGCGCTCGGCATCGACTGGCCCGCCGAGATGCTCTATCCGGACTTCATCCGCACCCTGGACCCCACCGACCCGAGGCACGCCGCGATGACCGTGGCGTGCACCCGGCTGCTGCGCGGCAGCGGGTACGCCGCCTTCGACGGCGAACTGCCGGCGCTGACCGAGCATGCCGCACTCGCGTCGGAGTACGCCCACGTCACGGCACCGTTGCGCCGCCTGGTCGACAGGTACGCCGCCGAGGTGTGCGTGGCGCTATGCGCGGACCAGCCGGTGCCGGACTGGGTCCACCAGGCCCTGGCGACACTCCCGGAGGAGATGCGGGCCAGCGGGCACCGCTCGTCGTCGTACGAGCATGCCGTGGTGGACCTGGTGGAGGCGGGCGTGCTCGCCAAACGAGTGGGTCAGACGTTCCAGGGCGTCATCGTCGAGGTCGACGAGAAGACCGGCACCCGCGGCAGCGTCACCATCCAGGACCCGGCCGTGGAGGCGCCGGTCGTCGGCGCCCAGCCGTTGCCGCTGGGCACCGACGTGACGGTCACGCTGGCCAGCGCCGACGTCGCCACTCGTACGGTGGCGTTCAGCTGGGCTGACGGCGCCGCCGCAGGATGACGACCTGGAGGCCGAGGATGACCACCACGGCGAGCCCGATCGCGCCGTAGGTCAGGTAGCTGCCCAGGTGGCTGCCGGGCTGATAGGTCAGGGTGCCGACGATGTCGCCCCGCGTCGCGCCCGAGATCACCGGGATCTTCCAGGTGGTGATGAGATGGGCGTGCTTGGGGTCCTGCTGCACCACCGGCGGGTTGGCGACGCCCATCCAGTGGATCCGGTGGTCGTGCCACTGGGCGTGGTGGCCGTCGCTGATCTTCACCCACTCCGGCGGCTTGGTGGCGTTCGCGTCGTCGGGCACGTTGCCGATGGTCTGCTCCTTGTTGAGGTAGACCGCCGGCGAGAGCTTGTTCTGCCACACCCCGTGCGCGGTGATCTTGAGGTACTGGTCGTGCTGGTAGCCCTCCACGATCAGCGGGGTCGCCCCGGTGTTGGACACGTTGATGTCCTCGCCATTGCTCGGCGCGGTGATCCTCACGCCCGGGACCGAGGGCTGGATGCCGGTCACCTTCGTGACGTACGTCGAGAAGCCCCCGGCGTAGGCCGGCAGCGGCCCCGAGGCCATCAGCGAGACGGCGAGCAGGGTGAGCAGGGCGGCGGCGCTGCGACGCACGTGCGGATCCTTTCGGCGCGGCGGGCCTCGGCGCGCCGGGCGACCCGCTGGACGGTCGGGCACACCTTACCTCTACGGTTTGTAGAGTGATCGCCGTGCATCGTCCCTCCGCCTGGCAGCTGAGCCTGGCCGGCCTCCTGGTGTCGACCGTCGTGGGAGGACTGGTGCTGATCGCGGCCCCGGTCTTCGCCCACGCCGTCCTGGAGCAGAGCACCCCTCGGCCCGACAGCGTGCTGACCACGGCGCCCACCGAGGTGACGCTGCGCTACGACGAGCCGGTCACCCTGCTGGCGGGCTCGCTGCGGGTCTACGGCCCCGACGGGCGGCGGGCGGACCGCGGCGACGTCGGCCACCCGGCCGGGCACGGCGACGAGGTGCGGGTGTCACTGGGCTCCTCCACCCAGGGCACCTACCTGGTCTCGTGGCGGGTCATCTCCGCCGACTCACACCCGGTCTCTGGGGCGTTCACCTACTCGGTCGGCAAGCGCACCGCCGCCCCCGCCGCCCCGGCCGAGAACGCCGACCAGGGCATGGGCGGCCTGCTCGGGATCGCACGCTGGATCGGGTACGCCGGCAGCGCGCTCCTGGTCGGCGTCCTGCTCGTGATCGCCTGGTGCTGGCGCGAGGGCTGGGGCAACCGCGACGTGCGCCGGCTGCTCGGTACCGGAGCCGCACTGCTCGGGGTCGGCGCCGTCCTCGACTTCTTCCTCAAGGGCCCCTACGACGCGGCGCTCGGGCTCGGCGCCGTCGCCCACGGTGACCTGATCCGCGAGGTGCTGGGCACCACCTACGGGCACGCCACCGTGGCGCGGCTGGTGCTGGCCGGGCTGGGCGCCGGCCTGATGGCGCTGGGTCGGCCCTCGCGGCTGCTGGCCAGTGGATACGCCGTCCTGGTCGGAGTCAGCTTCGCCCTCGCCGGCCATGCCGCGGCCGGGTCGGGCCGGGTGCTGGCGACCGTCAACGACACCGTGCACGTGCTGGCCGCGAGCACCTGGCTGGGCGGACTGGTGCTGCTGCTCGCGGTGGTGCTGCGGCCGGAGCCGGCGGTGGTCGGCGTCGCCGAGCCGGACGAGCTCGCGCCGGTGGTGCGTCGGTTCTCCCGGCTGGCGGCGATCCTGGTGCTGCTGCTGGTCGCGACCGGGATCTACCAGGCCGCGCGTCAGGTCGGCTCGTTCGGCGCGTTCGGCGCGACCACCTACGGCCGCGAGCTGCTCGCCAAGATCGGGGTGATCTGTGTGGTGTTGCTGCTGGCCGCCGGGTCTCGGGCCTTCGTGTGGCGCGGCGGTCACCCGAGCCGGCTGCGCCGTACCGTGCTGGGTGAGGCGCTCGGGCTCGCGGTCGTGCTCGGGATCACCTCGGCGCTGGTCGCCACCGAGCCGGCCAAGACCGCCTACCACCCGACCGCGTCGGCCAACCTGAGCATCGCCGGCGACACCGTCCAGGTCTCGGTGGTGCCCGACGGCGACCGACAGATGCAGCTGCATCTCTACCTGTTCGGGCCGAACCAGCAGCCCACCGACCCCAAGGAGGTCGACGCGAGCGTGAGCCTGCCGGCCAAGTCGATCGGGCCGCTGCCGGTCGCGCTGGCGGTCGCGGGCCCCGGGCATCGCACCGGCACCATCGCGGTGCCGATGACGGGGTCGTGGCAGCTCGCCGTCACGGTGCGGACCTCGGCCGTCGACGAGGCGACCGGCTACCTCACCATGTCGATCCGCTGAGCCTGCCGCGCGGGCGGCGCAACCAGCCGACCAGCAGGATCGTCATCACCAGCACCGTCGCGGTCTCCGAGACCGCCCAGGCGATGCTGCCCGCCAGCGACTGGTCGGCCAGCGTGTCCACGCTCCAGCGTGGGTCGGGGTCGTCGAAGAACCCCAGCACCGGGGCGCCGGAGAGCATGATGACCAGCCCGAAAAGCGCATGCAGCGGGGTGCTGGCGAAGGTCTCGGCCAGGCGGCGCGCCGGGGGTCGGGCATGTCGGGTGTCCCGGACCAGCGGGCCGAAGAACAGGCAGCCGGTGGCCAGGAAGTGCAGCAGCATCACGTTGTGACCCCACACGGTGTGCATCAGGTCGCCGAACAGCGGCGTGAAGTAGATGCCGTAGAGCGAGGCCAGGAAGAGCGTCCAGCGGACCGGAACGCTCAGTGCCACGGCCGCCAGTCGGCTGGCGCCCAGCCGGAGCAGGCCGCGACGCAGCATCCCGCCGCCGCCGTACGTCGGCAGTGCGCGCAGGGCCAGGTGCACCGGGGAGCCGAGCGCGAGCAGGACCGGCACCACCATGGCCAGGACCATGTGCTGGGCCATGTGGACGCTGAACAGCATCATCCCGTAGCCCTCGATGCCGGTGGTGGTGACCAGCTCGAGCGCCAGTACGCCGAGGACCCAGCTCGCGGTGCGCCGCCACGGCCAGCGGACACCGCGACCGGCCAGCACGGCGACGCCGGCCAGGTAGCAGACCAGACCGACCAGGCCGAGGAACGGCACCAGCGGGATCGGCTGGAGGTGCGGGCCGAGGATCCGGGCCAGCGACGGCGGGTCCTGCGGCATCCACATCGGCCCGGTCATCGACCACATCCCACCGCCGTGGGGCATGCCGGACATCTCAGCCATGGGCCACGCCCGGCCGGCGACGGGCCGACTCGGCCGACTCCAGTCGGCGGGCACGCAGGTGCATGCCGTCGTCGCCGGTCGCGGCGCCGAGGGCGCGCAGGGCGCGGGCGGTGGCCCCGCGGCCACAGCGGCGGGCGGCGTGGTCATCGGCGGCCAGTTCCACCAGCAGGTGGATCGACCGCTCGAGGGAGCGGGCGCACGGCAGGATCGGAGCGCAGCGGAACTGCAGGTCGGCCAGTTGGAGCAGAAGATGATGGCGCTGCATCAGGTGCCCGCGCTCGTGCTCGACGACGGCGGCCAGCTCGGCCTCGGAGAGCAGGTCGCGCAGCCGCGAGGAGACCACGATGACCGGGTGGCGGCCGGGGATGCTCACGGCGCCGCCGTGCACGCTGTCGACCACGACGGTCGGGGCGGCGCGACCGGGCGCGCGCCGAGGGACGATGGCCGTCACCGCGGTGCCGCGCAGTCGTCGCCGGGTCGCCGCGGCGACCACGGTCCGGTAGACCACCACACAGGCCACGCCGCCGCCGATCGCGGTCATGAGGCAGGCGACGACCGTGAGCCCGATCCCGTCCAGGGCGGTGTGCAGCGAGAGGCGGGCGTGCGGGCGGGCGGCCAGCGTGCTGGCCGCGCCGATGGCGCAGCCGAGACTGGCGAGCATCGCCACGCCGCCACTGCCGAGGGCGCCGATCCA
>Ga0164242_10003570_pt1 | contig 17709 bp, 13 predicted proteins | sample OricomgcompostMG_FD_108783 | JGI IMG/M metagenome (GOLD analysis project Ga0164242, IMG submission 108783) | Miracle-Growth compost microbial communities from Emeryville, California, USA - Original compost - Miracle growth compost (MG) ...
ATCGTCTCCCCGGCCATCAACGTGATTTCGTTGTTCGTCACCTTGTGCGTGCGCGGCAGTGCGAAGTCGCGCGGGCCCGGCGTGCCGGGCGCGTCGAGCTGATAGCCGACGCCGAGCATCAGCGCGGTCGTCGACGGACCGTTCGTCACCTGCACGCGGTTCAACTGCAGATTCGCGGTCCAGCGATGCGTCGAATACCAGGTCGCCCGCGCGCTGTACACGACGCCCCAGCCGTGCGTATTCGAATAGTCGAGTCCTTCTTTCGCGACCTCGGTATCGAAGTACCGGTACGGCCCCACGCCGAGCGCGAAGACGAGACGTCGCCGCGCGACCGGCAACCGCGCCCACACCTGCACGAGTTGCCCGTCGCGATGATGGCCCGGCACGTGCCCCTCGTTGAGCCACGTGACGCTACCGGCGAAATACTGGCCGAACCCCTCCGTGTAATCCATCGCCCACGAGTACGTGTGGTCCGGACCGCTCTTCAACGGACCCGCGTAAAGCGCGAACTCCTGGGCCGCCGCAGAACCCGATGCAACGGTGAATGCGGCCGCAACGGCGAGTGGAATCCAGTTTGACTTCATCGTTATCGGTGGCCCTCGCGGTTCGTTCCGTCAGGTTATCGTCGGAGTGCGACAGCGATTTGTCGCCGAGCACCCGAGGATACTGCATCGCGGCGAACTTCGACATGCGGCTTTTTTTTCGTCGTTTTACCGATGCCGCGCAGCAGCCGACGCGACGTGCGCATCGGTTGCGCATCGAACCAGTCAGGACGGACCGCCCTCCGCCAGCGCGGCGGGCCCGAAATGAAAACAGGCTGCGCGACCCGATCGGTCGCGCAGCCTGTCGGTACTACAAGGTCGGTGGAGCGTTTAACGCACCCAGTGGCAGACGCGATGATGATGATGATCGAAGTGGCAAACCTTGTGCGGACGCGCAAACGCGCTCAGCGGAGCCGTCAGAACGACAGCGAAGGCAGACAGCATGGCGACAGTCTTGAGTGCTTTCATTTTTGGTCTCGAATCGACGGATGAAGCGCGAAATGTATCGCGGGAAAGTGCACTCTAGCGTACTCCGCTGACGGATGAATTACGGAGTTGTAACCGTGGTACCACGGCGTGTCCGCTACTTGACAGGTACCTGCAGATTCAGCTTGCAGACGCGCCGCGGGCGCGTGCTGGGCCGCGCGTGCCGTTGCCGTATGACGATTCGCGTGAGGACGCCGCGACGCGGCAAGAAACGGCAGGAAGCGCGCAGCGCGAACCGCGCCGGCCGATGCCGGCCCGAGGCGCGCCGCGCGCGGCATCGGCATCAGCCGATTTCGACGCGCTTGCTCGATGCCGCGGCTTTCTTCGGCAGCGTCAACGTCAGCACGCCGTCCCTGTACTGCGCGGACGCGGCCGCGTCGTCGAGGTCGGCGTCGAGCCTGAACGAGCGGCTCACCGCGCCGGAGTAGCGTTCGCGACGCACGACGCGCTCACCCTCCTTCAGTTCGGTATGGCGCTCGACCTTCGCGGCGATCGACACCACGCTGCCGTCGATCTTCACGTCGATATCCTTCTTGTCGACGTCCGGCAGTTCGGCCGTCACGGTGTAGGCCGTATCGTTCTCGGTGACGTCGACCCGGATGCCGGTCGCCTGCTGCGCGTCGTCGCCGCCGATCACGCCGCGCAGCGGGCGGAACAGGCCCTGGAACAGGTCGGGCACGCTTTCCATCGAAAATGGATCGTAACGCGTCATATTGCTCATCACAGCCTCCTTGAACAATTGCAGTTGCGCGATCGCGTCGTTCGCGCCGCGCTGACCATCGCGCGGCGCACAGCGCGAATCAGATCACCGCCTGCCGGCCGCGCCGCCGGCGGCGGCATTCGCGCGATGGGCGGCGGCGCGCGCCGCTCAGCGCTCGAACACATAAGCGCCGGGCGCGTCGGCGAGGCCGTCGCCGACCGCCCGCGCGCCGACTTCGCCGCTCGACCGTTCGTGCAGCCACGCGGCCCAGCAGGGCCACCACGAGCCGTCGGTCGGCGCGGTTTCGTCGAAGAAGGTCTGCGGATCGCGATACGGCGCGGCCCGTTCGCGCGTGCTACAGCGGTAGTAGCGGCGCGGATGGCCCGGCTCCGACACGATGCCCGCATTGTGGCCGCCGGCCGTCAGCACGAACGTCAGCGGGTTGTGCGTATAGAGCAGCAGCTTGTACACCGAGCGCCACGGCGACACGTGATCGCGCTCCGTGCCGACGACGAACATCGGCTGCTCGATGTCGGACAGCGCGACCGGCCGGCCGCCGACGCAATGGCGCCCGTCCGCGAGGTCGTTGTTCAGGAACAGGTCGGTCAGATACTCGATGTGCATCCGGTACGGCATCCGCGTCGTGTCGGCGTTCCACGACATCAGGTCGGTCGGCTTCGAGCGCCGGCCGAGCAGATACTCGCTCATCACCCGCGACCAGATCAGGTCGCGCGCGTTCAGCAGTTGAAACGTCGCGGCCATCTGCGAGCCGTCCAGATAGCCCTGACGCCACATCAGCGCGTCGAGCGCGGCGAGTTCGCTCGCGTCGACGAAGAGGCCGGGTTCGCCGGGCTCGGTGAAGTCGGTCTGCGCGGCGAGCAGCGTGACGCTCGCGAGTTCGTCCGCGCGGCCGTCGCGCGCGAGCGCCGCCGCGACGATCGCGAGCAGCGTGCCGCCGAGGCAGTAACCGAGCGCATGCACCCGCTCGCCGACGCGCGCCCGCACCTCGGCGAGCGCGGCGAGCGCGCCGCGCGACAGGTAATCGCTCAAACCCAGATCGCGCGCGTCGGCGCCGGGGTTGTGCCAAGACAGCGCGAACACGGTGAAGCCCTGCTCGACCATGAAGCGGATCAGCGAGTTGTGCGGCTGAAGATCGAGGATGTAGTACTTCATGATCCATGACGGCACGATGAACAGCGGCTCGCGCGCGACCGTCGGCGTCAGCGGATCGTATTGCAGCAGTTCGCACAGGTCGTTGCGCCACGCCACCTTGCCCCGCGTGATCGCGACGTCGCGGCCCGGCTCGTACGCCATCGGCGCGTGAACGGGCGCGCCGCCGATGTGCTTGATCAGATCGGCGAGATCGTCGCACCCGTGGCGCAGGCCGGCGACGAAATTCGCGCCGCCGCTTTTCAGCGCGGTGTCGAGCACGACCGGATTCGTCGCGACGAAATTGCCGGGCGAGCACGCGTCGACCCACTGCCGCGCCATGAAGCGCACGACGTCCTCGTGATGACGGTCGACGCCCGGCACCCCGGTCGTCGCGCTCTGCCACCACTGCTGCGCGCGCAGGAACGCGTCGCGATACGCGCTGAACGGCCAGGTCGCCCACGCGTCGTCGGCGAAGCGGGGGTCTGCGGCGGGCGACGGCGGATCGTCGTTCACGACCGCAGATGCCGATGCTCGCGGCCAGGCCGGACGCAGCGCCTGCGCGGCGTTGCGCCACGCGTGCGCGCCGAGTTCGACACACTTGCCCGGCGAAATCGCGAGATGCATCGCCCAGTCGGCGCACGCCAGCAGCGCCGGGGCTGGCGACAAGCCGCCGGTCAGCATCGCGACGCCAGCGTGCGCGACCAGATCGAGCGAATCGTCGTGCAGACGGCGCGGCGGCGTACAGTCGCGCGGGCGGGTCTTGTTCGCGGCGAGCGCGGCCGCGGCCTCGGCGGCATCGGCGCCGGCCGCACGCGGCGCGTCGCGACGGTGCGCGGGCGGCGACGACGCCGGCTGCGCGCCGGGCGGTGTCGCCGTCGATGCACCGCCGCGCGGTGTCCGGGTCCGCGCGGTTGTCCGCGGTTTGCTCGCCGCTTTCATTGCATGTGCATTCCGCCGTTGATCGCGATGTCGGCGCCGGTGATGAACGCCGCGTCGTCCGAGCAAAGGAACGCGATCAGCGCCGCCACTTCGTCGGGCTGGCCGAGCCGGCCGACCGGAATCTGCGGCAGGATCTTCGATTCGAGCACGTCGTGCGGCACCGCGTCGACCATCGCGGTCGCGAGATAGCCGGGCGACACCGTGTTCACGGTCACGCCCTTCTTCGCGACCTCCAGCGCCAGCGCTTTCGTGAAGCCGTGCAGGCCGGCCTTCGCGGCCGCGTAATTGGTCTGCCCGAACGCGCCGCGCGAGCCGTTCACCGAGCCGACGTTGACGATGCGGCCGAAGCCCCGCTCGATCATCCCCGGCATGAACGGCTTCGTCACGTTGAAGAGCGCATCGAGGTCGGTGCGCAGCACCGAATCCCAGTCGGCCTTCGTCATCTTCACGAAGGTACGGTCGCAGGTGATGCCCGCGTTGTTGACGAGCACGTCGATCCGGCCGAGTTCGTCGAGCACGGACCGCGCGGCGCGGTCGCACGAATCGAAATCGGCGACGTCGACCTCGTAGCACGCGAAGCGGCGGCCCGCCGCCTGCTCCGCTTCGAGCCACGCGGCCGCGTGGGTGTTGTGCGCCGAACGGGTCACCGCGACGGTCATCCCCGCATCGTGAAGGCGCCGGCTGACCGCTGCGCCGAGACCGCCCATGCCGCCGGTGACGAGCGCGACGCGCCTAGTCGGCATGATGCGCCCCGCTGTCGGCGGCACGGCGCGCCTGGGTCGTACGCTTCGCCGCCGCGTCGCCGGCGGCTGCCGCCGGCGATACCGCGCGCTCGAACGCGGCCATCCACTCGCGCATCGGCAACGCGGCGCCGCCGAACGAACCCGGAAAGCCGTTCATCGACTGCTGCCATTGCTGCATCGTTTCGCGCGCGGTGTCGCTCCACGCGCCGGCGCCCTGCATCGTCGCGGCGACACCCTCCTGCCAGATCGCCATGCTCGCGCTCAGGTAGTCGCGCAGCGCCGCCTGGCTGCCGACCGCGAAATCGTTCCAGTCGTTCGCGTCGCGCATCGCCTCCAGCGTGCCGCGCAACGCGGCGCTGTCGCGCGACAGACGGCGCCGCTGCAGCGTCAGCCACGTTTCGCGCCACTGCTGGCCGGCCGCCAGCATCTGCAACGCCGCGCACGTTTGCGCACGGCACGCGTCGAAGGGAAGGGTGGAAGGGGTAGTCATGATCCGCGTCCTCGCAAGATGAAATCGAAAGCCGTCACGACGTCGCCGGCGCTTCGTCCGGCAGGCGGTCCGCCATTCGTACGACGTTTGACTGTCGCGACGGCGCGAACCGCGCGTGGGCGGCAGACACATGGCGCCCGGCGGCAGGAATGACGGTTGACACAAAAGAGACGCACACGCCGGTGCGGTGTGCGGCAGCAGCATGCTTCGTACTACGACTCAAACCGGGCGGTATCCGCTCATCATAGGCAAGCGCTCCCAGCCGTCGGATAGCGGGTTTGATTCAGGCTGCCGCCTCGGGACTGCGCCCGATGGGCATATGCGGCCCGGTCGCGGCGAATCGCGGCCGCCCGGTGCGGGCGGCCGACACGTCGCGAAACATTCGGCCGGACCCCGCGACGTCGCCGCTCAGGCCGCCGGCTCGTCGTAACGGACGAGCATCACCGGACGGTCGGCCGTGCGCAGCAGCGATTCCGCGACGCTGCCGAGCAGCAGCCGCTTCACGCCGGACAGCCCGCGCGTGCCCATCACGATCAGGTCCGCGCCCTCTTCGGCCGCGATCCGCGAGATCACGACGGCGACTTCCTCGCCGTGCGAATCGGCGGCGCGCAGCGTGCTCGGCACCTGCGCGGCGTCGCAGCGCGCCTTCGCGTCGTCGAGCGCTTCGGTCGCCAGGTCGTGCGCGGCCGTATCGCGGGTCTGCTCCTCGGCGAAGCCCGACGCGACGTCGACAAGCCGCGCCGGATGCAGGATGACCGTCAGCGCGAGGATCTTTCCGCCGGTCGCCTTCGCGATCTTCACTGCCTCGTCCACCGCGCGCTGCGCGCTGCGGCTGCCGTCGACCGCCACCAGTATCTGCTTGTACATCGCTACCTCCTGTTATCCGCAGTGTAGGGCGTTGCCGGCCGCGTCGCGGCCGCTCCGTCATATTTCTCTGACATAGGTACAGATACAGCAAAACACGTCCGTCGACGCGCGACAGGGCCGTGACCGCTTGCCACGCGCTCACGCGCTCAGGTCGCATCGTCGCGCACGGTCAGCACCGCGGCGCCGGTCAGGCGGCCCGAGCGGAGATCGACGAGCGCGCGGTTCGCGTCCGCGAGCGGATAGCGCGTGGTCTCGATCGCGAGCGGATAGCGTCCGGCGATTTCCATGAACGCGACGCCGTCGTCGCGCGTGAGATTCGCGACCGACGCGATGCGCCGTTCCTCCCACAGCAGCGCATACGGAAACGACGGGATATCGCTCATATGAATGCCGCCGCAGACGACCACTCCGCCCTTTACGACCGCGCGCAGCGCGACCGGCACCAGCGCGCCGACCGGCGCGAACAGCAACGCGGCATCGAGCGGATCGGGTGCGCGCTCGTCGCTGCCGCCGGCCCACGCGGCGCCGAGGCGGCGCGCGAACTGCTGCGCGGCGACGTCGCCCGGACTCGTGAACGCGTACACCGTGCGTCCCTGATGCCGCGCGATCTGCGCGACGAGGTGCGCGGCCGCGCCGAATCCGTACAGGCCGATGCGCGGCGCGTCGCCGGCCATCGCGAGCGTGCGGTAGCCAATCAGTCCCGCGCACAGCAGCGGCGCGGCGTCGACGTCGCCGTAGCGGTCCGGCAGATGAAAGCAGTAGCGGCTGTCGGCGACGGTACGCTCCGCGTAGCCGCCGTCGATCGTGTAACCGGTGAAGCCCGGCGCGTCGCAGAGGTTTTCGCGTTGCTGCACGCAATACCGGCAGTGACCGCACGTATGGCCGAGCCACGGCACGCCGACGCGATCGCCGACCCTGAAGCCGCTCACGCTGCGCCCGAGCGCGGCGACCGTGCCGACGATCTCGTGGCCCGGAATCACCGGCCGTTTCGGTTCGGCGAGGTCGCCGTCGACGACGTGCAGATCGGTGCGGCACACGCCGCAGGCATGCACGTCGATCAACAGGTCGTCATCGCCCGGCACCGGGTCCGGCACGTCCGCCTCGCGCAGCAGCGGACTCGTGCCGTCGTACAGCATTGCGCGCATCGCCTGTCTCCCGTTTCCGACTGTCGCCGCGGCGCATGCCGCGTTTCGCGGCGGCGCCCCGGGCTTCATGTTACGCGGTCGATGCGCGCGCCGCGTTGCCGGCGCGCGGACGCCCGACGTAAAGCAGCGGTGAGCACTTTGGCTGTCCGCGCCCCGCGAAAGTGGCACCATGACAGGTCGCATCCCGCACGGTTTTTCCATCCAGCCCGGCACGCCGGCGCCGTCGTCCGGCCTCGCGCCGCCGCCACACGAGCCACAGGAGTCCCGCATGAGCACCGACACCGGAGTCCCCCGCCCCCCGCTGTCCGACGAACTGCTGCAACGGATGGACGCATGGTGGCGCGCCGCCAACTACCTTTCGGTCGGCCAGATCTATCTGCTCGCGAACCCGCTGCTGCGCGAGCCGCTGCAACTCGGGCACGTGAAGCCGCGTCTGCTCGGCCACTGGGGCACGACGCCCGGCCTGAACTTCCTGTACACGCACCTGAACCGCGTGATCAACGAGCGCGACCTCGACCTGCTGTTCATCGCCGGCCCGGGGCACGGCGGTCCGGCGGTCGTCGCGAACACATGGCTCGAAGGTACGTACAGCGAAACGTTCCCTAACGTGCCGCAGGACGACGAAGGCATGGCGAAGCTGTTCAAGCAGTTCAGCTTCCCCGGCGGCGTGCCGAGCCACGTCGCGCCGCAGACGCCCGGCTCGATCCACGAAGGCGGCGAACTCGGCTATGCGCTGTCGCATGCGTACGGCGCGGTGTTCGACAATCCGGACCTGATCGTCGCGTGCGTGGTCGGCGACGGCGAGGCCGAGACCGGGCCGCTCGCGACGTCGTGGCACTCGAACAAGTTCCTGAATCCGGTGACCGACGGCGCGGTGCTGCCGATCCTGCATCTGAACGGCTACAAGATCGCGGGCCCAACGGTGCTCGCGCGGATCGGCGACGACGAACTGGCCGCGTTGATGCGCGGTTACGGCCACGAGCCGATCTTCGTCGAGGGCGACGATCCGGTGACCATGCACCGGCTGATGGCGGCCGCGTTCGACGAGGCGTTCGACACGATCGCGCGCATCCAGCTTGCCGCGCGCCAGCACGACGACGCATCGCGGCCGCGCTGGCCGATGATCGTGCTGCGCACGCCGAAAGGCTGGACCGGGCCGAAAGCGGTCGACGGCCAGAAAACCGAGGGGTCGTGGCGTTCTCACCAGGTGCCGCTCGCGAACATCGGCAAGCCCGGGCATCTGCAACTGCTCGAAGGCTGGATGCGCAGCTATCGGCCGGAAGAACTGTTCGACGAGTTCGGCCGTCCGAAGCCGGAGATCGCGTCGCTCGCGCCGCGCGGCGAACGGCGGATGAGCGCGAACCCGCGTTCGAACGGCGGCGGCCGCGTGCGCGAGTTGCGGGTGCCGGCGTTCGAGCGCCACGCGGTCGCGGTGCCGGCGCCCGGTCAGGTCGACGCGGAGGCGACCCGCGTGATGGGCGCGTTCCTGCGCGAAGTGATGCGCGTGAACCTGCCGACGCGCAACTTCCGCATCTTCGGGCCGGACGAGACCGCGTCGAACCGCTGGCAGGACGTGTTCGACGTGACCGGACGTACCTGGCTCGCGCAGACGACGCCCGACGACGTGCAGTTGTCGCCGGACGGCCGCGTGATGGAGATTCTTTCCGAGCACACCTGCCAGGGCTGGCTCGAAGGCTATCTGCTGACCGGCCGCCACGGATTCATGTCGTGCTACGAAGCGTTCATCCACATCATCGATTCGATGTTCAACCAGCACGCGAAGTGGCTGAAGGTGATCCGCGAGATCCAGTGGCGCCGTTCGCTGCCGTCGCTGAACTATCTGCTGACGTCGCACGTGTGGCGGCAGGATCACAACGGCTTCAGCCACCAGGATCCGGGCTTCATCGACTATGCGGTGAACAAGAAAGCGGACACCGTGCGCGTCTATCTGCCGCCGGACGCGAACACGCTGCTCGCGGTCACCGACCACGTCTTGCGCACGTGGAACCGCATCAACATCATCGTCGCGGGCAAGCAGTTGCAGGCGCAGTGGCTCGACATGGACGCGGCGATCCGCCACTGCGCGGACGGCATCGGCATCTGGCAATGGGCGAGCAACGACGAGGGCGGCGAGCCGGACGTGGTGATGGCCTGCGCCGGCGACGTGCCAACGATGGAGACGATCGCCGCCGTGGACCTTTTGCGGACCTGGCTGCCCGATCTGAAGATGCGCGTCGTGAACGTGGTCGACCTGATGACGCTGGAGCCCGCCGACCGCCATCCGCACGGGCTGTCCGACGCGGACTTCGACGCGCTCTTCACGACCGGCCGGCCGGTGATCTTCGCGCACCACAGCTATCCGACGCTGATCCACAAGCTCACGTACAAGCGCACGAACCATTCGAACTTCCACGTGCACGGTTTCATCGAGGAAGGCACGACGACCACGCCGTTCGACATGACGGTGCTGAACCGGCTCGACCGCTATCACCTGTGCGAAGCGGTGATCGACCATGTGCCGGGGCTCGCGCAGCGCGCCGCGCACGTGCGGCAGACGCTGCACGACAAGCTCGCCGAGCATCGCCGCTACGTCGACGAATACGGCGACGACATGCCGGAGATCCGCAACTGGCGCTGGTCCGGCGGCAGCGGCGCGGCGCCGGCCGGCGAATGAGCATCGAGACCTATGCGGCGCGCGCGAACTCCATCGCGAACGCATCGACGAACGCGTTCAGGCGCTCGGGCGGCAGGCAGTCGATGCCGGCCGCGCCGACCCGGCCGTTGCCGCCGGGGAAATGGCGGCACAGCCGGTCCGCGCCGATCGGCCGGTTGCGCGGCGCGCGCACGCTGACGGTGTAGCCGCCGTCCGCGCGCGTGCTCAGCACCGCGTGCGCGCAGGCCGGCTCCTCGTTCGCCAGGTCGTTCGCAAACAGGCCGCGCACGCGGCGCGCCCACGGCTCGTCGGGCAGCACGTGCACGCTGCCCCAGCGCAGCGCGGCGAGCGGCGCCAGGTCCCGCGCACGCGCGATGTCCGCGCGGCGTGCGTCCGACAACTGCGCGACGACCGGCGCCGCCGCCGCGAAGTCGAGCGGATCCGCGTACGGTCGCAGCGCGTCGTACAGCGCGAGCGGATCGATCACCAGATCCTGCACGCTGTCGCCGTACGCGTTGTAGTTCATCGATTCGCCGAGGTCGCGCAGCCGCGCGGTCTCGGCGGCCGACAGTCCGACGCTGCGCGCGAGCGCGAGTGCGGTCTCGGCGAGGTTGTCGCCCCACGCGGCAGCCACCGCCCAGCGCCGGAACCGCCCGCCCAGGTGCCGGTCCACCAGCACGCTGGTGCAGACGTCGGCCGTCGTGTCGATGTACGCGCGCAGATTCGTGTACGGCGGCACGTCGCCCGCATAGTGGTGATCGAAATATTCGATCTCGAGGCCCGCTGCGAGCAGCGGTTCGAGCGCGTCGCGATTGGTGTCGAACGACAGGTCGAGCACGGTCAGCGTGTCGCCGGGCTGCGCGTGCGTGCGTGCGACGAGTGCGATGTCGTGCTTCGTGCCGGTGACGAGCGTCGCCGGCCGCGGCGCGGCGAGCCGCAACTGGTGCAGCGCGCAGATGCCGTCGGCGTCGCCGTTAAATACGTCGAAATGCGCCATGTTTCAGCCGTTTCCTTGCGTGGGAGCGTGAGCGGATTTTGGCACCGGAACGCGTTCGATATCGCGAAGCGCGCTGGTCCGTCGAGCGCGGACCGAACCGGTCGGCGGGAATCGCGTTCGCGGTGCGGATCGGTTCGAGCATAGCAGGACCGGCACGAAACGCCGCACCCCTGCGCGAGTCGTGGCGCACCGCCGGCGTGTATGCTCGCGTGACATTCGCCGTCCCACAAACCTGCACACCGCGCCGCCTGCACGCCATGCCCTTCGACGCCTTCGCCCCGCCGCCGCACCTTGCCCGCCGCCGGCTGCGCGCCGCGCGCCGGCATCTGCGCGCGCTCGACGCCGCGCTCGGTCGTGCCCGCACGTACGCGCACCCGGCCGGCCGGATCGTGCGCATCGAGACGCACATTTCGGTCGTCTATCTCGCCGGCCGCTACGCGTACAAGATCATGAAGCCGGTCGACTTCGGCTTCGTCGACTTCACGCGGCTCGCCGCGCGGCGGCGCTGCTGCGAGGCCGAAATCCGGCTGAACCGGCCGCTTGCCGCGTCGATTTACGTCGACGTGCAGCGGCTGACGCGCGGCGCGCGTCGCTACCGGCTAGGCGACGCGCGCGGCCGGCCCGCGCCGGTCGTCGATTACGCGGTGAGGATGCGGCGCTTCGAGCAGCGGAACCTGTTTTCGACCCTGCTCGCGAACGGCGAGCTGACCGCCGACGACATCGACGCGGCCACCGACCGGCTCGTCGACGGCTACCGTCGCGCGCCGCGCGTGCGCGCAACACAGCCGTTCGGCACGGCCGCGCTGCTCCGCGAGACGGTTCTCGCGCCGCTCGCGACGCTCGAACGCGATCCGCATACCGCGCGGGCGGCGCGCGACGCCGCGCTGCGCGCGTGGTGCGAACGCGCGTTCGAGCGACTCGGTCCGCACCTCGATGCGCGGCGCGCCAGCGGCTTCGTGCGCGCGTGCCACGGCGACCTGCATCTGGACAACATCGTTCGGCACGGCCGCCGCGCGCTGATGTTCGACTGCATCGAATTCAACGACACGCTGCGCTGGATCGACGTCGCGAGCGACTTCGCGTTCCTGTACATGGATCTGCTCGCGCACGACCGCGCGGATCTCGCGATCCGGCTGCTCGCGCGCTATCTCGACGCAAGCGGCGACTACGGCTGTCTGCCGGTGCTGCGGCTTTTCGTGGCGTATCGGGCGCTGGTTCGCGCGCTGGTCGCGGTGCTGAAGGGCCGGCCGGCGAACGGGCCCGACGCCGCGTATCTGGACCTCGCGATCGCGCAGACGCGGCCGGTCCGGCCGGCGCTGCTGCTGTGTCATGGGTTCTCGGGCTCGGGCAAGTCGGTCGCGAGCCGCGCGCTCGCGGCGCTGACCGGTGGGATCCGGCTGTCGAGCGATACCGAGCGCAAACGGCGGCGGCCGTTCGAACCGCCGGACCTGCGCGCATTGCCGTCCGACGCGTACACGCCCGATGCGCTCGCCGCGCACTACGAACGGCTCGCCGCGCTCGCGGGCTCGGTGCTGGAAGCGGGCTATACGACGATCGTCGACGCGACCTTCCTGCGGCGCGCGAACCGCGAGCGTTTCGCCGCGCTCGCGCGGCGGCTGCGCGTACCGATGTTGATCCTCGACTTTCAGGCCTCCCCGACTTGCCTGACGCAGCGGGTCCGCGCGCGTTCGCACGGGCCGCGCGACGCGTCGGACGCGGGCGAGGCGGTGCTCGCCGCGCAACGCGCGAACGCCGAACCGCTCGACGCGGCGGAACGCGCGTCGACGGTCGCGTTCGACACCGACGTGCCGCTCGACGCGTTCGGCCGGCGCGACTATTGGGCGGCGCTGTTCGCACGCATTTCGCCGGGCGGCGAGCGCTGAACGGCGGCTGGCTGGCTTGTCGAGCCGCGCGGCGCCGCGATGCGCGATCCCCACTAAAACCTGCGCAGGAACGCGGTCGCGCGCCGACCGTCGGCTTGCGGCCGCCGCGTCGGGTTTCGCGTCGCCGCGCAGCAACGCGTCGTCACGATTCGCACCGCCTGCACGCCGACATCCGACGCTACACTGCGAGTTCCCCCACTCGACCCCGGACTTCGCGATGACGCGCTCCCCCGCTTCCCGCATTCGCATCGGCATCGGCGGCTGGTCGTACGCGCCGTGGCGCGGGCCGTTCTATCCGGAAGGGCTCGTGCAGCGCCGCGAACTCGCGCACGCGAGCCGTCATGTAACCTCGATCGAGATCAACAGCACGTTCTACGGCGCGCAGCGCGCGGAAAGTTTCGCGCGCTGGCACGACGAGACGCCGGACGACTTCGTCTTTTCGGTCAAGGCGCCGCGCTTCGCGACGCACCGCAAGGCGCTCGCCGACGCCGACGCGTCGATCGCGCGTTTCATCGACGGCGGGCTCACGCGGCTCGGCGCGAAGCTCGGGCCGATCAACTGGCAGTTCGATCCGGGCAAGCAGTTCGACCCGGACGACTTCGTGCGCTTTCTCGAACTATTGCCTGCACACGCGGACGGACTGCGGCTGCGGCACGCGCTCGAAGTCCGGCACGACAGTTTCCGTACGCCGGAATTCGTCGCGCTGGCGCGCGCGCACGGCGCGGCGATCGTCGTTTCCGGCGACTCGCGCTATCCGCTGATCGCGGACGCGACCGCGCCGTTCGTCTACGTCAGGATCATGGGGACGACCGACGCGCAACCGCTCGGCTATGCGCCCGCCGCGCTCGACCGCTGGGCCGCGCGCGCGCTCGACTGGGCGGCTGGCGGCGCGCCGGACGACCTGCCGACGCTCGACACGCCGCACGCGGCGAAGGGCGGCCGCGACGTGTTCCTGTATGTGATCAGCGGGCACAAGGTGCGCAATCCGGCGGCCGCGATGGCGCTGATCGAGCGCGTGCGGACCGCCGCCTGACGCCTGCCCGCCACCCGGGGGAAACGCCTACGCGCGGCGGCGCAGTTCCGCCGCCGGCAGCTTCAGCATCTGCCGGTACTTGGTGACGGTGCGCCGCGCGACGCGCACGCCCTGCTGCCCGAGCATCTCGGTCAGCGACACGTCGGACAGCGGGTTGCGCGCATCCTCCGCGTCGACCATTTCCTGGATCAGCGCGCGGACGGCCGCCGCCGAGCAGGTGCCGCCGGTCTGCGTTTCGAGTTCGCGCGGGAAAAAGCGCTTGAATTCGAAGATGCCGCGCGGCGTCGCCATGTACTTGTTGCCCGTCGCGCGCGACACCGTCGATTCGTGCAGACCGAGTTCGTCCGCGACGTCGCGCAGGAGCAGCGGCCGCAGCGCGATCTCGCCGTACTGGAAGAACGCCTTCTGCCGCGCGACGATGCACTCGCCGACGCGCTGGATCGTCTCGCAGCGCTTGTGCGCGTTGCGGATCAGCCAGCGCGCTTCCTGCAACTGCTGCGCGAGCGGCGAACGGCTGGTGTGCTCGGAGCGCGCGAACATCTCCGCGTACAGCTTGTGGATGCGCGCGCGCGGCTCGATCGCCGGATTCACGGTGACGACCCAGCGGTTGCGCACCTGGCGCACGATCACGTCCGGCACCACGTAGCCGTCGTCCGCGCGGCTGTAGTGATTGCCGGGCTTCGGATCGAGCCGCCGCACCAGCGCGCACGCGGCCTGCAGCGACTGCGCATCGCAGCCTAGCTGGCGCTGCAACTCGCCGTGTTCGCGACGCGCGAGACGTTCGAGGTGCTGCGTGACGATCCGGTGCGCAAGGTCGCGATGCGCGGTGTCGGGCGGCATCGCTTCCAGTTGCAGCGCGAGGCATTCGGACAGCGAGCGCGCGCCGATCCCCGGCCGGTCGAGCGACTGCACGACCCGCAGCGCGACGCGCAACTGGTCCTCGTCGAGGTCCATCCCGACGCCGTCGATTTCGGCCAGCTCCGCGAGGTCCTGACGCAGATAGCCGTCGTCGTCGAGCGCCTCGATCACGACGTGCGCGACCGCGCGATCGTGTTCGTCGAGCGGCGACAGGCGCAGCGTGTCGTGCAGTTGCTCGCGCATCGACATCGGTACGCGGGCCCAGTCGGCGGCGTCCGACTCGCCGTCTTCGCCGCCGCGCCAGTTCGACTGGCGCGCCGAGCCCGACATCGGCGGCTCGGCCGTATAGCTGTAGCCGCTGTCGCCGTCCGACGACGCGACCGGCAGCGCGATATCGTCGGCCGGCGCCGCGGCCTGCTGCGCCTGCGGTTCGCCGCCGGCCGCGCCTGCACCGGCGCCGGCGGCAGGCTCCGCGCCTTCGGCGCCGTCGGCGGCCGGCGGCGCATATTCGAGGAACGGGTTGGTATCGAGCGCTTCGCGCATCTCCTGCTGGAACTCCAGCGAGGACAGTTGCAGCAGCCGCACCGCCTGCTGCAGGCGCGGCGTCAGCGCGAGTTGCTGACGCGCGTGTAACGCGATGGAGGGCATGGCGATCCTGTAGTTGGCTGAAAAGGTGGCCCACTCAACGCAACGTCCATGCCAGTTTCGGCAAGCCACTGTTTCGCAACGGGATCGGCACTTGCGCACGGGTAGCCGGCGCTCGGGCGAAGGGCCCCGTTCCCGGTCATTTTTACAATCTTCCGGCAAAAACGCCGCGCTTCGGCAGCCGTGTCGGACCTCGACTGTCGGCGGTTCGGAAGAATCTTCAGAACGGGGCGCGCGCCCGTGCGCAATGGATACCGGCGGCTTCGCGCCCGATGGCGCGGACGCCGGCATGGCCCTTGCAGACCGGAAGACTCAGGACCACTACAAAAGGAGAAACCATGAAGTGCATCCCGTTGCTCAAGACCGCGGCCGCTGCGGCCTGTGTCGCGTTCGCGCTGAATGCCAACGCGCAGACGACTTCTGAAAACGCCCCGTCGGGCTCGTCCGAGACGATGGGCCAGCACGTCGACGACGCGACGATCACGACCAAGGTCAAGGCCGAACTGCTGAGCGCGAAAAACGTGAAGTCCGCGCACATTCACGTGAAGACGCGCAAGGGCATCGTGTCGCTGACCGGCTCGGTGCCGAGCGCCGAGCAGCGCGACAACGCCGACCAGATCGCGCAGAACGTCGAGGGCGTCCAGTCGGTGAAGAACCATCTGAAGGTGGTGCCGAAGTAAGCGGGCGACTACCCGGGAAACCGGGCAGATAGCCGGTGCGACGGGGCGGCTCGGGATCGGGCCGCCCCGTCGCCTGCGCATGCGCGCAGTGCGATCGTCATTGCCATGCCGGACCGGTGCCGGCTGCCTGCTACGCGGCGGCGTCCTCGCCGTGGCGCGACTGCGCGAGCTGGTCGCGACGCGGATCGCCCTGGCGCGCGAGCATCCATCCCGGGTACTCGGCGGGCAGGCGGCTTACGTCGTCGAGGCGCGCGAGTTCGGTCGCGGTCAGCTTCACGTCGGTCGCCTTGATGTTGTCGTCCAGCTGTTCGACGGTTTTCGCGCCGACGATCACCGTGCTCACCGCGCGCTGATGCAGCAGCCACGCGAGCGCAACCTGCGCGACCGACACGTGTTTCGCGTCCGCGATCGCGCGCATCGCGTCGATGCAGTCGTACGCGCGCTCGCGCTCGACCGGCGGAAAGTCGAAGGTCTTGCGGCGGCTGCCGGTGTCCCCCTCGCGGTCGCGTCCGTATTTGCCGCTCAGCAGGCCGCCCGCGAGCGGACTCCAGACCATCAGCGCGAGCCGTTCGCTCGCGAGCATCGGCACGATCTCGCGTTCGAGGTCGCGGCCGGCGATCGTGTAGTAAGCCTGCAGCGATTCGAAGCGCGCCAGATGCTCGCGCTCCGCGATGCCGAGCGCCTTCACGATCTGCCACGCGGCCCAGTTCGACACGCCGACGTAGCGCACGTGGCCTTGCTGCACGAGCGTATCGAGCGCGCGGACCGTTTCCTCGATCGGCGTGACCGGATCGAAGCCGTGAATCTGGTACAGGTCGACGTGATCGAGTTGCAGGCGCTTCAGGCTCGCCTTCAGGCCGTTCATGACGTGGTAGCGCGTCGCGCCGCGCTGGTTCGGCGAGTCGCCCATCGCGTTGAACACCTTGGTCGCGACCACCACCTTGTCGCGCGCGATCTTGAGGTTCTTCAGCGCCTGTCCGGTGATCTGCTCGGACACGCCCTGCGAATAGACGTCGGCGGTATCGATGAAGTTGATGCCCGCGTCGATCGCGCGGCCGACGAGCCGGTCCGCGTCCGCCTGCTGGAGGTCGCCGATCTGCTGCCACATGCCGGCGCCGCCGCCGAACGTCATCGTGCCGAGGCACAGTTCCGAAACCAGCAGGCCGGTGCGGCCGAACGGGTTGTATCGCATGGTTCGAACTCCGTCTTCGAGTGGGGAAAAAGCAACCCGGCGAGGATACTGCGTCGAACGCCCGCTTGCAGGCGAGCGGATGGGCTGAAAGGCGGCAGTCAGGCGGGGCCTGGATTCGCGATCGCCACCGGCCGCTGGATATCCAGGCGCCCGCCCCCAACTGTGCACGCATGACCGCACCCTCGCCCGCCCCCCGTTGCGCCGACGCCAGCCCCGCCGACGTGCTCGACCGCTTCCATCCGGCCGTCGCCGCCTGGTTTCGTCGCAGCTTCGCGGCGCCGACCGACGCGCAGCGCGCCGCGTGGCCGCTGATCGCGAGCGGCCGCGCGACGCTGGTCGCCGCGCCGACCGGCTCCGGCAAGACGCTGACCGCGTTCCTCGCGGCGCTCGACGAACTCGTGCGCGACGGGCTCGCGAACGGCGGCGCGCTGCCGGACGCGACGCTCGTCGTCTACGTGTCGCCGCTGAAGGCGCTGTCGAACGACATCCGGCTGAATCTCGAACGCCCGCTCGACGGCATCGCCGCCGAACTCGCGCGCGCGGGGCTGCCGCCGGTCGAGATCCGCACCGCGGTGCGCACCGGCGACACGCCGCAGCAGGAGCGCACCGCACTGCGCAAACGCGCGCCGCACATCCTCGTCACGACGCCCGAATCGCTGTACGTGCTGCTCGGCTCCGAGTCCGGCCGCCGGATGCTCGCGACC
>Ga0164242_10003571_pt1 | contig 17706 bp, 11 predicted proteins | sample OricomgcompostMG_FD_108783 | JGI IMG/M metagenome (GOLD analysis project Ga0164242, IMG submission 108783) | Miracle-Growth compost microbial communities from Emeryville, California, USA - Original compost - Miracle growth compost (MG) ...
GGCGAACCCGCTGGTGGGCAGCCCTGATTATCTCGTTGCTTTTTAGCCCGATTCTAGGCGCGTTAGTGTGCCTTATGGACAATACGGCCATGCACGAAAGGTAGAAGGCTAGAGGTGTTTACTCTCGCGCTGGACCCATGCGGGTATGGCATGGCGATACAGTGACGGACGCTGTACATCCATTTATCCGGATCTTGAAGATATCGGATCTGTGGCTGTTTTGTGCGGTGGTACCGGCTGTCTCATTGATGTACCATGAAGGCCGAACTATAAAGACATGGATTTTGCCTCATCAATAAAATGCGCCAAATCTGTAAGGTGGCCATCCCATCCTTTTTGGCAGGCCTCAAAGCACTCCTTCTCAGGTGTCAAGCCGACATGCGTGAATTCCACGATAGTGCGTCTGTTTTGTTCCGACAGCTCAAAAACCAGCCGCGTATCCAGCCATTCTTTCTTGTCGCCGAACCAATGCAAATGGCAGCCAGTGACTTCCCAGACCAGCTTTTTTTTCGGAATTAATTCGGCCACTACGAAATCGACAAAGGACGGCGCCCCAAAAGGAACCCTGAAACGATCTCCCGGCTGGTTTGCGCTCCCGGAAAAGTGCTTCTGCCACCACGAAATCTGGCTGATTTTTCTCAGGGCCTCGTCCGCAGCAGCATGGACGGTAAGCGTCTTGTGATAATTTTTGTCTTTCATGGTCATAGGTGTTGATTAGTATGACAAAGAAAGGCAGATCGGCCATTGTGGTATTGTAAAAATCGGAAGTGCGCTCACCTATAATACCTTTCACCGAAGTGGTTGATTTGTCTTTCAAAGCTTTTGGGAGACAAACCTGTGAAGCGTTCGAAGTGCTTGATAAAATGGGACTGGTCGTAGTACAGGTCATAAAAATCGTGCGTAGAGAACGGCAGGGGGCCTGCACCGAGGAGTGACTGATAGTAGTGGGAAAAGCGAATGACAGAAGACAAGTTTTTGGGGCTTACGCCCAAACAATCCTGGAATTTCACATTAAGCCAACGGCTGGTATACCCGGTCTTGCGCTCTAGTTCTTTCACCGTAATCTTTCCGCGGGTGGACATGATCTGCTCAATACAATACTCGAAAACGGAATCCTCTTCGTGTAGCGCGAGCTGCTGAAGTAAAAACTGTTGCAGTACCAGGATTTTCTGCGCAGCAGACCCGGCCTCATTCACCCGCTCGACCAATTGCCTGCCCGGGTTTCCCAATAAATCGCTGATCGGATAAATCTGATTTTGAATGTCTTTGAGACTAAAATGGAAGAAGCGATAGGCGCCTTGGGGGTGAAATTCAATGCCGATGGTTTCTGTGGGCACATCATTTTCCGCATCCAGGAAGACGGGCACATTGATCAACCCGGTCAACGTAATGTCCTGCTGTCTGGAGACAAACTCTCTTCCGTTGATGGCCGCGACAATACCGTTTTGGTAGGAAACTGTAAGCTTTAGATTCCCGTTGGGAACCACCAACTTCATGTCGTCTGCCGGCATTTTTCCGCTGCTTTCAAAAAGCCACATTTTGGCGATGTATTTCCTTAAAGGGGAAGCGGGCATTATCGGATGAAATTGCATACCTATATGATTCTATTTCAAGATAGGCTTAAAGGCTTATGCCGATGTTTTGTAGACTCGGGCATACTAAATATACGTCGGTTTACTCAGTTTTTTTAGGGGGCGTGTCGCGGGGGGGACGGTGCCGTTCATTGAAGGGGGGGCGAGGTGTCAGCTGTTTGCCCCTTTACCGCCTGCCGGCGAGGGGCTCTGTGGACGTCCGCTTTTCTGCGGGATGGTTTTTTTCAGCCGGGCTATCTCCCGGGTCAGGGTTTGCTTCTCGGTCGCCGACTTTGTCCCTTGAATCGCTTGCTGGTAATGGGAGATGGCCTGGGCGATATCTGCCTCTGCATATAGGTAGCCCATTAATTGATGGTAGTAGTGGCTTTTGGCCAATTTGAATTGCCCGGCTTCGGCGAGGGCTTTTTCGCGCCCATGGACCTGGGAATAAGCAAATATCCGGTTTAACAGGGTGACGGGTGAATCCTCAATGAGGATAAGCTGGTCATAGAGCGCTAAAATGTGGGCCCATTTGTTTTGCCCCGTCGGCGTGGTGTGCCAGTAAGCGACTGCGGCTTCCAGATGATATTTGGAGATTTCCTGGTGATCGCATGCCTTCACCAGGAAATAATTGCCTCGGTCAATCAATGTTGTATCCCACCGGCTTCTGTCCTGTTGGTCAAACAAAACGGCTTCACCGGCGTCGTTTATCCTGGACTCAAGCCGGGAGCTTTGAAAACACATCAAAGCCAGTAAGGCGTTGGTTTGCGGCGTGTTGGTCCATGGATTTTCTGTCAATACCAAAGCCAGCCTTACCGCTTCCGCACATAAGTCTTTGCGGATTTGCAGGCTGTGCGTGTGGGAAAAATACCCTTCATTAAATAACAAGTATAACGTCTTTAAGACGGTATCTAATCTTGACTGGATTTCTGTGGCGTGTAACGTCCTGATCTGAAAATTATCCTGGCGGAGATTGGCTCTGGCCCTTTGCAGGCGTTTTTTTATGGTTTCAGTCTTGGTAATAAAAGCGTGGGCAATTTCTTCCACGCTGAAACCGCAAAGGATTTGCAAAGCCAGGCAAATTTGGCTTTCCGGGGAGTTGATCGGGTTGCACACGGCAAAAATCATGGCCAGCTGGCTGTCTGCAATGCTTTGCGGGCTGTATTCAAATTCCGGTTCCCGGTAGAATTTCTGCGGCCTTATGGCTTCTTTGACCTGTGTGTCAAAAACGGCGAGGTGCTTGAAGTAATCCCTGGCTTTGTTTCGGGCCACGGTGTAAAGCCAGGCGGTCGGGTTTTCGGGTATTCCGTGGATGGCCCAGTTTTCGGAGGCCTTTAAAAAGGTGTCGCTGGCAATGTCTTCGGCGATCTCCATATGCTTCAAGCCAAAATGACGGCACAAAACGGCCGTCATTTTAGCGTATTCCTGTCGGAATAAGTGGGGTAAAAGTGCTTGATGCGAAGGCCGATTTTGTTTCATCAATCCCGCTTTAAGATTTCACGCACTTCAATGCTTCCGCCCACCTGCTCAAAGATCGGGTTAGCTTGGGCCATTTCGACCGCTTCGTCAATGTGTTCGGCGCGGACCACGATGTAACCACTGATAAATTCTTTGATCTCGGTATAGGGCCCGTCGGTGACTATATGGCCGGGCTTTACGGTTTTCGCACTGCCTTTCGCCGGCAACAGCGTATTGCCCTTATCCACGAGCTTATTTTGGGCGACAATGCCGGCCAGCCAGTTCATGCGTTCCTGCATTTGTTCGGCAGAGGGTTTGAAGTCGGCCATGTCCTTTAACCGGAAGATTAATGCAAATTCTTTCATCTTGTAAGATTTTATGGTTTCTCTTATGACGATTGAGCGGCCCGAATGGGGACAAAGTTCGTGATTTTTGCCCCCGCATATCCCTTGCGTTAGGTATGGCTTAGTGGTTTGTCACTTTGATCGCGTGGGCATGGTGGGAAGTAAATTTGGAAATAACCGCCGATATGTTTATTTTTAAGTACTACATCGGGTGATCCAGTCCTCATTTTCGAGATCCCACAAGACCAATATGGCGTCATCAGCTCCGGATCCGGTTGAACCATAGCACACCCGCCACGAATTTTTGAGGAATCCAGCTTGTGAAAGCTGCCATTGGGCCTGTTTAACGATCCACTGCTTTTCTGCCGTGACTGCGCTCGTCAATGAAGGCTGTTGTTTGGGAGATCCCTCAGGCATACAGTAGGGTCAACACCTCTGGAAATATGTACACTCAGAGGATTGCCGGCCACAGGCCGGTATACAATAACGATGATGCGTAGGGGAAATCATACTTTTTGGGCCATGGCGTTGCTGCCGTCTTTGCTGTGGACCGCATGCGGCGAACCCCACCACCCCGGCCAGGGGAGTAGCAAGCGTACGCCTGAGGGCGACACCATAGCCGGAAATCTGGAGTCAGTCGTAAAATATGTGGAAGTAGACGGGAGACGACTGGCCTACATGAGTTTGGGAAAGGGGCAACCGGTGCTTTTGGTGCATGGCGGGTCTGGAGACATGCGGGTATGGGGGAATCAACTTAAAGCCTTCAGTACAAAGTACCGGGTCATTGCGATCAGTTGCCGGGGCTACTATCCCAGCGAAGCCCTTCATCCCCATGATACCCTCGCTTTAGATACGTTCGTGCATGATCTGACCGGGTTTATCCGATCGTTGAATCTTGGGCCGGTGCATTTGGTGGGCCATTCTTCGCCAGGCGGTTTCGCCAGTTTGCTGCTCGCGCGCCGCCATCCCGAGCTCCTGCGGTCTGTGGTCCTGATTGAACCACCCGCCTTCCCCCTGCTGGGGGTCAGTATTCCGCCCAGGTTCTCTCAAATAGCCGGACTGATGTTTCGTCAGCCGCGCGTGGCCATCGGGTTTCTCAAATTCGGAGCAAAGGGCCTGCGCCCAGCGCTCCATGCCTTTCAGAATGGGGACGATTCGGAAGGATTGCGTCTGTTTATGCGAGCGAACCTGGGGACCCCCTTTTTTAATCAGCTCTCTGCATCAAGGTTCGATCAGGCTATGGAAAATATTGAGCCGCTCAAGGCGCAGATCCGGGCTGGCTTTCCGCAGTTCAGTGCCGCAGATGCACGGAACATCCAGGTCCCTACGCTGCTCGTCTCGGGAGAAAAAAGCAATGTCCTGTTACATGCCGTGACCGATACACTCAGCAAATTAATCCCCGATGTGGAAAGCATCACCATAAAAAGCGCGTCTCACAATATGTTTGAGACCCACCCCCAGGCCTTTAACAGCGCCGTCATGGATTTTCTGGACAGGCACCGCGGAGAAACAGCACACTAAGCCGTTTGCGCGTGCCGGGCAGCATGAAGACCACCTGGTCCGGGCACGGGGATTGGTTTTTCGCAACAGAGGCAGCTGGTCCTTTCTCCGCTGATCAAGGAATAATCCAGATTCGGTCGGTACCGGCCGGGAGATCACACAGAATGTGCATCTCACCGCCCTGAGAAGTGATCTTATCGGCCTGGTGATATTGTCCTGTGTCGCAATCATACCACGAGGCCTGTCCCTGTATAGGCGCGGGAGACCCGATGATGATCTCCCCTGTTTGCTTCTTTTCATCCGGATTGAATGCGTAGACAAAACGTGTGTCTCCGCACTGGACCGCAAAGGTTTGTAAGCCTTTGGGTGCGGACCTGACCGACAGGCTGTCGAATTGCCCGTGTCCTGCCGAAAGCATTTGATCCGAGATCTCACGGACCCGGGACATGTAGCCGTCCGTGCCCAGGGAATCAAAATATTCCCACCACCACGACATGGGAAGCACCGGAGTAGGCGAGAACAGTCCGTACCAGAGTCCCCTTTTGTAGTCGCTGATCATGCCTTCCGTAAAATCGTTGAAATTCTTCGACCAGTCCCATTCATAGGAAAACTCCCCGATCACATAGGGTTTGTGAAAGCGGTGTTCGTAGTGGACAATGGTAGAAGGGATAGCGAGCGTATTCCGGTAGATGTGTTTTTGATTGATGTCGATGTGATGCAGGGTGTCCAGACCCGGCAAATCCCGGTGGGAAATACTGGTGGTCACCATATGATGGTAGGGATCTATTTGCTTGATGTAAGCACTCATGCGATCGTGCCAACGGACGATCGATGCCGCATTGATGGGCTTGTCGGGATTTCGATACATGACGTTGTCCACTTCGTTGAACAGCTCCCAGGCGGCAATGGCCGGGCTGTAGCCCCAGCGGGCGATGATGTAGCGAACCCGGTTTTTGTACCGGACATCGGAGCGTGGATTGACAAAGAAGTCTGCGGCTGATCGGGCAAAGCCGCCATCTCGGTCGCTGTAGGCGCCAGGTCCCAGGGTCAGCATCATATGCAGTCCCAGGGAATCGGCGAGCCGGATCATCCAGTCCATGCGTTTGACGGCGCTGGGATTGTAGTATGCATCGGAAGCCTGATAACGACGGTTGTTGAAATGGTCCTTCCAGTCGATAGGCAGGTTCCACCGGCACATCCAGGTGCGAAAGAAGTTGCCGCCATGCGAAGCCAGAGAAGGCAGCATATAGGCGTAATCGTATTTGGACTGTTCGTGAAGTGCCTTAAAGTATTTGGAGTCGTCCACCGTACGGGATTCCCAGCCGATGTTTTCTCCGATCCCGCGGAAGGGAGCCCCGTTGTCAAACTGAAATACCCAGTGGCTATGGGCATGCAGGAAACCTTTCTTGTCGGAAGGGCCGACCTGAAAGGTTTTTGATGCAGAGGCGCTCACCGCTTTTCCCGACTGGTGCAATTGGAATGTATAGGAATATTCGCCGGTTTCCTGAGGGGTGAACCGGGCTTTCCACAGGGATAATGCCCCGCTGCGCCCCGAGTCGTAATAGCAGGGCAGCACCAGCGTTTTGCCCGAGGGGCTGATCAGGTGCATGTCCAGGGCTACCTCCTCCTGGAGGTAGGGGTTGTTCCACTCCGCTTGCAGGTGAATGTTCCACTCGCTCAGGGTATACTGGGCGGGATGCTCCGTTTGGAGGGATACTGTTTTAATCTGCGCGGAGACTTGGAGGCTGGCTGCCAGCAGCCACAGGCCTATAAATCCGTATTTCAGCATAGACATTTTCTTTAGGGGTAGAAAAATTGATCCAGGAACAAATACCTTTTCTGATGGGTTTCGGGTCGTGATCCCGATTGGGTATCGATCACCATGACTTTAGGAATGCTGGCCTGCAGGCCATACCATCTGGGCAGCCCCTCCCCGTTGGGATTTCCCGTTTGGATGAAGTGGACAAAATAGCCTTGCAGGGTTTGGGACACCGCATAATCTTCCTGCGTCCAGCTATAGGCGTGGACCAGGGGGAGATTTCCCAACGCATAGGGGATCTCGGAGGCATGCGGAGCGCCGGATGCCCGGGGCGTATTGTGACCTTTCAGCGGCGGCAGGGGATGCGCATAGAGGTAACGGTATACCGGAAAGCCATCGGTTTTGCCATGCAGGTCGATCCATTTCCAGGTGGCATAGGCAATGAAGCGATCGCTGGCCAGCGCGGTCGCAGCGGCCTCCACCTCCTTGTCGGTTTTGGCGGGATAGCATTTCAGGGCCTCCGCGGCCTGGTCTCCGTATAGCGCATGCAGCGTTTCGGTATAATGGGCTACTGTAGGAGTGAGCGCTCCCAGCAAAGACCGGTAGCTGACCTCCGCGGAATTCCAACCCGCCAATAAGGGGACGTCTGCCTGTTTGCCGGTGGCAAAGGTTTCCATGGGAGATTCCGTGAGAAAATAGCCATCGATATTTGGCCCGAAACGCGGCGCATCGGATCGGGCCGACAGTTTGAGCAAGGTCTCCGCCGGCAGCTTCCGCAACCCGGCGAGATCGTGTGCTCCTGAAAGGGCGAGAAAAGCCTCGCCCTGTTGTTCACTGGCCGACAGCGTGCGCGGACTGAGATTCCCCAATACGGAACCGCTTTCGCCAATGGCGCCGACAAAAAGACCCTTGGAAAGCGGAGCGGCCATCTGCGCACTCACCGACATAGCGCCTGCGGATTCGCCGGCTATGGTCACGCGATTCGGATCACCGCCGAAGGCCGATATATTGTCATGCACCCATTGCAGGGCGGCCTGCTGGTCCATCAGGCCATAATTTCCCGAAGCATGGTGAGGCGATTCACGCGTCAATTCGGGCAAAGCCAGGAATCCGAATACCCCCAGCCGGTAATTGACCGTGACGGCCACAATGCCTTTTCGGGCCATGGCGGCACCGTCATAACGCGGTTCGTCCCCGCTACCGGCGCGAAATCCTCCTCCGTAGAAATACACCAATACCGGCCGGGCCGTATCCGAAGGACCCGGAGTCCACACGTTGAGATACAGGCAGTCTTCGCTGAGGGTATCGGAGCGGAAGACCATGTCGCTGTACACCCGGGTCTGCATGGGCCGCGGGCCGAAGGTTCTGGCGGGGCGCACGCCCCGCCAGGGTTTAGGCGGTTGCGGGGGTTGCCAGCGAAGCGGGCCGAGGGGAGGCTGCGCGAAAGGGACACCTTTATAGACGCAAATGCCCTCGGTACGGGTCCCTTCCACGATGCCGTAGCGGGTCTTTGCCCGGCAGGCCGAGGTATTGTCCTGCGCCTGGCCTGTGGCGCAAAAACCCAGCAAAAGAAACAGCCATATACAAATCGGTTTTGTCATGAGGAATCAGACTAAAGGTTTACAATTTACCAGGTGAAGGTGGCTACCGCATCGGCGGGCAGCCTGGCCTGAAGTGTCTTACCCGCATACCGGATGTGACACTCCCGGGACTCCCCGGCCTGGTTGGCCACCACCAGTACGGTTTTACCCGTTGGGGTGAGAAAAGCCACGTTCGGCCACAAATCGTTTTCTGTACTGGCGACCCGGACCGAACCGGCAGGCACGAATTTGGCAAACTGCCCCATCGCATAATAAGCGACATTCCGGGTGACTGAATCGCCGTCGATAGATACCGCTCCCTGGCACATGTCGCATCCGCCGTGATCGGTATGCGGTTCAAACTGGGAGTTGGCGGCCAGGTTCCACAGGATCACATTGCGGCTCCAGTTCCGGGTCGCTCCAATAATGATCCGGCTTACCTGTTTGGAAATTCCCGTGAACAAGTGGGAAAAGTTGACCAGCATGTATTCGGTGAAGTACAGGTTTTTGTCGGGAAAGGCATTGTGCACCCTGGTCATGGCGGTAATGGGTCCCGCATACAGATGAAATCCCGAGCCATCCACATAGGGCCGGACTTCGGGATCCGTCAGGATGGAAATCGGGTATTCCGGGGCATCGCAATTGTGATCATAGAGGATGATCTTGGTGTGGATGCCGGCGGCCCGGAAGGCCGGGCCTAAATCGTTTTTGATAAAGTGGAGTTCTTCCTTGGCAAAGAACTGCATACTCGGTGTATTCCCGTCATTGAAGGGTTCGTTCTGCACGGTGATGGCGTCAATGGCAATGCCGTGTGCCTGCATGGCCTGGATGTAGCGCACAAAATACCGGGCATATACCGGATAGTATTCTTTTTTCAGGTGACCGGCCTGGATGTGGTGGTTGGTTTTCATCCAGAGCGGCGCCGACCAGGGAGAGCCCAGTATTTTGATCCGCGGATTGATGGCCAGAATCTCCTGCAGTACCGGGATGACATCTGCGGTGTCTTCCGCCAGGTTGAACCGCTTAAGCGCGGTGTCGGTTTGGCCTGCCGGCAGATCATCATAGGAAAACGTATGGTCATTGAGGTCGGAAGAGCCGATGCTCACGCGCAAGTAACTGATGCCGATGCCTTGCACAGGATCGAACAATTGGCGCAGCAGCCGATGGCGGTTTTCTGGCTGCATGTCGATCAGGTGTTGGGCGCTGCCGCCGGTGAGGGCGAATCCGAAACCGTCTATCGGTTGAAATTTTTGGTCGGCATCGACGGTGATGTCCGGAGCGTGGTCGCCGGAAGCCTCCGAAAAGCCCAGCGGTGTTTGCAGGCTGAGCAATGCGGTCTTGTCTCCCGTGGTCACCCACCACTGGACTGTACTTTGCGCAGCTGCCGGGCGGGGGATGACACCCGCGGCAAAAATGAACGCCGCCATGAAGAATCGTCGATGCATAGAACTCTTTTTAATGCATGAGAAAAACAGGGTTAAGGTTGAAACAGTTTCTGCAAAAACCCGTAGAGTTCAAGCCGCCACACCTTCCATTCGTGGCCTCCCGGTTCGGAATGAAACAGGAAGCGGACACCCCGTTTTTTCAACAGGGAAGTCAGCGCCAGGTGCCCCGGATAGCGGGGATCGTCCCGGCCGCAACCGATCCAAAGCAGGCGGAAATGCCTGTTCAGCGTAGCCTGGATGCGCCCGGGCCACAAAGAATCGACATGCAGATCCTTATCGCTCAGCAAACCCGAGCTGAATTCCCCGATCCAGCCAAAGCGTTCCGGATGGCGCAAGCCCATCACGAATGCCTGGCCTCCCCCCATGGATAAACCTGCCATCGCTGTGTGTTCAGGCCCGGTAAGGACCTGGTAGTTTTTTTCTACCCAGGGCATGATCTCTTCCAGCAGTTCTTTCTCAAGTGTTTGCATGCCTTCCGGGCTGCTTCCTCCGGCCCAACTGCCGTCTGCGGTCAGGCAATCCGGCATCACCACGATCATGGGAACCGCCCGACCGTCTGCCAGCAGGTTATCCAGTATGGTGCCCGCGCTGCCGGCCGGCTGACTCCAGCTGGAGGCTTTGTCGCCTCCGCCGTGACGCAGGTACAATACCGGGAATCTCCGGTCAGGTTGCCGGGCGTATCCCGGAGGCAGGTAAATATAACAGGTACGGGATTGATGCAACGTTTGGGAAAAATACCGGTGAATTGCCACCATGCCGTGAGGCACGGGCCGGACCTGGTCAAAACGGGGCGGATTTCCCGGCACGTCCACCACACTGCCATAAAACTGGGTGCCCGTTTTGGTGACGGGATTGGCCATGTCGGGCATCTGGATGCCGTCCACTGAAAACGTATAGGCGTAAATGCCCGGATCCACGGGACCTATGGTAATCTGCCAGGTCCCGGCGGTGTCCTTGTGCATCGGTTGAGGCGTGACGTCCCATTCTCCGAACTGCAGATCCACCCGCGCTGCTTTCGGTGCTTTGATGCGGAAGGTGACCTGGTGATCGGGATGCACCACCGGGGAGAACGGGCCTGGTGCCGGTTGCCACCAACCTTGGGTACTGAAATGATTCGCGGGAGTTTGGGCGCATGCCGCAAGACAGCCGGCCATCAGGCCTGCACATGACAAGGCAAGGCGACTCAGTGTCCGGAAAAAAAGTGACGACATACGCACGGGATAAAAAGATCAAGGAATAACCCTGTGAAGCCGGAAGCAAAATTATACCGACGAGGTGCGAAATGATAATACTTTTTTAGCAGTAATTGGTCTTCATTTACACAGCCCGGGCCGGCTTGTGGCTCAATACCGCCCATTTGACGGGTGTTCAGCCCCTGATTTTTCAGGCCTCGCGATAAATAATATTATTCTTTGATAAATAAGTATTAACACCGGGGGTAGCGACGGCGGTAATATTGCACCTATCTTTCGACACCCTATCCTAACGCTGCCCTATATCATCGCATTCATCAATCAAGATCGTCTCATATGAAAAGTATTTTACGCTGCACTTCATACACTTTTCTGATCCTTTGTGTGGCTTTGTTGACGGCCACGGCCCAGCAACGGACGATATCCGGGACAGTATCCGATGCGACCGGACAGCCGCTGCCCGGCGTCACGGTGCGGGTGACGGGCACGAGCCTGGGAACGGTCACTGATGCCACCGGACGATTTGCGCTCGCGGTTCCGCCCGCGGATTCTCTGCTCACCTTTAGTTATGTCGGCTATACGGACCTTCAACTGCCGGTACCCCATCACAGTGATGCGCTGGATGTGATCCTGACGGCCCGGGCCGGAAGTCTGGATGAAGTGGTGGTGGTGGGTTACGGGGCGCAGAAAAAAGTGACGGTGACCGGGGCGGTCTCTTCGGTATCAGGCGAAGAGCTGACGCGCATACCCGTATCCAATGTGTCCAATATGCTGCTGGGAAGCACCTCGGGGATCAGCGGCGTGCAGACGAGCGGTGAGCCGGGGCGCAATGCGGCCTCCATCTATATCCGCGGGGTCTCCACCTATGGCAGCCAGAATCCGCTTGTCGTGATTGACGGAGTACAGCAACCCGCCCAGCATCCCTTTGATCAACTCAACAACCTCTCCGCCCAGGACATCGAAAGCATCACCGTACTCAAAGATGCTTCGGCCACCGCCGTATATGGCATCCGGGGGGCAAATGGGGTGATCGTGGTGACCACCAAGCGGGGCAAAGTAGGCAAGCCGCAGCTGAGCCTTTCGCTGAATTACGGATTTACCCGGGCCGCGGACTTATTAAAGACGGTAAATGCTTATCAGTATGCGTTGATGCGCAATGAAGCGATCCGGACACAGGTCGCTGCCTATGGGGATAACAGTTATACGCCCTACCTGTTTGATGAAAACGACTTATGGAAATTTCAGCACCACCGCGATTATACGCCCGATGAAGTGGCCGCGATGAGCCAGCTTTCCGAGGCACAAAAGGCGGCTTTGAACCAGAGCGCCGCTATCTATTATGGAAGCCAGGACTGGATGCGGCAGCAGTTCGGCGGAACCGGCCCCCAAAAGCAGGTGGACCTGCAGGTCTCCGGAGGGACCGAACGGGTGAAATACTTCAGCTCATTGGGATATTTTTCCCAGGGGAGCATCCTGGATAACACTTCCTATCACGGCTCCAGCACCGGATCTTCGTTTAACCGCTATAATTTCCGGTCCAATTTCGACATCCAGGTGATCAGGCACCTGAAGGTGGCCGTAAATCTGTCCGGGCAGTTCGGTACCACTTCGGGCCCCGGTGCCAACAATGCCGGCCCCTACGACCTCAACGGGCGGTATAAGGCGATCATGCAGTACATCTATGACGCCAATCCGTTTTATTCCCCCGGTATCCTGGACGGCCACCTCATCAATTACTATGAAGGAGCGCCCGGCAGTGCCGCCAATCCCCTGGGTCTCAAAGCCGGGGCGTCTATCGGCAACCAGAATGCCGTCTACAACCTGCTGATCAGCGGAAAGGAAACGCTGAACAATACCCTGCTCAGCAACAGCCTGTCCCTGGAATACGACCTGGGTACGCTGGTTCCCGGGTTAACGGTGCATGCGACGACCAACCTGGAAGACGCCTATACCAAAGCGATCAGCTATTTTCCTTCGCTGCCTGTATACTCGGTCCGCAGAAACCCCGAAGATCCCAACAAACTGGACTTTTTTAACGGAGCCGTCGGGGCCAATACTTTCAACCCCAATCCCGGCCATAATTCGGTATGGCATAAGATCTATTACGAAGCGGGGTTGAATTATAACCGCGTGTTCGGCGACCATGCCGTGAGTGGGCTCTTGTTGGGCAATGCCCAGAAATTCACCATGCCGGGGGATGATTACAATACGCCCTCCGGCCTCATGGGATTCGTAGGCCGCGCCACCTATAATTACAAAGAGCGCTACCTGGCCGAGTTTAACATGGGCTATAACGGGACCGAACAGTTTGCCGAAGGCAAGCGCTTTGGCTTTTTCCCTGCCTATTCGCTGGGCTGGGTGATCTCCAAAGAATCCTTTTTCCCCCAGGGGAAGTGGGTGAGCTATCTGAAGGTCAGGGGCTCCTACGGCGAAGTGGGGAATGACCAGCTGGTGACCGGAGGGGTGACCCGCCGCTACCTGTACCTGCCCAGCACTTTCAATACCGGACAAGGCGGATACAACTTCGGCCAAAGCGACGGCTCCGCCCCGAATCCTGCCTACAGCGGCACCACCGAAGGGACGATTGGTAATCCGGACGTCACCTGGGAGCGGGCGAAGAAAACGGACCTTGGCCTGGACGCCCGCTTTTTAAACGACCGGCTCACGTTGAGCGTGGATGTGTTTAAAGAGAAGCGGAATAATATCCTGACCACGATTCAGACAATCCCGGTGCTTTACGGGGTACCCAGCGCGTCGGTGCCGCCCGCTAACGTGGGAAAAACCATGAACGAAGGCTATGAGATCACCGCCGGCTGGACCGACCGGATCGGGGATTTCGGATACGCGCTCTCGGCCAATGTGAACTATGCCAAGAACAAGATCATCTACATGGCGGAAAACAAAAATCCCTATTACTGGATGAATCATACGGGTTTTCCGATCGGACAATATTTCGGGCTGGTCAGCGACGGCTTTTTCGACAATGCCAAGGAACTGCACGACCGGCCGTACAATACCTTCACCAACAACATTGCCACGCTGGGGGATATCCGCTATAAGGACATCAACGGGGACGGCCTCATTGACAACAAAGACATCGTGCCCATCGGCTATTCCAATTTACCTGAATACTACTATAGCCTTAAAGTGGGGCTCACCTATAAAGGGTTTGACGTGAATGCGCTGTTCACCGCTTCCTCGGGAGGATCCTTTTACCTGAACTCGGGGATGACCATCCCCTTTTACAAAAATGCCGGCAATGCCTTGCAGTGGGAATACGAGGGACGATGGACTCCCGAAAAGGCTGCCCAGGGGGCCAAGATCACCTATCCCCGCTCCATCATCGGAGCCTCTCCCGCCAGCAACAATTACCTGACGAGCGACTTCTGGCTTATCTCCAACAATTTCACCCGGCTGTCCAACCTGGAAGTAGGCTATACCCTGCCCGCCCTGGCCTGGTTACACCGGGTGCATATTGAGTCGATACGGGTCTATGCCAACGGAAATAACCTCGTGACCTGGGGCCAGGCCATGAAAGGAATCGATCCCCAGACCCAGGACGTAGGCAGCACCTATATCTATCCCATGACCCGGGTGATCAGCTTTGGCGCTCACATTCAGTTTTAAATCCGCATAACCTCCTTGATATGAAAAAATATATCTACCCGGTACTGACTGCCATGATCCTGTGGGGGGTTGTTTCCTGCCAGAAGGAATTCCTGCAGAAGCCGTCCACCACAGGGACGACGACCATCATCACCACTTTCTCTACGACGGTGAACGCCAATGCAGCCATTGCCGCCGCTTATCGCAACAGCCTGGTCCAGGGCCTTCCCTACAGCGGCCTGGATCATGGAACCATCGCCAGTGTGGCGGGAGAACTGAGCTGGGGATACAACTGGCACCGGACCTACATGATCGTCAACAATGGCCTGAACGCCACCGGGAACCAGGAAGACGACTTTGCCGCCAACTATGCCGACATCCGGCAGGCCTATCTGATCGCAGAAAACATCGACGGGGTCAAGGACATGGACCAAAAAACCAAGGACATCGTCAAAGCCGAGATGAAAGGACTGATCGCCTACCGGTATATGGGGATGTTTATCCGCTATGGCGGCGTGCCGATCGTGTCCAAGAGCCTGACCCCGGTAGACAGCCTGGACATTCCCCGGGCCACCCTGCAGGCGACCGAAGACAGCATCCTGAGTTGGTGTGACCAGGCGGCCGCGGTGTTGCCCGATAGCTGGCCTGCAGAGTTCTCAGGCCGCCTGACCAAAGGGGATGTGTTGGCAATCAAAGCCAGAACACTCATGTACGCCGCCCGCCCCCTGTTCAACGCGGCGGCCCCGGTACTTAGCCTGGGCGCGGACGACAACCTGATCTGCTTCGGCAGTGTGAGCAGCCAGCGCTGGCAGGATGCCATTGCCGCCAACGAAGCGGTGATCCAATGGGCCACGGACCAGGGGTATCACCTGATCAATACCGGAGGCGGCGCGGGCGTGCCCAATGCCCATGCGTTTAAAGATTATGCCACGGCCACTTCCAAGCCCGGAAATCCCGAGGTGTTGCTGGCCTATAAAGTGGACGAGCCGGGCAATGGCGTCTGCAAGTATTTTAACATGTCCAGCTATTACGGGGCCATGCGGGGCGACGGATATGACATGGACAACTACGGCATGGAGACCAACTTTTTGGAAAACTATTACAAAGCGGACGGTACCGACCAGACCTGGCCCGGACTCGGAGCAGATCATGCGTTGCCCGCCGGTGATTACCTGACCAAGATGGGGGAGATGGAGCCGCGCTTTTTGGCCGACAACATGCCCCATGCCACCGACCCGCTCAACAATCCCGGTGTAGAAGGCTGGAAAGCGGTCAACGCCGACCGGGGTGTCAACCAGGGCGGAGGCGCAGGCAAAGGAGATTGCAACAGCGTAAAATTCTGGTATGAGGCCGGTTCGCGTCTGTGGTTCGAGTTCCCCCTGTTCCGCATGGCCGAGTTCTACCTCAACCTGGCCGAAGCCTACAATGAGGCAGGGAATTCCGCAAAAGCGCTGGAGAACCTCAACCTCATCCATAACCGGGCGGGGCTGCCTTCCCTGACGGTCACCGACCAGGCGGCACTGCGCAAAGCCATTCAGCGCGAGTGGGCCATCGAATTTTACAACGAGAACAAGCGGCTTTTCCTGGTGCGCCACTGGAAGCTGGCCGATATCGGCGACGGCATCATCGGCGGTCCCCGCCGGGAATTCCAGTTCACCACCAACGGGCAGAACGACCGCCTGCCGGGAAACCTGCTGACCTATTATGACCAGGTGGTCTTCCAGGCCTACTGGTCCCCCAAGATGTTCCTGGATCCTTTTCCGCAAAGTGAAGTCAACAAAGGTATTCTTGTACAGAACCCCGGTTATTAGGGGTGGCTATGATCTAACTATTTCTAGAAGCAGCTGCATATGAAACATATTTTCACACCCTTCGTTCTTGTCGCCCTTTTGCTGTCGGTGGCCGGAAGCCTTACGGCCCAGCAGACCCAACCCGTGGATTCCAGCGCCCATGCCGGCCGCGCGGAAACGCCCCGGCAAGCGGGGAGGTTGTTCAGCGTACCGGCCCGTTATGGGACGGCCGCCGTATCCTCGGCATCCGGAGAAACGCTGTCGTCCGTGCCGTCGGCCCAGAGCACCGGTACCCTGATCGGACGTTTGCCCGGTCTGTATGTCCGGGAGAGCTCCGGGGAGCCGATGGGGATCCCTGCCGCCGTAAAAGCCACCATGATGAATATCCGGGGGCGGGGGACCTACGGCATGGTAGGAAACGACGGCTACAATACCCTGAAAATCTTTGTCGATGGTTTTGAGACTAACCTGAATTACTTTTTGACCATTCCTGCGGCCGATATCCTGCAGGTGTCCGTGCTCAAGGATGCCGCCGCGCTGGCCACCTTCGGCATGCGCGGCGACGAAGGGGTGCTCTGGGTCACCACCAAGCGGGGTGCAGCCGGCGATCCTGTGGTCCGGTTCCAGGCGCGCAGTGGTCTGCAGCAACCGATCGACCTGTATAAACCGCTGGGCTCCTACGATTATGCCCGGCTCTATAACGAAGCCTTTAGTAATGATCAGGGCAACCGGTGGACACCACGCTATAGCGAAGCGCAACTGCAGGCTTACAAGGACGGCACCGGCACCAGTGTGGATTGGTATGACCAGGTGCTGAAAAGTGCATCTCCTTATTACAGCGGCAACCTCAGTTTCTCTGGCGGGAATCCCGTGGCGCGTTACCGGGTGGCGCTGGATTATTTGAACCAGCAGGGGCTTTACCAGGTGGCCAATACCGATGAGACCTCCAATGAAATGCTCAAGCGGTATAACATCCGGGCGAACCTGGATTTTAATTTGTTTCATTTTTTTGAGGCGCGCATCGATTTGAGCGGCAACCTCACCGACCACAAAGGACCCAACTTCAATACCGCGGATTTATGGCAAAATATGGCGCGGTATCCCGCCAACATCTATCCCGTACTGGCAGACAGCGCAAAATGGTCGGGCACTGCCCTGTACCCGAATAACCCGGTAGCCTCCATCAAAGCCCTGGGCTGGAATTCGGGACATTACCGCAACCTGCTGGGCAATTTTGGCCTGCGGGAAAAACTGGACTTCATCACTCCGGGGCTTTACCTGGATGAGTCTTATTCGTTCAACAGTTATGGTTCCAGCACCTATAGCAAGACGGCCACCTATGCCCGCTATTACGATGGCGCCACCACGACCACCGACAAGACCACCCCCATTAAGGCGCAACCGCAAACCCCGGCAGGACAGGAAGACCTCAAGCAGTTTCAGCTGACCCTGGGTTACCA
>Ga0164242_10003572_pt1 | contig 17702 bp, 15 predicted proteins | sample OricomgcompostMG_FD_108783 | JGI IMG/M metagenome (GOLD analysis project Ga0164242, IMG submission 108783) | Miracle-Growth compost microbial communities from Emeryville, California, USA - Original compost - Miracle growth compost (MG) ...
AGGTCAGGTCCTGCGGGCGCAGGAGTCGTTCAGCGCGGTGTACGACATCGTGCCCGGCGAGTGGGCGCCCAAGCTCGCCCTCGGCTACTGCGCCGAGTACCTGGAGGCGGCGCGTGGCCGGCCGAGCGGCGCGTACACCGTCCGGGAGCTGTACGAGGCGGTCTGGGAACGCGACCGCACCCAGGGCAGCGCGGCCTTCGGACTGGCCCGCGACCATCTGCGGGCCGGCCGGCGCGAGGACGCCGTCGCCGTCCTGGACCAGGTGCCGTCCACCTCCCGGCACTACGACACCGCGCGGGTGGCCGCGGTGCGCACGCTGACCGGGCGGCTGGCGGACGCGCCCGCGCCGCCGTCGGCGCTGCGGCGGGCCGCCGAGCGGGTCGATCGGCTGCGGCCGGACGGCGAACGCGACCGGCTGGTCGCCGAGGTCCGGGAGAACGTGCTGGCCCCGTACTTCCGCCCGCTGCTGGACCGCCGGGCCGGGCTCGCCCCGGCGCGCACCGGCCTGCTGGCCCGGCTGTGGGGCCCGGGCGCCGCCGTGGCCCCGGCCGCCGCGCCCCGCCGGGTGGGGCGGCACGCCGCGGGCGACTTCCCGGTCCTGCCGCCCGGCGTGCTCTTCGAGGGCGCCGACAGCCCGCGCCGGCTCGCCTGGCTGCTGTACGGGTCGCTGCGCGGCCTCGCCGACCAGCGGGAGCACCGGGCCGATCGCGGCGACCTGCTCGACCGCGCCTACACCGTCCGCCCCGAGAGCACGTTCTGACCCCCGCGCCCGCCGGGCAGCCGATCCGCGCCCGGCCCCACCCGCCCGCCGCCCGCAGTCAAGGAGCCGCACCCGTGGAGACGACCCCGCCAGCGCCCGTTCTCAGCGTCGCGGTCGACCAGCGCACGTTCCTGCCCGTCGCGAGCGGCCGGCAGGAGCTGCACGCGCTGATCACGGTCGGGCTGGCCGGCACGGCCGCGGCCGGCGCGGCGGGCCTCGCCGAGGTGCTGGTGGTCGACTGCTCGGCCTCCATGGACAACCCGGAGGAGAAGATCCGCCAGGCCCGCAGGGCCGCCGTCGCCGCGCTGCGGGCGCTGCCGGACGGCACGCCGTTCGCCGTGGTCCGCGGTACCCAGTTCGCGGAGGCGGTCTACCCGGACGGCGGCGGGATGCGGCCCGCGTCGGCGGGGACCCGGCGGGCCGCCGAGGAGGCCGTGCACCGGCTGACGGCGGGCGGCGGCACCTGCCTGGGCCGGTGGCTGGACCTGGCCGGGCGGCTGCTGGAGGCGCAGGGCGCGCCCGTCCCGCACGTGCTGGTGCTCACCGACGGCCGCAACGAGCACGACCGGCTCAAGCCGCTGCGGGACGTCCTGGCCGCCTGGGAGGGCCGGTTCGTCTGCGACGCCTGGGGCGTCGGCGACGGGTGGGAGGCGCAGGTGCTGCGGGACGTCGTCGAGCGGCTGCACGGCCGCGCCGACGCCGTCCACCGGGAGTCCGAACTCCCCGAGGAGTACCGGAAGCTGATCGCCCGGCTGGCCGCCAAGGCGGTGCCCGAGGTGGAGCTGCGGGTCACCCCGCTGGGCACCGCGCGGGTGCGCTACCTGCGGCAGGTCTACCCCCACAGCCTGCGGCTGGCCGGCGTCGAGGCCGGCGGCGAGGTCCGCTTCGCCACCCGCGCCTGGGGCGACGAGACGCGCCGCTACCAGCTGTGCCTGTCCGTCGCCCCCGACGGCCTGCCCCTCGACGAGGACCTCCAAGTGGCCCTGGTCTCCGCCGTGCTGCCGGGCGCCGGCCCCGGCACGGCGTCGCCCGAGGCGGGCTGCCTGGTGCAGTGGACCGACGACCCGGTGCGGGCCGAGACCGAGAACGGCGCCAACCGCGAACGCGCCCACGTCGAACGGCACCGGCATTTCGGCCGCACGGTGGCGCGCGCCGCCGCCGTCTACCGCCGGGGCGACCGGCCGGGCACCGAGCGGCTGCTCGCCGAGGCGGTGCGCACCGCCCACGAACTGGCGTGCGCCGACCCGGAGGCCGGCCGCTACCTGGCCGAACTGGCCTGGTTGGTGGAGATCGAGGACGCGGCCGCCGGCGTCGTACGGCTGCGGGAGGGCGACGTGGGGATCTACTTCGAGCACGTCATCACCGCCAGTACCCACACCACGTTCGGCCCCGCGCCGGGCGCGGGCGGGCCGGCGGACCCCGCGCGGCCCGCGGCGCTGGCGCCGTGCCCCGGCTGCCGGCGGCGCGTCCCGGTCGGCCTGAAGTTCTGCCCGCACTGCCGCCACGCCTTCGGCGGTGAGGCCTCGTGAGCACCACCGGCCGCGACCTCGCGCGGCGCCGTCGGCTGCTGGTCCTGCTGACCGTGCTCGCCACCCTCGCGCTGTTCGGCTCCTATGCCGGGGTGACCGCCGGCGCGGTGCCGCTCGCCTCGTCCACCGCCGCGGGCATCCTCGACGTCGACACCGCCGTCTCGGCGCTCCAGCAGGCCGACGAGAGCACGCAGCCGGCGCACGGCGACACCGCGGTCGGCGCCGGCGACTTCCACACCCAGATCGCGGTCGCCGACCAGAGCCTCGCGCTGGCCGCCGCCGAGGACGTCACCGGCGCGTCCGGACGGCAGACCCTGCAGACGCTGGAGGGCCTGATAGCGCCCTACTCCAGCTGGGTCGAACAGGCCGGGCGGACCGGCGCCGACTCCACCGAGCACGCCGCGATGACGCGCTACGCCGAGGACGTGCTCGGGCGGGACGACGGCACCGCGGACGACAGCACCATCATGGGCCGGCTCGCCGCGCTGCACGAGCAGCAGGTGGCCGTGGCCCGCGAACAGGCCGCGTTCGGCGGGCCGTTGTGGCTGGGCTGGACGCTGGCGGCGGTGTTCCTGGTGGCGCAGGCCGCAGCCCTCGTCGAGGCGCACCGCTACCTGCGGGGGCGCTTCCGGCGCCGCTGGAACCGCCAACTGGCCGCGGCGCTGCTGCTGGTGGTCGCCGGCACCGCGGCCGCGGCCGTCCTCACCTGGCAGACGCACCACGGCCTGGTGGGCGCCCGCGCGGTGCTGGCGGCCCCCCACAGCGGCCAGGGCATCAGCGCCGCCGGCACCGAGGTGGCGCACCGGATGGCGGGTACCGGGTTCCGGGCCGCGGCCGGCTACGGCATCCTCGCCGGCGGTGCGGCCGTCGTCGGGCTGGTGGTGTGGGCGTTCCAGCCGCGGATCGCCGAGTACCGGTCGGGGGAGGCCCCCGCGCCGAGCGGTGCCCCCGCCGGCCGGGTCCGGCGCGCGGCCGGACCCGGCCGCCTGCGGCTGCGGCCGCGGGCGGCGGTGGCCGGGGTGGCGTGCCTGGCGGTGCTGGCCGCGGTGGGCGTGGTGGTGGTCCGGCAGGTGGTGTGGCGCGGCTCGGTGACCGTGCTGGCCAACTGGACCGGCTCCGGCGCGGAGGCCTTCCGCCGGGAGGTCATCGAGCCGTTCGAGGCCAAGGAGCACATCCACGTGCTCTACCAGGGCAGTTCGGCCGAGAGCCAGGTGCTCGCCGCCGACGTCGAGTCCGGCACACCGCCCGACATCGCGGTGCTGCCCGGGCCGGGCGAACTCGCCGAGTACGCCGCGCAGGGCCGGCTCGAGCCGCTGAACGGCCTCTTCCCGGCAGGGGAGTTCGACGCGCCCTGGGAGGCACCGGCCCTCGGCCCGGACCAGCGCACGCGTCTGTACTGGGTGCCGGTCAAGAGCGATCTGAAGAGCCTGGTGTGGCACCCCCGGGACCTGTCGGCGGGCCAGGTCGCCCAGGCCGCCGCCCGGCCGGACGCGTGGTGCCTCGGCATGGTCTCGGGCGCCACCTCCGGGTGGCCCGGCACCGACTGGGTGGAGGACGTCCTGCTCCAGCAGCAGGGCGCGCGCACCTACGAGCAGTGGGCGATCGGCCGCCTGCCGTGGACCGACCCGGCCGTCGTGAAGGCGTTCCGGACCGTCGGGCAGCTCCTGGGCGCGGGCGGGAAGGCCGCGGCGCGCGGTCTGACGACCGACTACTCGCAGGAGGCGCAGGACGTGGGCCGGCCCGGCGGCTGCGACCTGGAGCACCAGTCCACGTTCGTCCGCGGCGAGGACGCCTGGCGGCAGGCCGGACCGGTCTTCGCGCACTCCCGGGACGTGGTACCGGGCGCCGACCCGCGCGAGCCCCACGACTGGGAGGTCTCCGGGGACCTCGCGGCGATGCTCGGCGGTGGCGCGCAGGCCCGCGAGCTCATCTCGTACCTGGCCAGAACCGACGTGCAGAAACGCTGGAGCCAGGCCCAGGGCGGCTTCTCCGCCGACTCCCGGATCACCTCCGCGGACTACTCCGACGGCACCGACCGGGGCATCGTCTCCACCCTGCGGGACCCGCGGACGACGCGCTGCTACGACGCCTCCGACGCGATGCCCCCGACCGTGCGCGACGCCTTCGAACTGGCCGTCATCCACTACCTCGCCGATCCGGCCGGGCTGATGGACGGGTTGAACGCGCTGGAGAAGCTGAGGACACCCGACCTGGCCTGGCAGACGAAGGTCTGCGGCAGTGGCTGACCGGCGGCTCCGGCCGCCGCCGGGACGGGCTCCGGTCGCCGCCGGGACGGGGCTCAGCCGAAGAGCTGGCCGCCCCAGTCCTGGCCGGCCGCAAGCCCCGGAGGGGTCACGAAGACCCCGCTGCCGACGTGCTGGATGTACTCGTTGAGCGCGTCGTGCTGCCCCAGCGCCGTCTGGAGGGTGATGAACTGGTCGGGGTTCTTCATGAACGCGATGAAGAACAGCCCGCCCAACAGGTCGCCGGTCACCGCGTCGATGCCGTCGGTGTAGGAGAAGCCGCGGCGCAGGATCCGCAGCCCGTTGTTGTTCTCGTGCGCCGCCAGCCGGATGTGCGCGTCGGCCGGGATCACGTACTGGCCGCCGGACTTGGCGTGGAAGTCGGGGGTGTCGCGCTCGGCGTGCCCGGTGAGCGGGGCGCCGCTGGACTTGAACCGGCCGAAGACGTTCTGCTGGTCGCCCAGGGGGTCGCGGTCCCACTCCTCCATGCGCATCGCGATCTTCCGGCTGACCAGGTAGGAGCCGCCGCGCGCCCAGCGCTGCGGTTCCTCGTCGCCGATCCACACGTGCCGGCCCATCATGGTCTCGTCGGAGGCGTCGATGTTGCGGGTGCCGTCCTTGAAGCCCATGAGGTTGCGCGGGGTGGCCTGCGCGGGGCTGGTGGAGGAGGTGCGGCCGAAGCCCAGCTCCATCCACCGCGGCACCAGGGTGCCGAAGGCCAGCCGGCGCAGGTTGCGCACCGCGTGGAAGGCCACCTGCGGATCGTCGGCGCACGCCTGGACGCACAGGTCGCCGTCGGAGTTGGCCGCGTCCAGGTTGTCCTTGGGCAGGTGCGGCAGCTTCTTCAACGCGCTGGGCCGCCGCCCGGCCAGCCCGAACCGCCCGTCGAACAGGCCCGGCCCGTAGCCGATGGTGATCGTCAGGTTCCCCGGGGCCAGGCCGACCGCCTCGCCGGTGTCGTCCGGCGGCGCCTCCAGGTCGCCCTCGTCGCCCGGGACGGGACGGCCCTCGGTCATCGCCTCGGCCGCCGCCGTCCACGTCTTCAGCAGGTCCGCCAGGTCGTCCTTGGTGGCGGCGGGGTCCGCGTCGAAGGTGGCGAAGCACAGCCGGTCCTGCGACGGGGTGGCGATCCCCGCCTGGTGCGCGCCGCGGAACGCCACGACCTGGCCGCCGCCCGAGCCGGACGTGCCGGACCCGCCCGGGCCCGAGGACTTGCCCCGGGTGCCCAGCGCGGTGGCTCCTGCGCCGACGGCGGCGCCGGCGACGGCGGCACCCGCGCCGACCGCGCCCAGCAGCCGGCGGCGGCTGACGCCGCCGGACCGGGCGGAGCGGTCCTCGTGGTCGGGTTCGGGCGTGATGTCCGGGGTGTCGGTCACGGTCAGGCGATCTTTCCGGCGATCTTGGAGACGGACTCCGCGTAGGCGTCCACGGTCTGCGCCAGGGTACGCCGCTGCGCGGAGGTCACCTTGCTGTAGTCCACGTAGCCGGTGTCCTCGTAGCCGGGCGTGGCGGCGTACTTCTTCAGCGCGGCGGCGGTGGCCTGGTAGCGCTGGGTCACCTCGGTGGCGAGCGCCGGGTCCTTCTTCTTCAGCGCCGGCATCAGCACGCTGACCGCCTCGTTCGCGCCGGCCAGGTTGCCGTCGAAGTCGAGCAGGTCGATGTGGGAGTAGCGCTCCTCCTCGCCGGTGATCTTCGAGGACTGGATCTCGTTGACGAGGTCGGTGGCGCCGTTGGCGATCACCGCGGGCTGGTACTCGACGGTGGGCACCTGGGCGTCGAGGCTCTTGACGTCCGCGTCGAGCTGGTCGGCGAGCTTGTCCAGGCCGGCCGTGGAGTTCTTCTGCCACAGGCTCTGCTCGATGCGGTGGAAGCCGGTGAAGTCGGCCGGGGTGGCGGCGTCGTCGGCGCGGCCGTCGATGCGGCCGTCGAGGTCGCCCCAGATCTCGGCGGTGGGCTCGATGCGCTCGTAGTGGACGCGGGCCTTGCCGTAGAGGGTCTTGGCCTCGTCGAGCTTGCCGGCCTTGACCGCGGCGGTGAACGCGGCGGTGGTGGTGACCAGTTGCCTGACCTCGCCGTCGATCCACGTCGCGTACGCCTGCGTCGCGGCGACCAGTTGCGGGTCGTCCTTCCACGTCTTCTTGGTGGCGCCGGTGACGGTGAAGGAGGAGCGGCTGGTGTCCGCGCCCGGGCACCACAGGGAGTAGGTGCCCTTGTCGAGGTTGAGGGTGAAGTCGCCGGACAGGCCCGGGGTCAGGTTCTCCTTCTCGCCGAGCATCTTGCCGTGGTCCTGCAGCTCGGCCTCGGTGACCTTGCCGGAGTTCTTGTTGGTGACGGTGAACTTCACCGTGCCGGCCGGGGCCTTGGCCGGCGCGAGGGCGCAGCCCTTGTCGGTGATGGTGACGGCGACCTTGGTGGTCTTCGAGCCGGCCGCCTCGGAACCGGAGGAGCCCTTGCCGTCCCCTTTGCCGCCGCAGGCGGTGAGCAGCAGGCCCGCGGCGGCCACGGTCGCGGCACAGGCCAGGGCACGGCGGTGGGTGGCAGGGGCGTTCACAGTGGCTCCTCGGGCGGTGCCGTGCTCAGGGCACGGCGGAAGACGGGATGGGTGGGTAGGGGTCCAGGGGCGACGGGGCGCGCGGGACGGGGACGCGCGCCCTCGGGCGGCGGCCCCGGGACGGAGCATGACGGCCGCGGCCCGGAGGGGTGCGGCGATCTCAGCCGGCGTTGACGGGTTCGGGCGCCGGGCGCTGGGCGGCCGCCTTCTTCCGGCGGTTCGGCCAGAGCACGAGGGCCAGCATCGGCACCGCGTAGACCAGCCAGCCGATCACCATCTTCCAGCTCTCGAACTGCTGGATGCCCAGGACGCCGGTCAGTACCGAGGCCAGCGGGGTGTTGGGCCGCACCAGCCAGGTCAGGTCCAGGTCCGGGTTGTTCGTGGCGATCCAGCCGCCTTCGTAGGCGGTCATGATCGCGGTGGAGACCAGGCCGGCGGCGACGATGATCAGCACCACACCGGTGATCCGGAAGAAGCGGGAGAGGTTGATCCGCACCCCGCCCTTGTAGATGCCGTAGCCGACCACGGCCGCGATCAGGATGCCCAGGGCCGCGCCGGTGCCGCCGTACCACTTGTTCGTGCTGGCGTTGAACGTGGCCAGCAGGAAGACCGAGGTCTCGAAGCCCTCGCGGAGCACCGCGAGGAAGGCCATGAGCACCAGCGCGGTGGACGACCCCTCCGACAGGGCCCGGCCGGCCGCGCCCTCCAGATCCTTCTTCAGGTCCCGGGAGTGGCGGCGCATCCACAGCACCATGTAGCTGACCATGACGATCGCGACGCCGCCGACCACCGTCTCCAACTGCTCCTGCTGCTTGCCGGGCAGCTCGCTGGAGAAGACCTGCAGGCCGATCGCCACCGCGACGCAGATGGCCACCGCGATGCCCACGCCCAGCCAGACCTTGCGCAGCGCGTCGCGCCGGCCCTGCTGACCGAGGAACGAAGCGATGATGCCCACGATGAGGGCCGCTTCGAGACCTTCTCGGAGTCCGATGACGAACGTGGGAAGCATGGAAGTCCTTCTGGACCGGCGGGGCCGGGGTCGTGGCGGTCGGGGTCCGGGCGGTCCCCGGTGGGGTTTCCGCGGTGTCGGCACTCTCCTCGTTTAGGAGAGCCTGCCCTAGGTTAGGGCACCCTAATTACACGGATCCGGCGGGGGTCGCGTCAAGCCTTGGGAGCCCGCAATATCGACAAAGCGCCGCCGATGTGCTCAGGCTCACCCCGTCGTGCCGTGCCGGTACCCCGGCGGTGCGGCGGGATCAGCGGACGGGCGTGGCCCGGGGTGACGGAAGAGGGGGTTCCCCAGCGCCACAGGAGTCCCCTAGTGTCCCTTCCGCCATGGACTACTGCTACGCGTGTCGACGCCACCTCAACGGCGCCTGGTCGTGCCCGGGTTGCGGGACACCGGCCGACCGGCTCGCGCCGCCGCCCGTGGCGGAGACGGTCCGGCTCCCGCCCGTCGGCGGCGCCTTCGACGACGCCGGCCCCGAGGGGGGCTTCGTCCCTGACGCAACCCTCGGCCCCGGCGGACCCTTCGGCCCTGACGCAACCCTCGGCCGCGGTGATCCCGACGAACCCCACGAACCCGGTGATCCCGACGGCCCGCGCGGCGAGGCGCCGCCCGGCGGCCGGGCGGCCCGGCGGGTCGAGAACCGGCGGCGCGCCGCGCGCCGGGCGCGGCGGGGCCGGCAGCGCGCCGTCGTCTACGGCGTGGGGGCGGTCGCCGTGGTCGGGGCGGTGGCGATGTTCTCGGCCGCCGCGTTCTCCGGCGGCGGCCCCGACGACGGCCCGGGTGTCGGCCGCGACCCCGGGCCGTCCGGCGTCGCACCCGACGCGGGCGCGGACACCGCCGACGGCTCGACGGGCACCGGCGCGGCCGGGGACACCGCGTCCGGCCCGGTCTCCTCCGCGCCGCAGGGCTCGCCGTCCGCGGCCTCCCCGACCGCCTCACCCACGGCCACCCGTACCCACAGCGCGCCCGCCCCCACCGGGCCCACGGCGCCGACGCGTTCGCCCTCCGGCCCGGCCAGCCCGTCGTCCTCGCCGACGGCCACGGCCAGCCCCTCCCGCACCCAGCCGTCCGGGCAGCCCTCGCCGACCCCGACCACGTGCAAACCCGTGCTCTGGTGGTGCGATTGAGGCCGACCGCGGCGAACGGGCGGCACCGGCCCCGGCGGTGGGCGGTCGGTGGCAGCATGGCGGCATGACGAGGCTTCCCGAATCGCGTCGGCGGCCGGACGTGCGCCCCTCGGACCGCGACCGCGAGCAGACCGCCGAACGGCTGCGCGAGGCGGCGGCCGAGGGCCGGCTCGACTTCGCGGAGCTGGACCAGCGGCTGGGCGCCGCGTACGCCGCCCGCTCCTACGGTGCCCTTGACGTCCTCACCGCCGATCTGCCGGGCGGCCGGCCCGCGGCCCCCGTCCGGTCCGGACGGCCCACCCGGTTGCTCGTCGGTGTCTTCGGCGGGTTCACCCGCCGCGGGGTGTGGACCGTGCCGCGCTCCCTCACCGCGCTGTGCCTGTGGGGCGGCGGGCTGGTCGACCTGCGCGAGGCCCGGTTCCCGGCCGGCGAGGTACGGGTCCGGGCGGTCGCGATGTGGGGCATGGTGAAGGTCGTCGTCCCGGAGGACGCCGAGGTGTACGCCAACGGCCTCGGTCTGTTCGGTTGGTTCCGGCGCGGGGCCACCGGGCCCGGCAGGCCCGGCGCCCCGCGGATCGCCGTGCGCGGGCTGGCCCTGTGGGGCGCGGTCAGCGTCAAGCGGGCCGCCGTCAAGGGCTGATCCGCCGACGGGCCGCGCCCGGCGATCCGCGGACGGGAACAGAAGACGGCCCGGGGGCGTCCGTGATGGAGTGGAGGACGTTCCCCGCGGCGGCCGGTGCGTGCGCCCGGGAAGCGACAGGCAGTCAGGGGCGCCGCGGCGGCGCCCCGTTCCCGGAAGGACACCTTGATGGCCCCGCAGAGCGTGGATGTGCGGTACACCGCCGTGGCGACCGCGGAGAACGGCCGGGACGGCCGTGTCGCCAGTGACGACGGCAAGCTCGACGTCGTCGTCAACCCGCCGAAGGAGATGGGCGGCAGCGGCGCCGGCACCAACCCCGAGCAGCTCTTCGCCGCCGGGTACGGCGCCTGCTTCCAGAGCGCCCTCGGCGTGGTGGCCCGCCGCGCCAAGGCGGACGTGTCCGGCTCCCGGGTGACGGCGAAGGTCGGCATCGGCGCGATCGCCGGCGGCGGTTACGGGCTCACCGTCGAACTGGTCGTCTCCATCCCCGGCGCCGACCCGGCCACCGCCCGCGAACTCGTCGAGCAGGCGCACCAGGTCTGCCCGTACTCCAACGCCACCCGCGGCAACATCGACGTCACGCTGACCGTCGCCTGAGCCGCATCGGGCCGAACGGTGGGAAGCCGGGGCGGAACGGCCGGAAATCGTCACCCCGCGGCCCCGGCACCCTCCGACGAGCGGGTGACTTCTGCCGCATGCCTGCCGGTACACCGCCCCGGAGAAGGGCCTCGCGCGGTAGCGTCTTCCCTGACGGCCGACCGGGAGTTGGCCGAATCTGACGGCAGGTCCGAGCCGAGTCGGGCGGGAGGTCGAAGCGGCCGGAAGGAAACGATGACGCGAGATGCCGCTTTCTTGGTGATTCCTTGCGCATAGTGCAGAATGTCGGAAGTTACCCCTGGTGCTACCGGTTCGTGGGTGAGGCCGCTGGGGAAGGCGAACCTCGTCCACACAGGAGGTACCGGTGACGACACGTGGAGTTCTGTACGTGCACGCCGCACCGCGCGCGCTGTGCCCGCATGTGGAGTGGGCCGTCGCGGGCGTCCTCGGCGTGCGCGTGAGCCTTGACTGGGTGCGCCAGCCGGCCGCGCCCGGCACCTGGCGAGCCGAGTTCTCGTGGCAGGGCCAGCCCGGCACCGCCTCCCGGCTGGCCTCGGCGCTGCGCGGCTGGCAGCTGCTGCGCTTCGAGGTCACCGCCGAGCCGTGCGCCGGCGCCGAGGGCGAGCGCTACAGCGCCACCCCCGAGCTGGGCATCTTCCACGCCGTGATCGGCATGCACGGCGACATCCTCGTACCCGAGGACCGGCTGCGCGCCGCCATGGCCCGTGCCGCCTCCGGCGAGGCGGAACTGACCGAGGAGCTGTCCCAGCTGCTGGGCAAGCCCTGGGACGACGAACTGGAGCCGTTCCGCTACGCGGGTGAGGGCGCGCCGGTCCGCTGGCTGCACCAGGTCGTCTGACTCCGGCGAGGTCGGGCCGCGGCGTCGCGGACGCCCTACGCCGGCCGGGGTCGCGGGATCGCTTGCGCTCGACGGGTCATACCGCGGGATCGCTCGCGCCGGCCCCCTGCGCCCCGCCTGCGCTCGTCGGCGGCCGTACCGGACTAACCTGACGGCATGTCGACTCCATCGCAGCAGCCGAACCACTCGTCCCGGGAGTCCCAGCGGTCGGCGTCCGGACCGCTCGCCGTGGCCGTCCTCGGCACCGGCATCATGGGCGCCGGGATGGCCCGCAGCCTCGCCGCGGCCGGCCACGAGGTGCGCGCCTGGAACCGCACCGCGGCCCGGGCCCGCCCGCTGGCCGACTACGGCGTCGCCGTCCACGAGGACCCGCTGGAGGCGGTCCGCGGCGCCGACGCGGTGATCACCATGCTGCTGGACGGGCCCGCCGTCCTGAGCGTGATGCGGGACGCCACGCAGGTGATGCGCCGGGGCGCGGTGTGGGCGCAGTGCGCCACCGTCGGGCCGCAGGCGCAGCGGGAGCTGGCCGAACTCGCCGGCGGCGCCGGCCTGCTCTTCCTGGACGCGCCGGTCCTCGGCACCCGCAAGCCCGCCGAGACCGGCCGGTTGACCGTGCTCGCGGCCGGATCGGACGAGGCGGTGGCCGCGGCCGGCCCCGTCTTCGACGCGATCGGGCAGAAGACGGTCCGGGTGGCCGGCGACCCCGCGGACGGCCCGGCCAGCCGGCTCAAACTCGTCATCAACAGCTGGGTGCTGGCGCTCAACAACGCCACCGGCGAGGTGATGGCGCTGGCCAAGGCGCTCGGCGCGAACCCGGACGACTTCTTCGCCGCCGTCGACGGCGGCGCGATGGACGTGCCCTACCTCCGGACGAAGGCCCAGGCCATCCGGAACGACGACTACACGCCGAGCTTCACCGTGGAAGGCGCCCTCAAGGACGCCCGGCTGATCACCGGCGCAGCCCGGGCCGCCGGCGCCAAGCTCGACCTGGCCGAGGCCGGCGAGGCCCGGCTCGCCCGCGCCGCGGACGCCGGCCGGGGCGAGCAGGACATGGCCGCGGCGTACTTCGCGAGTTTCCCCGCCTAGCCCGTCCCGGCTGCCCGTTCGCCGACACGGCGCGGCCCGGGGCGCGTTCGGCGCGGGACCTGCCCGCGTCGGCTCGCGCCCCGGGCCGCGGTGGGCCCGGGGACCGGGGTCAGACGGTCGGCGTGCGCAGCGCCAGCACCACGTTGTGGCCGCCGAAGCCGAACGAGTCGTTGAGCGCGGCGATGGTGCCCTCCGGCAGCGGTCGCGGCTTGTCCACGACGATGTCGGCGTCCAGGTCCGGCTCGGGGTTGACCAGGTTGATGGTCGGCGGCGCCAGCCGGTGGTGCAGGGCCAGCACCGTGGCGACCGTCTCGATGCCGCCGGCGCCGCCGAGCAGGTGGCCGGTCATCGACTTGGTGGCGGAGACCGCGAAGTGGTCCACGTCGTCGCCGAAGACCCGGCGCAGCGCCTTGACCTCGGCCACGTCGCCCTGCGGGGTGGACGTGGCGTGCGCGTTGACGTGCACGACCTCGGCCGGCTTGAGGTCGCTGCCGTCCAGCAGGTGCTGCAGGGCGGCGGCGATGCCGCGCCCGGTCGGCTCCGGCTGCGTGATGTGGTGCGCGTCGGCCGAGATGCCCTGGCCGACGGCCTCGCAGTAGACGCGGGCGCCGCGGGCCGCGGCGTGCTCCGCGGACTCCAGGACGACGACGCCGGCGCCCTCGCCGAGGACGAAGCCGTCACGATCCCGGTCGTAGGGGCGGGAGGCGCCCTGCGGGTCGTCGTTCCGCTTGGACATCGCCATCATGTTGCCGAAGGCGACCACCGGCAGCGGGTGGATCGCCGCCTCGGTGCCGCCGGCCACCACCACGTCGGCCCGGCCGGTGCGGATCATCTGGATGGCGTAGCCGATGGCCTCGGCGCCGGACGCGCACGCGCTGACCGGGGTGTGCACCCCGGCCCGGGCGTTGACGTCGATGCCGACGTTGGCCGCCGGGCTGTTGGGCATGAGCATGGGCACGGTGTGCGGAGACACCTTGCGCACGCCCTGGTTCTTGAGGACGTCGTACTGGTCGAGCAGGGTGGTCACGCCGCCGATGCCGGAGGCGATGACCGTGCCCAGGCGGTCCGGGTCCACCGCCGGGTCCTCACCGGCCTTGCCGGTGAAGCCGGCGTCCGCCCACGCCTCGCGGGCGGCGATCAGCGCGAACTGCGCGCTGCGGTCCAGCCTGCGCGCCACGGGGCGCGGCAGCACCTCGCCCGGGTCGACGGCGGCCGACGCGGCGATCCGCACCGGCAGCTCCGCCGCCCAGTCCTGCGTCAGCGTGCGCACGCCGGACCGGCCCGCCAGCAGGGCCTCCCAGGTCGACGCGCTGTCGCCACCCAGCGGTGTGGTTGCTCCGATACCGGTGACGACCACGGTGTGATTGGTCGGGCTCACAGGAATGTCTCTCCACGTCTAGAAGGGCGGGCGACAGGCGCGTCGTCCGGGTCGAGCGGGCCGCGCGGCCCCGCCCGGGTACTCAGCGGCCCCTGCGGGACCGGCTCAGCCCTGGGCCTTGAGGATGTAGTCGACGGCGTCGCCGACCGTCTTGAGGTTCTTCACGTCGTCGTCCGGGATCTTCACGTTGAACTGCTCCTCGGCGGCGACCACCACCTCGACCATGGACAGCGAGTCGACGTCCAGGTCGTCGGTGAAGGACTTGTCCAGCTGGACGTCCTCGGTGGGGATACCGGCGATCTCGTTCACGATGTCGGCGAGACCCGCGACGATCTCTTCCTTGGTGGCCATCTGCTCGGCGCTCCTTGATGTGTCGTTTCGCTGTCGGCGGCGGGCGGGACGCTTCGCCGCCGTGATGGCGGTGCGCCACCGGCGCCCCGCCGGCGCCCCTGTCGGTGCTCCGGCGGTGCCCCGGTGGCCGGACGGTGTCTTTCCGAAGTCTTCCGGTGGAGGGCTCCGGTCGGGTTCCGCCTAGGGGAGGGTAACGACCGCGGCGGCGTACACCAGACCCGCCCCGAACCCGATGACCAGCGCCGTGTCGCCGCTCTTGGCCTCCCCGGAGGCGAGCAGCCGCTCCATGGCGAGCGGGATCGACGCGGCGGAGGTGTTGCCGGTGGTCTCGATGTCCCGGGCCACGGCCACGTGGTCGGGCAGCTTCAGCGCCTTGATCATCGAGTCGATGATCCGCATGTTGGCCTGGTGCGGGATGAAGACGTCGAGATCGGCTGCGCTGACCCCGGCCGCGTCCAGTGCCTCCTGGGCCACCCGTGCCATCTCGAAGACGGCCCAGCGGAAGACCGACTGGCCCTCCTGCGTGATCGCCGGGAACTTCACCCGGCCCTTGGAGTCCACGGGCAGCTGGTCCAGGTCGCCGATCCGGAACCGGTCCCACGCCACGGTCTGCGTGATGGTGTCGGCCTTGTCGCCCTCCGAGCCCCAGACCGTCGGTCCTATGGCGGGCTCCTGGGACGGGCCGAGCACCACCGCGCCGGCGCCGTCGCCGAAGAGGAACGCGGTCGCCCGGTCCTCCTTGTCGGTGAGGTCGCTCAGCCGCTCCACCCCGATCACCAGCACGTACTCGGCCGTGCAGTCGGTGATCAGGCCCTTGCCGAGGGTCAGGCCGTAGGCGAAGCCCGCGCAGCCGGCCGAGATGTCGAACGCGGCGGGCTTGCCGGCGCCCACGCGGTGCGCGATCTCGGTGGCGACCGCCGGGGTCTGCTTGAAGTGCGACACGGTGGAGACGATGACCGCGCCGATCTGCCCGGCGCTGATGCCGGCGTCCGCGATGGCCTTGCCGCCGGCCGCCACGGCCATCTCGGCGACGGTCTCCTCCGGGCCCGCCCAGTGCCGTGAGGCGATGCCGGAACGCGACCGGATCCACTCGTCGCTGGAGTCGATGGTCTCCAGGATCACCTCGTTGGGCACGACCCGTGCGGGGCGGTAGCCGCCCACGCTCAGGATCCGTGCGTGCGGGGCGCCCTTGCTGGGCTTGATCTTCGCTGTCATCGCTGCGCCGGCTCCTGTTCGGCTCGCTGCGGTCGGTCGTCCGCCCGACCTGCCTCCAGCTCCGCCAGTTCGCGGGCCGCCGCCAGGTCGTCAGGGGTCTTCAGCGCCAGGGTGCGCACCCCGGGCAGGGCGCGCTTGGCCAGGCCCACCAGGGTGCCGCCGGGCGCCACCTCGATGACGGCCGTGACGCCGCGCCGCTGGAACTCACCCATGCACAGATCCCAGCGCACCGGGCTCGACACCTGCGCGACGAGCCGGCGCAGCACCTCCACGCCCTCCCCGACCGCCTGCCCGTCCGCGTTGGAAACATACGGCAGCGCCGGGTCCTCGACGGCGAGCGTGGGCGCGAGTTCCTCGAGTGCCGCCACCGCGGGAGCCATGTGGTCGGTGTGGAACGCGCCCGCCACCTGGAGCGGCCGCACCCGGGCCTTCTCCGGGGGGTTCTCCGCGAGCGCCGCCAGCTGCGCCACCGTGCCGGCCGCGACGATCTGGCCGGCGCCGTTGATGTTGGCCGGGGTCAGGCCCAGGTCCGCCAGGTGCGCCACGACCGCGTCCGGGTCGCCGCCGAGCACCGCGGACATGCCGGTGTCGGTGACGGCCGCCGCCTCGGCCATGGCGCGCCCGCGGACGGCCGTGAAGGCCAGCGCGTCGCGCTCGCCGAGCACCCCGGCGAGCGTCGCGGCGGTGATCTCGCCGACGCTGTGGCCGGCCACCAGGTCCGGACGGCCCGCGGCGCCGGGCGTGAACACTCCCAGCTCGCCGGCGGCCAGCAGGCCCGCCGCGACCAGCAGCGGCTGCGCCACCCTGGTGTCGCGGATCTCGTCGGCGTCGGCCTTCGTGCCGTAGTGGGCCAGGTCGAGGCCGACGGCGTCCGACCAGGCGGCGACGCGGTCGGCGGCGCCGGGCAGGTCGAGCCAGGGGGTCAGGAAACCGGGCGTCTGAGCGCCTTGACCGGGAGCGACGAGTACGAGCACGTTCACACTCTCTCTCGCCGACGGCAGTCACCGCCGGTGGGGACAGGGACCAAGAACTGACAGGTGATTTGTGGGTGTCCGACAAACGGCTCAGCCGATGCGCTCCGTCTCCGACAGACGGCCCAGGATCAGCGCGATGCGCAGGGTGAACGCCGAACGGACGTCGGAGGGTGACCAACCGGTGACATCGGTCACACGTCGCAGCCGGTAGCGAACGGTATTGGGGTGCACGAACAGCATCCTCGCGGCACCCTCCAGCGAGGACGCCTGCTCCAGATAGACACTCAGCGTCTCCAGCAGCGCAGAGCCCGCATCCTTCAGCGGCCTGTAGATCTCCTCCACCAACTGGTCGCGGGCCTGGCGGTCGCCCGCCATCGCCCGCTCCGGCAGCAGGTCGTCGGAGAGTACCGGACGTGGGGCGTCCGGCCAGGCCCGGCACGCCCGCAGGCCGGCCGCGGCCGCCCGTGCGGACCGGGTCGCCGACAGCAGGTCGCCGACGACGGGGCCGGCCACCACCGGGCCGGCCGCGAACGGGCCGATGAGCGCCTTCGCCACCCGGATCGGGTCGTCGTCGCCGCCGGCGATCACCACCAGCCGGTCGCCGAGCACACCCGTGAGCACCTGCACCTTGGCGTGCCGGGAGGCGCGGCGGATCGCCTCCACGGTCAGCTCGCTGTCCCCGGTGGGCGCGGTGCCCAGCACCACCACGACCTTGTCCGGCGACTTCCAGCCCAGCGCCGCGGCCCGCGACAGCACGCCCTCGTCGGCCTCGCCGGACAGCACCGCGTTGACCACCAGCGACTCCAGTCGCGCGTCCCAGGCGCCGCGGGCCTCGGCGGCCTGCGCGTAGACCTGGGCGGTCGCGAAGGCGATCTCCCGCGCGTAGACCAGCAGCGCCTCCCGCAGCACCGCCTCGTCGCCCGGTGCGGCGACGTCGTCGATCGCCGCCTCCATCACCTCGATCGTGGTGCGCACCATCTCCACGGTCTGCCGCAGCGAGATCGCCCGGGTCAGCTCGCGCGGTGCGGTGCCGAAGACGTCGGTGCTGATCGCCTGCGGCGCCTCGGGGTGGCGGAACCACTCGGTGAACGCGGCGATGCCGGCCTGGGCGACCAGCCCGATCCAGCTGCGGTTCTCCGGCGGCATGGCCCGGTACCACGGCAGCGTCTCGTCCATCCGCGCGATGGCGTTCGCGGCCAGCCGCCCGGCGGACTTCTCCAGCCGGCGCAGGGTAGCGGTGTGGTCACCGCGGGCGGTCTCGGCGGGTCTCGGCGCGTTGGAGGCTTCGGGCACGACCTCAAGGTTAGGGGCTCCCCTTTCCGGACGGACGCCCCCCTACCGGGCGCCCGCGGGGGACGGCGGGGCCGGGCCGCCGGTCAGCCG
>Ga0164242_10003573_pt1 | contig 17701 bp, 17 predicted proteins | sample OricomgcompostMG_FD_108783 | JGI IMG/M metagenome (GOLD analysis project Ga0164242, IMG submission 108783) | Miracle-Growth compost microbial communities from Emeryville, California, USA - Original compost - Miracle growth compost (MG) ...
CGCGCTGTTCCTGCACTTCTTCCCGTCGTGGTTCGTCGGCGTCGCGTTCGCGGCGATCGGCATCGGCGCGCTGGTGCCGGCGGCGATCATGTCGATCGCGGCCGCGAACCTGTACACGCGCAATATCCACAAGGAGTTCATCAATCCGCGGATGAGCCACGAGCAGGAAACCAACGTCGCGAAGTTCGTGTCGCTGATCGTGAAGGTCGGCGCGGTCGCGTTCATTCTCGGGCTGCCGCTCACTTACGCGATCCAGCTGCAACTGCTCGGCGGCATCTGGATCATCCAGACGCTGCCCGCGATCGTGCTCGGCCTCTACACGCGGATGCTCGACTATCGCGGCCTGCTGATCGGCTGGGCGGTGGGCATCGCGACCGGCACCTACATGGCGATCTCGCTGAAGCTCGCCGGCTCGATCTACGTGATCCACCTGTTCGGCATGGCGGTGCCGGGCTATGCGGCGGTGTGGTCGCTGATCGTGAACCTCGTCGTGTCGGTCGTCGTCAGCGCGCTCGTGCACGTCGCCGGCGTGAAGAAGGGCGCCGATCGTACGCGTCCGGAGGACTATCTGGACGTCGTCGAAGGCTGAACGCCACCCGCGCCGCACCGGCCGCCGCGCGCGGCCGGTGCGTTGGCGCAGCAAGGCCCGCAACGACCGGTTGCGGGCCTTTGTTCTTTTGGTGCACGATGGACGCTACGGCTTTCGTGGCGATTCCGATTCATTCGCGTGTGCACCCTCATGGCCCGATCCCCTGGCGTTGCCGTTCGTCCCCGTGTCCGCCGCCGCGCGTGGCTCGCGCGCGTGCTGCGCGCGATCGGCTCGCCGTACTACCGCTACCGGAACGCGAAGATCATCCACGGCGTGCGCGTCGGGCTCGCGATGCTCACGTCGATCCTCGCGACGACCGGCATCGACATTCCGCATGGCATCTGGGCGTCGGTCACGCTGCTGGTCGTGATCGGCGGGCTCCAGCATCAGGGCTTCATCCGCAAGAAGGCGGCCGAGCGCGCGCTCGGCACGCTGCTCGGCGCGCTGCTCGGGCTCACGCTGATCGTGATCCATACGGTCAGCGGCTCGTCGGTGACGACCTATGTGCTGATGTCGATGATCGCCGGCATCTGCGGCTATCACGCGATCGGCAAGCCCGGTTACATCGCGCTCCTGACCGCGATCACGATGCTGATCGTCGCCGGTCATGGCGACAACCGCATCGACACCGGCCTGTGGCGCACGCTGAACGTGATGATCGGCATCGTGATCGCGCTCGCGTTTTCGTTCGCGCTGCCGCTGCACGCGACCTATTCGTGGCGCTACCGGCTCGCGGACGACCTGCGTCGCTGCGCGCGCCTCTACGTGCGGGTGACGGGCGGCCGGCCGCTCGACGCCGATGCGCGCACCGAAGCGTTCCGGCGCCTCGGCGACGGGCTCGTGCAACTGCGCGGGCTGATGCCGTCGGTCGCGAAGGAGATCGACGTGTCGCCGTCGCAACTGGACCGGATCCAGCGGCTGCACCGGTCGATGCTGAGCGCGCTCGAAATGCTGTCCGAAGCGATCGGGCACGACGCGCAGCAGCCGGTGCGGCTCGCGTTCGCCGCGCGCGGCGCGGCGGTCGGCGCGACGCTGCTCGCGACCGCGCGGGCGCTGCGTTTCGGCGGCGCGCACCGCACGCGCCCGGCGGCGGACGCGCTGCGCCCGCGCCCGCAGCAGGCGGCGCCGGGGACGCTCGCGCCCGGGATGCCGCCGGAGCCGGCCGCGGGCCCGCTCGCGCCCGCGTTGCAGGGGCCGTGGTGGCTCGCGCTGCGGTTCGAGGAGCAGGTCGACGAGCTACGCGCGCTGTTGCTCGCGATCGAGCCCAAGTGGAACATCGAACGCAGTCACGGATCCTGGCCGCTGTAGGTCGCTCAGTCCGTGTTGGGCGCCTGGTCGCGCTGCTCGCTGCAACCCGGCTGTTCGAGCGGCGGGGCGGTCAACATCCACGGCACGCCGAAGCGGTCGGTCACCATCCCGAAGCCTGGCGACCAGAAGGTTTTCTGGAACGGCATCATCACCTTGCCGTCCTTCGCGAGCGCGTCGAACCAGCGTTGCGCGCCCGGCGCATCGTCGGCCGTCAGCGACAGGCTGAAGCCCGAGAACGTGCTGTTGTTCGTCACGCAGCCGCCGTCGGACATCATCAGCATCGACTGGCCGATCCGCAGCGTCGCGTGCATGACCTTGTCCGCGAGTTCGGGCGCCACCGACGGGCGCTGCGGATCGGGCGGCGCGTCGCGAAAATGCATGCGGAAGACTTCCTCGGCGCCGAGCGCGTCGCGGTAGTACGCGATCGCGTCGGCACAGTTGCCGCTGAAATTCAGGTAAGGCTGGATTTGCATGGCGATTCTCCGGCGGGACGGGGGAGCGGCGAGTCCGCGACCGTCGCGGTGCGAGGACGGATAGGCGCGGGGCGTCGCCAGCCCTGATTCTAGGCGCGCGCGCGGCTGCCGGCGGCGGGTTGTCGCCAGGGTTTATGCGGACCTCGACTGGTACGGGCGTTGCCGGGCGCGGCGGCGCACGCACGTCACCGAAACGTCACGGTGCGCGCGACGGCGCCGCCGCCGCGGCCGTCGCGTGAACGCGTCGCCCCAGCGACGGGGCGACGGCGGTCGCGGCCGCGATCAGCGCCCGCGTAGCTGGTCGATCAGCTTTTCGAGCTTCACCGCGTCGGCCGCGAATGCGCGGATGCCTTCGGCGAGCTTCTCCGTCGCCATCGCGTCGTCGTTCACGAGGAAGCGGAACGACGGTTCGTCGACCGGCACGCGTTCGATCTGCGCGTTCGCGTACGCGTTCGGCAGCAGCTTGCGTTCGAGGCGGTCGGTGCTGTCGTGCAGCTTCTGCAGCAGATCGGGACTGATCGTCAGCAGGTCGCAGCCGGCCAGTTCGGTGATCTGGCTCGTCGTACGGAAGCTCGCGCCCATCACCTCGGTGTGATAGCCGAACTTCTTGTAGTACGCATAGATGCGGCGCACTGACTGCACGCCCGGGTCGTTCTCGCCGCCGTCCTTCGCTTCGTCCCACGCGCTGCCGGCCTGCTTCTTGTACCAGTCGTAGATGCGGCCGACGAACGGCGAGATCAGCTGCGCGCCCGCCTCGGCGCACGCGGCGGCTTGCGCGAGCGAGAACAGCAGCGTCATGTTGCAGCGAATGCCGTCCTTTTGCAGCACCTCGGCCGCGCGGATCCCTTCCCACGTCGACGCGAGCTTGATCAGCACGCGCTCGCGTCCGACGCCGGCCTTCGCGTAGAGCTCGATCAGATGGCGCGCCTTGTCGATCGACTTCCTGGTGTCGAACGACAGCCGCGCGTCCACCTCGGTCGACACGCGGCCCGGAATGATCTTCAGGATTTCGGTGCCGAACGCGATCAGCAGATGGTCGATGATCGACTCCATCGGCTCGGACGCGTGATCGCGGACGGTTTTTTCGAGCAGCGGACGGTAGTCGTCCTTCTGCACGGCTTTCAGGATCAGCGACGGGTTCGTCGTCGCGTCCTGCGGCTTGTACTGCGCGAGTTGCTGGAAGTCGCCGGTGTCGGCGACGACGGTCGTGTACTGCTTCAGTTGATCGAGTGCGGTAGTCATGTCAGGCCTTGTGGGCGCACGCGCGCCATGATCGGTCAGCGTTGATGAGCCGGGCGCCGGGTTGCATCGGCGTGGCGCGCCGGGCGAAAGGCGGTTTCACCGCGCCGTCCGCGCTGGGGGACGGCTTGCCGCGCTGCCCGCGCGGCTTTGTCTGTCATTTTATGGCGGATCGGCGCCGGCCGACATGAAGCGGGTATGACGGCGATAATGGCCGCGCGCGGCGGGCTACGCGCGGGCGCCGCGCCGGCCGGCGCCGAGCACGATCTGCGTGAGCACGCCGGCGACGAGGCCCCAGAACGCGGAGCCGATCGAGAACAGCGTGAATCCCGACGCGGTCACCATGAAGGTGACGAGCGCCGCCTCGCGCTGGCGCGCGTCCTGCATCGCGTTCGTGAGTCCGCTCATGATCGCGCCGAACAGCGCAAGCGCCGCGATCGACACGACGAGCGCCTGCGGAAACGCGGCGAACAGCGCGGCGATGGTCGCGCCGAACGTGCCGGCGATCAGATAGAACACGCCGCACCAGACCGCGGCCGTGTAGCGCTTGCGGGGGTCTTCGTGTGCGTCGGCGCCGGTGCAGATCGCGGCGGTGATCGCCGCGAGGTTCACGCCGTGCGAGCCGAACGGCGCGAGCACGAGGGATGCGAGGCCGGTCGTCGCGATCAGCGGCGACGACGGCGTCGTGTAGCCGTCCCCGCGCAGCACCGCGATGCCCGGCAGGTTCTGCGACGCCATCGCGACGACGAACAGCGGAATACCGATGCTGACGGTCGCCGCGACCGAGAACGACGGCATCGTCAACACCGGCTTGGCGACCGCGACGTGGAAGTGGCTGAAATCGAGCAGCCCGAGGAGCGCGGCGGCCGCGACGCCGACCGCGAGCGTCGCGACGATCGCATAGCGCGGCACGACGCGCTTCACGATCAGGTACGCGAAGAACATCGTCAGCACCAGCGCCGGCCGGAACTGTGCGGCGCGAAAAATCGCGATGCCGATCTCGAACAGGATGCCCGCGAGCAGCGCGGCCGCGATGCCGCCGGGCACGCGTTTCATCAGCGTGTCGAACCAGCCGCTCACGCCGACCGCGGTCAGCAGCAGCGCGCAGACGAGGTATGCGCCGATCGCCTGCGCGTACGGCACGTGCGGCAGCGAGCCGATCAGCAGCGCCGCGCCGGGCGTCGACCACGCGACGACGATCGGCGCGCGGTACCACAGCGACAGCCCGATCGTCGTGACGCCCATGCCAATCGACAGCGCCCAGATCCACGACGAAATCTGCGCGTCGCTCAGATGCGCGGCCTGGCCCGCCTGGAACATCAGCGCGAGCGAACTCGTGTAGCCCGTCATCATCGCGACGAAGCCGGCGACGATCGCCGCGGCCGACGTGTCGCCGAACGGGCGCAGCGGCCCGGAACGCGGCGGCGCGGATAGTTCGGAGGACGGACGGGCGGTCATGCGGACGGTTTCCTTGTCGTATGGCGGGCGGCGGCGCCGCCGCAGATTACTTGCTGAGCGCGCGCATCGCGGTTTCGAGACCGGCGATCGTCAGCGGATACATCCGCTGGCCGAGCACGTCGCGGATGATCGACACCGACTGCCGGTACTCCCACAGCCGCTCCGGTTCCGGATTGAGCCACGCGAAGCGCGGGAAGTGATCGGCGAGGCGGCGCAGCCACACCGCGCCGGGCTCCGCGTTGTGGTATTCGACCGAGCCGCCGGGCTGCACGACTTCGTACGGACTCATCGTCGCGTCGCCGACGAGGATCAGCTTGTAGTCGGGCGGGAAGCGGTGCAGCAGGTCCCACGTCGGCGTGCGCTCGGCGTGGCGGCGGCGGTTGTTCTTCCACAGGTAGTCGTACACGCAGTTGTGGAAGTAGAAGAATTCCAGATGCTTGAACTCGGCCTTCGCGGCGGAGAACAGTTCCTCGGTGCGGCGGATGTGGTCGTCCATCGATCCGCCGACGTCGAGCAGCATCAGCACCTTCACGTTGTTGTGCCGCTCGGGGGCCATCTTCAGGTCGAGCCAGCCGGCGTTCGCGGCGGTGCTGCGGATCGTGTCGGGCAGGTCCAGTTCGTCGGCCGCGCCTTCGCGCGCGAAGCGCCGCAGCTGGCGCAGCGCGACCTTGATGTTGCGCGTGCCGATCTCGACCTGGTCGTCGTAGTCGCGATACGCGCGCGCGTCCCACACTTTCACCGCGCGGCGCTGGCCGCCTTCGCCTGCGTCGTCGTCGCCGCCGATGCGGATGCCTTCCGGGTTGTAGCCGCCGTTGCCGAACGGCGACGTGCCGCCGGTGCCGATCCACTTGCTGCCGCCTTCGTGGCGCGCGTGCTGCTCGTCGAACAGTTGCTTCAGGCGCGCGAGCAGCTTGTCGAGGCCGCCGAGCGCTTCGATCTGCGCCTTCTGTTCGGGCGTGAAGTCGCGCTCGATGCGCTTTTTCAGCCAGTCGTGCGGCACGTCGAGGGCGAGCGCCGCCTTCGCGTCCACGCCGCGAAAATACGCGCCGAACGCCTGATCGAAGCGGTCGAAATGCTGCTCGTCCTTCACGAGCGTGATGCGCGCGAGATAGTAGAACTCGTCGAGCGACGGCGCGATCATGCGTTCCTTCAACGCCTCGACGAGCGTCAGGTACTCGTTCACGGAGACCGGCAGCTTCGCGTCGCGCAGCGTGTAGAAGAAGTCGATCAGCATCGCGGCTCTCCGGTGACGGTCGCTCGTCCCGCCGCTTTCAGCGCGAGAGCTTGAGTTTCAGGTTCGCGCGCACGGCCGGCCATTCGGACGCGACGATCGAAAACACGACCGTATCGCGCAGAACGCCGTCGCGGCCGATCTGATGGCTGCGCAGGATGCCGTCCTGCTTCGCGCCGAGCCGCGCGATCGCCGCACGGGATTGATGGTTCATGAAATGCGTGCGGAACTCGACCGCGATCGCATCGAGCTTCTCGAACGCGTGACCGAGCAGCAGCAGTTTCGCTTCGGTGTTCAGCGCGGTGCGTTGCACGCGTTTCGCATACCACGTATGGCCGATTTCGAGCCGGCGGTTCGCGCTGTCGACGTTGAAATAGCGCGTCGAGCCGACGACCTCGCCCACCGCGTCGCGCACCGCGAACGGCAGCGCGCCGAGGTGCTCGCGCATCGCGAGCGCCGCGTCGACGTACGCGCGTTCCTGGCCCGGCGCCGGCACGCTCGTGTACCACAGGTCCCACAGGTCGCCGTCGGCGGCCGCGGCCGCAAGCGCGGGCGCGTCGTCGCGCGTCAATGGCGTGAGGCTCACGTGTGTTCCGGTCAGCGTGACCGGCTCGATCCAGCGGCTCATGATGGGGCGGCTCCCGTCGTGGTGGTCGATGCAGCGCGTCGCAGCGCGCTCAGCGGTGGTTGCGGTTCATGTAGATGAGCCGCTCGAACAGGCTCACGTCCTGCTCGTTCTTCAGCAGCGCGCCGGCGAGCGGCGGCTTCTGCTGCCCGCCTTCGGCGCCGCGCAGCGTGTCGGGGTCGATGTCCTCGGCGAGCAGCAGCTTCAGCCAGTCGAGCAGTTCCGACGTCGACGGCTTCTTTTTCAGCCCCGCGACGCCGCGCAGTTCGAAGAAGCTCGTCAGCGCCGCCTGCAGCAGGTCCTGGCGAATACCCGGATAGTGGACTTCGACGATTCGTTGCATCGTCGCCGGGTCCGGAAAACTGATGTAGTGAAAGAAGCAGCGGCGCAGGAACGCGTCCGGCAGTTCCTTCTCGTTGTTCGACGTGATGATGACGAGCGGCCGGTGCTTCGCGCGCACGAGTTCGCGCGTCTCGTACACGTAGAACTCCATGCGGTCGAGCTCGCGCAGCAGGTCGTTCGGGAATTCGATGTCGGCCTTGTCGATCTCGTCGATCAGCAGCACCGTCTGCCGGTCGGCGTCGAACGCCTGCCACAGCACGCCCTTGACGATGTAGTTCGCGATGTCTTTCACGCGCTCGTCGCCGAGCTGCGAGTCGCGCAGACGCGACACCGCATCGTATTCGTAGAGACCTTGCTGCGCCTTCGTCGTCGATTTGATGTGCCATTGCAGCAGCGGCATGCCGAGCGCGGCTGCGACTTCCTCGGCGAGCATGGTCTTGCCGGTGCCGGGCTCGCCCTTGATCAGCAGCGGCCGTTGCAGCGTGAACGCGGCGTTGACCGCGAGCTTCAGATCGTCGGTGGCGACGTATTGCGAAGAACCTTCGAAACGCATGGCGGACCGCTCGCGCGAAAAAATCCCAGTATAAGTCAGATGGGACGGGCTGTCGGAAGGGGCCGGCGCGGCGTCGCGGCGGGGCGCGGACGGCTTGCTGCGCGGGGCTCGGCCGATGGACGTGCGGCGCGGCGCCGCGGTACAATCGGAACGATTTTTTTGGCCTGCACGAAGGCAACAGCAAGTCTCAACCAGAAGCAGAAGTCGTAAAAGGCGCAGGTCGTTGCCTGATTCAGGCGTTCGATTCACCTCAAGCCAGGTTGGATGCTATGAAAAAAATTGTCGGCAAGCACGTCGTGATCGGAGCACTCACCGTGTTGGCGGGCTACGCGGCCGCGGCGCACGCGGACATCGTGGGCAACCCGAAAGCCGGTCAGGGCAAGGTGGCGATGTGCATCGGCTGCCACGGCATTCCCGATTACCGCACTGCGTACCCCGAGGTCTATCACGTACCGATTCTCGGCGGCCAGAACATGCAGTACCTGATCAACGCGCTCAAGGCGTACCGCAAGGGCGATCGCCACTTCGGCACGATGCACGCGATCGCGTCGTCGCTGAGCGATCAGGACATCGCCGACATCGCGGCCTACTACTCGTCGCAGACCGCCGCCACACAGAACAATCCCGAGAAGTAACCGGCACCGCATCCACGGGACAGGAGAATTCATGAACCAGCCCCACAAGGCAACCCGGGCCGCGCGCCCGGTCGGTACGCTGTTCAGGACGGTGGTCGCGGCCGGTGCGCTGGCCGGCGCGGCCGCTCACCCGGCCTTCGCGGCCGACGCGGAGCACGGCAAGTCGCTCGTCGGCAGCCACAACTGCGCGGCGTGCCACGGCCCGGGCCTGAACCAGCCGATCAGCCCCGAGTACCCGCGACTCGCCGGCCAGCATGCCGATTACATCTTCTGGGCGCTGCGCCAGTATCAGATGGGCACCGGCAATCCGAACCTCGGCCGCAACAATCCGATCATGCAGGCGCAGGTGCAGACGCTGTCGGAGAGCGATCTGCGCGACATCGCCGCGTATATCGAGTCGCTGCCGGGCAGCCTCGTGAATCGCAAGTAAGCCGCCGGCGGCGGGCCGCCGGCCGGGTCCACCGCTGTCGGACCATGCGTGGCGCGTGCCTGCGAAAGCGCGCGTCCGGTGCGGCGTTGGGGGGCGCGTTTGCGGGCACGCGTCGGCGGCGTCGCCGGCCGGTTTCAGTCGCGCGACGCGCGGCGCTCGATGCGCGCGAGATACGCGTCGGTGTCCGGCGGTGTGTTGGTGCGCTGCGCTTCCCAGATCGTTTCGCCGAGACACTCCATGATCGCGTGCTGTGCGTCGTGCGTCGAACCGAGACGCGCGACGAGGCGCTCGTGCGCGGCGCGAATGCCCGGCGGCTGATCGATCGACAACTGCTCGCTGATCGCGAGATGCATCGACAGATGCAGGAACGGATTGCTCTGGCCGCGCTCCGGCGAGTAGTCCTGCGCGGCGGCCGCGTCGGCGTCGGCGAGTTCCGCGTGATATTCCGGATGCTCGACGATCCAGTCGGCGGCGATCGCTTCGAGCGGCGTCAGGATCTCGCCCGCGCGCTGCTTGCGCCAGGTCTCGGTGAAAAAGCGGCGGACTTCGTCGCGGCTGGGATTGAACATCGTCGTCGTTACCAACAAAAGCAAAAGCGGGGAGGGCTGCGCCCGATTGTAGCCGCCGGCGCGCTCACAGGTCCGGCGGCGGCGTCTTCTGCCGGAATTCGCACAGCGGCTCGATCACGCAGTGCCAGCACTCGGGCCGGCGCGCCTTGCACACATAGCGGCCGTGCAGGATCAGCCAGTGATGCGCGTCGTGACGAAACTCGGGCGGCGTGAATTTTTCGAGTGCGGCTTCGACTGCGCGCACGTCCTTGCCGGGCGCGAGGCCGGTACGATTCGCAACCCGAAAGATATGCGTGTCGACCGCGATCGTCGGCTGACCGAACGCGGTGTTCAGCACGACGTTCGCGGTCTTGCGGCCGACGCCCGGCAGCGCTTCGAGCGCCTCGCGCGTCTGCGGGACTTCGCCGCCGTACTGTTCGAGCAGGATGCGGCTCGTCGCGACGACGTTCTTCGCTTTCGTGCGATACAGGCCGATCGTCCTGATGTAGTCGGCGACGCCGGCCTCGCCGAGATCGATCAGCTGCTGCGGCGTGTTCGCGACCGGAAACATCCGGCGCGTCGCCTTGTTCACCGATACGTCGGTCGCCTGCGCGGACAGCATCACGGCGATCAGCAGTTCGAACGGTGTCGAGTATTCAAGCTCGGTGGTCGGATGCGGATTCAGGCTTTGCAGCGTTTCGAAGATCGCGCGGCGCTTCGTGGCGTTCATGGTCAGGAGGACTTGTCGTTGTCGTCGTCGATGCCGATGCGGCGGCGGCGCGCGTCGGCCGCGTCGATCTGCGCCTGCACGTCCGCGCTCAGGTGGTCGGTATTGCGCGGCCCGGCGCCCTGCGCGGCCAGTTCGGCTTTCTTGCGGCGCGCGCGTTCGAGCGCCGCCGCGATGATCGCGCGCTTCTTCGCTTCCGGATCGTCGGCGGCAGGCGGCGTGGGATCGGGCGAAATCGCGGGCGCGCTTGCGGACTCATCCGCGGGCAAATTCGCGGCCGCGTCGTGCGCGGCTGCGCGCGGCGCCGCGGCCGCGGTGCGGCGCGCAGCCGCGCGTGCTTCGGCGGCCTCGCGCTCGCGCGCGAGCCGCGCGCGGCGCTGCGCATAGCGTTGCCTCGCGTCGTCGGCCTGCTGCTGGCTCCATGCGTCCCAGCCGGTCGCATCGCCGGTGACCGGAATCATTGCGATGCAATCGACCGGACACGGTGCGACGCAGAGGTCGCAGCCGGTGCACGGCGCCGTCAGGATCGTGTGCATCTGCTTCGGCGCGCCGACGATCGCATCGACGGGGCACGCCTGCATGCACAGCGTGCAGCCGATGCACAGATGTTCGTCGATGAATGCAACGGGGCGCGGGCGTTCGACGCCGTTCGCCGGATTGAGCGCAACGACGGGCTTGCCGAGCAGACGCGCGAGCCGTTCGATGCCCTGCGCGCCGCCGGGCGGACACTGGTTGTAGTTCGCGGCGCCGGCCGCGATGGCTTCGGCATAAGGCCGGCAGCCGTCATAGCCGCACTTCGTACATTGCGTCTGGGGCAGCAGCGCTTCGATGCGGTCTGCGAGAGTCTGGGAATCGGTCACGGTTACGACGTCGGGGCGGGCCGGAAAGCCGGCGGCCGCACGGGTTGCCGGCGCATCGGCGACGCGTGCGCGGCGCTCCGGCCAAAGCCCGCATTATCGCCGATTTCCCGGATTGCCATCGACAGGCCATGTGCCATAATCAAAGCGCTTAATGCGTAAAACGAAAGACCGCTGGATCCGGGCCGGTTCACGCCAACCCGCTGGCGCGTCTCGTGCCACGCAGCCGGAAGCGGGAGGAGGAGCCGGCGGCGCGATCCGGACAACGCGGCTTACCACGAGCACGATTGCCAACATGAACCGGCCGAAAATCAAAAGAGATCCTGAAGGCACGCGTCGTCGCATTCTGCTCGCTGCGGCGGAGGAATTCGCGAACGGCGGTCTGTTCGGCGCGCGGGTCGACCAGATCGCGCGCCGCGCGGAAACCAACGAGCGGATGCTGTACTACTACTTCGGCAGCAAGGAGCAACTGTTCACCGCCGTGCTCGAACACGCGTTCACGGCGCTGACCGAAGCGGAACGCACGCTCGACCTGTCGGGGCTCGCGCCGGTCGAGGCGATCACGCGGCTTGCGCATTTCGTGTGGGACTACTATCGGGATCACCCGGAACTGCTGCGTCTGCTGAACAACGAGAACCTGCACGAAGCGCGCTACATGCAGCAGTCGTCGCGCATTCGCGAGATGATGTCGCCGATCGTCGCGACACTCGGCACGATCCTCGCGCGCGGCGAGGCGGCGGGGCTCTTTCGCGCGAACATCGATCCGCTGCGTCTGTACGTGACGCTGTCCGGCATGGGCTATTACATCGTGTCGAACCGGTTCACGCTCGCGGCCACGTTCGGGCGCGACTTCACCGAGCCGCGCGAGCGTACCGAAATGGTCCAGTTGAATACCGAGATGCTGCTCGCGTTCCTGATGCGCAAATGATCCGCGCGCGGGCGGCGAAGCGGCGGCACGAACGCGGCGGCAGCCCCAACAAAAACGGCGGGCCTCGCGCCCGCCGTTTTTGCGTCGTGAACCGGCCTGCTTACGCAATCACCGCCCGTTCCGTCGTGCTGCGCTGCACGTCGTTATGCGAGCGAATGAAGTCGCGCAGTTGCGGATAGATGATCGTGCGCCAGCGCCGCCCCGAGAAAATCCCGTAGTGGCCGCACTTCTCGGCGGTCAGATGATGCCTGTTGTCGGCCGCGATGCCGGTGCACAGGTCGTGCGCGGCGCGCGTCTGGCCGCAGCCGGAAATGTCGTCGAGCTCGCCCTCGATCGTCAGCAGCGCGGTGTCCTTGATGTCCTGCGGACGCACGCGTTCGCCCGCGACGTCCCACGTGCCCTCCGCGAGACGGAACTCCTGGAACACGATCTGGATCGTCTCCAGATAGTATTCGGCGGCCATGTCGAGCACTGCGTTGTACTCGTCGTAGAACTTGCGATGTGCTTCGGCATCCTCTTCGTCGCCGCGCAGCAGGCTCTTGTAGAAGTCCCAGTGCGACGCCGCGTGGCGGTCCGGATTCATCGCGATGAAGCCCGCGTGCTGCAGGAACCCCGGATACACGCGGCGCCCTTCGCCCGGATAGTTCGACGGCACCCGGAAGATCACGTTGTTCGCGAACCACTCGTGCGAATGCTGGACCGCGAGCGAGTTCACCGCGGTCGGGGTGCGGCGCGCGTCGATCGGGCCGCCCATCATCGTCATCGTCAGCGGCGTGTCCTCGCCGCGGCTCGCCATCAGCGAGATCGCCGCGAGCACCGGCACGGTCGGCTGACACACCGACACCACATGCAGGTTCTTCGCGCCGATGTGGCGGATGAATTCCTGGATGTACGCGACGTAGTCGTCCAGATGGAACGGGCCGCTTTCGAGCGGCACCATCCGCGCGTCGATCCAGTCGGTGATGTACACCTTGTGGTCCTGCAGCATCGTGCGCACGGTGTCGCGCAGCAGCGTCGAATGGTGGCCCGACAGCGGCGCGCAGATCAGCACGACCGGCTCGTCCTTCAGCGTCGACACCGCGCCGCTGTCGTCCGCGTAACGCTTGAAGCGCAGCAGGCGGCAAAACGGTTTCTCGATGATCGTCTGCTCGACGATCGGAATGTTGAAGCCGTCCTTGGTGATCTGGTGAAGATTGAACTCGGGCTTCTCGTAATCCTTGCCGAGCCGGTACAGCAGTTCGTAGCCGGCCGCGAGGCGGGTCGCGCCGGGGACCAGCGAGAACGGGCTGGCCGGGTTCGCAAACGACTTCGAGGCGGCCTGGGCCCAGGCGGTCAGCGGGCTCAGCAGCGCGCGCTGGTATTCACGGAGTTGGTAGAGCATGGGCGCTCCAGCAGGGGGCGATTCGCACCCGGTCGCATGGCAGTGTGTGGGCTGCGCGCGGCACAGCGGTGGGACTTCGTAAGGTTGATGACAGGTCAGGCCGACGATGCGACTATCGACCGCGCATCGATCATATCGAAGCCCCGACGGTTGTGCAATGCAACAATCAGCGCGCGAACAGCGGTTAGAACGTTTCATCGCGCCGCCGCGCGGCCGCAGCGGCGCGCGTGCCGTTCAGGCGGGCTGGTCGGCGCGCGGCGTCTCGTCTTGCGTCGGGCTGTTGCAAGACGGATGCCCGGTTTCCTCGGCGATCTCCTGTTCGTGGCGCATCAGGTTGAGCCCGGTATGCACGAGCGCGACGTGCGAGAACGCCTGCGGGAAATTGCCGACCAGCCGGCGCGCGATCGGGTCGTACTCCTCGGACAGCAGGCCGACGTCGTTCGCGAGCGCGAGCAGGCGCTCGTACATCTGCCGCGCGTCGTCGAAGCGGCCTTGCAGCGCGAGGTTGTCGACGAGCCAGAAGCTGCACGCGAGGAAGGTGCCTTCGCCGGGCGGCAGGCCGTCGTCGAATTCGGTCGTGCGGTAGCGCATCACGAAGCCTTCGCACAGGAGGTCGCGCTCGACCGCGGCGACGGTGCCCGCGATGCGCGGATCGGCGGCCGGCAGGAAGCCGACGAGCGGCATCAGCAGCAGGCTCGCATCGAGTTCGGTGCCGTCGTAGGTCTGCGTGAAGCTGTTCAGCTGCGCATTGAAGCTGCGCTCGCAGACCGTGTCGTGAATCAGGTCGCGGACCTCGCGCCAGTGATCGAGCGGGCCCGGCAGCCCGAATTTCTCCGCGGACGCGATCGCGCGGTCGAACGCGACCCACGCCATCACCTTCGAGAACGTGAAGTGCTGACGTCCGCCGCGCGTCTCCCAGATGCCTTCGTCGGGCTCGTTCCAGATTTTTTCGAGGTGGTCGAGCATCGTGCACTGGATCGACCACGCGGTGTCGTCCGCCTGCAACCCGCCAATCCGGGCGAGATGCAGCGCGTTCATCACCTCGCCGTACACGTCGAGCTGACGCTGGCCGACTGCGTTGTTGCCGATCCGCACCGGGCACGCGCCTTCGTAGCCTGGCAGCCAGTCGACCTCGACTTCGGGCAGGCGCCGCTCGCCGCCGATCCCGTACATGATCTGCAACTGCTCGGGCGAGCCGGCCATCACGCGGCCGAGCCACGCGCGCCACGCCTGCGCCTCGTCGTAGTAGCCGCCGCGCATCAGCGCGAGCAGCGTGATCGTCGCGTCGCGCAGCCAGCAGTAGCGATAGTCCCAGTTGCGGGTGCCGCCCAGCTGCTCCGGCAGCGACGTGGTCGGCGCGGCGACGATGCCGCCCGTCGGCTCGTACGCGAGCGCCTTCAGCGTGATCAGCGAGCGGCGGATCGGTACGGCCCAGCGGCCCCGGACCGTGCTGCGCGACGACCATTCGCACCAGAAATTCTCGGTGCGCGCGAGCGCGGTGAACGGATCGCGCGGCGGCGGAATCCGCAGATGCGACGCCGCGTACGACATCGAGAACGGCACGCGCTCGCCTTCCTTCACGTCGAACGACGCGACCGTGTGCATGTTCTCGCCCTGCAGATCGACCGGCGTGCGCAGCACGACCGTGTCCGGCCCGGCGATCGCCTTGATGCCGCTCTCGTAGGCAAGCCGGCTGACCCACGGCACCGAGAAGCCGTAGTCGAAGCGCAGCACCAGTTGCAATTGCATCTTCACGGTGCCGCGCCGGCCGACGACGATGCGCACCAGTTCCGACCAGCCGTTGCCAGGCGGCATGAAGTCGATCAGCGTGACGGCGCCGTCCGGCGTTTCGAAATCCGTTTCGAGGATCAGCGTTTCGCCGCGATAGCGGCGCGTGATCTTCACCTGCCGCGGATCGTCGACGGCCGGCGCGATCAGCCAGCGGCCGTTCTGCTCGGTGCCGAGCAGCGCGGCGAAGCACGCGCCGGAGTCGAAGCGCGGCCAGCACAGCCAGTCGATCGAACCGGCGCGGGACACCAGCGCGGCCGTGTGGCCGTCGCCGATCAATGCGTAGTCTTCAAGGGGAGCGGGCATGGTAAGCAAGATGACAGGGCAGACGTGGTCCCCGCGGCGGACGTCGCGCGGGGGGGCGCGGCACGCACAAGCTTAGTGGCAGCGGGGCGGCTCGCGCAATGCGCGTCGCCGCAACGGACCATCGCGCGCCGCGCTATTTGCCGAGCCCGAAAATCCCGATCAGGCCGATGATGACGAGATAGAGCGCGACGATGTAATTCAGCAGCCGCGGAACGAGGAGAATCAGAATGCCGGCGATCAGCGACGCGACCGGCCCGAATCCGAACGAGATGTTCATGCGATGACTCCGTGGTGGATTGCGAATGCTGCTTCTATACTGCGTGCCGTGCGTGCCGCATCTTCGTCACGCCGGTTCACGTCAGGCGCACGCGACGCGCATCGCGGCACAGGCCTTGCGCACCCCGCGCATCGCCGCCGCCCGCGCATCGAAGGAGGTCGACATGTTCCGCAACCGCCGGTCTGCATGCCGCGTGCCCGGGCGCGCTGCGCCGCTGCGCCGCTTCATCGGGAGACTCGTATTGATGGTCACGATTGCCGCCGCCACGCAGGCGCTCGCGCAAACGCCTTCGTCCGCCGCGCCCGCCGACGGCGTCTACGACCTGATCGTCGGCACCTACACCGCCGGCAGCAGCGAAGGGCTGTACGTGTTCCGCTTCGATACGCGGACCGGCGACGCGACGCCGGTGTCCGTCGCGAAGACCGTGAACCCGTCGTGGCTCGTCGTGAGCCGCGACCGCCGCCACGTCTACGCGGTCAACGAACTGCCCGGCGACAACGGCCCGGCGACGACGCGCGGCGGCGTCAGCGCGTTCCGCTTCGATCCGGCGAGCGGACGGCTGACGTTCGTGAACCGCGTGTCGTCGCAGGGCAACGATCCATGCTATCTGAGTCTGTCGCCGGACGGTCGGTATCTGTTTGTCGCGAACTATTCGGTGGCGGCCGATCCGGGCGGCAGCTTCGCGGCGATGCCGGTGCGCGCGGACGGCTCCCTCGGCGACGCCGCGCAAAGCGTCCACCACACCGGCGGCGGCCCGGTGAAGGGCCGCCAGGACGGCGCGCACGTGCATTCGACGGTGTTCTCGCCGGACGGGCGCTACCTGTTCGCGCAGGATCTCGGCACCGACCGCCTGTATGCCTACCGTTACGCGCCGGACGGCCGCGACGGGCCGGTGTCGCCGACGGACGCGGTCGAGACCGCGTTGCCGGCGGGCAGCGGCCCGCGCCACCTGGTGTTCGATCGCGACGGCCGGCATGCGTACCTGACGAGCGAACTCGCGGGCACGGTCACGGTGCTGCGCTATCGCGGCGACGGCCGGTTCGCCGAGGAGCAGGTCGAGCGGCTCGCGGAGCCGGGGTTTCGCGGCGCGGTCGGCGCGGCGGCGCTGCATCTGTCGCCGGACGGGCGCTTTCTGTACGTATCGAACCGCGGCGACGCGAACGACATCTCGATCTTCGCGGTCGATGCGGCGAGCGGGCGGCTTGCGCGCGTCGGCCGGCAATCGAGCCTCGGCAAGTCGCCGCGCGAATTCGCGATCGACCCGACCGGCCAGTGGCTGATCGTCGGCAACCAGAACAGCGACACCGCCTATGTGTTCCGCCGCGATCCGCGGACCGGGCTGCTCGGGCCGAACCCGAAGCGGATCGACGTGGGCGCGCCGGTGGATTTCCGGTTCGTGTCGCCGTCGTAAGTGGCCCGGATCGGCTTGTCGCCCGACATCGCGGTGCCGTTGTTCGGTTTCGCCGGCTCGATCGGGGCGGCGCGGGCCGCGCGGGTCGCGCATTCCGGACGGGTGTTCTAGCGGCGCGTCATCACTCCGCCGCCCCCGGCGCCAGCACTTCGCGACTGCCGTTGATCCCCATCGGCGACACCAGCCCCGCCGCCTCCATCTGCTCGACGAGCCGCGCCGCGCGGTTATAGCCGATCCGCAACTGCCGCTGCACCGACGAGATCGACGCGCGCCGCGTGCGCACGACGAACGCGACCGCCTCGTCGTACAGCGGATCGGCCTCCGCATCGGGCGCCTCGCCGAACAGGTCCTGCGGCGCGCCGTCGGTCGCCGGGCCGTCCAGAATGCCGTCGACGTATTCGGGCTCGCCGAACTGCTTCAGATACTCGACCACGCTGTGCACCTCCTCGTCCGCGACGAACGCGCCGTGGATGCGCTGCGGATAGCCGGTGCCGGGCGGCAGGAACAGCATGTCGCCCTGGCCGAGCAGCGACTCCGCGCCCATCTGGTCGAGGATCGTGCGCGAGTCGATCTTCGACGACACCTGGAACGCGAC
>Ga0164242_10003574_pt1 | contig 17701 bp, 12 predicted proteins | sample OricomgcompostMG_FD_108783 | JGI IMG/M metagenome (GOLD analysis project Ga0164242, IMG submission 108783) | Miracle-Growth compost microbial communities from Emeryville, California, USA - Original compost - Miracle growth compost (MG) ...
GTCATGGCCACAGTCTCCTGAAAAGCCTAAGTCAATCATCAGTGTTCGAGCCTTCTCGAGGTCTTGATGGGCCTCCTTATTCTCTGCCTTTTCGGAAGCCTCTCAGAGGGTTAGTTAACAGGCCGAGATGGACGGGTAAAGGTTTTTTTTTATAAAAAAGAAATACATGATCATTCCTCGCCCGCTTACATCTTGCCTCTCTCCGTGTAGTCAGTGGGATGCATGCCCAAAATTGGTGGGTACGTACCTCCCAATACGAATTAGTACCATGGGAGACCTCACCCCTGAAAAACGCGGTTGTACGCGTCGAGAGAGTCGCTCCTTCTGTGCAAATCGGAGAGAGTTAAAGGGGCAGTATCATGGATAAGATAGGGTGGATTAATTGACGTCCTCTCCTCTCTTTCCTCTTCTCTTCCCCCCTTTTTTCCCCCTTGTTTTCCTCTCTCCTCCCCAACTTCGATCAAATAGCGTTCTCAAGTTAGTCTTCTTCATGTGAAGAACGCCCCTATATAATACTGTATCCATCGAACATTACCACAACTCTTCCGAAAATGCCAACACTACCCGGAATATTGGGGGTAGGGGCAGATCATGAGAGGCTAGTGCAGCAAGGAACTTGTCATCGTCCGAGTCGAGGAGCACCCCAGGGATTGCATGTTGAAATCGTCATTGCCGCACATTGAGACTTAGGGTCTCATGGCTTTGCCGCCGGGCGCGAAATCATCACCTTTATAGTCATCGCCATCATCATCATCATCAAGTGTAAGAACTCCTAGCGAGTTGCAATGTCGTTGACGAGTGTCTTACAACTCGAGCCGGCTTGGTTACACTTATTAGCCCAATCATCATCTTGAGGCGTGTCATCGAGGCTCCAAGCGGTCCTGATCGTTGATGATGGACAGGTGAAGAAGCGAGGTACAACCGCGTCCATGGACGTGGACTACATAGATGATGATACCGTGGCTGGTGACAGCTCTCCGACGGGACCGTTGAGGTCGAACATCTTATCCAGCTATCTGGTCGGCAGAACGCCCGCCTTGCAATGTCTGGTACTATCCTATGTTTGAGACAAAGTGGCCTAGATACGGTATAGTTCACTAATTAGCCGCGTATCGAAGCGAAATTCCTTTCGTTTAATCAGTCGCTTAATTGGCATTCTCGCGTCGTTGTCTGTATCGGAACGCACAACTCTCGCTTCGACAAGTTAGGCGATGGAGGTTGTCAAGTTAGTCTATTTCATGAGTTGACCGGTCAACATGTTAATATTACTGTATTGCTGTTCTGCCCCTTGCTCGCTACGCCTAGCCCAGCCTCTTGGGAAGGGCCTTCTGTCTAGTCAAGGACTGGCGGTAACTAATCAAGAACGCACTACATATCGAGAGTAAAAACTCTAAAAGGCCTCCCAAAACACGCTGTCTATTAAAATACAAAATGCTATATAATGTTTCCAGTTGCGGGATTAGTGTTACTGGGGCGGGAACATTACATGAAACAAAACCGGGGGGTGATTCCTCCAACTCCTCGCCAAGGGATAAAACCTCAATATCTCGGGGCGGCTCCGGGCAACTCGGCCACAGGCTGTGTGTTTAACTCGGCGACATAACCGCCTGGGTAAGGGCCCGGATGTTTCCACTCCTGTGGCTGAACCTGAATCGCCTGTCCCGACAGTTCGCTCGTGGGAACTGACCTTCTCCGGCGTATGAACCACACCAGCGCGCCCAACAGGAGTAGGCCCACAATTCCAACGCCAACACCAATTCCAGCAGCCGCTCCCTTGGAGAGACCGCCACCGCCACCGTCGCCACCACCGTCGTCCGAGTTATTCTGCCGCGCTCCGGTGTTTGTGGGGTTGGTAGGAATAGTAGTGTCGGATCGGGACTTCGTTGCAGTGGTTTCGGCTGATCGGTCGCTGGACTGCCAGTTGATCTGGAACATAGGAGCGACCACCGTAACACGTGAGAGGACAACGTCACTTTCGGCAACTCCGGTCTCTGAGCCGGTGGCTTCGACGGTGATGGTGGCGGGTACGGAGAGGTAGGAGAAACTATTACTCTTGCGGGAGGAGCATTGAACCGTCGGGAAGGAGCCCGTGCTGTAGACTCTAAAGCAAGTCTGGGCAACGTTGATACCCGGCTCGAACCGGCAATGGAAACCGCTGCGATGGATTGATAATTAGCATTCGTGAACATGGACGAGGAATGTCATTGGCACGCCAGGGGGGCCTACGTCGGACAGCACCCTACAGCCGTCTCACTCTTCTCCAACGAGAATTGAAATGGAAATCCTCCGTCAACACCTTCTGTCGCTGCGCAGGCGGTCGTGTAGCCGTCTGGGCAGATGATGCCGGGAGTGTAGATACCCCAGCCCAGCAAGGCCACCTCCGTCACCGCAATGTCAGGGCTGCGAGGCGGCCAACAGCCAGGGTCGTCCTGGACGCCCTGCGTATTGAAGCCGTTGGTTCCACATGTCTGGGCTTGGTAACCTTTGTCGCAGGTAACGCAGTCCTTGACCACCACACTACACGAAGACGGATAGACGAAGGTCGTCGTCAATGGGCCGAGAATTGATCGGTCGCCCATCTCCTCTTTGATGCTTGGTATGGTCTTTCGTCTCGATGCTCAATTCGACTCAGCGCTCTCTGAGGAATCATCAACATCCCATCGGGAGCACGGCGCTGTTGCTGCGAAGTTCACGCGTGCAGATAGATTCAGTGATGACCACCGGAGACCGAGAGGGGAGAGCCTGGGGGTGCAAGTCTGTTTATCCTGACGTGGTACAAGATGAATTTAAATTTGGATTAGTGCTGACCCAATTAGTCTTCTCCCAAGCGGTGCGGCGCTTGGAAGGGCCTTTGCCTTGCCGCTATTGGCGGATTCCCTCGTCCTTCTCGTTCGTTTTCCCCTGAGTGACCGCCAAAGCGGGCTGCAATTTACGAAGGATTCGTGGCTGCAGGTGAGAGCTATGGTGGCCAAGAAGCTCTATCGTCTCTATACCACTTTCTACCAATCAGCCTTCAGAGTTTGATTCTGCCAGCTGCTACCGCATACAACGCACCCAAGTAGCCGCTTTTTGCCTTCAACAATAATTTGGCAGGCCCTTGTCCAATACAGGGGTTCGCAGGTACAGAAGCGTGTTGTACTGTGGCGCAGAGATTTGGGTCTTTACAAGCCGGAGTCTATTGGCCTCCATAGAAGTACCAAGTTACTTTTCATTCATGTCAGCAAGCGGCCGCCACGAATTGTTCGCCTACGCTTGTCAGCCCTATCAAACACAAATGGTTACTCCTCCGTGGCTAGCGCTGGAAATTCATGCATCGCCAGCTGGATGTACCACGGCAGCTCACCTTCCATCTCCAAGCCGTCCACCCCCTGTGACTACCATTCCAACGAAGCCCTCGGGCCGTTCCTAGCCTTGGGCAAGAGACTCGAGGGGCATGGCACGCCACATTCACCAGCTAGCTCACGCCAAGTGGTCCTAGCGTAAGGCGGAGGCTGCTTCGGGGGAAGGCACAGCAGGCTCCGGTCTAGCCCCACCTGTCGCCATGTTACCCGAAGAAGCCTCAAGGGAGACTGTGGGTTTTGAGTATTCTCGCGCTGGGGAAACCCTAACCTACGCACGAGCGCCATCGAAGAGCCCCGCTCCAGTTTCAACCTGGTTGATGTTTCATGGGCTATGAACAGTTCTCCGACATGGATATAATAGGGGTACCGCCTTCTCCTTTGGTGAGCAGTCGTAGGCTTCGAGGCTTCACCTGCGACCCAACCCAGTGAGAATTAATGTTTTATCACGGCGCACTATCCGACCTCCTACGTTATCTGACTGGCAAGGCATGAAACTCCCCCCTCAATCGACGAACCCGCCAAGAAGATAACGTCTCTTGCGTGTGTCTGTGTCTGCCTCAACCGTAAGAAGACTTCTTTTGCCTGGGAATGTTTTGGCATTTTCCAGCTATTGTAGAGCAGGTGTACCTCTGTAGGACCCCCAGAAAATGGCAGATCCATATCCTCCGGAAATGTAGACAGTTTTAGGTGAATTCGGCGGAATAATAGTAGGCGAGATCCGCATAGTTGGGGTTAACTTAACAATCAGTGGCCGGCGGGGCAGCGTTTGGGGGCGTTGTGGCAAAAGCGAGCGGCTGACTACATCGACTGGCGGTGTGACCTCCGTCGGTAAGGTTGTAGTAGGCTGTACGGCTTGATCCAAGCAAGGTCCTTGCAAGTCCGTCTCCCCTTTCAAGGGATGTATCTCAACTAAATGGCAGGGAGGTAGACTTCGGCAAAGACCGAGCTACGTCATCCTTAGCATGCTACTGGCCGACCATCAAGCTTCTTAGATGCCCATCCCACAGGCCAGACCATGTCTGTATTCCTACGATGAGTCGCATTAATGCTAGGGCGACGTGTGACTCTTCGGTCAAATAAGCTGAGAAAAGAAGGCCCACTGCCACAGGTAACTGGTACTGGCAATCATAGCCTGGCATAATGACACGCTGGGGCGAAGCGGAAGGAGGACAGAAGCGATGACTGAACAACTAACGAGACAGGCGGGAAAAAAAAGAAAGTTGAAGAAACTGCCCACTGCCAGAATCGAACTGACGACCTTATCATTACTAGTGATACCTATTTTGGGTTAGGAGATGTATTGTAAGATTGATTTTGCGGGGTAACGTACGCTCTACCACTGAGCCAAGCGGGCTTCTTATTACCGAACTCTCAAATTTTTTCCTAAATAACAAGCCGCGCCGACAGCCAAGTTGTGGGGCAGGTGCATGCAACCTATTTTAACTGTGGACCCCAACATGTCTATCTTAAGCACAACCAGCCCTTAACCAACTTTGCACCCGGCCCGCTGCGCGTTACTGGGATGACTGCAATTGATTCGTCTCGGTAGCCGCTTTTCGCTGAAATAATTTACAGGCTGCAAAGCGCCCGATTGACCTTGCTGTTGGCGTTCAAAGCCGGCCATTTCAAGCGTGTGCGCCACGTTGTAAGGGATCGATTGGATCGAGATCCCAGGAAAGTGGTGATAGCTTCAACTGAGCTGCAGGAGCGTTACACGCGCAAAGCGGGCTTGGAATGCTGGCCCGGCACGTAACGTTTTCTTAAAGGCTGGGTCGCATTGAGGCCCCTTGGTCATGCATTTCAGGGTCAACGCAGGCCCCAGATATTGAGCTCCTGTAAGAAAGACTTATTGAGGAGGCCAAGACTGCTGAAATTTGAGGCTACGCGCCCGCCAAAAGCAGCAGTCCAAATCACGGCACATGTAGTCTGAGTGGAGGTGGTCCTCCCGGTTTCGTATGCAAAGAGTTGGCCATTAACCATGAAAATCTCTATTTACCTAACCTATGTGTTTGTCTATATCTTGTCGCGATCTTTACTACGTTAACTTCGCATTCATATTCGACGTAAGGGATAGTAACGTGGTAAACATAGTCAAGCAAATGCAACCAACTTACTTGGGGAACGGCATTTCTTCTACTACGCCTATTCCCAAGAAGCAAATTCTTGTCAAAGGGGACACACGAAGAAACTCATCTACAGGAAGAGACTTGTGCCATGCTTATGCATGCGGCGGACTCTCACGAGTTTAGGCGATAGCTTGCATCGTTGCCTCCGAGGGGTCGCGGAGGATAAGTCGCATGGTCTGTAACCCTCAACAAGAGTCCGTATGCGCTTGATGGCAGTTCCGGCGCGCCTAAATTCATGACTTGGGGCCGAGCTGTCTGCCTTACAAGTCAATCATGGCGCAGTATCGTAGACTAAATGGTAAAGGAGTCACCAAATTATCATACCCACAGCACAGCTCTACTGTCCACTGGGATTTAATCATCGCCGCTGGCGTAGGGAAGCCCTCATCGTTTAATGGGACTGACAGCAAATAGCACGGGGCTGCGACAACCATCTTGTTTGGAGATAGTAGTTTGGAACCATACCGCCTGCCAAGAACACACGCGCCTAACTTACCCCTGGTACTTTTAACTCTTCGATTTTAGAATGCTCCTAGGGAAACATTGCGAGCTGACTCGCATACGGCGAAGAAATCAACGCCAAGGCTTGCTATTCCGGTTGTGCAACACCAATTCTCCGGAATTGGTTAATATCCCAACCAGCAAAGCCCCTTTTATAGGTTCTTACGCGACCGACATCCGAGACCCCGAATAGCAGGACCCACCAACTCTACAAAGTCCTTAGTGACCCATGACTTCTTATAACACTGTGGCTTTGGAAAGACATCACTGTCATTATGGGGCTGGTTTCGAGGTTCGGGGTCTGATTTAAGTAAATGATATCGGCAAAGCGTAGGCAGTGCTCCACCAATGGCACGGACATATGGCACACCATGAACTACGAGGCGATTTCCAGAGACTTTATGGACGTAGTACGGCGTTACGACTTGTAATTTGCGAAGTTGGACGGGCCGGGCCCCATCCTATCCTGGAGATTTTCTATAAATACGGCTTCATCCGCTCTCCTAGGCCCTTTTCTTCTCACCTCATCCAGCACTCACATCAACACCAACCTTACAAACACCAGATCCAAGACCAACCGCCCCACGGCACTATCAAAATGCAGTTCGTTAAGATCGCCGTCCTGGCCTTCGTCTCCTTTGCTGCCGCCAACCCTCTGCCCGAGGAGGCTGCCACAGAGCAGGCTTTGGCGCCAGCTGCCAACTGCCATGGGAATATTGGGAATTGTTACGACAACGGGTGTAACGGAAACCCGACCACTTTGGTCTGTCTATCTGTAAGTGTCCTAGAAACCCACAACCAGTCGTTTGCTTGAGGTTTAAGAGTTAAACCGCTGACCGGTTACAACTATAGGGCAACTACGTCGGCTGCCCCTGTGGCTTTAATTGCAACGGTCGGGGTCCTTGCAACGAAGGTGGCTGCAACGGTGTGAACGGGCGCTGCACCGCAAACTTCCTTGGTTGCAGCTGCGGTTAAACTCACCCGTCAGCCTGGGCAACGACCTTTCTTGGATAGGAAGGATGGGCCGTATAAACACTCGATGTGCAAGTCGAGTGAGGATATTGAGTGTTGGGATCGGGAAGGTTAAGCCAACAGTTGCTTGATTTACTTGGAACTGCAATGCTTCCTAGGTCTAGCGATATGGATGCACAATCTTAAGAAACTTTGCCTTTTTAAAACGGAATCCATATCGCTGCTAGGACGTCGTGACTAGGTAATGTGTCTGGAAGAATGGGAGCTTCATTGCTTGGGTAGGTAACTTTGGGGGGAGTCCTGAATTTCTTAGGGATTAGGGGTAGACAGCCTCTCAGTCTCTACAGACAAGTAGCAATTACTATTACTTGTATATCGTTTGATTCGCTGGTAACCGCAGCTATATATGCCTCACAAGCACCTTACCGGCTGTTTTCGCCCCATCGAATCATGCACACTGGATAACCCCTGGGGCGCAGCGGCTCATAATTCGCGGCGTGCCACTCTCCCGCAACCTAGGAGCCGCTAGTCATGCTTGCTAATTTTGCCGAATCTCAGACCAGCAATCAACCCTCCTTGAGCAGCATTAGGGCGTAATTCTCAGGACTATTGATGTCGGAATTCCCTTTTGGTCAAACCTCCCGACATAGAGGATGAAACGGAGACCAGTTAGATAACGCCAATAAGGCATGGAAGAAGTAATGTGGAGCGAGAACCGTAAATTGAAGAGGGTGGTATTATAATCACTTAGGAGAGCATATATATAAGACGTGGTTCTACCCCAGCCTCGCTAGCTCTGGATTTGGTGGGCCGCCATTCATCTATGCAGCCACCCCTTCCCGTTCGGCACGTAAGCCCTCTGGTCAATCCGTGCGATCTCGTCAACTTTGCTATCGTTCCAGAACTTCACCACCTCCTCCCTAGCATTCAACTTCTCCATCGCCTCCCGATCCACAAATCGTCCAAAGATTCGCAAATCACGATCATTGTCGAGACTCTCGAACACCATATACGTCAGCGTACCTGGGTCTTTAGCGGCAGCCACAGCCTCCGCAAGGGCCCCTAGACGGGCCTTGGCCACCTTGCGCGCCTCGGCGGACTTGCAGATAATCCGGATGTCCTGCATGACGCCGCACTCGCGGCTGTTTCCTGTTGCGTCGAGAAAACCTCCGATTTTCGAGTAGTGGGCTAGGTCGAAGCCCGTTGACATGACAGGAAGGGCTCCCTTCTGAAACTCGCCCATGGCTGGGGAGTTAAAATGAGTCTTGTACAGCCCCTGGCAAGTGGAAGTCAACGGAGGGAATCATTCTGGAGCAGGAGGGGCTGCTTTGGTTAGGGTCATTACCTCGCGGTCATTGTAGACCTCGAAGGCGAACATGAGGGGCGTGCCATTGAAGTCATGTTCGTAGTCGTAAGGGATACCGAAGTAGTAGGATAACGTAGAAGGCTCTTCCTTCCATACGTACTCGCCAAGTTTGTCATACGCAACTTGCCACTATGGAACGTGAGTCCATGACACGTGAATTGACGGGGCACATCCGTAATGAGGTACTTACAGGGGCGTAGCCCTTCGGCATGAAATTCACATGGGCGAACAAGTAGAACATAATCAATTAGTTGGCACAAAGTCTTCGATGCAACAGAGAAGGAAATGCTGATATGAAGAGTGTCGTCTCTTATATGTAGTCGCCGACATCCCTCCTCTTGTGCTTCTTGCTCCACTCTGGCGTTAGTTTTAGATTCCTGTGACCACTTCCGGCTGCACTTACCCGGTCACTTAATGAGGGGATGGACACTCAGGGTTAAAGCTGGTAGGAATTGACTCACGCGGATTTCGTTACCATGGAAGACAATTTAGGAGTAACAAGTGTAGGTTTACTAATTAGTGCTACGAATTGATATATGCAATCTGCACGTGGAGCTAATTTGTGCTGGCAGCAATCGAGCTTGAAATCTAGAAGGATTGATATGCTCAATTGTGATAGGTATTAAAATTAAATATCCAGATTAACTCTCCGTGAGGCTCTTGTCTTCCGTCTAACAGGCACCACCATTACTCCTAAGCCGGGTATTGCATTCACACATCTCCTTCCATTAATGGAACTTATTCTTGTCAGCATTTACGTCGTTCTCTAGGTAGATTTCGATCTTGTTGTTCATCTTTGGGCCGATGTCTTGGCAACATAGGCAAGCTGGTGGGAAGGGTGTTAGCAGGTTCATTCATTATATCGTTTCATTTCTACTACTTACCGAGGATGCCAATGATTCCAAACGAGAGTGAAGATAGCGCGGTCGTCCGCAATCCAACAACGTAACTCTGCTTGAAAGCGGCGCCGGCAGCGACCATGATCTCGGTTGTAATGCCCGGCACCTTAGCTAATGCCTCCGCGCCCAGCGGCAAGGCAGCTAAGAGAGCGGGGACGGACGAAGCCGCAAGCCCGGCTGCTTCGGCGGCTACTGGAACGAGCTTCGCCGCTTCCTTTGTCTGTACGTTGGTTAAGATCGTCGTGAAGACCGAAATCGAAACAGCACCACCTGCGAAACGGGCGACACCTCTGTGACAGTAGCAAAGCCGTTAATCCTCTATGTTCCACTTCGGAAAAGTCGGAGAAAGGGGAAGGGTTAGACACGTACGCAAGACCTCCGGCTATGCCGAGCTCAACTTGATCCGTCCCAAACTGCACAAATGCCATACTCAGATACTGGGCCCATCCGAACCCTACCTGCTCCAGGAACACAAGTGCGATGGCCAATCCCTTTCTCTCCGGCGTGACCAGTGCTAGCAGCGCACCAAAAACAACCATGATGGTGACGGAGGCTGTGAGAGTCCACTTCCAATGACCGATTTTGGACCCAAGCACGGTCAGCAGGAATGCGCCAAAGACGAGGCCTAGGTTCGACGGTAAAGTGAGGACGACGGAATCATGCAGGCTTGTGTTGGCGTCGGTAAACAGGACTGAAATCATGGTGGGGAAGATAACATTTATCGCATAATAAAACATAGTGACGACAAAGGCCGCGACGAAGGGTGCCGTCAGCTCTCGACCGTTACCACGCAGGAACACGCGTCTCGGCGTCAGAGGTTGTTTCAACGGCGCGAAGGTTTCGTATAGGGCAAAGATGACGAGCAAGGCAAAGCCCGACACTAGAGTACCAATGACGCGGGGGCTGCTCGAGGAAAGAGTGGTCGTGTAGACGATTCCGGTGAGGATAAGCGTCGACGACAGAATGAAGAGTATGGAACCCCCATAGTCCAGCTCGCGCAGTGCCTGCTTGAATGGTAGTCCGCGTGGGTGCGCAGGCGGAAAGTAGTACATGTAGAGGCCGATGAAGGAGAAGAAGACGCATATGGCAGGGGAGTAAAACAGCCAGCGCCACTGTGTGAAGAAGTTAGCATGCCATACCCCATCGAACTCGAAACTGTGAATTTGTCGCGATGCCTCTCGGAGAGAAACTCACTGATTCTCCATTCACCGCGGCAAAGCGGCCCGCTACAGGCCCAACAACAACGGCAAAGTACACCCCGAGGTCCGCGATGACGATGGCAATATGCCTCCACTTATTGGGGAGCAGTTCAGGCAGTGCGAACGCGGCCAGCTGTGAATTTCCTCCTCCGAATCCGATGAAGCCACAGGCCGCCAGCATGGCCTTGTTGGACTTTGCTGTGCCTCCTACGATGAAGCCGATAAACATGAGGACATTGCCGCCGATGATGAACCATCGCCGACCGAATAAGTCGCTGTTTGCTGTGTCCCAAAGTCTCGGTCAGCGAAGTGCATCAGGGAAATTCTCCGCCACGGTAAATACTCACCCCCGCACACCATAAAGGCAATAGTAACGGTCATTGTATAAATGGAGATGTAGAACGCCTGCGCAGTCACATCTCCCAACTGACTGGCAACGACTGCCTGACAGGCGCTGAGGCTGGGTACAATCCAGAACGAAATTCCATAGCTCCAAGCTAGGATCCCGACGACAATCCAAGTTTTGAAGGTGACCTCGTACTCATCGTCATTCTGGGGGACATATGCCTGGGTTCCGCCCACGGCCTTCTCGTCGTCTGTGGCGTGTCCGATCTGCTGGTCGTTTGGCTGGTCGTTTAGCTGCTCGTCCGTCTCGTCGTGACGAGGCTGCACCTCGGGGGCAATCGCCTCTGGATCTGTGGTGCCCATGGTTGAAGTACAGTAGGACCAAAGTTAACTCTTCCTCAGAAATTTAACAGATAACCAAATAATTTCTCTCCCATCGCACGCCGAGATATATCACCCCAGGTGACCGTGCAAGCCATGATGGCGTCGTCTCAGCCCGCGGCTACGGCTCATCAAGGAACCCCTTTCCCGGCGCGAGGACTTGAGGGCGTCGCAGATCAAAGCAGATCGAAGAAGATCCCTGGTCCGCAAGAAGATTACAGAACGACTATACCTAACTGGGTTGTTGTGCGGGGAGCGCTACGCCAAACAAGGTCATTTGGGGTCGGACGCTCGGAAAACAATAACCTTGGACCATGTGAATCTGGGCATTGCGGGGAATGGGGGAACACACTTTCTCATCAGGACAAGATATTCCCCAGAATTCCCCAGATAAGCTAATTAGGTTACTAAGGTGTACAGTAGTGGACGGTGGTCAGGGATCACATAGTACAGATATTCCAGGTAATGTACCAGGTAGATCGTCATAAGAGCGCACAGGCCACCCAGACCCACGATGCTGGGTCGCACCGGCACTCAAAGCTACTGCCGGCTCATCACAGCCGATTTCATCTGAGTGATGCTTTTAGTTAGGACTGGGGCCCATTGTTCCTAGTGCCGCTTCTGTGGCTATCCCTTGGTCGAGACATCCGGAACTGTGGCCCGAAAAGGTAACTCTTTGAACTTGACGGCCAACTATGAGAACAGGAACACCTCTACTGATTGGAGTGACTATTCTGAAGTTGCTATTGGCAATGGCTCTTTACTTTGTCTCCGCATGGCCTCCGGCTGTCGGCGAGAACGACTGGCTAATAGCATGATACGAGCTTCTGTAGGCGAAAGTGAGATGTAACTTAGTCCGAAAGCCTAAGAGGGCAAGGGATAGAAGTGAATAGTGTGCGATAGTAGGAAAATCTTCCCCTCTGTTGATCAGTCGGCGCTTCTGATGGAGACGAAGGTTGTTCTAGACAAAGACTCGGGGCTGTACCCCTACCCCTGGAGGAGTGATAGTTGGCCAAGACAATCATGGACACACCGCGTAGACATATTGGTATTTCTCTCTCGACTATTCGAACATCGGTGGTCAAATATTTTAAAACCAGGAGGCGTGAATTCAATACGTTGCTTCCGTCCTTCCTGGTTGCAAAGCCGCTTACCCCTATTTTTCAGGTATCATCACCCATTTATAGAACGTATCCTCAAACTAGGGTCTCTTTTAGGCAGGTACAAAAACAGAAGCCAGTGTAATTTCCATACATCCTGATTTCAAGACATATCCGTCCATCGAACTGGAATTTTCGTTCGATTAGCTGACCTTAAGGAGGCCACCGCCTAGACCCGGTTTGTTTGGACCGCTAGCCCCCAGAACTGATTAAGGTACCACATTGACCACCCATCATGGGGTCTAAGGAACACCTCACGCCCAGGGACAGCATAGTAAGAGGGAGAGCGCTTCAACTGAAATACCTAAGGGACCGACGAGGTACAGAATGGCAAGTATGGCCGACCTAAAGGTTAGGCATTATGTAAACATGAATCCAAGCTAACTCGACCACTCAAAACGTCCAAATTATGCTGAGAGCGGATGTGAGAAAAGTTGACCTGAAATTATGGTTACACTCAAATATCTCAGTGATGGACTTGGGTCTATCGGATCTAGGTACACATGCGGAAGCCGTAAACCACTTCGGGCTTTATGATCAAGGTAGGAAAGGTCCAGATCGCTGGAAAAATGCCTCCGGGAACACAAAGGTTGGGTCAAGTTCCGTAAGGCACCGTTTAGCTTCCTCCACTACATCATGCCCGAAGTTGTATTCCTGGAATTGCTGGGGTGTTTCTGCGGCCAAATGTTAATAATGCATTGAGTATAATCTCTCATTGACTTTTGAGTTCTCATCGACAAAGAGTGTACGACTTTGAGGCTCGCTCCTAAGAGAGAGGTACTTACTGGGTACGGCCTCCTCTGACCCTATGTACTTTGCAGCCTCCTTATGGATGAGGTCCACTTGGTCCTGGCCGGCATTACTTAGTATTTGTATAGCTGAGGCTCGGTTCATCCTGATCCGTTCGTATGCTGATAGTCGCTCAGGAATATTCTCAGGAGTCGCGCCGCACATGACAAGACCCAACGCCACGCCGTCCTCGAGGCCTTGCGCACCGCCTTGGCCCTGATCTGGAAATGGAGAGGAATGTTAGCTCAGCTTTTGACAACGAAAGTCAGGAGGTCGAATGTACGGGGTAACATGGGATGCGCAGCATCGCCCGCAAGAACTATCTTCCCATTCGTCCATGTTGGGACAGGCGCGCGGAATAGGAGGGGCCAGTACATGACATCTGTCGCTTTGCTATTCAAGTGTAGGTATTCAAGTAAGTACTATGGATTGATACGGCCTTTGTGTGTGAGAGCTACGTACTTGAGCACCTTGAGCAGGTCCGGGTGGAAACTCTTGAATATCTCGAGCATCTGCGACTTGTTTGCTGAGGCATGCCAGTCTGTAACGTAACAAAGGTGAATTAGCGGGGGACGAGGCACATCGACCTGATTAGAGAGTTTAGAACCAACCTTCCTTCACAGAGTCTCCAATATCTTCGTTGTAAAATATTCCAACGAAGTTGTGAATCTCATTGCTAACTCGGGTCAGGAAACAGCCTGTCTCAATGGCTGGGGGGTCGCAGAGCGTACTTTCGACAGGGGTAGCACACGAGCCTCCTCCTGTTGGCATTGTCGACAAAAAGTCGCATCTTTCCTTCATGATCCTCGTTGAAGAAAGCCGTCTCGGGGTCGTCGTGGAGTACCGACGCGGGGATGAGGAACCGGTAGCAGCAGTTGTAATGCTCCTGGGACTTAGCAAGGTTCGGTTCCCCGAGAACAGCTTGGACGGCCATGGAATGTATGCCATCCGCGGCAATGACGAGATCCGGCTTGATGACTTCGTCGCTATTAAGCCTGATTGAAGGCACCTCAGGGTTCTGCCCGCATGATAAGACACAGAGCGAAGTCTCGGGGTTATAGAGCACACACTTACGTATTCTATGACTTCCGTCTTGAGACGGATTTTTACCGGCGTTCCAGGAGCATCTTCCTCTGTCGCCAGCTTCTTCAACGCCTGGTGCAGATCAACCCTATGGGAAAAGTAGAAAGGGGCCCCGTACTTGTGCGCAATCCAGCCGCCCCCGGGCACCAAATGCAACTGCTTCAAGCTGAAGGGATCGTGCATGGCAATGCCCTTGACGAGGACGAATCTCGCCGCCACGGGGTCCAATCCCCACCCGAGTAGCGGACGAGCGGCATTTGGCGGCACGTTGATGGCGGCGCCGACCTCGTTGTTGAGCGCCGATCGCTCGTAGATGACGACGGTGTGCCCGGCTCGGCGGAGCGATACCCCTGCCGAGAGCCCCGCGATCCCAGCGCCGACAATGGCAATGTCCAGGGGCATAATTTAAGAGATCGGCCGGGTGCAGGTGGGGGGAAGACGGGGGTTGTGTTGATTTACCGTATAGCCGTGAGGGGGAACACACTGCAAAGCAACGGGAGGCGGGGGTTGAGGCAAGGCGACACGGCTTGTTGATGAGAAAGGTGTCGGGGAGGGTTTGTCTCATGTACACAGACACGCGGACAGGACGTTTCGGAAGCAATTGGGCCAATGAAAGTATGGAGGAGCTTAGAGTCGGCGAAAGACTCACAGTCTCGGCACGTTGGGCATGACATGGGCACATGCTGCGGACCGGGGATCCTAGGTGACACGTAAAACGTTTTCTTTTGTTTTCTAATTTTCTTTTTTCTTTTTGCATCCGAGTACTCACACCACCCACCCAAGCGACGCGGCATGTAGTTGGAGCTGATGGTGCATGCAAGCTACTGTATAATTGGTGCAGGGTCCCTAGTCAGAGTCGTATCTCCATCCCTTGCTTTCCCTGCAGGCAATGGACTCATGTATGGAAGTGGTAGTCCAACGCCTTCGCATGTGTGTTGCACTATATCCCTCGCAGCTCATCTTGTCCTCGCCAATATTGTAACGGTGTCTCAAGCCACCGTCCCCCTTCCTAATAAGAAACTCTCGGCGCATGTACAGGGGTATTTGCGGCCCTCCGGGATGTGGGTTCCCGCTTCCGGCACGGCTCACCTACGTAGCATGTAATAGTGTGTACGCCGGGTAGTGGGGAGTTGTTGGCGCCTGTGAACCACGGACTCTCGACGCCACCGGCCACAGCACGTTTCATAACACGCCATTCGTTCATTTCGAAGAACGAGCGGGCGCCTGTTCTCCACCAGCAATCAATATCGACCTGGTGTAAGTGGTGCCCTCAAAACAGGCGCGGCATCTCCTCCTCCCTCTTCCACTCGCATCCGCTGATCCTCATACGTTTTGAGTGATTCCTTGGGGTAAATCAAACCAGCAACTGCCGCGCTGTTGTCTGCCGCGTTCATCCGCGATCTCCAGTCAAAGCACACATTGGATTTTCTCTTCACCTTCCCGAACCCGCCCCCAATAGGCCAGGTTTCATTCCCTCGTGCCTCCCTTCACCACTTCAACGTCCCGTCTTCCGTGCACTCGGACCTCTCCAGGAACAACAGTCATGTCTGTAGCAGACGCCGACACCTCGGCAAATGGTAGCTCACCTTCAAGTCGCAACGGCGAGAAGGGGGCTGGAGCGGTTGCCGAGACTATCAGCAGAGGTGAAGAGAATGAGCCGGTGCCTCATCTACACGCCAAGACGTACCTTGCAGTCTTCACGGTAACCGTGATTTACTATGCTCAGCTGGTCAATCTCGTTGGTGCCGGAGCGGTACGTGACCGGAGCTCCCGCCGCCGCTTGCTAATACCGTGTGCGGCATCGCGCGATTCTGTAAGCTGACTCTCCCACCCGCAGCAAACCCAAACAATCGCATCCGCGCTCGGCGGGTCTGGCCAATCGGTATGGATCAGCTCGCCAATGGTCATCATGACCGTCGTGCTCGGCCCCATCGTCTCTCAGGCCGCCGACTACTGGGGCCGGCGGCCGTTCCTGATCGGCCTAACGGCTCTCGGAGCCGTCGGCTGCATCATCGTTTCGAGGGCGAACTCGATGGGTATGGCCATCGCCGGCTTCACCGTCACGGGCTTCTCGTACGGCGCGCAGCCACTCCTCCACGCGGTCGCGTCGGAGGTGCTACCCCGCCGATACCGGTCCTGGGCCCAGGCCGCTGATCTCGTCGCCAGCGGGCTGGGCGGCATCACCGCGCTGCTGGTCGGCGGAGCGCTCAACCGGCAGTCGAACCCCATGTCCGAGAGCTTCCGGACCTTTTGGTACATGACCACCGGCATCTTCGTGCTCGCGACCATCCTCACCGTGTTCTTCTACAACCCGCCGCCGAGGGAGACACAAGCGTCGCTCTCGTTCTCGGAGAAGCTGGGACGGCTTGACTGGGTCGGCTACGCGCTCCTTACGGGTGGCCTAGTCCTATTCTGCATCGGTCTCTCGTGGTCTGATAACCCGTACCCGTGGTCAGACCCGCACACGTCGGCGACCTTCGCCGTGGGCATGGCGCTAGTCCTCGCGCTGTGCCTCTACGAGGCCTTCGTCAAGAAGGACGGCATGTTCCACCACGGCCTCTTCGCGGAGAGGAATTTCGCGATTGCGCTGGCCTGCGTCTTCTGTGAGGGGGTGGCATTTTTTGCGGCAAATCAATACTTCGCCTTCGAAGTCGGCGTCCTCTACGAGCAGGACAATTTGAGGGTCGGTATCCGCTACAGTATCCCGCTCATTGTGTCCATCTTCTCGGCGCTCGGAGGCGGGCTCTACTGCGCTGTCACCAAGCGCGTCCGCTGGGTCACAGTCGTTGCGTTCTCCGTCTTCACGGGCTTTTTTATCGGCATGGCCACCTCGGGACCTACAGACTCAACCAAGGTCTGGGGGTTCACCATCCTCCTCGGCACGGGACTAGGCCTGTCGCTCTGCGTCCTCATCACGGTTGCGCAACTCTCGACCCCTCCGGAACTGATCGCCATTGCTAGTGGTATTCTCATTAGCGTTCGCTCGCTTGGCGGCGCTGTTGGCCTCGCAGTTTGTGAGTTTGCACCCCCGCCTCGCTTGCATGTCATGATCGACACTTGGGGAATATCTACTAATGTCCCCGTGACATAGATAATGCATTGTTCGTCGCTAAGATGAACCACCTCGGTGACAATATCGCTGCTGTGGTCGTTCCACTGGGTTTAAGCCCTCAAGACTTGGGTGCTTTTATCGGCGCTTTGACGTCGCGCAATGATGCAGCCCTCTTCCAAATCCCCGGCGTGACGGCCCCAATGGTGGGCGCGGCGGCCGGAGCTTTGCTTGAAACCTACAGCAGCGCATTCAGGAGCGTATGGATTGCGGCGAGCTGCTTCGTCGGCCTCGCTGGTATACGTAAGTTCCGATCGACGGAACCCCCCAGCCCCTCTCCAACCCCCCCGCCGGCAGTTTAGTTTACTGATCTACGTAACTGCAGTTGCTGTTTTCCTCAAGGACCCTAGACATGAGTTCAACATGGTCATAGATTCGCCCGTAGAAGAGAAGGATAGGCTGTACTCCAAGGCGACGTAAATAACGCCGA
>Ga0164242_10003575_pt1 | contig 17694 bp, 20 predicted proteins | sample OricomgcompostMG_FD_108783 | JGI IMG/M metagenome (GOLD analysis project Ga0164242, IMG submission 108783) | Miracle-Growth compost microbial communities from Emeryville, California, USA - Original compost - Miracle growth compost (MG) ...
AGTTGCTTTTTTCAAGGTTCTCAAAGCCGTGACTCATTTTATTAACTATGACAGAGTATCTAATAAAATCAACACTTGGCTCCGGTCCCTCCCCACTTATGACAAGTAACACAGAATCCATGGGATAATTTCTAGTGTTTTGGTGGTTTCGTAAGTCAAGCTATACTAAACCCGTGAAACAATATAGTTTTAAAGAGTTAGAACCACAGATAACCAAGGCGCTTAAAAAACTAGACAAGGAAAACTATTTTGGTGAAAATAGAGCGCTTATAGTGTTGGATGGGTTTGTTACGGTTCCCGTGCAAAGCACTATTGGAGGGGGAGAAGGAATAATATTTGGGCGAAATCTTCCTATGGTTGCCGTTATAGATAACGGCAATGGCCGAATATGGTATTTCTCCTTGAAACAGCTAGTTCCAAGTGTGGAGTTTGAGTAATGGCTTTAGAAATTCTAGGCGAGGATCGAGAAGATAAAAAAGATCCAACAAATACCCCCGCAACTTATGGAGACCTTAAACAGGAAAGCAAAGGAATAAGAGAAGATTTTATTCTTGTTTTCGGGCTATTCGCCTCACTTTTAATATTCTTATCAATAGAAGTGCAAGTTTTTCAAAAAGCGACTCGGTTTGCTTATATTGTAGGGCTAAGCCTTTTCCTGTTAGGCTCACTCCAATTCTTTGTTCTTAGTTTGCATAATATAGTTAAAGATAAAGATGATATTAAAAAAGACTACCTAAAAAATCCCGTTCTGTGGATCACTTGTGTGTGTTTCGTTGGAGCGATAATAAGTTTTATAGTCGGCAAGTACTAGATTTATTAAATACTCATTAACTTCTTAAAATGGTAGTGCTTGCATTTGGTACCTCTGGTGGGTATGGTTGGGGAATATGGCAGTTCCGAAGAGAATTACTGAGCTAATTAAAGAGATCGAGGCTCACTATAAAGAATCAGTAGCCCCTGATAAGAAAGCATTGAAGTTGTATATCAAAGAGCAACAACGTTACCATGATGAACTTACTTCATCATACGGAGAGCTCAGGACAAAAATTCAAGCATATATCGGGGCAATCTTGGCTTTTCTAGCCTTTCTTTATGCTGGAGCTCTAGATGCTCATAAAACTACTTTGCAGCGATTATTTATTCCTGATGCACTTTATGGAAAAATATTTTATTTCTTCGGACTATTCCTTATATTTTATGGCTTAGGAAAGCTTGTTCATGGGTCGCGACCTAAAGGTGTATGGACAGTAGCTCTACAGTCAAAAGATGTCAAAAATGTCGAACGTATGAGTGAGGCCGAATACCTTATAAACCTAAAAGATTCTTACGAGGATGCACGGAGAGACAATATTCGACAGTATAATACAAAGGCAGATTCATTCAGAGATGCCTTCTATCCATTATTGCTAGGTGCTATAATAATGATAGTGCTCAGATACTTCCAATGATTACTAGTGAGCACAGGAGGAACGCTATGACCAAAAACTATGACACATACGAGGCAGGACTTTAAGCCTTAGCCAAACTAAAAGCCCCGAAAGGGGCTTTTTTCTTATCACAACGCATTAACTTTTCATTAAATCTTAATAAACCTGTAATGAGTTTGCTATACTACAGGGGTCTAAAGTTTTCAATCTGAGCAGGGATTTTTTATTCCTCGAAAGTAATGGCAGCCATGCCTTAGTTCGGGGAAACCCTGCTTTGAAAGCTTTAGACAGCCGCATGGCTGCCTTTTTTATTTAAGCGGAGAAAAGCATGAAACTACCGAATAGACAGACCCTTTATGTTACGGAACTCGTCCTTATTGGCTTGATGGTGATCGGCCTAGGCTTCACCATTTACCGAATCCACCGACTGGATAACCGCGTAGCCCAGCTTACCAAATCAGTAAACAGTATCCCTCAACCGGCAGACTCTATGTCTTACGATGAGGTTAAACAGGCTGCGGGAGATGGTGTAGACGATAGCTTAAACTCATCAGACTTGCAAAACCAACTTGATATCATCCAAGCCCAACTCCAAGAGCTTGGGGCTAACTAAGCTATACTATCCCTATGAGCCAGAAAGACTTCGACAAACTCTTAGACAAAGCTATAAAGCGTCCAGCAAAGCGTAAAACAAAGGCGAAGAAGAAAAACGGTTAGAGTACTGCCAGGCGAACTGGTTCAGGTACTTCTGCAGATACTCCGGATGGACGACCCTGTGCACGCCGTAGATGCCTCGTTTAACTGAGCCCCAGAAGTTTTCAATATTATTAGTATAGACGTTCCCTCTGACGTACTCGCCTTTAGAATGCTCCACGATATAGTGCTCATGTGTCTTACCGAGATCGTGGTAGGCCGAAGCTCCGTCCGTATAGAAGGTGGTGACGTTCTCGGTGTTCTCCCTAATACTTTTTAACAGGAAGTGTTTGGAGTTGGTGGGGACATGAAAGGCTTTGGCTCTACCACCTCTCTCTACCATACCGAAGATCGTATGCGCCCGCCCGTTATATGCCAGAGGACGGGTGGTACGCCAGGGTTTGGCTCGACAGTAGGTTTCATCGGCCTCAATCTCTCCTCGTAAGGGTTCATCATCTTCCATAAGTTCACGGATCTTCATCATCATGCGCCAGACTGTCTCATATTTATGCCCAAGATGTCGCTGGAGAGAGGCCGTGGAGACGGCTCCTTTGGACTGGGAGATCACGTACATGACGTAGAACCACGAGGTCAACGGAACCCGGGTGCGCTCAAAGACCGTTCCTACTAGGGGGTTGATCTGAAACCCACAAGCACAGGCGTAGGCCGGTCTGCCCGAGATTTTATACAGCTTCGTCCGGCCACACTCGCACACCCAGTCCGAATATTTCCGTCTGAGTATTTCTTCGAGGCATGCTTCGTCGTTCGGGTACTTCGCTTGAAGGTCCCGTATGGTGAATTTTTGCATCGGTATATTTAACCATAAGCGGAATGAAAAAGCAATAGCAATATGTTATAATACGTACGGTTCAGGCTTTCTAAATGCCTGAGAGCACCGGGAAGGTGTTTTGAAACAAAGAACCGATTTTTGTTGGTTGGAACTAGTGTCTAGTCCCTATAAGAACATTAACAATTTAAACAGACACAAAAAGGGGGCAAATCGTGAGATGAGCTATCCAATCTATCTGCTGGTTTGTAAGTGCCCAGCAGAGCTATCAGAAGACACTCTGATAGTCGTAAAAGTACACTTACCTAACTGCCCGCTTTAGGGCTAATGAAGGGATACCGGTGCATTCCTTCCTGGCGCTCCCTTTAAACGTTCTCTCCTCTACTTGTTTTAAGTAGAGGGGTACCTTGGCTCCGGGGACTGGATTCGAACCAGCGACCTAGTGGTTAACAGCCACCCGCTCTACCGCTGAGCTACCCCGGAATATCCCGGTGGGATATTCCGTCGACACGAGCGAAGCGTCTCGAGTGAAACTATCCCGAACCGGTTAATAAAGTTAAGCCAAACGACTCTGGCTTATAACGCGGTTCTTTTCCCTATGGAAAGACTTGCTGAATTATAGCGAAACAACCCCTCAGAGGCAACCGTTCCAGTGCCAGCGTTACTGATGTGCTTTTTTGGCGGCGGCAATAAGGTCCGAGCCGCCGCGTTCCAGCCAGTTGTTGTAGGTGGGGCTGAAGTGGGCGTGGCGCTCGCGCCACATGTTGCGGGCGTCGCGCGAGTAGATCAGAGTCTGGTCGTTCGTGAGGCCCTGGCCCTGCTCAATGCTGACCGCGGCGCTCGGGCCGCCGTTGTAAGCGGCCGCCACCAGCTCGGCCGTGTCGTTCCAGGACGGTCCCTGCTTGTATGAGCCGAAGGTATCACGTAAATACGCCAGATAGGCGGCGCCGAACTCGATACTGGTGTTCGGATTATACAAATCATAGGATTTGACCGGTTTCTTGAGGTACTTAGAGGCGATGTCTTTCGCGGTCGCTGGCGTGATCTGCATCAATCCCTTGGCCTCGCCGCTGTTGGCCTTGGCGTAGCCGCCGGATTCCATGGTCATGATGAGCGCCAGGTAGTTCGGGTCGAGCTTATATTTTTGGGCCATCTGATCGATAGGCTTCTCCCAATGTTTGACCGTAGAGGGAATCCACGGGCTGGTGATGGTGGCGGCCTGCGGCGCGAGCGGCGTTCGCGAATGGCTAATAAGCGTGATAATGCCCAGAATAACGAGCACGACGACGGCGCCGATGGCTAGCATCAGCCAGTCGCGCGCGGATGGCGGCTCCGGCCGGAATCGTTTCGCTCTCATACCAATCAGTATACTCGCCCCGGCAAGCGGCCGCAGGGTTTGACCTTAAGAGGCAGACCTCTTATTATTAGAGCAAGTAAACGTAAGCAGAATTCTTTTTATTTATGGATGAACCAAAATCCGGTGCGCCTCAGTCGGCCGATTCGGCTTCCGATGACGGGGTGACCAAGATTCCCGTTAATGTAAACGGTTCCGTCGTGAATAGCGAGTCCGCGGCCGATTCTGCTGCGGTCGACCCCGATGCCATCGCGCCGCCGGCGCCCGGCCAGGTGGTGAACGCCGACGCCGCCGATAATGCTACCGAGGACGAGTCGGTCGAGTCGTCCGAAGCGGCGGATACCGAGTCCGCGCCGGAACCGGAAACGCCCGCCGAGCCAACCGAACCGACACCTGCCGACAACCAGCCCCCGCCGACCGTCATCAACCCCGGCGATTCCGAAGCGGCGCCAGCCACCGATGAAGCCGACTCCGAAGCCGAGCCGGCCGGTGAAGAAATCGCGTCTGCTGCATCCGCGCCTCCCGAGCCGTCGATTACGCCGGCCGGCTTGCCCATATCGCCCGAGCCTCAAGCGCCGGTCGTGCCGCAACCTCCGACCGGCGCCGACATTCCGTCGGCTCCGCCTCCGGGGGTCGTTACCTCGAACCGCGGCGGCAAAGGCCGCTGGATCAAAGTCTTATTGCTGCTGTTGATCATCGCCCTGCTGGCCGTCGGCGGCTACTTCGCTTATCAAAAAAACCACAAGACTAACAAGCCGGCCGCGCCGGCCGTGAGCAAGGACGTGCCGCTGCTCAGGATCGGTATCAAGCAGGCTGATTTCGGCGGCATTTTCCCTGATATTTCAGATAATGACTACAGCGTGACGGTGAACTCTCAAATGTTCGAGGGCCTGGTCCGTTACGAGAATCGCAGCAAAATCGTGCCCGATTTGGCCAGTACCTGGACGAATCCGGACAACAACACCTGGCTGTTCACCATCAAAAAGGGCGTCAAGTTTCACGATGGCCACACTCTGACGCCGAATGACGTCAAGTATAGCTTGGAGACCATGATGGCCAGCACTTCCGATTTCGCCAAAGCGTTCGCTGACACCATCGCCTCCGTGCAGCTCGTCGGCGACAATCAGGTGAAGCTGACCACCAAGACTCCCGACCCGACCCTGCTGAACAAGCTGACGCTGCTTTTCGTCATTGACGCCAGCGCGCCGAAAGGCGGCGAGCCCAGCCTGGCCGGCACCGGCCCGTACGAAATCAAGCCCGGCACCAAGCCGAGCGACGACAGCGTGCAGCTGGTGGCCTTCGACGGCTACCACGGCGGCCGGCCGACCACCCGGGCTCTGTCGTTCAGCAACATAACGGACAACGACACGCTCATCAAGGACTTCAACGCCGGCCAGTACGACATCGCCGGCACGGTTTCGCCGGGCACGTCCGACCAGGCCGAGAACGCCACGCTGCTTCACATCAGCGAAGCGGACACCAGCTATCTAGGCTTCAATACCGTCCGGCAAAGTCCGGTGCAAAACAAACTGGTCCGCGAGGCGATTCGCTACGCGGTGAACGCCGCGGCCATCGGCAAAGCCAACGGTCAGGACCTGACGCCGGTCAGCCAGGTGGTGCCGCCGACTATTCCCGGCTACGACCCGGCCATCACTCCGTACAAGCAAAATATCGCCAAGGCCAAGCAGTTGCTCACGCAGGCCGGCTATCCGAACGGCGTGACGCTGACGCTTTCCGTATCCTCCGTGAACAGCAAAGAAGCCGCCGAGATCAGCGGCGAGCTCAAACAAGCCGGCATCACGGTCAAGCTCGACCAGCATTCCGACTTTGACGAGTTCATCAACTACTTTTCGGCCGGCAAGGCACAGATGTACGTGGTGGATTACGCCGACGATACGCTTGATGCGGCTAACATCTACCAGACCATCCTGCCGGCCGTCAGCTATAACAACCCCAAAGTCAACGACCTGCTGACCCAGGCCAACGCCACGCTGAACCCGGCGACCCGTCTGAAATTATTGCAACAGGTAGCCGTTCTGGTTGATCAGGACGTGCCGGTAGTGCCGATCGGTACGACGGCCGACACGTGGATCATGAACAAGCAGTACGATATCCAGCAAGATTCGATGTCCGGTTATCTGCCGGTTTACTTCTACACTGTCAAGCTAAAATAGCCCGCCTTGATGCGACTCAACCTGCGTGCCAAAGTCACCCTCACCGTCAGCTTGTTTCTGGTGGCCGTCTTCGGCGTGGTGATGTACCTGACGTTGTCGCGGAACGTCAGCCAATTGCGCTCGAGTATCAACGAGCAGTCCAAGTCGTTCGCTTCGCTGGCGACCTCGCCGATCGGCAACACTTTCGTGCTGTATCAGGATTCGGGCAGCATCAAAATTACCCAGCAAGTCGACCAATTTTTGTCGCTCGACCCTGACGTTACGGCCGTGCGTATCGTTTCGGTCGACGGCGAGCAGGTGTACGACAGCCAGGGCAAGTTTCACCCGTCGATCAACGCCGGTTTGGCGGGCACTTTTAAGCCGCGCTATGTAACCAACAAAGGCGGCTATGTGCAGCAGATCGTGCAGCCGTTCTTTGAAGATTCCGGCGCGCACCGCTACGCCGTGGTCTACGATATTTCGACGGGGCGCGTGGAGCGGGACGTGAACGATACCATCCGCCAGATCCTGTACGCCGGCGTCGGCATACTGATCGCCAGCATCATCGTCACCAGCTGGGCGCTCAACGTGCTGTTCGTGCGGCCGCTGCGCCAGGTCAGCCGTTCGGCCGACCAGATCAGCGCCGGTCATTACAATCAGCAGATCGTCTCCAAAAACCGGGACGAGATCGGCAGGCTGGCCCGGGCGGTCAACAAAATGGCCGAGTCGCTGAAGGGCGACATCGTCAAATTGCAGGAGTTGGATAAGCTCAAGTCGGAATTCCTGATGATCGCCTCGCACAATCTGCGCACGCCGCTGACGGTGATGCGCGGCTACTTGGAAATGGCCGATGACGCCTCGACCGTCGACGAGCTGAAGGCCATCGTGCGGACCATCGAGGAAAGCGTTACCCGGCTGCATCTGTTGGCCGAGGATTTGCTGACGATTTCCACGCTGGAAGCCGGCGCCGCCAGCCTGACGACTACCTCCACCGAAGCGCGGCAGTTCATCGATTCGGTGGTCGATGAATTCCGCCTGTTGGCCGAAAAAAAGCGGCTGCGCTGGCGGTTCGATAATGACGTTCCGGCGGCGGCGAAGCTCAATATCAACCAGGCCAATGTCCGCAGCGCGCTCGGCAACATCCTGGACAACGCTATCAAGTTTACCAAGGAGGGCGGCTCATTGACCGTTCGTGCCGACGCCGCCGACGGCCAGTTGCGGGTCAGCGTGGCCGACACCGGCATCGGCATCGCCGCCGAGGAGCTGCCAAAAGTTTTCACGATGTTTCACAGGGGTACCAGCACGCTGCATTACGACTACGAAGGCGCCGGCATCGGCCTCTATCTTACGAAGTTGATTATTGAGCGACACGGCGGCCATGTGGCGGTCCAGAGCCGGGCCGGCCACGGCTCCACCTTTACGGTTTATTTGCCGCTGGCGACCATGGCCACATCCGTTGCCGCTAGCGGCGATTCCGCAGCGCCGCTCGGGCTCGCCGCTCATCGTCACGGCGCTTGAGTGTCTGGCGCTTGTCGTAGCGCTTTTTGCCCTTGCCCACCGAAATACGCAGCTTGATGTAGCGGCCGCCGGTCAAGACTTCCAGCGGCACTATAGTCCTGCCCTGCTGCTTGGCTTCGATAAGCGCTTCGATCTCACGTTTTTTGGCCAGTAGTTTTCGAGCGCGGGTTTGGTCACTTTCGCCGATCGGGATGCCGCTGCTGCCGGTGATGGCGGCGTTGATAAGGTACAGCTCACCGTCTTTGACGGTCACGTAGGCGCCGCGCAGCTGGCCGTGGCCCATACGGAGTGATTTGGTCTCGGCGCCGGTCAGGCTCAAACCCACCACCAAGGAATCGCCGAGCTCGTAATCATGGCGGGCCCGCCGGTTGGTAATGCGTTTGGTTTGTGCTGACTTCTTAGCCATAACAGGTATTGTAGAGGAGTTTTTCTGTAGTGACAAATACTGGTAATTATGTCGAAACAGTTAGTTTTGCCGAAATTCCTGCTTGGCGACGTTCCAGAGCGACGGGTCGTGGAGCTTGACCATGCGATAGTACCAATATTCCGCGCCCCATAGGTTGATTTGGCGCATGCCGGTGGCGCGGCCGTACTCAAAGGTCTCTTTCAGTCGCTTGGCGTTGATTGATTTGTTCTGTTCGGCCAGGCTGGTCTGCTGGATCGATTGGCCGTTCGGCGTCCAGGCTTCGGCCTGCAGTTCGCCGATCATCATGTTTTTGTGCAGGAAAATCTTCTGGAAGCCCGCCAGAAAGCCGTAGTACCAGGCCGGGAACGGATACTCGAGATAGCGATGCGTGATGCCGGCATCCCAAACCCGTCGATAGATGGAGATGCTGAACTCGTCCGGCTGCGGCTGCCCGGCCGGCCAGCCGATGGCGTTGTTGCTGCGGCCGACGATGATCGGATGGTGCGGGTCGGTCTTTTTCACCAAGTTGTATTCGCTGATCAGGCGCTGCCGGTCAAAATTGGTGCAGATGCCGAAGCCTTTCAGGAAGTACTCATTTTCCAGCTGGTAGCTTTCCAGTGCCGGTGAAGCCTTGTAGCGGTTAATCACCTGCTGCATGAAGTTTTCCAGCTGCGGCTGCCACTGGCTGTCGGGCGCGTTCATGTTGACCCAGTTCGGGGCGTGGCACTCCGGCCAGCGCGGCTGGCGCAGGCCGACCGTCAGGATGATCTTGGCGTGGGCTTTCTCGGCCTTTTGGAATTCCCAGTCGAGCTGGCTGAAGTCATAGTTGCCGGGTTGCGGCTCCATGTCGCTCCAGTAACTGACCAGCCGGAAGTGTTTGACGCCGATGTTTAGCAGCGCGTCCATGTTGGCTTGCGGGTCGACGCCGAGACTCTGAGCATAATCGGGCACGAAGCTGACGCCCTGTTCGAGCGGCCGCCCGGCCTGGCTATGGATGTACCACTCGGCGATGCCGTACATCGCGCCGATCAGTACGATCACGATAATGGCGACGATGGTGACAAGCTTATGCCACCAGTTTTTGCGCCAGTAGCGACCGGGCCAGCGCTTTAAGCTTTTTGCCAGCTGAATCATGTACGATTGAAAGCGTTTTGCCATATAATAGATGAAAGATTTTGATGAAAGCACTAACCGTCAGTATTGTCATCCCAGTATACAACGAAGCCGAGCAGCTTGGCGCTTGTCTGGAGGCGATCGCCCGCCAAACCGTCAAGCCGCGTGAAGTGATCGTGGTCGACAATAACTCTACCGACGACACGGCCGCCGTTGCCCGGCAATACAAGTTCGTCACTCTGCTTAGCGAGACCAAACAAGGCGTCGTATACGCCCGTGACCGCGGCTTCAATGCCGCCCGCGGCGACATTATCGGCCGGCTTGATGCCGACAGTTTGATCACCGAGAACTGGGTGGAAACGCTGCAACGTCTCTTTAAAGACGGCCGGCTTGATGCTGTGACCGGCAGCGTGCGCTACTACGGGCTGGCCATGAGCCGTCTGCTGGACGCGCTTGACTTGCGTGTCAGGCGCCGGATGGCCCGGCTGCTGGGCCGTGAGGTGGCCTTGCAGGGGGCCAATATGGCGATCCGCCGCAGGGCCTGGAAGGCCGTATCCGCCTCCTTGTGTCGCAGGGGCAACATGCACGAAGATTATGATCTGGCGATTCACCTTGCCGCCATGGGTTACACGGTCAGCTTTGAGGAGTCGCTACGCACACTGATCGACTGTCGCCGCCTGGAGAGCAGCTGGCTGGAGTTTTGCCGGTATTCCTGGCTTAGCCCGCACACCTACGCCCTGCACAATCTCCGCAGCCGCCGGCACATGTATCCGATTGTTCTATTGGTGATTGTCTGCTATTGGCCGCTCAAACTGTTATATCGCGGTTTTGACGGCGACGCCGAGCGCTTTTCCTGGCGCAAAGTGCTCGCGGCGCCGGCGCCGGCCCGGGTCAATCCCGCTACTTTCGTGGAATAATTACTGATTATTGGAGACGTAGCCGCCCTCGTCGGTCGGCGTGGGATGACAATTGGCCCACAGACCTTTATGGCCCGCTATGGCCGTCTGTTCGTCGGCGGCGAACTGTTTGGATTTGCTGAATGGAAAATACGGGTAGTAAAAACCGTAACCTGCCTGGATGATTTTTTCGTTGAGCAGCGTGCCATCCGGCAGGTAGACGTAACGTAGCAATCGGTCGTAGCGGTCGCGGTTGGTGCTGAGCGGATCGGATTCCAGGCGCACCTTATTCGAGCCGATGGTATTTTTAGTAAAGGCCGCGGCGGCCGGGCCGTAACATTGCACCGGCGTGTTCGGTTTGTGCGTTTCCGGCGTGTCGACGCCGATGAAGCGTACGCTTTCGGCCTTGCCGTTCATATTAATGGCTATAGTGTCGCCGTCGATGAAATGATTGATGCTGTACAGCCCCGGCTGATTCTGCTCGGCCGACTTACCGGCGTCGCTAAGCCAGCCTTGCTGCTGTACCAGATAGCCGCAGCCGGCAATGACAAGCGCCAGCAAGCCAAGGAGGGCGTGGCGTTTATAGTATCGGAGACTGTGCATCCTAGTCTTTAATAAGACGCATCACGTCCTCGGCGTCAAGTTTCGTCCCGTCGATTTTAATGATTTTTTCATCTTCGGGGCGCGGCGGCTCGAGTTTGGCGGCGATGGCATCGAATTGGTCGCCGGTCATAGCGAAATCGTAGCCGTTGCGCACCACCTTGGAATGCACGGCTCGCTCGCGAGCGGTCGCGGTCGGCGTGCATACCCATACCACCAGTGTTTCCGCCTTGTTCCGATCGGCAATTTCGCGCAGCAGTTGCCGGTCGGCGTAATGATTGAAGTTGGTGTCGAACACGACACTTTTGCCCTGCCCGAGCAGCTGGGCGGTTCGCTCGTTCAGGAGTTGATACAGCCGGTTGCTTTCCGCTTCGCTATGGGTGGGGCTGGTGAACAGCCTGTTGCGCTCCACGTCGGCCCAGAGGTGAACGGCGCCGGTACGCTCGGCGATCCAGCGAGCGACCGTGGTTTTGCCGGCCCCGGGGTAGCCGACCATAAGATAAAGCATAGGCTTGTTCACGGGCCTATTGTATCAGATTCCAGGCATTGCAAATATCCAACTAAAATGGTAATATATATTTATGTATCCGCGTGAAGAAGAATTCACAGACGTCAGCGTGTTGGTGCCGGAGTTGGTTGAGATGCACGCCCAGCCGTATGATTTTGAGACGCATGATATCCACGCTACCAGTGTCGGTCTGACACCGGGCTCGGTAGAGGGCGCGCGTAATGCGGCCATGGATGATCGCAGTCGCTCGCATCGTGGTTTTAAGGTGGGCGCCAGGGCCGTCGCCTATAGCCTGGATCCTGAAAATCCGCGTATCGCCATTTATACTTCCGGCAATTACAAAATCAAGGTTCGGGAAGAAGAGCGCGAGGAGGTCGACGTCGAGGACGTACCTAAAAACTGCGCGGAAATGGATATCGTTATGCGGGCCGCCCTTGACGACATGGAGCGGATCGGTGTCTTCGTAGTGGCCGCCACGACCCGGGCGGACAGGATCAAGGCCGTCACGGACTTGGCCGGTAGTACGCTGGAGCCATGCGAGGAATGCGAAAAAGTCATGCGCCACAGCGACCTGGTCGACGACCAGACCATTATTATGACTGTTGGTACCGGCGATGACATTTATCAAGTTCAAAATTTTAAAAATCTGAAGGCTCGCTATCGACTTCTCAGGGAAGGTAAAACGCCGCCGCCGTTGCCGACGTATCGTTACTCCCCGCTTTTGTGGGAAGACCGGCAGCGCCGCTACGTACGGGAGCGTGATGCGGCGGGTCTGTCGCCTAACGCTTCCGGGCGGAGCAAACGTGACGAAAGAGTCTGTCGCGAACTGGCGCTTGCCGCTATGACGCCGCGGCGCTAAAAGTCGATTCCTTTGTTGGCCAGGTATTTTTCGTCGAAGTGATGTTTGATTTTGCTCATGTCGGTAGCGATGTCGACGTATTTGAGTAGTCGCCGCGGGAAGTTGCGGCCGGTCAAACAGAGGCTGGTCTGCGGCGCGCGGCTGGTAATCAGTTTTTCGAGTTGTTTCTCGTCGATCAGACCGTCGTGGACGGCGTTATTTATCTCGTCGCAGATCACCAGGTTATAGTCGCCGCTCGTGGCGGCCTTCAGCGCTTCGGCGTAAGTCTGCTTGGCGGCCTCTAGATGCTGCGCTTCGCTAACGTGCTGCTCGCTAAGCTCGCCGGCCTTGTAAAAGCCGCGTCCGCCCTTGTAAAAATAGAGCTGATCTTTGTAGAGCGGCTGGATGTCGCGGATAAAAACGTGCTCGGATACGCCCCAGTACTTGATGAACTGGATAAAGGCGACTTTGGAACGGTTGCCGAGCGCCCGCGTGAGCAGCCCCAACGAAGCCGTCGTCTTGCCCTTGCCTTCGCCGGTATAGACGATCACCACTGACTGTTTGGTCTTGTAATCTTTGGACAACATAGCGTAACTAGTATGGTACTATATTTTGACAGTACTAAGCTAAAAGGAAGCCTTGAATTATGGCCCGAGATGATGAAAAGTATCCTTCTCCGGACAGAGAAATTATCACCCAAACAGACACCTTGTCGACCGAAGAAAATACCACGCAAACCGAAACGGTTACAATCAAAGAGGACCTCAGTCGAGTCGAGCTTGAATCACCTATCAGACGCTCGGCTCATTTCATAGGAGACATAGGCAAGGTTGCCTTTAGCGGACAAATGGGCGCCTTGATGACGGAAGCCTTAAAGCGCACCTTCTAGTCGTGACTTAAACCAGCTGCTTCTCTTTGAGGGCGGCATCGATCTTCGGCCGGTCAAAGCCGATAATAATATCGCCGTCGATGTCGATGACCGGAATGCCTCGCTGGCCGGACTTGTCGACGGCTTCCAGGCCGTTCTTCGGGTCTTTTTCGATGTCTTTGTCGGTGTATGTAACGCCGAGCTTGTCGAAATAATCCTTGGCGGCATGACAAAAGGCGCACCAGGTGGCGCTGTAAACGATAACCTTATCTGATTTGTCGGCTGTATCACTCATGCTTTTAGTGTATCACTATACTTTGTAAAGCGAAAGTCCGCGGCGACTGTTGCGTGAGGTAACTCACAACTGATATAATGCATAAGAAATGACAGAGACGAAGATTGCTTCGCCGACACCGGGAGTATCGAATAAGCCGGGCGCAGCGCAGAGCGCGGCCTCGGCACGCGGCGATTTTATGGCCGCCGTGCTCGACATGAGCTGGCAGCTGGCCGTTGTCGTGCTGGTGCCGATCGTCGGCGGTTTTGAGCTTGACAAGGCGTTCGCCACTTCACCGCTGCTGCTGATTGTCGGTTTTATCGTCGCCATGGCCGGCTTCGCGCTGATCGTTCGCCGCCAGATGCAGATTTTTACGCCGCCGGCCGGCCATACCGTCCACCCCGAACGGCCCGGCGGGTCCAGTGTGTCCGGTAAATCTGACAAACAGAGCAAGCAAGCCAAACAGGAGCCGACCGCGTGACGGCCGGCCTGCTGAACGTCTTCGCCGATAGCGGCCCGACCGTCCACGTGGCGCCGAGCGCTGTCTTCCAGGTGGGCGGCGTCACCATTACCAATTCCGTGTTGTACGGGTGGATCGCCATCGTTTTCATTATTATCGTCATGATAGCCGTCGCCCGGCGCGTAACGGTCCATCCCAAGGGCGGCCTGATCCAGTACATCGAGCTGGTCGTCGAATTTATCCGCGGCACCGTCGAGGGCGCTTTCGAGGACAAGGCCGTGGCCGTGCGTTACGTGCCCTACTTCTTGTCGGTCTTCATTTTGTTTTTGTTTGTCAACTGGCTGGGGCTGCTGCCCTTCACCGGCGACGCCTTCCTGTCGCATGACCAGCCGCTGCTCAGACCCTTTACCGGCGACTTGAATGCTACGTTCGCGGCTGCCGTGGTGACGATGATCTACGTCTATATTTCGTCGGTGCGCGAGGCCGGCGGTTTTTTCAAATACCTGCGGCACTTTTTCGTGGGCAGCCCCAAGAATCCGATGTATTTCGCCATCGGCCTGCTGGAAATGATCAGTGACGCTTCGCGGGTCATCTCGCTGAGTCTGCGGTTGTTTTTGAATGTCGCCATCGGCGAGATGGTGATCGCCGTCTTCGCTTGGCTGGGGCATGTCCTGGCGCCTTTTGTCGCCTTGCCCTTCTTCTTGTTGGACGCCTTCGATCTGGCGCTGCAGGCTTACATTTTCGTGATTTTGGGAACCATGTACCTGGCGATTGCCGTCAACCACGGCAGCGCCCATCCGGAAGAGCCGTCTGAGGCCGAACACTTGACCGATGGTGACGTTCCTGAAACAATGGAGTTAACGACGGGGCGTGCCGGTGGGCGGGCTTAGGCGTGTTTTAAATTTTGGTTTTAACAAGGTTAATAAGCAGTAAGTAATAAGGAGTTAAGCGAAACAATATGATACTCGCAGACGCAGTTAACACAGCAATTATCGGCAAGGGCCTGATGATCGCCGGCGGCTTTATCGGCCCGGGCATCGGCATCGGTCTTATCGGCGGCAGCTATTTGCAGGCCGTTGGTCGCAATCCGGAAGCAGCTAAATTCTTAGGGCAGGCATTGGTCTTCGTGGCTATCGTGGAGTTGTTCGGTCTGTTGGCCTTCGCCTCGATCTTCATCGTCAAATAACTGGGGTGGATAGCACATTTGCATGATTACGGCATTTACACAATTCGGGGATAGTGCGTCGGGGCTGGGTTCGCTGGGCGTCGACGGCAAGACGTTCATCATCCAGTTGATCACTTTCATTTTGGCTATTTTGGTACTGCGCAAGTGGGCCGTCAAGCCGATACTGAAAGTGATGAACGAGCGCCGCGAAACCATCGAAAAAGGCGTCAAGCTGGGCGAGCAGCTGCAAAAGGAGCAGGCCGAGCTGGAGGCTAAGGTGGAACAGGCGTTGGCGGAAGCTCGTCAGAAAGCCGACACCATCATCGCCGAAGCCCAGGACAACGGCCGCCAGATCGTCAAAGAAGCCGAGGGCAAGGCGCGCGACAAGGCCGCCGGCGTGGTGGCCGAAGCCGAATCGCGCATCGCCCAGGACACCGCCCGCGCCCGTCAGGCGCTTAAGAGCGAGTTGGTCGGGCTGGTCTCGGAAGCGACCGAAACCATTGTTAAAGAGAAGATTGACGCTAAAAAAGACGCTTCTCTGATCGATCGCGCGCTCAAGGAGAAGCAGACGGCATGAAAGCCTCGCGTACCCGCATAGCCCGCGTGGTGGCCGATCGCACGCTGGGGCACGGCGCTTCCAAGCGCTTGAGCCGCGAGTTGGCGGCCTACCTCTTGACCGAGCGCCGCACCGGCGAGCTGGATTCCCTGCTGCGTGACGTACAAGCGGACTGGGCCGAGGCCGGCCACGTGGAAGTGGTCGCCACCAGCGCCTTCCCGCTGACGCCCGCTGTCCGTAGCGACATCACCCGGCGCGTCAAGGCGATTTATCCGCAGGCCAAGCAGGTCATCATCAACGAAGTGCGCGACCCGGAAGTCATTGGCGGCGTTCGCTTGAACCTGCCCGACCGCCAGCTGGACCTCAGTATTCGCAGCGAATTGAACAAATTTAAGCAGTTAGCTACTCATGGTGTCGAACAAGGCGCCGCTTAAGAAAGGACTACATGGCTACCAAAACCGATTTATCAATTACTGAACTCTCCGCCGATATCCGGGCGGCCATTGCCGAACTGAAGCAGCGTCCGGAGATAGAGAAAGTCGGCGTGGTGACACGCGTCGGCGACGGCATCGCCTGGATCTACGGTTTGAGCGCCTGCGGCTACAACGAAATGATCGAGATCGAGGGCAATGACGGCCGTCAAATCACGGCCTTCGCCTTCAACCTGACGGAAGACGAGATCGGCGCCGTACTGCTCGGCGATGACGTCGACATCAAGGCTGGCGCCAAAGCTCGTCTTTCCGGCAAGGTGCTGGAAGTGCCGGTCGGCCCGGAACTGGTCGGCCGCGTAGTCGACCCGCTCGGCAACCCGCTGGACGGCGGCCCGGCCATCAAGGCCAAGCGGATGGCCCCGGTAGAACAGCGTGCTCCGGGCGTCCTGGACCGCAAGAGCGTGCACGAGCCGCTGATGACCGGTATTACGGCCATCGACACCATGATTCCGATCGGCCGCGGCCAGCGCGAGCTGATCATCGGCGACCGCCAGACCGGCAAGACGGCCATCGCTGTCGACACCATGGTCAACCAGACCCGCCAGAAAACCGGCGTCATCAACGTCTACGTGGCTATCGGCCAGAAACTTTCTAAGATCGCCGCCCTGCAGGAGCGTCTGAAGCGCGAAGGCGTCATGGATCAGACCATCATCGTGGCGACGGGCCCGGCCGACCCGGCCGCTCTGCTCTATCTGGCGCCGTACGCCGGTTGCGCCATGGGCGAATACTTCCGCGACAACAAACAGCACGCGCTGATCATTTACGATGATCTCACCAAGCATGCCGCCGCCTACCGCCAGATGTCGCTGCTGCTGCGCCGCCCGCCGGGCCGTGAAGCTTATCCGGGCGATGTCTTTTACCTGCATTCGCGTCTTCTGGAGCGCGCCGCCAAGCTGAGCGACAAGCTCGGCGCCGGCTCCCTGACCGCCCTGCCGATCATCGAGACGCAGGCCGGCGACATCAGCGCTTACATCCCGACCAACGTCATTTCCATCACTGACGGCCAGATCTTCCTGGAAACCAACCTGTTCTACCAAGGTATCCGTCCGGCTATTTCGGTTGGCTTGTCTGTTTCTCGCGTTGGTGGTTCGGCCCAGGCCAAGGCCGTCAAAGCCGTCGGCGGCGGATTGAAGCTGGCTTTAGCACAGTTCCGCGAATTAGCAGCTTTCAGCCAGTTCTCGACCGATCTTGACGCCGAAACGCGCCACACCATCGAGCGCGGCCAGCGCCTCACCGAGCTTTTGAAGCAGCCGCAATACAGCCCGTACGCCATCTGGCAGATGTACGCCACCCTGCTGGCGGCCACCGAAGGCGTCTTCGACGAAGTACCGCTCGAGAAGGTCAAGACCGCCGAGGAATCGCTGCTGCGCGAACTCAAGAGCAAGCACGCCAAGCTGATCGACGCCGTCAATACCGGCGACAAACCCACCGACGCTCAGAACACCACTATCCTGAAGGTCGCCAAGAGTATCGCCGACAGCTATAAAGAGACCAAAAAGAAGGCGGCGAAGGAGTAGACGTAGTCAATGGCAAGCACGATAATCTTAAAGCGGCGGATCCAGTCCATTAGCAACACCCGTCAGATTA
>Ga0164242_10003576_pt1 | contig 17689 bp, 13 predicted proteins | sample OricomgcompostMG_FD_108783 | JGI IMG/M metagenome (GOLD analysis project Ga0164242, IMG submission 108783) | Miracle-Growth compost microbial communities from Emeryville, California, USA - Original compost - Miracle growth compost (MG) ...
AGCTCCTGATAGAGCGGATGCGCCGACTTGCCGTTCACCTTCACCCGCTCGAACATCGGGAACGTCACGCCCCAGGTCGTCGAGCAGTATTCCTTGATGGCGTCCTCGCTGCCGAGCTCCTGCAGGAACTGGTTGCTCGGGAACCCGAGCACGGTGAATCCCTGCTCGCCGTAGATCTTCTGCAGCGCTTCGAGCTTCTCGTACTGCGGAGAGAGACCGCAGCGGGATGCGACGTTGACGACGAGGATCGCCTTACCGTCGAAAGCGCGAAGGGAGGTGGTCTGTCCGTCGATGGTGGTGAGGGGAAGGTCCCAGGCGGACTCGGAGACGGTGGTCATGGTGCGAGCGTAAGACGACGGCCCCGAGAAGAGGCGAGAAGGGGTGAGAAGTCGGCCGGCTCCCAGGTGCACCGCCCGCGGCGTCCGCATTTCGCGTGGGAACATAGCGCCATGGCATCGGGCTACATCGACGACTTCGCGGCGTTCATTTCGGCATCTCCCTCCTCGTACCACGCGGCGGCCGAGGTGGCGAGGCAGCTCGTGGCGGCGGGCTTCGCCGCCGTCGATGAGACGGAGCCGTGGCCGGTTCCCGAGCCCGGAGTTCCCCAGCGTGGAGTGATCGTGCGCGACGGTGCCGTCGTCGCCTGGGCGGCGCCCGCCGACGTCGAGCCGGGCACGCCATTCCGCATCGTGGGCGCGCACACCGATTCGCCAGGGTTCAAGCTCAAGCCCAGACCGACGACGGGCGCGGCCGGATGGCTCCAGGCCGGCGTCGAGGTCTACGGCGGCCCGTTGCTGAACTCGTGGCTGGACCGCGAGCTGGAGCTCGCGGGGCGTGTGGTCACCAGCGACGGCACCGAGCACCTCGTGCGGTCCGGCCCGCTGCTGCGCATCCCGCAACTGGCGGTGCACCTGGATCGCGGCGTGAACAACGAGGGCCTCGTGCTCGACAAGCAGCGCAACACCCAGCCGGTCTGGGGCGTCGGAGAGGCGCAGGCGGAGGACCTGCTGGCCGAGGTGGTCGCTGTCGGCGGGGTGCTGGCATCCGAGATCGCCGGCTTCGACCTGGTCACCGCCGACACGCAGCCGCCTCGCGTGTTCGGGCTGGACGGCAGTCTTCTGGCGGCCGGCCGCCTCGACAACCTGAGCTCGGTGTACGCCGGTCTGCTTGCGCTGCTGGAGACGGCGGGGAACGACGGCGGACCGGCGCCAGGGCACATCAGCGTGCTCGTCGCTTTCGACCACGAGGAGCTCGGGTCCGAGTCGCGCTCCGGCGCGAGTGGACCCATCCTCGACGATGTGCTGTCGCGGATCGCCGGCGCGACAGGCGCCGACGGCGACGCGCTGCGAAGGGCGTACGCGGCGTCGTGGTGCGTGTCGGCAGACGCGGGCCACGCTGTGCACCCGAACTACCAGGAGAAGCACGATGCGGTGAACCGGCCGATCGCGGGCGGGGGTCCGCTGCTGAAGATCAACGCGAACCAGCGCTATGCGACGGATGCGCACGGCGCGGCGCTGTGGGCGCGGCTCTGCGGAGCCGCCGGCGTTCCGTACCAGGAGTTCGTGTCGAACAACTCCGTGCCATGCGGCACCACCATCGGCCCGCTCACGGCGACGCGCCTGGGCATCCGCACCGTCGACGTCGGCGTGCCGCTGCTGTCGATGCACTCGGCGCGCGAGCTGTGCCACGTCGACGACCCGCGATGGCTCTCTGCCGCTCTCGGCCAGTTCTTCGCCGGCGCGTGAATGCGGCGCCTCAGCGGATCTCGAATCCGGTGAGGCCCTGCGGCACCTCCTCCTCGACGTCCACCGAGAAGACGGATGCGCCGTCCGGTCCCTTCCTGCACCACTCGACGACCCCCGCCACGTCGTCGCGCGCTCCCTCCGCGACGGCTTCGACGGTGCCGTCCGGCAGGTTGCGGATCCAGCCGCGCACCGAGGCGGAACGCGCGACGGCCGCGCACGTGTAGCGGAAGCCGACGCCCTGCACCCGTCCTCTCACGAGCAGGTGCTTGCGGGTGATCTCGGGCATTCCGCGCCTCCTCCGGTGCGTCCTCGGACCGCCGGGCGGTGCGCAGATGCCACGGGGTACGACCGCGCTTAAGACGGCAGGTGTCGGGGCATCCGAAAGATAAGGCATCCGCCCGATTCGAGGTGCCTACCTTAGTCGCGAGCATCGTCTTAGACAACGAGGAAGAGGACGAAGACGATGTACAACGAAGCCCTGGTGAACGCACTGAACTCCGAGCGCAAGCGCGCATACGACGAGCTCGAGCGGGTGCGCAGGCAGCGCGAGATCATGGCCGAGCGGGCCATCGAGAGCGCCGCCACATCCGATGCTCCGACCGGCCGCCCGACGCGCGCTCACCGCCGCCCGGCCGCGTTCGGTCACCTCGCGACGAGGTGACCGGAAGAGGCGGTCGCGGAGTGCGGTCATGGTGTCCGATTCCGTCCTCGCCGTGTCGGTGGTCGGTGGCAGCATGGAGCTTGTGAGATCACCGGTGAGCAGCCCCGAGATGATCGGCCGCGAGGCCGATCTCGAGGGCCTGCTGGCCGAGTTCCGGCGCAGCGCGGACGAGCCCCGGGCCGTGGCCATCGGAGGCGAGGCGGGCATCGGCAAGACCCGGCTGGTGGCCGAGTTCCGCCGCGAGGTCGGCGACGCGCTCGTGCTCACCGGCAGGTGCGTCGACATCGGCGCGGAGAGCGCTCCGTACGCGCCGTTCTCCGCGATCGTGCGGGAGCTCGCCGCCACGATCGGCATCGACGCTCTGCTCGAGGCCGCAGGCCCGGCACGGGCTGTGCTGTCCGTCGTGCTTCCCGAGCTGGCATCCACCGGGCAGCTGCCGCAGCGGGCAGGCACCGAGCGCCTCTACGAGCTCATCGCCGTGCTGTTCGAGAACGTGGCGCGTGAACGCCGGCTCGTGCTGGTGGTCGAAGACCTGCACTGGGCCGACCGCGCGACCATCGAGCTGCTGCGGTTCCTGGTCAGCATGCTGGAGGCTCCCGGAATCCTCATCGTGGTCACGTACCGAAGCGACGAGATCGTGCGCGGGCACCCGCTTCGTCCCGTGCTGCCCGAGCTCGAGCGCAGCAGGCGCCTCGCGAGATGGGAGCTCGCGAGGCTCACCCGCGACCAGGTCGCCGCGCAGATGCACGCGATCGCGGCGGCGGCGCGCCAGGGCGACGGACGCGGCGTGGGTGAGCGCGTGAATCAGCACAGCATCGATGAGCACAGCGTCGATGAGCACCGCGTCGATGAGCACAGCGTCGATGAGCGGCTCGTCGACGACTCGCGCATCGACGACGTGTTCGAGCGCAGCGAGGGCGTTCCGTTCTTCGTCGAGGAGCTGGCCGGCGCCGACCATCGCGAAGGGGAGCCGGGGTCGGGCGTGCTGCCCGAGACGTTGCGCGAGCTGCTGCTCGCCCGTTACGAGCGACTCGACGAGACGACGCAGCACCTGCTCCGGCTGCTCGCGGTGGGCGGTGCGTGCGTACGCCACGACCTGCTCGCCGTCGTGTACCCGGGAAGCGCCATCGAGCTGGATGCCGCCATCCGCTCCGCCGTCGACGCCGCGCTGCTGGTGATCGACGACAGCTGTTACGACTTCAGGCACGCCCTGGTGCGCGCCGCCGTGCTGAGCGAGGTGCTGCCTGGCGAGCGGGTGCGCTACCACGCCGCATACGCGGATGCCCTGGAGAGCTTCGCCGGCACCGGGCGCCTCGTCGCCCACGAGATCTCCCAGCACCGCCTCGACGCGCACGACCCCGTTCGCGCCTTTCCCGCCACGCTCGCCGCGATGCGCGAGGCGCGGCAGGCCTACGCGTTCGCGCGCTCGGCCCGCATGGGGGAACGCGCACTCGAACTGTGGGAACAGCTCGAGGACGCCGAGTCCGTGGCGGGCATGTCGCACGTGACGCTGATGCAGCGCACGGCGGCGGCCTGGCACGACGCCGGCGACAACGATCGCGCGCTCACCGTGGTGGATGCCGCGCTCGCGGAGAGCGGTCCGGGTCCGGACGACCCGCGGGATGAATGCCACGACGTCGAGCAGCACGCCGAACTCCTCGCCGACAAGGCGCAGTACCTCGCTGCGCTGTCGCGTCCCGGCTCCACCGCCCTGCTGGAGGAGGCGCTCGCGGAACTCGGAGACGACGCGTGCTCGGAGACGACGGCCGAGGTGCTGGGCGACCTGGCGGGACGTCTCATGCTCGAGGCGCGGTACGACGAGGCGGTGTCCGTCGCCACGAAGGCGCTCGCGCAGGCGGATGCTGCCGGATCCCTGTCGCGCCGCTCGGTGTCGCACAACATCCGAGGGGTCTCGCTGGTGGGACTGGGTCGCATCGAAGAGGGGCTGGCCGATCTCGAGCGTGCCGGGGAGCTTGCGGCGACCAGGGACGGCGCCCTGATGCGGTACCGCGTCAACACGTCCGACGTGATGCACCTGATCGGCCGTTACGCGGATGCCGTGCAGATCGGCAACGCGGGCGTGGAGCGTGCGCGGCAACTGGGAGTGCAGCGCACGGGCGGCGTGATGCTGGCGTCCAACACGGTGGAGCCGCTCGCAGCCCTCGGACGATGGGACGACGCGTTCGCGCTGCTCGAGCCGGCGCTCGCGCTGAACCCGCCACCCGGTTTCCGGGTGCACCTGCAGCGCATCAAGCTGTGGCTGCTCACCTGGAAGGGCGAACTGGTCGCGGCGGACGAGCTGTGGCATCTGTGGGCGCCGACGATGAAGGTGCAGGCCGAGATCGAGGTGCAGTCCCGGCTCGGCGTCGCGCGTGTCGAGGCCGAGCTGGCGCTGGCGCTGGGCGACGTGGAGCGGGCGTGGCGAGCGCTCAGCGTGCTGCTGCGAGACCACCGCACCATGAGCGGGTACGACCTGCCGCTGCTGGCGGATGCCGGGCGCACGCTCGCGCAGCTGCGCGCCGGACAACCTGGCGGTCCGCTCGAGCACATCGACCTGGACTCGGCGGAGGCGGGGCTGCGCGAGGTGCTGGCATCCGCCAGGAACTGGCCTACCGAGCCGGTGTGGGCACCGCTGTTCGAGGCCGAGCTCGCCGCGAACGGGGTGGACGCCGACGCCTGGGACGACGCCGTTCAGGCGTCGCTGCGCGCTGACGCTCCCGCGCACCTGGAGCCGTACGCGCGCTTCCGGCATGCGCAGGCACTGTTGGCTGCCACGGCGGGCGGCACCGGATCGGCGCGGCAGCGATCGGTGCAGCAGCGCTCGGTGCAGCAGCGCTCGGTGCAGCAGGTCTCGGCGGCCCATCGCGAGTCGGCGCATCAGGAGCTCGTGGTGTCCCGCCGACTCGCGGAGCGGCTCGGCTCCGGGCTGCTGCTCGGCTGGATCGACGAGTTCGGGCACCGGTCAGGTCTGGAGACGGACGCTCAGGAGCGACCGGAGGCGTCGCGCGCCGAGGAGACGACGTGGGAGGCGCGACTCACGGAACGGGAACGGCAGGTGCTCGAGCTCATCGCGCAGGGGCTGAGCAACAAGCAGATCGGCGAGCGGCTCTACATCAGCACGAAGACCGCGAGCGTGCACGTCTCGGCGATCCTTCGCAAGCTCGGTGCGACGAGCCGCACCGAGGCCGCGTACCTCGCCAGGGGAATGGGCCGCGGTGTGGAGGTGTCGGCGTAGGGCCGGCCGTTCAGCTCTTGTCGCTCGCGCGTTCCGCCCGCTGCTTTTTCATTCGGGCGTTCTCCGCTCGCACCGCCGCCTGGGTCGCGCGCTCCTTCACGAGCCACGCCGGGGGAGAGGCGAGCAGATCCCGGATCTCGGCGGTGGTGAGGGCATCCGTGACCCCGGCGCGCGCCAGCCCGCTCGTCGAGACGCCGAGCTTGCGCGCGACCACGTCACGCGGGTGCGGCCCGTCGCGACGCAGATCCGTCAGCCACTGCGGAGGCTCGGACTGCAACGCCGCGAACCGCTCACGGGTGATGGCCGACGAGCGGAACTCCTCGGGCGTCGCGGGCAGATACACGCCCAGCTTCTTCGCCGCGGTTTCCGGCTTCATCGCGCCCGGACCGGGCTGCAGCGTCTCGCTCATCCCTCCAGGCTAGATGGCGGCCGGCACGGTGCGGCGCGGAATCGGCGGCAGAATGGCAGGAGAGCGCAGGGTTGTCGCTCTCGTCGCGCACGACGAGAGGCGCACGGCGTGTGGTGGCAGCGTGGGGCGACCGGGGCGGCGAGGGGAGGCATCCGTGGCGAACGAGCGCGTGAACGAGTCCCGTCCGCCTGCCGTCCCGTTCCGCGTCGCGTACGTGCGGGGCGTGACGCCGACCAAGTGGGAACGCCTGTGGCGGGAGAGGATGCGACGCGTCCCCCTCGAGCTCGCGCGCATCGACCAGCACGAGCAGCTCGCGGTGCTCCGCGATGGCCGGGCAGACATGGCGTTCGTGCGGCTTCCGATCGACAGGGAAGGTCTGCACGCCATCCCGTTGTACGAGGAGCGGCAGGTCGTCGTCGTGCCGAAGGACGACGCCATCGCCGCCGCCGACCACGTGTCGCTCGCGGAGGTGGCTGAGCTCGGCGCCCCCGTGCATCCCTTCGACGCGGCAGTCGAAGATGCTCTGGCGCTCGTAGCGGCCGGTGTCGGCAGCGTCGTGCTGCCGCAGTCGGTGGCCCGGGTGCATTCGCGCCAGGATCTGGTCGCGCGCGACGTGTCGGATGCCGAACACACGCGCATCGCGCTGGCCTGGCTCAGCGACCCCCGGCCGGCGCGCACCGCGGACGACCAGCACCGGATCGACACGTTCATCGGCATCGTGCGCGGGCGCACCGTGAACAGCTCGCGCGCCTGAGGTTCCGACGTTCATCGCAGCGTCTCCCGCGTCCATCGCAGCCCCTCCGACGTGCGCCGCAGCGTCTCCATCGCGCAGGGCGCCCGCGGCGTGCCCGCCGCTAGCCTTGACGGGTGAGCCCAGCAGACGACACCCGACTCGACGAGCGGGTGAAGGGGCTCGGCTCGCCCGACGACGTGTTCGACGTGTTCTCGGAATGGGCCGGCGAACGCGGCCTCACGCTGTACCCGGCCCAGGAGGAATCCCTCATCGGCATCGTCTCGGGGGCCAACGTCATCGTCTCCACGCCGACCGGTACCGGGAAGTCGCTGATCGCGGTCGGCGCGCACGCGGCGGCGATGGCCGACGGCCGCCGCTCGTTCTACACCGCGCCCATCAAGGCGCTCGTGTCGGAGAAGTTCTTCGCGCTGGCCGACACGTTCGGGGCGGAGAACGTGGGCATGATGACGGGCGACTCCCAGGTGAACCCCGACGCGCCGGTCATCTGCTGCACCGCGGAGATCCTCGCCAATCTCGCGCTGCGCCTCGGTCCGGACGCTCCTGTCGACCAGGTGGTGATGGACGAGTTCCACTTCTACGCCGACCCCGACCGTGGCTGGGCGTGGCAGGTTCCGCTGCTCGTTCTCGAGCGTGCCCAGTTCGTGCTGATGAGCGCCACGCTGGGCGACGTGAGCGGCATCGCCGACGACCTCTCCGGGCGCACACACCGCGAGACGATCGCCGTCACGGGCGTCGAGCGACCAGTTCCGCTGGACTACGAGTACGCGCTCACCCCCGTGCACGAGACGATCCAGGAGCTGCTGGATGCGGGCAAGGCGCCCGTCTACGTCGTGCACTTCTCGCAGAAGGATGCGCTCGAGCGGGCACAGGCGCTGGCGGGCGCATCCGTCGCCAGCAGGGAGCAGCGGGATGCCATCGCGGACGCGATCGGCGGCTTCCGGTTCGCCACCGGCTTCGGGCACACCCTGTCCCGCTTGCTGCGCCTGGGCATCGGTGTACACCACGCCGGCATGCTGCCGAAGTACCGCCGGCTCGTCGAGCAACTGGCGCAGCGAGGACTGCTGCGCGTCGTGTGCGGCACGGACACGCTGGGCGTGGGCATCAACGTGCCGATCCGCACCGTGCTGCTCACGGCCCTGACGAAGTTCGACGGCAGCCGGATGCGCCAGCTCACGGCCCGCGAGTTCCACCAGATCGCGGGTCGCGCCGGGCGGGCGGGGTACGACACGGCGGGAACGGTGGTCGCTCAGGCGCCCGAGCACGACATCGAGAATGCCCGAGCTGTGGCGAAGGCGGGGGACGACCCGAAGAAGAAGCGCAAGATCGTGCGGAAGCGAGCCCCAGAGGGATTCGTGTCGTGGGGAGAGCCATCGTTCCGGCGGCTCATCGACGCCGAGCCGGAGACGCTGTCTCCGCACATGCAGATCACGAGCGCGATGATCGTCAACGTCATCGGCCGGGGTGGAGACGTCTTCGCCAACGTGCGCTCGCTCGTGTTCGACAATCACGAGCCGTGGAAGCGTCAGCTGGAGCTCGCGCGGCGAGCGCTGGGCATCTACCGCACGCTCGTGACGGCGGGAGTCGTCGAGAAGGGGCGGGACGGCATCCCCCGGCTCACGGTCGACCTGCAGCCCAACTTCGCCCTGAACCAGCCGCTGTCGCCGTTCGCGCTCGCGGCGTTCGAGTTGTTCTCGCCCGTCGACGACGCGCCAGGCGGCGGCACGGGGAGGGGACCGGCACCCTCGGCAGGCGAGAACAGCTCGGCCGGTGCGATGGTCGGTGGGAACGCGTCACCACGTGGCGTGGGCACGGGCGACTACGCCCTCGACATCGTGTCGGTCGTGGAGGCGACGCTCGATGATCCGCGCCCCGTGCTGTTCGCGCAGCAGCACCTGGCGCGAGGCGAGGCGATCGCCGCGATGAAGGCGGAGGGCATCGAGTACGACGAACGCATGGAGCTCCTCGAGGAGGTGTCGTGGCCGAAGCCGCTCGACGGCATCCTGCAGCAGGCGTTCGAGACCTACAGCGCGAGCCAGCCCTGGGTACGCGACTTCGAACTGAGCCCCAAGGCCGTGGTGCGCGACATGTTCGAACGGGCCATGACGTTCGCCGAGTACATCGCGTTCTACAAACTCGCCGGCAGCGAGGGGGTTGTGCTGCGCTACCTCTCCGACGCCTTCCGGGCGCTGCGGCAGACGGTTCCCGACGAGGCGAAGAACAACGAGCTGCGCGACGTCATCGAATGGCTGGGCGAGCTCGTGCGGCAGGTCGACTCCAGCCTGCTGGACGAGTGGGAGGAGCTCGTGCACCCGGATGCCGTTCGCCACGCCGAAGAGACCGCGATCGTTCCGCCGGAGCCGCGCACCGTCACCTCCAACCGGCGGGCGTTCCTCGTGCTCGTGCGCAACGAGCTGTTCCGCCGTGTGCAGTGGGCGGCGCTGGACCGGCCCGACGAGCTCGCAGCGCTCGACCCCGAATTCGGCGAGGATGCCTGGGCCGACGCCCTCGACGCCTACTACGCTCAGCACGATTCCATCGGCACCGACGCCGATGCACGCAGCGCCGCCATGCTCATCGTCGACGAATCGGATGCGCAGGCCGCGCACGTCTGGCACGTGCGGCAGATCCTCGCCGATCCTGCGGGCGACCACGACTGGGGCATCGCCGCCGACGTGGATCTGGCCGCCTCCGACCAGGCGGGCGCCGCAGTCCTCCGCGTGACGGCGGTCGGCGCGCTCTGACCGGCGAGCCGGGCCCGAGGAACGCTGTCAGCGCGAGGTCGTCAGGCCACGGTCACGAGCGGAGCCGACTCGTCGGCGGCCCACTCGTTCAGCGACCCGTCGTACACGGTCACGTCGTCGCGGCCGAGCACGGCCAGCGCCAGCGCGTCGGCGGTCGCTGCGACTCCGCCTGCGCAGTACGTCACGACGGGCTCGGGCGAGGCCAGCACGTCCGCGAGCACGCCGCGCAGCTCCTCGTCGGGCAGGAACGTGTTGGTTTGCCGGTCGACGAGCCGGCCGGCGGGTGCGCTGATGCTGCCGGGAATGTGCCCGAGTCTCGGCCGATGGCCGGTCTCGCCGGAGAACTCCCGCGGCGGAAGCCCGCAGACGAGCGTCGCCGCCTGCTCGCCGCTCAGCGCGCGTTCGATGCGGCTCTTGTCCGCCCAGAACCCGGGCAGCTCGGTCGCCTGGTAGCCGGCCGTCGGCGTCGGCTCGACGTGTCCGACGTCGAGCGGCCGCTGCTCGGCGGCCCACGTGCGCAGGCCGCCGTCGAGCACGGCCACATGCTCGTGCCCGAACGAGCGGAACAGCCACCACAGTCGCGCCGCCCACTGGCCGACGGCGTCGTCGTACACGACGACGAACGTGTCACGGTCGATGCCGAGGGAGGCCGCAGCACGGGAGAAGCGGTCGGCATCCGGCCGCGTGAAGGCGAACTCGCCCCGTGGGTCGCTGAACTCCTCCAGCAGATCGGCGAAGACCGCGCCGGGCACGTGACCCCCGACGAGATACTGCTCGTGCCCGGTGACGTAGGCGGGATGCCCGTCGAAACCCTGCACCTGCACGACGGTCGCATCCACGACGACGAGCCGCGGCTCCGCGTCGTGCGGGGCGGCCAGCCGGCGCGCGAGTTCCTCGGTCGAGACGAGGTGGGGCCGTGCGGTGCGGCCGATCGCGGATTCCAGCGCAGTCACCGCCCCACCGTACGACCGAGGCGGCGCGCACCGCGGAGCGCGCTCAACACGGCGTAACGCGCGCTCGCGGCCGCTAGTCGGCGACGTCCGTGTTGACGGAGGCGTATCGGCCGACGGCCGACGACGAGAGGTCGGGCCGCACCAGCTCGCCGATACCGCGGGCCGACAGGATGCCGCGGTGGGCGGCATCCGTCGACGTGACGAACGCCGGGTCCATTCCTGACTCGCAGAGGTCGACCCAGGCCTGGAAGATCGCCCCGCCAGGGCTCATCGCGGTGCGGCTGACCGGCACGTCGTGATCGTCGACGTCGATGACGACGGCCACGCGACGCTGGGCGGGAGCGGGTGGATGCCGGAGCTCGGCGGCGAGCTCCGCGAGCCTCCGCCCCGTCTCCTTGACGCGGCCGCCCTGATCGATGAGCCCGAGCGAGTACTCGAGCTCGGGGAAGTCGGCCAGCCCGCGGTCCACGTCGTGCGAGCACCACCACGTGACGCCCCACAGACCGGCGGACCGCGTTGCGGCACGCACCGTCGCCTCGAGGAAGCCCGGCATCTCCTGCTCGTCCAGGCAGTTGGACGGCGCACCCACCTCCTGCAGCCAGATGCCGCGACGCGGGTCGGCCTGGAACGCGCGCGACAGCTCGATGAGGTACTCGGCATGGCGATCGGATGCCGTCGAGCGCCCGCCGTACCGCTGCGCCGTGCCGTTGAAGATCCACGAGTGCACGGTGGTCATGGCGCCCATACGGCTCGCCTGCGCCGGCGTGAACGGATGCCCGTCGAGGTACCACACGGCGTCGTACTCGCTGTGCACGTGCGTCGCGTGCGGTGCCGCGTCGCGCGCGGCATCCAGCAGCGTCTCCAGCCACCGTTCGGCCTGCTCCTGAGACGCCGGCCACGGCGAAGGGTGCGGACGATCCGAGAACTGGTTCACCTCGTTGCCGAGCGTGAGGCCGAGGAAGTTCGGGGCGTCGGCCAGACGCGAGCCCAGCGAACGGACGAGCGCTGCCTGGGCATCCACCACGGCCGGCTCCGTGAACATGTTGCGGTCGTGCCAGGTCGCCAGCCAGGAGGGCACGAAGTCGAAGCTCGACAGGTGCCCCTGCAGAACGTCGACGCTCGCATCCAGCTCGAACTCCGCTGCGATGTCGACGACCGTGCGCACGTCGTCGAGCGCCTCCGCTCGGATCAGAGTGCGGTTGGGCTGCAGCACGGGCCAGAGCGGGAAGACCCTGACGTGGTCGAGGCCGAGCTCCGCGATGGCGGCGAAGTCACGACGCACGTCATCCGGGCGGAGGGAGAGCCAGGAGTGCATCCACTCCCGTGACGGCGTGTAGTTGACGCCGAACCGCACGGACGCTGTCGTGCGGGAGACGTCATCCGGTCGTGCCCGCTCGTCGTGGGCGGCGGAACGTTCTGCGTCAGGCATGTCATCACGGTACCGACGCGCATCCGCCGCGCGCTGGGAGCCCCAGCGTGCGGACCCGAGCGCGTTTCACGTGCAGAAAATGTCGATCCCCGCCCTTCGGTCGGCATTATCTGTCATCGAAACGCGGCCCGGGCTGACACGGCCGTGAGCGTCTGTAAGCGGCACGTAAGTGCGGCGAAAGCGGCCGCGCGCATCCTGTTCATCGAGCTCGACGCCCACTCCGGCGTCGCCCCGACGACAACAACACGACACACCAACCACGACACATGACACACGACACACGACAAGGAGGGATCGCCATGAACGCACGGAACGACATCACGGGCGCGGACTGGGCCATCGAGGCCCACGGACTCGTCAAGACGTTCGGCGACAACCGGGCGGTCGACGGCGTCGACCTGCTCGTACGACCGGGCACGGTCTACGGCGTGCTCGGGCCCAACGGCGCGGGCAAGACCACGACCATCAGCATGCTCGCGACGCTGCTCAAGCCCGATGCCGGCGCCGCCAGCATCTTCGGCCACGACGTCATGAAGGAGGCGCAGATCGTGCGCCAGCTCATCGGCGTCACCGGCCAGTACGCCTCTGTCGACGAGACGCTGTCGGCCACCGAGAACCTCGTGATCTTCTCGCGCCTGCTGGGCCTCGGCCGCAAGGAGTCGAAGCTGAAGGCCGAGGAGCTGCTCGAACGGTTCGGGCTGACGGATGCCGCCAAGCGGCCGCTGAAGAAGTTCTCCGGCGGCATGCGGCGCAGGCTCGACCTCGCGGCATCCCTCATCGCCCAGCCGCCGCTCATCTTCCTCGACGAGCCGACGACGGGCCTCGACCCGCGCACGCGCGGCCAGATGTGGGACACCATCCGCGAGCTGGTGGCGACCGGATCCACCGTGCTGCTCACCACGCAGTACCTCGACGAGGCCGACCAGCTGGCCGACCGCATCGCGGTCATCGACCGCGGTCGCGTCGTCGCGGAGGGCACGGCCGACGAGCTGAAGGCATCCGTCGGCACGTCCTCTCTGCAGCTGCGCATCGAGGACCCGGCGGACACCGAGGATGCCCTCACCGCCATCGAGCGCGTGCTGGGCGTGCGCGGCTCGCTCTCACCCGAGGCCGCGCGCATCACGGCTCCGATGGCAGACGCCGACCGCGTCACCGACCTGCTCGTCACGCTGCGCGAGGCGGGCATCCATCTGACCGAGATGAGCGTTCGGCAGCCGAGCCTCGACGAGGTCTTCCTCACCATCACAGGCCACGACGCGGCCGATCAGAACACGCCAGAGCCCGAAGACGGCGCAGGCGAGAAGGAGAAGGTGAACGCATGAGCACCATCGCGCCGTCACCGACAGCACCGGGACGCATCGTTCCGCCGTCCGAGAGACGGCTCAAGAACCACACCAGCCTGCGCGAGACCCTGAGCAACACGTTCACGATGGCCTACCGCGGCCTCGTGAAGATCCGGCGAACGCCGGAGCAGCTCGTGGATGTCACGGTGCAGCCGATCATCTTCACGCTCATGTTCGCGTACCTCTTCGGAGGCGCGATCGCCGGCAACGTGCAGAGCTACCTGCCGCTCCTCATCCCCGGCATCCTCGTGCAGACCGTCATCACCACGTCCGTGGTGACCGGCGTGCAGCTTAGGGAGGACATGGACAAGGGCGTGTTCGACAGGTTCCGCTCGCTTCCGATCGCCCGCATCGCGCCGCTCTCCGGCGCCCTGCTCGCCGACACCGTGCGGTACGCGATCGCCACGACCATCACGTTCGTTGTTGGCTACGTGATCGGATACCACCCGGCCGGCGGCTTCGGAAACGTCGTGCTGGCCGGGCTGCTCATCATCGCCTGCTCCTGGGCGATCAGCTGGATCTTCGCGTTCTTCGGGGTGATCGCTCGCACGGCATCCAGCGTGCAGGGCATCTCGATGCTCGTGCTGTTCCCGCTGACGTTCCTCTCGAACGCCTACGTGCCGGTGAAGAGCCTGCCTCAGGTGCTGCAGTGGTTCGTGAACGTGAACCCGATCTCGCACCTCGTCACGGCCGTTCGAGACCTCGCCAACAACGGGACCATCGGCGGCGACCTGTGGATCTCGCTGCTGGGCGCGGCGATCATCGTAGTGGTGTTCGCACCGCTGACGGTCCGCGCGTACATGCGCAAGGCCTGACGTCACCGGCCGAACGGGAAGGGAAGACCATGACAGCGTCCGAGTCGACGGGGCGCATCGCGCTCCTCGTGCGTGAGCCGTCTGGTCGTCCGAGCCCCAGGGCCGTGCCGTTCTGGACGTGGAACGCGATCGTCGGCTGGGTCGTGTTCGCGTGCCTCCAGCTCGCCTGGATGCTGATCGCGAACGCGTGGAGCAGCCCGCCCCATCTCGGCGGGCTTGCGCTCACGGCGCTCGTCGCCGTCGTGCACGTCTCGGTCATGCCGAGATGGCGGTACCGCGTGCACAGGTGGGAGATCACCGACGACGCCGTCTGCGTGCGCAGCGGATGGCTCACCCAGGAGACCCGCGTCGCCCCCATCGCCCGACTGCAGACCGTCGACTCGCGTCGCGGGTTCCTGCACCGCATCTACGGTCTCACCACCGTCACCGTCACCACGGCGTCGTCTGCCGGCGCGCTGAGCATCCACGCTCTCGATGACGCCGTCGCTCGCGACGTCGTGGCGGCGCTGACGGCCGTGGCCCAGCAGACGCCAGGAGACGCGACATGACGTCGCACCCCGTGCCCGACGACGCGGAGTCGGCGGAGCGTAGCGGGATGCCGTCGCCAGGCGCGGATGCCGACGCCACGCCGTGGCGCAGGCTCGACCCGCGCATGCTGCTCGTGCACCCGGTGCGGGAGCTGATCAGATACCTGCCCGTGCTGCTTCTCGCGGTCGTCGCGGGTTCCGTCGGCGGCGAGCCGTGGTGGACGTACGTGCTCTCCGGCCTCGGCGTCGTCGTCGGCCTGCTCCGCTGGGTCACGACCAGCTACCGCATCACGGACACGCACGTGCAGGTGCGCCGCGGCTTCCTGAACCGCCGCACGCTCTCCGTGCCGCGCGAGCGCATCCGCTCGGTCGACGTCGACGCGTCGCTGCTGCACCGCCTCGTCGGCCTGGCCGTGGTGAAGGTGGGGACGAGTGCGTCGCACGGGCAGGACGGGCTCGACTTCGACGGCGTCGCCGTCTCCGAGATCCCGGGACTGCGCGCCGAGCTGCTGCGCGGCATCGAGCAGGACGGGACGGACGCGACGGCGCCGTCGGATGCCGCGCCGGCACCGCTCGACGGCGGCTCGGCGACGCGCGGAGGAACGTCGGCCTCCGCCATGGCGGACGCGGAGGCTGCCGGTCGCGACTTCAGCGGCTGGCGCTGGTCGTGGGCCAGGTTCGCGCCGTTCACGCTGACCGGAGTCGGGTCGCTGCTCGCCGCCGCGTTCTTCGCGCTGCAGCTGCAGTTCTTCGACGGCGGACTGCTCGTCAGGCTGCCGATCGTGCGCGCGGGTCTGGATGCCGCGGGCCGTGTCCCACCCGTCGAGCTCGTTCTCGCCGGGGCCATCGTGCTCATCGCAGCGGCCTCGGTCATCGCGCTCGCGCGGTACGTGCTGTCGTACAGCGGCTTCACGATCTGGCGCTCGGATGCGACGACGCTGCACGTTCGCCACGGACTGCTCCGCACGCGGCAGGTCACGCTCGACGAGCGCCGCCTGCGCGGCGTCAGCCTCAACGAGCCGCTGTCGCTGCGCGCCGTCGGTGCGGCATCCGTGCACGCCATCATGACGGGCCTCGGACGCGACAGGGCCGGGCTCCTCGTGGTCGAGCCGGCCGGACCCCGCGCCGACGGCATGCGCGTCGCGTCCGCCGTGCTCGGGGATGCGGAACCGCTCACGTGCGAGCTGCAGCGGCACGGTCCGCGCGCGCATCGTCGCCGCTACACCCGGGCCGCCACCGGGGTCGCGCTGCTGGCAGCTGCAGCGCTCGCCGCGCAGGCGCTCGGCTACCTGCATCCGCTGGCCTGGACCGCGTTCGCCGCCATCGTGCCCGCTGCCTGCCTGCTGGCCGAGGACCGATGGCGGGGACTCGGGCACGCGCTGCTTCCCGGCCGGCTCGTCACGAGGCACGGATCGCTCGCGCGCAAGCGCGTCGTGCTCGACACCGCGGGCATCATCGGCTTCACGGTGCGCAGGTCGTTCTTCCAGCGACGTGCCGGGCTCGCGACGCTGATCGCCACGACGGCGGCCGGCCGGCACAGGTACTCGATTCCCGACATCCCGGTCGACGAGGCGTGGCGCATCGCCGACGAGGTGCTCGTGCGCACGCCGCGGGCGGTGGAGCTCGCCGTCGTGGATCCGGCTCGCGACAGCGCACCCTGAGCCGCCCGGGTCCGGCCGGGTCCGGCCCGGCTCCGACCGGGCCCTGGCGATGCGGTCCCGCGGCGGTGTCCCATAGCGCTTTCCGCGCGATCGCGCACCGTCTCATGTCCTCGCATGACGGCGATTGACGGCATGTGACGAAGTCGGTCGTTGTCTTTCGGCGGCGCTTGTCGGGCGAGCCCGTCACGACGAAAACTGTGCGGCATCCCCTCCATCTCTGCCACGACCGTCAGGAGTCGCCGCATGCGCGCCCGTGTTCTCCGCTCCACCCTCGTCGCAACACTCTCCATCGCAGCGCTGGCACTCTCCGGATGCGCCGGCGCGGACAGCACGTCGGCCGGGTCCGGCCAGCGTGTCGAGGGCGGAACCATCGTCTACGCCCACCAGCAGGAGCCGGCCTGCGTCTTCGGCGGCTGGATCGAGCAGGCGTACCTCTCGTACCAGGTGCTCGACAGCCTCACCTCGCTGGACGCGCACGGCAAGGCCGTGCCGTGGCTCGCCACGTCGTGGAAGCAGTCGCCCGACGGGCTCACCTGGACGTTCGACCTGAAGAAGGGCGTGAAGTTCACGGACGGCACGCCGCTGACCGCGGCAGCCGTCGCGTACAACTTCGACTACTGGGTGAAGGGCGGCAACAGCACGGCCAGCGTCTGGCTCGACGGGTACTACAAGTCGGCGCAGGCGGTGGATGACCACACCCTGCAGATCAACCTGCTCAAGCCGTACCCGCGCCTGGCCGACAACCTCTCCCAGGGCTACTTCGGCATCCAGTCCGAGCACGCGCTCACCACGCGCAGCAAGGCGCAGAACTGCGAGGCGCCCATCGGATCCGGCGCGTTCATCGTGCAGAAGTGGAACCGCGGCCAGGACATCGTGCTGGTGCGCAACAAGAAGTACACGTCGCCGCCCGCCAACGCCAGGCACAAGGGCCCCGCGTACGTCGACAAGATCGACTGGAAGTTCGTCGCCGATCCCACGACGCGCGTCGCCGCGCTGCAGGGCGGGCAGGCGGATGCCATCTACGACGTTCCCGCCGTGCAGTGGAGCACGCTGAAGGCCGCAGGGTACGACCTCGAGAAGTACGTCACGCCCGGCCGGCCCCAGCAGCTGTCGTTCAACACGGCGAAGGGCCCGTTCACCGACGAGCTCGTGCGGCAGGCGTTCGCGTACTCGCTGAACCGCAAGCCGATCGTCGACACCATCGGGCACGGCGTGATCCCGTACGAGGGGAACGGGTCGGTCAGCCAGGCCACGCCCGGCTACAGCACGAAGGCCGCCGACTGGTACGGTTACGACCCGAAGAAGGCCGATAGCCTGCTCGACCAGGCCGGCTGGTCGCAGAAGAACTCCCAGGGCGTGCGCGAGAAGAACGGCCAGACCCTCACGGTGACGCTCCCGTACGGAGCCGGGTCCATC